>Ga0247806_10000350_pt1 | contig 30517 bp, 30 predicted proteins | sample UWRJL059202B1_FD_179935 | JGI IMG/M metagenome (GOLD analysis project Ga0247806, IMG submission 179935) | Plant litter microbial communities from Arlington Agricultural Research Station in Wisconsin, United States - UWRJ-L059-202B-1 | ecosystem: Environmental > Terrestrial > Plant litter >... | reverse complement strand
AACCAGCGCGTGCTCCGACACACTTCTCTCTAATCTGCTTGTCACAGAATTGTCTGACAACTTCTATGAGGCTTCCCATGAATACGCGTGGTTTACTCGACCAACTTCTCAAGTCCGGCCAAGACATGTTGCAAAACAAGGCGGGCGGCTCGGGCGGTCGGCCGGGCGACAAAAAATCTTCGGCGGCTGGTGGTCTGGCAGGGTTGCTGGGCGGCGCGGGTGGTGGAGGTCTGAGCAGTCTGCTATCCGGTGCGGGTGGTGGTGCTCTGGCGTCTGGGGCCATGGGCCTGCTAATAGGCAATAAAGGCGCACGCAAAGTCGGCGGCAAGGTGCTGACGTATGGCGGGTTGGCGGCGTTAGGTGTGCTGGCCTACAAGGCCTATGGCAATTGGCAGGCCAATCAGGCGAATGCCTCGCAGTCAGAACCCCAGACCATTGACCGCCTGCCACCCGAGCAGGTTGAAATTCACAGTCAGGCAATCCTGCGCGCGCTGGTCGCCGCGGCCAAGTCTGACGGGCATGTGGATGAACGTGAGCGCAACCTGATCGAAGGTGAATTCACCAAAATTACCGGTGATCAGGAGTTGCAGCACTGGCTGCATGCCGAATTGAACAAACCGCTGGACCCGGCCGAAGTAGCCCGCGCCGCGACGACGCCTGAAATTGCTGCAGAAATGTACATCGCCAGCGTCATGCTGGTAGATGAAGAGCACTTCATGGAGCGCGCCTACCTGGACGAACTGGCCCGTCAGCTCAAACTCCCGCCTGCGTTGAAGGCCGAGCTGGAGATTCAGGTGCGTCAGGCGCAGGGGTAATCGATAACCGAACCTGTGAGAGCGAGGCTTGCCCGCGATGCAGACAACGCGGTTCAGCAGATGTACCGCGTTATCGTTCATCGCGAGCAAGCTCGGCTCCCACAGGTGATCACCGAACCTGTTGGAGCGGTGCTTGCCCGCGATGCAGACAACGCGGTTCAGCAGATGTACCGCGTTATCGTTCTTCGCGAGCAAGCTCGGCTCCCACAGGTGATCACCGAACCTGTTGGAGCGGTGCTTGCCCGCGAATCAGTCGACGCGATATGTCGGACAGACCGCGTTATCGTTCATCGCGAGCAAGCTCGGCTCCCACAGGTGATCACCGAACCTGTGGGAGCGGTGCTTGCCCGCGATGCAGACAACGCGGTTCAGCAGATGTACCGCGTTATCGTTCTTCGCGAGCAAGCTCGGCTCCTACAGGTGATCACCGAACCTGTTGGAGCGAGGCTTGCCCGCGAATCAGTCGACGCGGTATGTCGGACAGACCGCGTTACCGTTCATCGCGAGCAAGCTCGGCTCCTACAGGGGGGGCCTGTTAATACTCCCATTCATTCGGATGTACCCAAGCATGTAGGACTATTCTCAACGGTTAGCAGGATTTGCCTTTATTTATCTCGGAAACAACCCCCTAAGTTCGTAAGAGGCTGGGCTATACTCAGGCCGCTTTGGGCCGTTTGTCGGTCCGCTTCTTGAACCCGACGCCAAGTTCGGGTTGAACTCTTGAGGGCTGACCGTGAAGAACTGGACCTTGCGCCAACGCATTCTGGCGAGTTTCGCCGTAATCATCGCGATCATGTTGTTGATGGTTGTCGTGTCTTTTTCCCGCCTGTTGTCGATCCAATCCAGCGAAGAGCAGGTGCGTGAGGATGCGTTGCCAGGGGTTTATTACAGCACTTTGCTGCGCAGTGCCTGGGGCGAGAGTTACATCCGCACCCTGGAGCTGATAGGCGAAGGCGAAGGCCGTGTGCTGACCGCAGCTGAAAAGGACCAGTTTCAGGATTTCGAAAATCGCCTTCAAGAGCAGGTCGAGAACTATCGCAAAACGATTTTCGATGAAACCGACCGCGCCAACTTCGCTGGCTTCGAAAAACTCCGTGAAACCTATACGCGCCTGCTGAGCGATGTTCATTCGGCCTATCAGCGCGGCAACTATGCCCAGGCCCGGACGGAGTTTTACGACCAGACAAGGCCGGTGTGGTCACAAGGTCGCAAGCAACTCAACGACATCATCGTGATCAACAAGAAGGTGGCTGACGAAGCGACCGCCAGCATTGATTCGGCAGTCAGCGCAGCCAAGATCAGCATGGGCCTGTCGTTCATCGTGGCCGTCATCGCCGCCGGTATTTGCGGTTTCCTGCTGATGCGCTCGATCATGTCGCCGATGCAGCGAATCGTGAGCATTCTGGAGGTGATGCGCACCGGCGATCTGAGCCGCCGCCTGAACCTGGATCGCAAAGACGAATTCAACGCGGTGGAAACCGGCTTCAACGACATGATGACCGAGCTGACCGGCCTGGTTTCCCAGGCCCAGCGTTCATCGGTTCAAGTGACCACGTCGGTCACGGAAATCGCCGCCACCTCCAAGCAACAGCAAGCCACCGCTACTGAAACCGCCGCCACCACGACCGAGATCGGGGCGACCTCCCGTGAAATCGCGGCGACGTCCCGGGACCTGGTGCGGACCATGACCGAAGTAACTACGGCGGCGGATCAGGCTTCGATTCTGGCCGGCTCCGGTCAGCAGGGCCTGGCGCGCATGGAAGACACCATGCATCAGGTCATGGGCGCGGCGGATCTGGTGAACGCCAAGCTGGCGATCCTCAATGAGAAAGCCGGCAACATCAATCAGGTGGTGGTGACCATCGTCAAGGTTGCCGATCAGACCAACCTGCTGTCCCTCAACGCGGCCATCGAGGCGGAAAAAGCCGGTGAGTATGGCCGTGGCTTTGCGGTAGTTGCCACCGAAGTGCGTCGCCTTGCGGATCAGACCGCCGTTGCGACTTATGACATCGAGCAGATGGTCCGGGAAATCCAGTCAGCCGTTTCCGCTGGCGTGATGGGCATGGACAAGTTCTCCGAAGAAGTGCGCCGCGGCATGTTCGAGGTGACCCAGGTTGGCGAACAACTGACCCAGATCATTCATCAAGTCCAGGCCCTTGCGCCTCGGGTGCTGATGGTCAACGAGGGGATGCAGGCTCAGGCCACCGGTGCCGAGCAGATCAACCAGGCGCTGGTGCAATTGGGTGATGCCAGCAGCCAGACCGTCGAATCCCTGCGGCAGGCCAGCTTCGCTATCGACGAATTGAGTCAGGTGGCGGTCGGGCTGCGCAGCGGCGTATCGCGCTTCAAGGTCTGAGTAAGTCCCCATGAGTGAGCATTTGGCCAGTCGCGGCAGTTCTTCAGTGGCAGAGCAGCACAAGCTGTTTTTGCTGTTCCGCATCGGCGACGAGCGTTACGCCCTAGAGGCGGTGGAGATCGCCGAAGTGTTGCCGCGTCTGCAACTCAAGGCTATTGCCCATGCTCCGCGCTGGGTCGCGGGTGTATTCGTACATCGTGGGGTCATGATTCCGGTGATCGACCTCGCGGCACTGACCTTCGGCGAAAGCGCGCAAGTGCGGACCAGTACCCGGCTGGTGCTGGCGCATTACCGGGTCAGTGCCGACCGGCCGAGCCAGTTGCTCGGGCTGATTATCGAGCAGGCAACCGATACCCTGCGCTGCGCACCCAGCGAGTTCAAGGAGTACGGCCTGGATAATGACGCCTTCGCGGCGTATCTGGGGCCGATCCGTGAAGACCAGTCCGGTCTGATTCAATGGGTGCGCGTTCAGGACCTGCTCACCGATCCGGTCCGTGAGCTGTTATTCCCGGTGCCGCCGGCCAAGCTCGAATTGTTGGAGGAGGGCCATGAATAATCAGGCGCGCTTCTTCAGCTTTCTCAAGGATCGTATTGGCCTGGATGTGGCCTCGGTTGGCGAAGCGATCATCGAGCGTGCGCTGCGCCAGCGCTGTACCGCCACGCAATCCATGGACGGCGATGCTTACTGGAAATTGCTACAAGGTTCAGGCGCCGAACAGCAGGCGCTGATTGAAGCCGTGATTGTTCCGGAGACGTGGTTTTTCCGTTATCCGGAGTCCTTCGCCTCACTGAGCAATCTTGCTCAGGAGCGCCTCAAGACCCTCAACGGGATACGGCCAATCCGCATCCTCAGTTTGCCGTGCTCTACGGGTGAAGAGCCGTACTCCATTGCGATGGCCTTGTTTGATGCCAGTATCCCGGCCGAGCAGTTCACCATCGATGCGATGGACATCAGCCCTATATCGATCCAACGGGCTCAGCGTGGGGTGTATGGCAAAAATTCGTTTCGCGGTAGCGACATTGCCTATCGCGAACGCCACTTCAATCCAGTGGATGACGGCTTTCTGTTGCATGAGCGGGTGCGTGAGCAGATCAATTTCACGGCGGGAAATCTGCTCGATCCCGCCTTGTTGAACCGTACGCCCTACGACTTCGTGTTCTGTCGAAATTTGCTGATTTACTTCGATCAGCCGACGCAAAAGCACGTGTTCGAGGTGCTCAAGCGCCTGACCCGCGACGACGGCATTCTGTTCATCGGCCCGGCAGAAGGCAGCCTGCTGACTCGCATGGGCATGCGTTCCATCGGCTTGCCGCAGACGTTCGCCTTCCGCCATTTCACGGCGCCGGTCGAGGTTCCAGCGCCGGCTTCTTCAGCATCGGTGATGGCGACACCCGCCAAGACTCCTTCACGAAGCCTGCCTGAAGCACCGAAACCCTCGATGCGTCCGCCGGCGCCTCGCTCTTCAGCGTCTTTCCAGACGAATCCTCAGGCCAATTCGACGCTGCCGAGAACTCCATCAGCGGCGGCAGGCAAAGACGACATGGCAGCCTTGCTCGCGACCATTGCCAGTTTCGCCAACCAGGGTAAAAGCACTGAAGCCCGGGCCGCTTGTGATCGTTACCTGCAGCAGCATGAGCCGGTCGCGCAGGTGTTCTATTGGCTGGGGCTGCTCAGTGAAGTCGAGGGCAATATTGCTCAGGCTCAGGGTTTTTATCGCAAGGCGCTGTATTTGCAGCCGCAGCATGCTGAAACCCTGGCGCAACTTGCCGCTTTGCTCGCCGCTCAGGGCGACAGCGCGGGCGCACGGCGTTTGACGGAGCGGGCGGCGCGTAACGTGAACAAGCAGGGAAGTAATCGATGAGCACTATTCAAAGCTATTCGAGCTTCGTTCACCAAGACGCGCAAGCCATCGATGACTGCTGGAATCGCATCGGCATCCATGGTGACCGCTCGTGCCCATTGCTGGTGGAGCATATTCATTGTCGTAACTGCCCGGTGTATTCAGCCGCGGCGACCAGCCTGCTCGATCGGTATGCGCTGACGCGCGATGATCAGGATTACCTTCAGGCTGGCGCAGCACAGGTTGAGGTCAGTACCCGTTCGATCCTGGTGTTCCGCCTTGGCGAAGAGTGGCTTGGCTTGCCGACTCGCTGCCTGGTGGAGATCGCCCCCTTGCAGACGATCCATTCGCTGCCGCATCAGCGCTCGCGAGCATTGCTCGGCGTGGCCAATGTCCGCGGTGCGCTGGTGGCCTGTCTGTCGATGGTTGAACTACTTGGCCTGGACTCAACGGCGGTAGCGGCGCAATCGAGCCGGATCATGCCGCGTATGCTTATCGTTGCGGCCCAGGGCGGGCCGGTAGTGGTGCCCGTGGATGAAGTTCACGGCATTCATGCCATCGATGAGCAACTGCTGGACTCAGCCTCCATCTCCGGTACCCATGCCAACGCTCGGTTCACGCGGGGTGTATTGCAGTGGAAGGATTACAGCCTGCGCCTGCTCGATGAAGAACAACTGTTGTCGGCGATCAACCGGAGCCTTTCATGACCCCTGATCAAATGCGCGACGCCTCGTTGTTCGAGCTCTTCACCCTTGAGGCCGAAGCGCAGACCCAAGTGTTGAGCAGCGGGTTGCTGGCGCTGGAGCGTGACCCGACTCAGGCCGATCAGCTGGAAGCCTGCATGCGTGCGGCTCACTCGCTCAAGGGGGCGGCACGCATTGTCGGGGTGGACTTCGGGGTCAGCGTTGCCCATGTCATGGAAGATTGCCTGGTCAGTGCTCAGGAAGGACGGCTGTATTTGCAGCCGGAACACATCGACGCCTTGCTGCAAGGCACCGACTTTCTAATGCGCATTGCGACCCCGGGTGTCAGTGGCATCGGCCAGGCTGACATCGACGGTTACGTCGAGCGCATGAATACGCTGTTGAGCCAGGGCGCGGGAGCCGTGCGCACTGCAACGGCGCCGGTACTTTCGGCAGACGACGCCTTGCTGGCCAGTGCCATGGCGATGATCCAGCCCGTTTCGTCGGCCGCCGAGCCGTTTCTGAGCGTTGAAGAGCTGGTCGCTCAGGCCGCTCTGACTGAAGCGGCGCCTTTGGCTGAAACTCCAACCCCGCCACCCTCTACCGCGCCTACGAGTCCTGCTGCTCCCCGGCAGAATCGCCGGGCGACTGAAGGTGGTGAGCGGGTATTGCGGGTGACCGCCGAGCGCTTGAACAGCCTGCTGGATTTGTCGAGTAAATCGCTGGTGGAGAGCCAGCGCATCAAGCCGTATCTGGCCAACATGCAGCGTCTCAAACGCATTCAGGGCAGCAGCAGCCGCGCCCTGGATGATCTTGAGACAACCTTTGGTGAAGCGGGCCTGGCGCCCGAAGCGCAAAAGGCGCTGGATGAAGCCCGTCGCTTGCTGGCCGAAGCCCAGCAAATGCTGATCCACCAGACCGCTGAGCTGGACGAGTTCGGCTGGATGTCCAGTCAGCGTGCGCAGTCTCTGTACGACACCGCGCTTGCCTGCCGCATGCGGCCCTTCGCCGATGTGCTCAGCGGTCAGGCGCGAATGGTTCGGGACCTGGGGCGCGAGCTGGGCAAACAAGTGCGCCTGGAAATCGAGGGTGAAAAGACCCAGGTTGATCGCGACGTACTGGAGAAGCTCGAAGCGCCGCTGACTCATTTGCTGCGTAACGCGGTGGACCACGGTATCGAACTGCCCGAGCGACGCCTCGCCGCAGGCAAGTCCGCCGACGGATTGATTGTGCTCAAGGCATCGCATCAGGCCGGTCAGTTGGTGGTGGAACTGATCGACGACGGGGGTGGTGTCGATCTGGAAAAACTGCGCGCCACTATCATCAAGCGTCAGTTGTCGCCTGCCGATACCGCCGCCCAATTGAGCGAAGAGGAGTTGCTCACCTTCCTGTTCCTGCCAGGCTTCAGTCTGCGCGAGAAGGTCACCGAGATTTCCGGACGTGGCGTCGGCCTGGATGCTGTCCACGACATGATCCGCCAGTTGCGCGGTTCCGTGGTGTTGCACCAGAAGACCGGCGAAGGCAGCCGTTTCGTCATGGAGGTGCCGCTGACCTTGTCAGTGGTGCGCAGCCTGGTGGTCGACGTGGGCGGCGAAGCCTATGCCTTCCCGCTGGCGCATATCGAACGCATGAGTGATGTGCACAGCGACGATATCGTACAGCTCGAAGGTCGCCAGCATTTCTGGTACGAAGGCCGCCACGTCGGCCTGGTTGCCGCCAGTCAGCTGTTGCAACGCCCGGCAAGCCAGAACACCGAAGGCGTGCTCAAGGTCGTGGTGATTCGCGAACGTGACGCGGTGTACGGCGTGGCTGTCGAGCGGTTTGTCGGCGAGCGCACTCTGGTGGTGTTGCCCCTCGATCCACGGTTGGGCAAGGTCCAGGATATTTCCGCTGGCGCTTTGCTCGACGACGGTTCAGCGGTGCTGATCATTGATGTCGAAGACATGCTCAGGTCCGTGGAAAAACTGCTCAACACAGGGCGTCTGGAGCGTATCGACCGGCGTAATCGTCAAGTCGACGCAGTTGCTCGCAAGCGCGTGCTGGTGGTCGACGACTCGTTGACGGTGCGTGAGTTGCAGCGCAAGTTGCTGGTCAATCGTGGCTACGAAGTGGCCGTCGCCGTGGACGGCATGGACGGTTGGAATGCGTTGCGCGCTGAAGATTTTGATTTGCTGATTACTGACATCGATATGCCGCGCATGGATGGCATCGAACTGGTGACCTTGCTGCGTCGGGATACCCGACTGCAATCGCTGCCGGTGATGGTGGTCTCTTACAAAGATCGCGAAGAGGACCGTCGTCGCGGTTTGGACGCGGGTGCTGATTATTATCTGGCCAAGGCCAGTTTCCACGACGATGCATTGCTCGATGCCGTTGCCGAGCTGATTGGGGATGCACAGGGATGAAGATTGCGATCGTCAATGACATGCCCATGGCTGTCGAAGCGCTGCGTCGGGCGCTGGCCTTTGAGCCTGCCCACCAGGTGATATGGGTTGCGGCCGATGGTGAAGAAGCGGTGCGCAAGTGCGCCGATCAGACCCCGGACCTGATCCTCATGGATCTGATCATGCCGGTCATGGACGGGGTTGAAGCCACGCGGCAGATCATGGCGGCCACGCCCTGCGCGATCGTAATCGTCACCGTGGACCGCCAGCAGAACATGAATCGAGTCTTCGAGGCCATGGGCCACGGCGCACTGGATGTTGTGGACACGCCCTCCATCGGCGGGCCTAACCCCAAGGAAGCTGCCGCGCCGCTACTGCGCAAAATCCTCAACATCGGCTGGCTGATCGGCCAGCGCGGTGCCCGGGAACCGGCGACTGTTGCGCCCCTGCGCGCGGCCGTTCAACGCCAGGGCCTGGTTGCCATTGGCTCTTCGGCGGGAGGACCGGCGGCACTGGAACAGTTATTGAAGGATTTGCCGGTTAACTTCCCTGCGGCGATTGTGCTGGTTCAGCACGTGGATCAGGTATTCGCCGCTGGCATGGCCGAATGGCTCAGCAGTGCTGCCGGTCTACCGGTGCGTCTGGCCCGCGAGGGCGAGCCGCCTCAGCCCGGAACAGTATTGCTGGCAGGCACCAATCACCATATTCGTCTGTTGAAAAATGGCACGCTGGCCTACACGGCCGAGCCGGTCAACGAAATCTATCGGCCGTCGATTGACGTCTTTTTCGAAAGCGTGGCGCGGTATTGGGCCGGGGATGCGGTCGGTGTGCTATTGACCGGCATGGGGCGCGACGGCGCTCAGGGACTTAAATTGATGCGCCAGCAAGGCTGGCTGACCATCGCCCAGGATCAGCAGACATGCGCGGTTTACGGTATGCCCAAGGCTGCCGCCGCGATTGACGCGGCCGTTGAAATCAGACCGCTCAACACGATTGCGATGCGCTTGAAAGAGGTATTCGCCAAATGACCAACATCCAGGTGAATTCACCGCCTGCCGGTGACCAGGAGCCCCTCGATGAATGACTTGCAGCTGGACGCGCTCCAGGCCACGGACGAAAACGCAGCCATGGTGCTGCTGGTAGACGATCAGGCAATGATCGGCGAAGCGGTACGGCGCGGGCTGGCCAATGAAGACAATATCGACTTCCATTTTTGTGCCGATCCGCATCAGGCCATCTCCCAGGCGATCCAGATCAAACCGACGGTGATTCTTCAGGATCTGGTCATGCCCGGTCTGGACGGCCTGACGCTGGTGCGCGAGTACCGCAACAACCCGTTGACCAAGGACATCCCGATCATTGTGCTGTCCACCAAGGAAGACGCCCTGATCAAGAGCGCTGCCTTCTCGGCAGGTGCCAACGATTACCTGGTCAAACTGCCGGATACCATCGAACTGGTGGCGCGCATCCGCTATCACTCGCGTTCCTACATGACCCTGTTGCAGCGCGACGAAGCTTACCGGGCCCTGCGTGTCAGTCAGCAGCAGTTGCTTGACACCAATCTGGTGCTGCAACGCCTGATGAACTCTGATGGTTTGACGGGCCTGTCCAACCGCCGCCACTTCGATGAGTACCTGGAGCTGGAATGGCGTCGTGCGACCCGTGACCAGACTCAGATGTCGCTGATGATGATCGATGTGGACTATTTCAAAGCCTACAACGACAACTTCGGCCATCTGGAAGGCGACGAGGCGTTACGTCAGGTCGCCAAGGCCATTCGCGCCAGTTGCGCCCGGCCATCAGACCTGCCGGCGCGTTACGGCGGCGAAGAGTTTGCCCTGGTGCTGCCCAATACTTCACCGGGTGGCGCACGGCTGCTGGCGGAGAAGCTGCGCATGAGCATCGCTGGCATGAACATCCCGCATATGGCGCCTACGCCGGGTTCGCATCTGACTGTGAGCATTGGTATTTCCACGTTGACGCCGGAAATTGGCAGCAATAGCCGTCAGTTGATTCAGGAGGCGGACAAAGGGCTGTATGCGGCCAAGCACAATGGGCGTAACCAGGTTTCGGTGGGGTAGGGGAGCAGAGAGCACGCAATCCCTGTGGGAGCGGTGCTTGCCCGCGATTGAGGCGCCACGGTTCTGTGTCGTATAGCTTTTATCGGGGCGTGTTTCTGAGGGCATATCCGTTACTGCGGTAACGGCTACTTAGGGGTTTCGCTCTTACAGCGGGTCACTTTTGGCAAACAGCCCGGAATGCCGGCCCAGCCAAAAGTAACCAAAAGGTCCTTGCCCCACCACTCGGCACCTCGCCTAGGCTCGGTGTACCCGCCCGCAGACCTTGAACCGTGGGCCGCCGCAAAGGGCCATCCCTGGCCCAGTGCGGCTAACCCGGCGTCCTGCCGGGTTGCCCACGGTTCAAGGCCTGCGTTCGGCCAGCGTGGTCTACCGGGGCGTCAAAGATCAAAAGCCCAAACGAGGCGGCCTGACAGCCGACCTGTCTTTTTTTTGTGTACATCCCCGCGGTATTCGTTGTTTGCACCATTCCCTCGCGAATGAATTCGCTCCCACGGTTTCGGTGACAACCCACGATGCACACAATCCCTGTAGGAGCGCACGAGCACCGCGAGGCCGCGATGGCGGTGTATCAGATAGAGCGCTATCGCGGCCTCGCGGTGCTCGTGAGCTCCTACAGAAAAGGCAATATCCCGAAAATAGCTACACACCTCGGTAGGAGCGAACTTGTTCGCGAGGCGGTGTTCCTGTGGGCGCATGTCCATCGTCCTCGCCAACAAGTTGGCTCCTACAGGGACCGGGTTCTGCTGTTGATCTTGCTGTTGATCTTGCTGTTGATCTTGCTGTAGATCTTGCTGTTGATCTGGCTTTTGATCTTAAGCGCCCCATCAAACCACGCTGGCCGGAATTCGATATTGATTCGGCGGTGCAAGCCGGCATGGATGCCGGTTTAGCCGCGCTGGGCCAGGGATGGCCCTTCGCGGCGGCCCGCCGAATCAATGTCGGATTACGGGCATGCCGAGCCCAGGCGAGGGACCGAGTGGTGGGGCAAGAGCGTTTTGCTTACTTTTGACTGGGCCGGCATTCCGGCTCTATCAAAAGTGAGGCGCCGTAAGGGCGCAACCCTAGGCAGCCGTTACCGAAGCAACGGATATGCCCTCAGAAACAAGCCCTAATGAAAGCGATACGACTCAGAACCGTGGCGCCCCAATCGTCGGAATGCCGCCCAGACCAAGCACCGCTCCCACAGGGGTGCGCATCACAATCGCAATACCCAACCAATCGCTGCCCAACGGACTGCCTTCATCGCCCTCACTCGGGTATACTCGTCGGCTTTGAAAATTTCGCCTGCGAGTGCTGCCCACCATGGAAATCAACCCGATCCTAAACAGCATCAAGGACCTGTCCGAGCGCTCCGAAACCATTCGGGGGTATCTTTGACTACGATCACAAACATGATCGTCTGACCGAAGTTAACCGCGAGCTCGAAGATCCAAACGTCTGGAACAACCCAAGCTACGCCCAGGAACTGGGGCGTGAACGCTCCCTGCTGGCGCAGATCGTCGAAACCCTGGATGAAATGTCCTCCGGGCTGGTTGACGCCAAAGACCTGCTGCTGATGTCCGCCGAAGAAGAAGACCAGGCCGCCGTCGATGACGTTGCCGCTGAAGTCGAGCGCCTGCGCGCTTCGCTGGAGAAGCTGGAATTCCGCCGCATGTTCAGTGGCGAGATGGACCCGAACAACGCCTACCTGGACATCCAGGCCGGCTCCGGCGGTACTGAGGCTCAGGACTGGGCCAACATCCTGCTGCGCATGTACCTGCGCTGGGCTGACAAACGCGGTTTCGACGCCACGATCATGGAGTTGTCCGCTGGTGAAGTGGCCGGTATCAAAGGCGCGACCGTGCATATCAAGGGTGAATATGCCTTTGGCTGGCTGCGGACTGAAATCGGCGTTCACCGCCTGGTGCGCAAGAGCCCGTTCGACTCCGGCAACCGTCGCCATACCTCGTTCTCCGCGGTCTTCGTTTCTCCGGAAATCGACGACAACATCGAAATCGACATCAACCCGTCGGACCTGCGTATCGATACCTATCGTTCGTCCGGTGCCGGTGGTCAGCACGTAAACACCACTGACTCGGCCGTACGTATTACTCACGTACCGACCAACACCGTGGTCAGCTGCCAGAACGAACGTTCCCAGCACGCCAACAAAGACACCGCGATGAAGATGCTTCGGGCGCGCTTGTACGAGCAGGAAGTGCAGAAACGCAATGCTGCTTCCCAGGCGCTGGAGGACACCAAGTCCGATATCGGCTGGGGTCATCAGATCCGTTCGTATGTACTGGATGCTTCGCGGATCAAGGACCTTCGGACCAACATCGAGCGCAGCGACTGCGACAAGGTGCTGGACGGCGACATCGACGAATACCTGATCGCGAGCCTCAAACAAGGGCTGTAACCCGTTAGCCCCGATCTTCAAGACCCCCGTGCACACGCGGGGGCAACGAACCTGTGATGGAATATCTAAAGACATGAGCGACCAACAACTCGACCCGCAAGCCCTGCAACAGGAAGAAAACACCCTGATCGCCCTGCGCAAGGAAAAGCTTGCTGCCGAGCGCGCCAAGGGTCAGGCCTTCCCCAACGACTTCCGCCGCGACAGCTACTGCAACGACCTGCAGAAGCAGTACGCGGACAAGACCAAGGAAGAGCTGGCTGAAGCGGCGATTCCGGTCAAGGTTGCCGGTCGTCTCATGCTCAACCGCGGTTCGTTCATGGTGATTCAGGACATGACCGGGCGTATCCAGGTCTATGTCAATCGCAAGACCCTGTCCGAAGAAACCCTGGCTGCGGTCAAGACCTGGGACCTGGGCGACATCATTGCCGCCGAAGGTACTCTGGCGCGTTCCGGTAAAGGCGACCTGTACGTTGAAATGACCAACGTGCGTCTGCTGACCAAGTCCCTGCGTCCGCTGCCTGACAAACACCACGGCCTGACCGACACCGAGCAGCGCTATCGTCAGCGTTACGTTGACCTGATCGTCAACGAAGAAGTGCGCGACACCTTCCGTGTGCGCTCGCAAGTCATCGCTCACATCCGCAGCTTCCTGATGAAGCGCGACTTCCTGGAAGTCGAGACGCCGATGCTGCAGACCATTCCCGGTGGCGCGGCGGCCAAGCCATTCGAAACTCACCACAATGCGCTGGATCTGGAAATGTTCCTGCGTATCGCGCCTGAGCTGTACCTCAAGCGTCTGGTTGTAGGCGGGTTTGAAAAGGTGTTCGAGATCAACCGCAACTTCCGTAACGAAGGCGTTTCGACTCGTCACAACCCTGAGTTCACCATGCTTGAGTTCTACCAGGCATACGCGGACTACGAAGACAACATGGACCTGACCGAAGAGCTGTTCCGTGAACTGGCCCAGCTGGTTCTGGGCAGCACCGACGTTCCGTACGGCGACAAGGTGTTCCATTTCGGCGAACCGTTCGTGCGTCTGTCGGTGTTCGACTCGATCCTCAAGTACAACCCGGATCTGACCGCTGACGATCTGCAGGACATCGACAAGGCCCGCGCCATCGCCAAGAAAGCTGGCGCCAAGGTGCTGGGCTTCGAAGGTCTGGGCAAATTGCAGGTGATGATTTTCGAAGAGCTGGTCGAGCACAAACTTGAGCAGCCGCACTTCATCACTCAGTACCCGTTCGAAGTGTCGCCGCTGGCTCGCCGCAACGATGACAACCCGAGCGTCACCGACCGTTTCGAGTTGTTCATCGGTGGTCGTGAAATCGCCAACGCCTACTCCGAGTTGAACGACGCGGAAGACCAGGCTGAGCGCTTCATGGCTCAGGTAGCGGACAAGGATGCAGGCGACGATGAAGCCATGCATTACGACGCTGACTTCGTCCGTGCTCTGGAATACGGCATGCCGCCGACGGCAGGTGAAGGTATCGGTATCGACCGTCTGGTGATGCTGCTGACCAACGCGCCGTCGATCCGCGACGTGATCCTTTTCCCGCACATGCGCCCGCAAGCGTAAGTGATGTGGCACTAGTACAAAAAAATAGCCGCCAGTGATGGGCGGCTTTTTTTTGTGCGGCTGAAAGCTTCAGTTCAGCCGCGTTGGTTTACATTGGTCGCAGAAATGGCATTTTGCCTGTTTGCGATGCAAGCCTTTGTGGGAGCGGTGCTTGCCCGCGATAAGGCTGGACGCGGTTCATTTTAGATCGCATCCAGCCTTATCGCGGGCAAGCCTCGCTCCCACAATGGGCCGCGATCAGGCCGACAAGGGTTGTTAAGCAAAAAGGAAAAGTAAGTCGTGATCCGTTCGATTGCTCAAAATGGAGCTGCTGGAGCAGCGTCCGCCGTGGCGCAAAGTGTTGAGTATCGAGGCCGCAAGGCCAGTCGGCAGGGAAGTGAACAACGCCGGCAGGATATTCTCGACGCTGCCATTCGTATCGTTGTCCGTGACGGTGTGCGGGGTGTTCGTCACAGGGCAGTGGCGGCTGAGGCCAATGTGCCGCTGTCAGCCACCACCTATTACTTCAAGGACATCGATGACTTGCTCACCGATGCCTTCTCCCAATACGTGGAGCGCAGCGCCGTGTACATGGCCAAGCTCTGGGAAAACACCGAAGTCATGCTGCGGGAAATGGTCTCGCGCAATGACGGCACACCCGCGGCTCGGGCCCGCCTGGCCGACGAGATTGCCGTCAGCGCCATGGACTACATCAAACATCAACTACAGACCCGCCGGCACTTCCTCATCGCAGAGCACGCCTTTCAACACGAGGCGCTGATTAACCCGCGCCTGGCTCGTCTGGTGGACGCGCACCAGGAAATCATGCTGCAGGGGGCCTGCCGTTTTCTGCAGGTGATGGGCTCGGCCCAGCCGTTGCTGGACGCTCAAGTGTTGACGGGGGTCATGTGCCGGATGGAATATCAGGGTCTGTTGCACGGCCCGCAACCCGGTGCGGACGAGGAAAATTTGCGTATCCTCACCCGTCAGATGCATCTGGTGCTGGGCACGGCTAAAACCGTTCGCGATTGAACAGCCCTTCACGGGAGAGCCCATGAAAGCCTGGCGTGTGTTGATCGCCTTGTCGTTCCTGCTATTGAGCGGCTGTCTGGTGACGTTCAAAGAGTCCATCCCGGCTCGCGAAGTTGCACCGCCGCAGTTACTGGGCGTCTGGACCAGCAAAAACGCCTGGGGCGAGCCTCTTGAGTTGGAAATCAGCCGCGCAGGCACAGGGGAGTACAAGGCCGCCAGCTATCGCAAAGGCGACCGCAAAGACCGCGATGAGTACGCATTTACCGTGTCTCGACACGGCAGTCGCTGGTATATGTCAGCGGGGCTGCCGAAGAAATACGGTGGGCATTACGTGATGGCGGGATTTGAATTGGCGGAAACCGGCGAACTGGTGGTCTATAACCTGGATCTTGATCGCTTCAGCCAATGGGTCGAGCAAGGCGCACTGAGCGGCGAAAGAGATCAGGTCGTCAAGGACAGTGCCGGTCAAGGCTATGCAGGCAAAGATGAACACCTGTTGATAACCAGCCCTCTGGATCTGGTGTTTGGCTACTTGGATAACCCTGCAAATTCAGACGTTTTCCTCGAGGTGGCACGCTATCAGCGTCAACCGAAGAAGTAAGGCACACGGCCAACCAACTTAGGCCTGACTAACTAAGGAGCAGTGGGTGGACGAGTACCAACAGACTATTCGAGCGTTGTCGGATCGCATCGTTGTTGCCCAGACCCCTATCAGGGTGCTGGATGCGGTGAAATGGGATGAAAACGTACGCAAGGACTTTCTCGCGGCCAAGGGCAAGGCGATGCCCGCTGTGGATCCCTCCTATTACGAAAGTCGGCCACTGGGTTTCGACTCGGCCGAACTGAAGCTCGAATTCCAGAACATCGAGCGTGACATCACCCGCCAGTTGGGTCAGTTCAACCCGGTCGGGCAGATCATGCGGCGCATGTGCAAGGAATACCGCATGGTGGTGCGCATGCTCGAAGCCCGAGGCACCTCTGATTTCGGCCTGATTTCTCAGGAATTGTATGGCGCAGCGTCCGATGCTTTCCACGCTGGCGACCCGACCCTGGCTGACCTCGGCCTGATGCTTTCGGACTACCTGAATAACATCGCCGGGCGCGGCGACCTCAAGGACGAGCCGAAAACCCTCACCGCCCAAGACGCGGTTTCGCTGTTGCAAAGCCGGCTGAACAAAGTCTTTGGCGAGGCTGAGAGCACTATTCGGGTGTTCGAATCCGACGGCATTGTCGCGGATGCGGCCGCCGGTGCCGATTACATCAAGATTCGCACCGACGCGATGTTCAACGAGCGTGATGTCCGCGCTCTGGAGGTCCACGAAGGCTTGGTGCACGTTGGCACCACCCTCAACGGGCAGAACCAGCCCATCTGTACCTTCCTGTCCAAGGGGCCGCCTTCTTCAACGGTGACTCAGGAAGGTCTGGCGATTCTCATGGAGGTCATTGCCTTTGCTTCTTACCCGAGTCGGCTGCGCAAGCTGACCAATCGTACTCGCGCCATTCATATGGCCGAGGAGGGCGCTGATTTCCTCCAGGTGTTCGAGTTCTACCGCGAACAGGGTTTTGGCATGTCGGAAAGCTATGGCAACGCCAGTCGGGTTTTCCGTGGTTCGGTGCCCAATGGTCTGCCATTCACCAAAGACTTGTCCTACCTCAAGGGCTTCATCATGGTTTACAACTACATTCAGCTCGCCGTGCGCAAAGGCAAGCTGGAGCAGGTGCCGCTGCTGTTCTGCGGCAAGACGACCCTTGAAGACATGCGTACGTTGCGTCAGTTGGTGGACGAGGGTCTGGTTGTGCCGCCCAAATACTTGCCCGAGCAATTTCGCGACATGAATGCCTTGTCTGCATGGATGTGCTTCTCGAACTTCCTCAACCATCTGAGCCTGGACCGGATAGAAGCGGATTATTCGAATATTTTGTAGTGGTTTTGATTACTGTAGGAGCGCGCTTGCCCGCGATTGGATTCCTCTCACTGCACATCTATTGACTGACGGAACGCTATCGCGGGCAAGCGCGCTCCTACTGGTCATGGAAAAGGATTCCAGCTTTGAAATTCCTGACAACCCTCGCGCTGCTCCTGTCCTTGAGCGGCTGCAGCTCCATGCTGTTCTACCCCGAGCCCGGTCTGCCGTTCACCCCGGAAAAAGCCCACCTGCAATACCGCGACGTTTCGTTTGTCGCCGTCGACGGCACACGCCTGCACGGCTGGTGGCTGCCTGCCAAAGAGGGTGTGCCTGTCAAAGGCACGGTGCTGCATTTGCACGGCAATGGCGGCAACCTGGCCTGGCATCTCGGCGGTAGTTGGTGGTTGCCGGAGCAAGGCTATCAAGTCCTGATGCTGGACTATCGTGGCTATGGCCAGTCCGAGGGCCAGCCAAGCCTGCCGTCGATTTATCAGGACATCGACGCAGCCTTCGACTGGCTGAACAAGGCCCCTGAAGTGCAAGGCAAACCGCTGATTGTGCTGGGGCAAAGCATCGGCGGCGCGCTGGGGGTGCATTACTTGGCCGAACATCCGGAGCAAAGACGCAAGCTCAAGGCGCTGGTTCTGGATGGCACGCCGGCCAGCTATCGTGATGTGGCCCGCTATACCTTGAGTACTTCATGGCTGACCTGGCCGTTGCAAACTCCGCTGTCCTGGTTGATCCCGGATAAAGACAGCGCGCTCAATGGCCTGCCACAAATGGCGGGTACACCGATGCTGATCTTCCAGAGCATGGACGACACTCTGGTGCCTTTGGCCAATGGCATCAGCCTGTATAAAGCCGCGCCGCTGCCCCGGGTATTGCAGTTGACCCGGGGCGGGCACGTCCAGACCTTTGCCGACCCCACGTGGAGGCAGGTGATGGTTCGTTACCTCGAAGATCCGCAACACTTCAACGGCCTGCGCCGCCTGGCTGAAGTGCCGAATTATTCCGCCCCATCTGACCGTGTGAAAACCGAGAGCGACAATGACTGAAGAACGCAACGCAATCCCTCTGATCCTCACCGGTCTGGGTACCATTTTCGTGACCGTCGGCAGCCTGTGGTACTACGGCTATCTGCACTTCGCCAAACCTGAAGACGCGCTGTTGCTCAATGAATTCACCATGGTCAAAACCGTGCCCGGTGAGGACTACAAAGTAGCCGCCACCCCCGCTGCGGAAGTGGCGCAGTGCATTGATGGCGTGCTGGTGTTGTTCGATACCACCCAGAAGGGCTTGTCAGGGGTATTGATCAACAGCAAGAAACAGGCCGTGCGTTGCGTGGAACAAGAGCCGCCGCAACAGTTGCAGCCTTGATTTATCGGCCAACCTTATTTTGTATGAGCTCACGAGCAACGCGAGGCAGCGATAGCGGTCCAGTGGTTATCTATTGGAGCGAGTGGGCGGCATTCCGACTTGCCGAGATCCGAACTTGTGGGAGCGAGCTTGCTCGCGAAGAGGCCCTTGTAGCCACAGCATCTCTTCAGGTATGGATGCCGCCTTCGCGAGCAAGCTCGCTCCCACCGGGGTAACAAACGCCAGCAAACAAAAAGCCCGACCTGTCGTCACAGGTCGGGCTTTGTGTTTACAGCGTCAGCGGTTTACTGCATCGAGGAACGCGGTGCTACCGGCTGGTTGTCGTTGGAAATAGTCACTTCCACACGACGGTTCTGGGCGCGGCCCGAGTTGCTGGTGTTATCGGCAACCGGGTATTCCTTGCCGTAGCCCTGAGCGACGATGCGTGCTGGATCAACACCCATTTTCACCAGTGCCATACGCACGGATTGAGCGCGACGCTCGGACAGCGACTGGTTGTACGAAGCCGAACCCGAGCTATCGGTATAACCTTCGACGATCACTTTACGATCCGGGTTATCGCGCAGGTAGGTAGCGAGCTGGTTGACGTTAACCAGGCCGTTGGATTTCAGCTCAGCCTTGTTCAGGTCAAACAGCACGTCACCGAAAGTTACCAGCGTACCGCGCTCGGTCTGCTTGGCGTTGAGGCTGCCTTGCAGCGCTTTGATCTGAGCGTCACGGGCATCCAGACGGGCCTGAGCGCGCTGAGCAGCGGCGTTCTTCAGGTTTTCCTCAGCGGTGCGCAGGTTGATGGTCTGCTTGGCGACTTCAACGCGCTGATTGGTCAGATAAGCCAGTTGATCAACTTTTTTCTCGTTTTCGCTGGCGCGGAATGCGGCGTCAGCCTTGTTCAGCCAGTCGCTTGCATCCTTGGTTTCAAGGGCGGCGAGCTGAGTAGCTTTAGGGTTGCTTTGCAGCGCCGAGAAGTTGGTCCGCGCCTGTTCCAGGTTCGGGTTCGGCGGAGTCGAGCAAGCAGCGAGAGCAACACTCATGGCCAGCAGGGCAGGGATCATCAATTGTTTGCGCATAATATTTCATCCTTTAAATCGAATTCGAAATGCATGAGAAGCGTGGGTTACTGAGCCTTGACCGGCTGTACCTGACGCATGCCTTCTTCACGTAGTTCGTTGACACCTTGACGGGCGTCCTGCACCGCTTTTTCTGCCTTGGCAGCCTGGGATTTGCGCTCTGCTACGCGAGCGTCCCATTCAGCCTGTTCGGCAAGGCGGCGGGCTTCGTCATACTTCTGCTCTTGCATGGCAAGTTCAGCTTGCTTGAGCTTGTCCTGGGCCGACTTCATTTCAACGGCGGAGTACTCGGTCCCACCAGCGCTGACGGCGCTGTTGACTGCCGATTGACTCACGGCGTACTGCTCGCTTGGCGGATTGCCTGCACAACCGGCGAGGACAAAGCTGGCACCCAGTGCCAGAGCTGCGAGCTTCATGCCGCGCAGGCCTTTAAATGTGGTGTTGGCAGTGATGGTGCTCATCGTCTTGGACTCCATTATGTAACTCCTGAAAATCTTCGGTGTTTCCATGACAGTCGTGGGCCTGAAGCGTGCGAGGTAGCGAGGGCAGGGCCGTTTGCTATCCGTAGGCTTTTCTGTAATGGCTAATGGCTCGGACCGGTGCGCTTTTCGAATAGTTCAGGTTTTTTTAGCGGCAGCCATGCGTGAGTAGTCGCAAGTCGGGCCCAGAAAAATGCGACCTGGCTGATAAAGGCCAGGTCGTGTCGACGTGATCGGGGAGTGAAGTCGAGTGTTACTCGGCTTCCTGTTTTTCGGAAAGGTCATGCAGGTAGCGGCGCGACAGAGCCAGGAAACGCGGCGTAGGTCCGATGTCTTCATAGAGTGGATCGCCTTCCTCGTCGGTCGCCACTACGTGCTGGCCTTTGACATAGGGAAAGCTGGCTTCCAGCTCTTCCAGGGCTGCGCCGATCAGTTCGCCCAGTAGCTCTTCCGGGTGATGTTTGGGGTACATTTCGGTCAGCGCGGACAGGCGCGCGGCGGACTCCATGTCCAGGTGAATCGCGTAACGGGTCTTGGTCAATCGGCCTTTTGCATTCTCTTCCCAGTGCTTGGCAAGCTCACGGATTTTCATAGGGACCCCTTCGGTTACCCGCCGACGGCAGGTCTGGTCGAGTAGTGAGCCATCAGGCTCATGAATGAGATTAGCTTGATCCTGATGAATACGGATTTGGCGTGGCATACATTTTTGGTGCACTGTGGATAGAGCGGTTTTTTCCACGCTTGTTCACTGGCGACCTGTCATGAACCGTGTGGCACCCCTATATAAAAACAGTGGGAGAAAGGGACGATGGCGGATATCGATGCGCGTTTGCGCGAGGACGTTCACCTGTTGGGCGAGTTGCTTGGCAACACCATCCGCGAGCAGCGCGGGCCTGAGTTTCTCGACACGATCGAGCGCATTCGCAAAGGTGCCAAGGCTGGACGCAGGGGCTCTGCCGAAGGCGCCGAGCAACTCAGTTCCAGTGTGGACGGTTTGGGTGAAGACGAATTGTTGCCGGTGGCGCGAGCCTTCAATCAATTCCTCAATCTGGCCAATATCGCCGAGCAATATCAGTTGATCCGTCGCCGGGATGATGCCCAGCCGCAGCCTTTTGAGGCCCGGGTGCTGCCTGAGTTACTGGCGCGCCTGAAGGCCTCGGGGCAGAGCAGCGAAGCGTTGGCACGGCAACTGGGCAAGCTGGAAATCGAACTGGTCCTGACCGCTCACCCCACTGAAGTGGCACGGCGCACGCTGATACAGAAATACGACGCTATCGCTGCGCAACTGGCCGCTCTGGATCATCGGGATTTGAACAGCGCCGAACGCGAGCAGATCACTGAACGCTTGCAGCGCCTGATCGCGGAAGCCTGGCATACCGAAGAAATTCGTCGTACCCGCCCGACTCCGGTGGATGAGGCCAAATGGGGCTTCGCCGTCATCGAGCATTCCCTGTGGCAGGCCGTGCCCAACTATTTACGCAAGGCAGACCATGCACTGCATGCGGCCACCGGTTTTCATTTGCCGCTGGAGGCAGCGCCGATACGCTTTGCCTCGTGGATGGGCGGTGACCGGGACGGCAACCCGAATGTCACCGCTGCCGTGACCCGGGAAGTGCTGCTCCTGGCGCGCTGGATGGCGGCGGACCTTTACTTGCGTGACGTCGATCAACTGGCGGCCGAGCTGTCCATGCAGCAGGCCAGCGACGCGTTGCGCGCCAGCGTCGGCGACAGCGCCGAACCCTATCGGGCAGTGCTCAAGCAGCTGCGTGAACGCCTGCGGGCCACCCGCAACTGGGCGCAATCGTCGTTGAGCGTTACCCAGCCGGCCCCGGACAACGTTCTGCACGATAATCGCGAACTGCTGGCGCCACTGATGCTGTGCTTCCAGTCGCTCCATGAATGCGGCATGGGCGTGATCGCCGACGGGCCATTGCTCGATTGTCTGCGCCGGGCAGTAACGTTCGGTCTGTTCCTGGTAAGGCTTGATGTGCGTCAGGATTCCACCCGACATTGCTCGGCCATGACCGAGATCACTGATTACCTGGGCTTGGGCCGTTATGAAGATTGGGACGAACAGGCGCGGGTGGACTTCCTGCTGGCTGAGCTGAGCAATCGGCGACCCCTGCTGCCTGCGCATTTCAAGCCGTCGGCGGACACCGCTGAAGTGCTGGCCACCTGTCGCGAAGTGGCCGCGGCTCCAGCGGCCTCACTGGGCTCCTATGTGATCTCCATGGCCGGTGCGGCTTCAGATGTGCTCGCCGTGCAACTGTTGCTCAAGGAGTCCGGCCTGCAGCGGCCGATGCGCGTGGTGCCACTGTTCGAAACCCTGGCCGACCTGGATAACGCCGGGCCTGCCATCGAGCAATTGTTAAGCCTGCCGGGATACCGTTCACGCCTGCACGGCCCGCAAGAAGTCATGATCGGTTATTCGGATTCTGCCAAGGATGCTGGCACCACGGCCGCGGCTTGGGCGCAATATCGAGCCCAGGAGAAGCTCGTGGAGATCTGCCGCGCACAACAAGTCGAGCTGCTGTTGTTCCACGGGCGCGGCGGCACCGTTGGACGGGGCGGTGGTCCGGCTCATGCGGCGATTCTGTCGCAGCCGCCGGGGTCGGTGGCGGGGCGTTTCCGCACGACAGAGCAGGGTGAAATGATCCGCTTCAAGTTCGGCCTGCCAGACATCGCCGAACAGAACCTCAATCTCTACCTGGCTGCCGTGCTGGAAGCCACTTTGCAGCCGCCACCGCCGCCGCAGCCGGCCTGGCGCAAGATGATGGATAGCCTGGCGGCCGACGGCGTCAGTGCTTATCGTGCCGTGGTGCGGGAAAATCCCGAGTTCGTCGAATACTTTCGTCAGGCGACCCCGGAGCAGGAGCTGGGTCGCTTGCCTTTGGGCAGCCGTCCAGCCAAACGTCGCGAGGGCGGGGTGGAAAGTCTGCGCGCCATTCCGTGGATATTCGCCTGGACCCAGACGCGTCTGATGCTCCCCGCGTGGCTCGGCTGGGAAGCCGCTCTGAGTAAAGCGCTGGAGCGTGGCGAAGGTGCGCTGCTGGACGAAATGCGTGAGCAGTGGCCATTCTTCAGAACCCGGATCGACATGCTGGAGATGGTCTTGGCAAAAGCCGATCACGACATCGCACAGTTATACGATCAACGCCTGGTGGCGCCTGAGCTGCAACATTTGGGTACGCATTTACGCGACCTATTGTCGCAGGCGTGCAATGTGGTGCTCGGCCTGACCCGTCAGTCGCAACTGCTGGCACACAGCCCTGCGACGCTGGAATTCATCAGTCTGCGCAACACCTATCTGGATCCTCTGCACCTGCTGCAGGCCGAGCTTCTAGCCCGTTCACGCAAGCGCGAGGCCAGTCTGGAGAGTCCCCTGGAACAGGCGCTGCTGGTGTCTGTAGCGGGAATCGCGGCCGGATTGCGCAACACCGGCTGATACTGGAGGCCAGTAGGGGCGCTGGAAAATGCCAGTGCCCTATGGCGATCAATGACTTGCGCGTTTTCACCCGCGCTGAACGGGGCGAATCAATTACGCACTCTGCTGCCTGTGCCTGCCCTGCGGATACTGCGACTTTCGGCGGCTTGTGCGGCCTGTGTCGGCTGTGTATCTTGATCAGCCTTTGGCCATTCTTCGGCTGTAACCATTTTTGAGATTGGTCCTGTAGTGGGCGAATCCGACGTTTCTATATAAAAAATTTGAGGAGCACATCAATGCGCGTGATTCTGCTGGGAGCTCCCGGGGCCGGTAAAGGTACTCAGGCAAAATTCATCACTGAAAAATTCGGCATCCCGCAAATTTCCACGGGCGATATGCTGCGCGCTGCGGTCAAGGCTGGCACCGAGCTGGGCCTTAAAGCCAAGAGCGTCATGGACAGCGGCGGCCTGGTTTCCGATGACCTGATCATTGGTCTGATCAAGGATCGTCTGTCCGAGCCCGATTGTGCCAATGGCGTTCTGTTCGACGGCTTCCCGCGCACCATTCCACAGGCTGAAGCGTTGCTGGCAGCCGGTCTGGAAATCGACAACGTGCTGGAAATCGCTGTTGATGACGAAGAAATCGTCAAGCGCATGTCCGGCCGTCGCGTGCATGAAGGCTCTGGCCGCATTTACCACACCATCTTCAATCCGCCGAAAGTCGAAGGTATTGATGATGTGACTGGCGAGCCGCTGTTGCAGCGCAAGGATGACGTCGAAGAAACCGTTCGCCATCGTCTCTCGGTCTATCACGCACAGACCAAGCCGCTGGTTGAGTTCTACAGCAATCTGCAGGCGAAGAACGGCAAGCCCAAGTGCAGCCATATCGCAGGCGTCGGGTCTGTTGAAGAAATCACCGCCAAGGTGCTGGCTGCCCTGAGCTGATCCAAGCTGAGTCAGTCAATAAAACGGCCCGCTTGCGGGCCGTTTGTCGTTTATAATGCGCCCCTTTTTTCACCATGATGGATACCCCCAAATGACCACCTTGCTGGCCCTGGATACTGCCACTGAAGCTTGCTCGGTCGCTTTGCTGCACGACGGCAAAGTACTGAGCCACTACGAGGTGATCCCGCGCCTGCACGCCCAGCGTCTGTTGCCGATGATCAAGACGATCATGGCCGAGGCGGGTATCGGTCTTTCGGCGCTGGACGCCATCGCGTTCGGTCGTGGTCCGGGTGCATTCACTGGCGTGCGAATCGCCATCGGCGTGGTGCAGGGCCTGGCCTTCGCCCTGGAGCGTCCGGTGCTGCCGGTTTCCAATCTGGCGGTGCTGGCGCAGCGTGCGATGCGTGAGCACGGTGCTCATCAGGTCGCTTCGGCCATTGACGCGCGGATGGATGAGGTCTATTGGGGCTGCTACCGCGAACAAAATGGCGAAATGCGTTTGCTGGGGGCCGAAGCAGTTCTGCCTCCAGAGCAGGTTGCATTGCCAGCGGACGCGAGTGGCCAGTGGTTCGGCTCAGGCACTGGCTGGGGTTATGCCGATCGCATCCCCGTGGCGCTGAGCGGTCGGGACGCCAGCATGCTTCCCCATGCGCAGGACTTGCTGACCTTGGCCACTTTCGCCTGGCATCGGGGCGAAGCCATCGTCGCAGACGATGCCCAGCCGGTTTACCTGCGCGATAAAGTGGCGACGCCCAAGGCGCGATAGTGAGAGTGGGACGATATTATGTGGGAGCGAGCTTGCTCGCGAAGAGGCCGGGACATCCAAAGTATCTCCGGCGGCAAGATGATAGTCTTCGCGAGCAAGCTCGCTCCCACAGGAATCTATTGAGCCGGCACATAGATCTTCCCCACATGAGACAACGCAAATCATCAGCTCGGCGGCGACGGATGACCATTCATCGCCCAATCCATCAAACATGTGACCCGTCCCAAACCTTTTGCAAATAGTGTGGTCTAGTTATCGTTCGGATAATTGCTAAGTGCCTATCCGTGACGTTAAATAGCCACTATAAGATGCAGAGTACGCACAAATGCGCATAGACGGCCCTTCACAACGCTCTTACCCGATCAAACGCAAGCCTGGCAAGGCTCCTGTGGTTGTGGATGGTAGTTTCGAAGAAGTGGATGTTGATGCCGAGGTTGTTCCGCAACCGCCGAAAAACGCGCGCTCTGGTGGTTCAGGTCAAGCAGTTTCCACTGCCAATGTTCCGGCCCGTCCTCAAGACATTATCTTCCCTCGCTCTATGAGCACTCGTGTCGCCAATGCGTTGGCCAGTTATCTGAGTACTGCCAGTTTCGTCGATTGGGATCTGGAAGTGTCCGGGCTCGACGTCCACGTTTGAATCATCCCCGCCTGCCTTACTACCTCGGTTGCCCGTCATGGAGTGAAAACGCCTGGCGCGAATCCCTCTATCCCGAAGACGCTCGCAGCAATGAATTTCTTGGCCTCTACTCGCAGGTCTTCAATGCAGTGGAAGGCAATACGACTTTCTATGCGCGACCCGCAGCTGCCACGATCCAGCGCTGGGCTGAAACGCTCCCTGAGCATTTTCGCTTTACCGCCAAATTTCACGGTGACATCAGTCACGGTGGCGATTTGCGTCAGCAGTTGATCGCGGCTGAGACCTTCGTCCAGTTACTTGCGCCACTGGGCCCTCGCGTAGCGCCTTTCTGGCTGCAACTGCCAGCCAGTTTTGCTCCGCATCGTCTGGGTGAGTTGGCAACCTTCATCGACGAGCTGCAATGTCCGATGGCGGTTGAAGTGCGCAACCTGGCGTTCTTTGATAAGGGGGAGGAGGAGCGAGCCCTGAATCGGCTGCTGCTTGATCGCGGTGTGGAGCGCATTTGTCTGGATTCGCGGCCCTTGTTCAGTTGCGTGTCCAACGATCCGGCGGTGCTGCACGCGCAGTCGAAAAAGCCCAAGGTCCCTGCGCGGCCCGCTGCTCTGACGCAATTCCCTCAAGTGCGCTTCATAGGCCATCCCGTGCTGGAGGCCAACGACCCTTTTATGCACCAGTGGGTGGAGAAAGTCGCGGGCTGGATCGAAGAAGGCCGCACCCCTTACGTGTTCCTGCACACCCCCGACAACCTCGAAGCCCCGCAACTGGCGCAGCGCTTTCACAGCCAGTTGATGGTGCGTTTGCCGGGCCTATTGCCGTTGCCGGTACTGGATCGCATACCCCCTGTGCAGCAACTGGGCTTGCTCTGAGGTCGATAGATGTGGCTTCAATAGCTTCATCGACTATCGCACCCACTCAGGAACAGGGAGTCAGCCAATGGATTTTCAGCAACAGTTACTTCGCGCTCAGGCCTTCAAGGCATTGCACGAGCGTGACCACGCCTTTGTGATCCCCAATCCATGGGATGCAGGCTCGGCGAAGCTGCTGGCGTCCATGGGCTTCGAGGCGCTGGCTACCACCAGTGCAGGTTTGGCCTTCACTCTGGGGCGGGCGGATGCCGAGGGCGCTCTCACCTTGGGCGAATCGCTGGATAACATTAGCGCCATCGTTGCCGCTACAGCGCTGCCGGTGGCCGCCGATCTGGAAAATGGCTTCGCTGACAGTCCGGAAGATTGCGCCGCGAACCTGCTTGCAGCTGCCGCGAGGGGGATTGTCGGTGGCTCCATCGAAGATGCCACTGGCACCACCGACCAGCCGATTTACGATTTCGAACTGTCGGTCGCCCGGGTCAAGGCTGCGGCCCAGGCGGTGCGTAGCCTGCCATTCCCGTTCATGCTCACCGCACGTGCGGAGAATCTTCTCAATGATCGGATGGACTTCTCTGACACTTTGCGTCGGCTTGAAGCCTACGCTGATGCCGGTGCCGACGTGCTCTACGCCCCTGGCTTGCGCACCCGGGAGGAAGTGATCGCGGTGGTTCGTGCTGTGGCGCCCAAGCCTGTCAATGTGCTGATGGGGATTGGCGGTGTGACGCTGACGGTCGCTGACCTTTCAGCTTGCGGCGTCAAACGTATCAGCGTCGGCTCATCCCTGGCGCGTGCGGCGTTCGGTGGGTTGTATCGTGCTGCGCAGGAGATCCGCACCGGCGGCACCTTCAGCTATGCCGAACAAGCGCTGCCGTTTGCTCAACTCAACGCGCTCTTCAAGGATTAAGGGTGCGCGGTTCGACCTTTTTGCTGGTTTTCCTGCTGCTGTGTGCGGGCGCAGGAGCGGCAGTTTGGCGCGGCTGGATCGAGGTGCCGGCGCAGTGGAACCCATGGGCGCCGCTGGATATCAGGGCTGAGACGAACTTCCTGACCAGTTATAAGGTGTCGCGGCTCAAGGATGATCCGCAATTGTGCGACCTGGTGTTGAGCTCGTCGAAGCTGCGCTTCAGTCATCAGGCGGACAGCGCTTCTTCCGCCAATTGTCCGTTGAGCGATGTGTTGCGAGTGCAGGGCAGTGAAGTGGCGTTAAGCAGTAGCTTCCTCGCCAGTTGCCCTTTGGCAGTGGCTTACGCGTTGTTCGAATTCCACACTTTGCAGCCCGCCGCCGAGGCGCTGTTTGGTCTGCGCGTGACCCGCATCGATCACTTGGGCAGCTTTGCCTGCCGTAACGTCTATGGTCGCAGCAGCGGGCGACTGAGCCAGCATGCAAGCGCCAACGCACTGGATATCGCCGGCTTCCGGCTGGCAGACGGGCAGCGAATCAATCTGCTGCGGGACTGGAAAGACACTGGCGACAAAGGCCGCTTCCTGCGCCAGGTTCGCGACGGTGCCTGCAAGAACTTCAATACCGTGTTGGGGCCGGACTACAACGCCGCGCACCAGAATCATTTCCACCTGGATATGGGGGCTTGGCGGGTTTGTCGGTGAAGGTCAGTGGAATGCATACCCTGTGGGAAACCTCTATGGTTGCCTGCAACCCCGTTGGGATCCCGGGTTCAATAGGTCCCTGTGGGAGCGAGCTTGCTCGCGAAGGCAATATTCCTGCCTGAGGAATATATTTGGATGTCCCGGCCTCTTCGCGAGCAAGCTCGCTCCCACCGGGGAACCGCATTCCAAGCCTGTTTAAGTTATCAGCCTCAAGCCGCCATACGCAGATTCTGCAGGATGATAGGCCGTGCCCAGCCGCTATCGAAATCAAGCGCTCGCTGCTGAGCAACCAGGGTTTCCTCATCCAGCGGCAGGGCCGGCTTGTCTGCCAGGTCCCATTCGAACTCGGCGATTGGCAGGTGCAGCGGACGTGGCGCGGGGCCTGGGCCTGGAATCACGCTGTCGTCGTAAGGATTGAGCACGTTTGGACGTACCCACTGGCTATCGAATTCCAGATTGCGCTGTTGCGCGATCAGCTCACCGAGGCTGAAGGGTTCGTTCGGAGGCGGCAGCAAATCCAGTTCGAATTCAGCAATCGGCAGGAACAACGGCACGGCAGGGATACGTGGCATGTCCTCCACCGGGCAGGCCCGCTGCTCGACAATCTTGCCCAGAACGCGCGCGCCAGCCACTGGCTCGCCGGTGGCAACATCGATGGCAACGGCGCTTTCGTGTACGGGTTCCGGCGGGTTGTCGCGCAGCTGTTCAGCCATCACACGGGCAAACGCATCAGACCAGATCTGGGTAACACCACCCAGTGCACGGCTGTTGCGCAGGGTAAAATCCCCTGCGTGCGTTAGATAACCTATGGATGATTGCTGAATGTCTGACATATCGATCGTTACACGTCGTAGGTCTGGCAAAATGCCTGATACTTCTTTATCGGCAGATTTCGCCGATCATTAACACTTTTTGAGCGTGTGGACACAATGAGTGAGCAACAAGCGGGCAGCCGTGTCCGGGTCGAGGCCCTGAACAGCCAGGACCAGGAGCAAGCGGCGCAATGGGCGCAACGATTGAATCTGCCGTTGCAGGATAACGATGCCGATTTTGCCCTGCAGGTGACTGACAATGGTCTGCAGCTGCAACAACTGAGTGACGACGCCCCCGGCCCGGTTCGAGTGGATTTCGTCGAAGGGGCGGTGGCTCATCGACGTCTGTTTGGTGGCGGCAGCGGGCAGATGATTGCCAAGGCGGTGGGCATTCAACCCGGCGTGCGCCCATCGGTGCTGGATGCCACGGCAGGCCTGGGCAAGGATGCGTTCGTTCTCGCCAGCCTGGGTTGCCAGATGAGTCTGATCGAGCGTCAGCCCATCATCGCCGCGCTACTGGAGGACGGGTTGGCGCGGGGTCGTCAGGACCGTGAAGTCGGTTCGATCATCAGCCACATGCGCCTGTTGACGGGCAATTCCATTGAGCTGATCCGCAGCTGGGAAGGCGAACCGCCGCAGGTCATCTACCTGGACCCGATGTTCCCCCATCGTGAGAAAACTGCGTTGGTAAAGAAGGAAATGCGCCTGTTCCGGCCTCTGGTTGGCGACGACATAGACGCCCCGGCGTTGCTGGCGGCGGCCCTGGCGTTGGCGACCCATCGGGTCGTGGTCAAGCGCCCACGCAAGGCGCCTTGCATCGAAGGCGCCAAGCCGAGTTATGCGCTGGATGGCAAATCCAGCCGGTATGACATTTATCCGAAGAAGGCGTTGAAGTAGCTGCCAGCGCTACCTCACCTGTAGGAGCTGCCTAAGGCTGCGAAAGCGGTGTGTCAGATACGGCCCCTTCGCAGCCTTCGGCAGCTCCTACCAAGTTCACTTCACCCCATAACCCCGCATAAACAAACCCACCACGTCCTGCACATGCGCTTCGGCCGTGGCCTGGTCGGGCATTTCCCCGCAGCCCACCAGCAGGCGGAAGTTGCAGGCACCCTTGATCAGGCTCAGAAAGTGCTCGGCAGCGGTCCTGGGCGAATCGAAACGCAACTGGCCGGTCTTCTCCAGGCGGCTTAGCAAGCGCTCGGTCTCATGCAAAATCCGTTGTGGTCCCGCCGCAAAGAAGATCTGCGAAAGCTTCGGATCCTGGGTTCCCAGCGCGACCATCAAACGATGCAGCTCGATGGACTCAGGGCTGTTGATCAGCGTCTGAAAGCCCCGCGCAACGTTGAGCAGCAATGTCTGCGCAGGTAAATCTCGATTCAACTCATCGAACAGCGCCGGCATCTGCTCTTCGCAGCGGGCCACCACCGCTGCGGAAAACAGCGTCTCCTTATCCGTGAAATGGCTATAGACCGTGAGCTTGGAAACCCC
>Ga0247806_10000349_pt1 | contig 30519 bp, 26 predicted proteins | sample UWRJL059202B1_FD_179935 | JGI IMG/M metagenome (GOLD analysis project Ga0247806, IMG submission 179935) | Plant litter microbial communities from Arlington Agricultural Research Station in Wisconsin, United States - UWRJ-L059-202B-1 | ecosystem: Environmental > Terrestrial > Plant litter >... | reverse complement strand
TACTAATTTAATAAGTGCAATCCCGTGAGTCGGGACTGACATAGTTGAGTTCTTAAAAATTGTAAAACAAAATACTTTAGAGACAATAGGTATTGTACATAAAAATGCCCTAAAAAGGGGGAAAAAAGATTTAAATCTAAATAAAAAAGAATTTTTATCTATACCTTCTTCATTTATAGCCTTTTTAGTAGGACTAATAGATGGAGATGGTTATATCCAAATCACTAAAACAGGTAAAGGATATATAGCTATGAAACTTGTAATATCTTTACATTTAAATGATTTAGCTACATTAGAATATATAAAATCTGTATTAAAATTAGGTTTAATTACTATTTATAAAGATAATAAAAGTCCTACTTGTAAATTAATAATTAATAAAACAGATTTACAAGAAGTATTTTTCCCTTTATTATTATATCATAATATATATTTTTTAACTAATACTAGAGTTACACAATTTAATACAGCTATGTTTATTTTAAAAAATGATATAAAATTATTTAATGAAATACCAAATGTAATACCTCAAATATTTGTATTACCTTCAACCGCTATAGGATATACAGAGTTACAATTTTTTAATAATTGAATAGTTGGATTTACTATGGCCGAAGGATCATTCTTCATTAAATCAAATAATGATGGATGTTTTACAATAACACAGAGATTACATCTTGAATTATTTAAAGCTATAAAATTAGTATTTAATACAACAAGAAAATTAGAAGATACTACAATAAGTAGATTTAGTGTTAGTTCTAAAGCAGATATACAAATAGTAATAAATTTTTTTTCATTTTTAGGTTTACATCCGTTAGTTGGATTAAAAATTGCCCAGTACTTAATTTGATTAGAAAATTTAAGTAAAAGTGAAAGATATAAAAATCTAAATTATCCCGGAAGTGTTTTATAATTAAAGTGAGCTCCTTAAAACAGTAATGTTTTAAAGGCATAATGGGGAAAATTACAAGGACATTTAATAAATTATCTCCGATTTATTAGATTATTTGTAGCGAAGTTTAATTCGGTACAATTTAATGAATTAAAAACGTTCAACGACTAATGAGTGAGTTATACCAACAATAAGCTCGACACGATACCCCCAAAATCTTTTAATTAAGATTTAAGACATAGTCTAAATACATCCTTAAGGGTGTAAGTATAAATTAAATAATATACGTAAAAATTTGTCATTTGAGGAGGTTTATATACAGATGGACCACAATATGGTAACATATTGTTAAAAATCCTGCTTAATGCTGGGAAATCTCCCATTTTAGGATTTGCATACGGTTTATTCTTGGTTATTTTCCCAATTATTAGCGTAAAAATTGCAATGACATGGAGACAATCAGCAGGGGTGTCTAATAGAAGTTTATCTACTTCAGATGCCTCTCAGAGACTACATGCAGGAGATCTTACCTATGCTTATATCGTAGGTTTAATTGAAGGTGATGGGTTTTTTACTATAACAAAGAAAGGAAAATATTTAACTTATGAATTAGGTATAGAATTATCTATTAGGGATGCTAAATTAATTTATAAATTAAAAAGTTTATTGGGCGTAGGTGTTGTAAGTATTAGAAATAGAGATAATATAGAAATGATATCTTTAAGGATTATAAATAAAAATCATTTAAAATCTTTTATATTGCCTATCTTTGATAAGTATCCTATGTTTTCTAATAAACAATATGATTATTTAAGATTTAGAAGTGCTTTACTTTCAGATGTAACTTATTCTATAGATTTACCTGAGTACACTAGAAGCAATAAACCTTTAAATAATATTAAATCAATAATAAATGCGCATTATTTTCCTGCTTGGTTAGTAGGATTTATAGAAGGTGAAGGTTGTTTTAGTATTTCTAAATTAAAGGATGATTATTTAGTAGCTAGTTTTGATATTAGTCAAACAAATGGTGAAATTATAATATCTGCTATTCGTGAGTATTTATCTTTCACTACTACGATATACTCAGATAAAACAAATTGTTTTAAATTAAAAGTCTCTAGTGTTAGATCAATAGAAAATCTTCTTAAATTTTTGAATAAAGCACCTGTAAAATTATTAGGATATAAAAAATTACAATTTTTATTGTGAATAAAGCAATTACGTACAATCTCTAGATACTCGCAAAAAATAAACATACCTTCAAATTATTAAAAGATCAAGATATAGTCCGATCAATAAAGAAATTTATTGAGTGTAGTGAGAGTATTAAAATTTAGCCTGCTATAAGCTAGCACGCTAGCACGCTAGCACCGATTAATTTATTAGCCGACTCTGACTAGATATAAATATGTTGACTACCAACACACATGCTCTGTAAATAATGCTACTTTAAATAGATTTTTTGCTTTACACTTTGTTTTACCTTTTATATTAGTAGCATTAGTATTAATGCATTTAATCGCATTACATGATACAGCAGGATCAAGTAATCCTTTAGGTGTTTCAGGAAATTACGATAGACTAACTTTTGCTCCTTATTATTTATTTAAAGATTTAATAACTATTTTTATTTTTATTTTTGGTTTAAGTTTATTTGTTTTCTTTGCACCTAATGTTTTAGGTGATAGTGATAATTATATAATTAGGAAAGTCTTAGTTATTGTCAGAATGAACTTCTGGCTATTAAACCTTCAAATTGCGGGAAGTCCCTAAAGCAATCTCAACCAAGTAGGAGTAGTAATACATCTTATGGCCCAGGTAATGACTCGGGGTATGGTAAAATCGAAATTGATTATTTATGTGATGGACATCTACTAAAGCTTTTCATAAAGACTTATCGCCCGGTTTCCTTAGCTTAGCTTCTCCTTACGAAGTATGGAAGCAGGGAATTACCGAAGGACGTACGTGTTTCGACGTGGCTAATAGTAATGAATATAGATAAATGGGTAATCCGCAGCCAACCACCAATAATAAATGGTGTGCAGTTCATCGACTAAATGTAGGTTGGCGCAAGCTTAAGATATAGTCAAGCCCCATCTGAAAGGATGCAGGAAGTTCTTTGACGAGAAGGTTCCGTTAAATGGATAGGTTTAAACTTATTTAGGGAGAAGGCCTTAGTCAGCCATATCTGTTATTTGGTTACTTTCTATACTTACTTAAAGACTGAAAGTATTATATCTTCTAGAGATCACGATAAATCTCACCTAACTGAACCGGAAAACGATATTAAATCTATCGTTAAAGGAAAAGTAGGTAATAAATTAATGACTCTTTCTGAAGTTAAAAGTTTATTTTTGACCCTAAAAAACTCTTCGGCCCCTGTATACACAGAAGGTGGTTCAGATAAAGAATTCTGTTTACTTGCCAATGGTTTCTGGCAAGCGGAAGGGTATATTGGCGGTATTTTTAGGTCTGGGTTAAATTTTTATCCTCTTTGCACGGCAACTCAATTGTTTTCGATAGAAAGTGCCAAATTTTTTATTAGATTAAACAAAGCTTTGTGTAACAAAGGGACTTTTAGTATAACTTTAAATAGTTTTGGTAAATTTGTTATCGCTTATAGATTGTCCGGTTGAGATACTTTCTTTTCTGTGTTTGTTCCATATTTCAAGATGCTATATGGTGAAAAATACCGTGCTATACTTAAACTAAATAAAATTTATGCATTAAAAAATCATATAAAACAGACTTCGGATAATATGTCTAAAGTTCATTTAGTAAGCCTTGTTTATTCTTTAACTGGTTATTCATCTAATTATAAAGTAAGTTTAGAAGAGAAATTACTTTCTTTAGGTTTAGATCCGGCTTTATTGAAAGAATTACCAAAGGTTTCTTATAAAGATAATGCTATAAAACCTTCTTTCTTATTTATACTGGGATTCTTTTTAGGTGATGGTACTTTACATTTGAAACTCGAATGGAAAGAGAAAAATAGTACTGTTGTTATTTGTCCTTTATTTAATATAGTACAATCTAATGCTGAATCTAATAAATATATTATGGAAAGAATGACTGACACTTTAAACGCACTTAATATTAAAACTTCTTTGGAGAAAAGTGCTACTACGTACACTTTAACCGTTAAAGGAATTAATAATGTATTTAATTCTCTAATTCCTCTGTTGAAAAATTCTTCACATTTCTTGTACGGAAAAAGTGATAGTTTTAATTTATTAGTTTGAGTAGAGCGGTTGGTTAACTCTGGAGGCCATCACACTTATTTTGGTTTAATAGCGCTTGTTAATAAAATATACGCAAGTACTAATAAACGTTTCACAGATAAAGAAGTTTGAATGGATCGTATCGAGGATTGATTAAAAGTAGCTTCTGCTCGTAGGGATACAGGAGAATACTCTATTTATTCTATATATACTTCGGACCACAAAGTTCGAGGTTGACAAGTACGTTTCCCTTCTACTTTTAAATTACCGAAGTCTAATAAGGCATTTATATGTTCAACTTGAGACGGTCAAGATAAAGCTTTAGCAGCTGCTGTGCAATATAGAGATAAAATTCTTTCAGATTGAATTAACCAAAATTTTTAGGCTAACTACGAGTGCTACTTCGTAGCGCATGCACGCAAGGAAGATAAACTACTGTTTTTCTTTACATCGTAGTACGTAGTACCCCTTAACTAATAAATAAGCTTGAGAGTCAGGGTGCTAGAAGGAATAACATCATGTCAGACTAATTCGATCTGGGCAAATCCTATGCAAACTCCTCCTGCGATTGTGCCTGAATGATAAAGTAAAATAAATGTCATTCTAAAATCTCGCTAATTGCTGGGAACCCTTTTTAATTTAAATATGACAATCAGCAGGGAAGCCTTTTATTAAGCTAATATATACTAAGTTAATTTAGGAATCTTCAGAGACTATGCACGAGACAATTAAAGGCGCTTTGTTTTTAATTGAAGAGATAGTCCGACCATGGTAGTGATACTATGAGTTTAACACAACATCTATCGATTTATTACCTTTCTATGCAATACTAAGATCTATACCTAATAAATTATTAGGTGTTATAGCTATGCTTGCTGCTATATTAATAATAATGTTATTACCAATAACAGATTTAGGTAGATCAAAAGGTTTACAATTTAGACCTTTAAGTAAATTAGGATTCTGAATTTTTGTAGCTAATTTCTTAATATTAATGAAATTAGGAGCTTGTCATGTAGAATCTCCATTTATAGAATTAGGACAAATAAGTACAGTATTGTATTTTAGTTATTTTGCAATAATTGTTCCTTTCAATAGTTTTGTTGAAAATACTTTCACCGACGTTAATTTAACTAAAAGAAATCTTTTGTAATTCAAGATGGAGGCGTGGTTACATTAGTGAGGTATAATGACCACGGCCTCCGTAAGCAGAGGCAGAGGTAGAGAGGCTTATTTGAGGCTAATTTCCCCCATTTTAGGAGTAGTAATAGTAATGTTTATAATTTTTTTATAAAATTCAAATATTTAATGTTTAAACATTTAACTATTAAACCATTAACAGTATTCGTGCTTCTGTTTATTGTCAAGTTAACATTAACTCATGATATATTCCCTGGGGTTCGTCAAGGTATAATAAATCTATTTTTTATAGATAATCCTACTTCTACTTCTACTTCTGCTATTGCTAAAAGAAGTTATCCATTCTCTTCAGAGGGCGATCATGCTTCTAAAAGACCTAAGAATTAAATAAACCTTTCTTGAGTTAATTTTAAAGATTTCAATGCTTACGAAGTATGCGCTACGAAGTAAGCACAAAAACAACAAAAAAATTTTTTTTTCTAGAAGGGTATTATAAATTCTTTTTTTTTTCCTTGCTTACTTCGTAGCACTCCTTTTTTTTTTATTTTTTATAGATTGTAATTATAATCTAAACAGGGGGTATTATTATTATATGGTTGTATACCACTTATAAAGGCGATAGGCGGGGCCTTTATAACCAACGGGCCCCTTATTTTTGTTCTAAATGATTTTTACGATACGCTTTTTTAGGGAGTGATGTCGTCACTGTGATCAAATAGAAAGAAATACGGGATCCGAACCCTAGGGAAAAAATAATCTCCTGTCTGGTCATTTCTCCGGGGAGAGGAAAGGAAAACACTGAGTGCTTCGCACCACATATTTTATCTTTTTCTGACATAAGTTAGATAATGCAAATGCATTACATTTCCTTTTACTTTAAATACCTCAATTAGTACCAAAACCAGTAAAAAAACCATCTGAAATTAAACCTTCCTCAGAAGTAGAAGATACATTAGAAGAGAGTAGTTGATTAAGAAGTGAAGAAGGTATTAATGAAACTTTAAAAAAATAATCTGAAATTAAACCTTCCTCAGAAGTAGAAGATACATTAGAAGATAGTATTAGATTAAGAAGTGAAGAAGGTATTAATGAAACTTTAAAAAAAGAATCTAATAATATTATAGATAAGAAAAATTGTAATACAACAGGTCCAGATTATGATAGTTATGAGATTGGGGATTATTCTATAGTTGAAATTTTGGAGGCTATAAAAAGAAAACTAAATACATTTATTGATAATATTATCGATAGTTTTTCTGAGGATATTTATACTAGACCTCCTGAGGATATTTCTACTTATACTATATCTACTGAGGGTAGTCCCCTTCAACCACTTTCATCTGAAAATATTTCTAAAAGAAAACAGCTTTCTTTTTATATTCCAAATTTTTTTTTATTGCGCAAGCTACTCTATTTTATTTTACTGCGCAAGCTACTCATTCATTTATTTATTTTATCAGTTAGATCTAGTTGTGCTTACTTCGTAGCGCATACTTCGTAAGCATGTAAAATTCATTTAAAAATGGTAGTCTACTAGATCATAATTGATGTGCTCTGACCGCAACTTTTCACTCTGATCAACCTTTAGGATCTTCACTTCTATTGGGTTCTTTTTGAATAATGTTATATTCAGGTATAGGATAAATATCTTCATATGAACCTGTAACTACTAATATAGGATTATTAGGATATTTATTATTTAATTCATCTATTTTATTTATTAACTCTGATGAGTCATTAATTGATGAGAATTCTGTAATTACACTCTCATTTTCTTATGGTTTACCGCTATATATTGCGCAAGCATCCATGGGGTCGTCCATCTTCGTTAGATGTTAGTATTATTTTAAGTGTCTCGAATTTACTTTTATTTTGAATTGGAATTGGCTTATTTCGTTTTTTTTTATGTTTAAGGGCTTCTTTAATGACATTTGTTTAGAGGGTATAATTGTACAATCATATTTCAATACTCTATACCGGAAAGATATGGTTATTAAACTTGAAGACTTTTTATTAGAATGTGGAGAAGATATCTTATCGAATGAAAAATCTAGTGAAAATGGTTTAAGTAATTTAAATAAATTAAGAAAACATCAGAATCTTGATTTATATGAAATAATGAAATTATTAAAGGATTTAATGAATAATACTAATTTATCGAATAAACATTTTAAGTCTATAGATTATCTTGTTAACTATACTTTTAGTTTTTGAAAAGAGGAGTGCTGCGCGCTGCGCACTGCGCATAAAAATTAGTAGATGACTTGAGTTCTGAAATAAAATTTTATATAGCTAGTACAATTATAGATTTATTATCATAATGTAATGTAATGTAATTCAAGATAAATTAATACATAAATCTCTGCATGCACCAAAAGGAGAGACTTCACATAATTATTTAATACCATGCTTACTTCGTAGCACAGATAAGTTAATAAAAAGAATAAAATCATCTGATAACAGTGTAATTTAGAATTTGCCTTTAAGAATACCAAGAATACTAGTAAAAAAACTTGAAACTTTAAACTTTAAACTATAAACTAGATTAGAAAGCTTAAAAAAGTCAAGGAGGTATATTAAGAGAAAAATTAGCTGGTTATTTAATAAATGATGCAAAAACTCTTACTATTAAAGCTAAATGGAAATAATCTTAAATATTCTTTTTGTGCACACTTCGTAAGCATAATAAATAATATTTATTTTCTTTTGTATAAGTATTATTAGTTTTTAGTTAAGATAAAAGTTAATTTCATTAGTATTATACTTAAAATAGCACCATGACCTTCCCTTTTTATTTTATTTCCTATTATTATTGGGTATTCATAAAATATTCTATCTTTTTCTGACATAAGTTAGATAATGCAAATGCATTACATTTACTTTTACTTTAAATGCCTCAATTAGTACCATTTTACTTTATAAATGAAATCTTTTTTACTTTTAGTATTATTGCTATTACAGTTTATATATTATCTAAATATATTTTACCAAGATTTGTTCGTTTATTTTTATCTAGAACATTTATATCAAAACTCTTTTAAGGCTGCTAACCTTAACATTTATATCAAAAAGGAGGATAATTTCTTTATATTTAAACTGTATAAATAATAAATTTAGAATTTATTATTTATACATAATAAGGCTCCATTTGTAGGTATAATTGGGTTAAATTCTAAATTTAAGGACTATTTAGCCGTCGAAGGTTCAATTACTTTCCTTATTTGTTCGTTTATTTTTATCTTTAATATTTCTATGCTTACGAAGTATGCAGCTTACGAAGTATACAGCGTACGAAGTATGCACAAAAAATTTTTTTACTAGCTTGCGCATTAAAAAATAAAAATAAGAAAAAAAAAAGAACCAAAAGTATGTATAATTAAGATATAACCTCCTAATTATATCCTATTTTTATCCTAAAATCTAGAATTAACGTTATTAAAGTTTATATCTTTTTATAAACTTTAATTTAATATATATAATATTTTAAGAATAATAGATAGTATTAAAGAACATCATTTGAATTCTTTAAATTATAATCTTGAGTGTTTAGAATTAGAAAGACAGGTTATTAGTCCATTAAGTCAGTTTGAAATTAGAGATTTATTAAGTATAGATGGCCCAATATTGGGTAATTTACATATTTCTGTAACTAATATTGGATTTTATTTAATAATAGGTGCAAGTTTTCTATCAGTTATATCTCTTTTAAGTACAAATTATAATAAAATAGTAAATGATAATTGATCTATAAGTCTAGAAGCTTTATATGCGACTATACACAGTATAGTAATAAATCAAATTAATTCAAAAAATGGTCAAATATATTTTCCTTTTATTTATGCTTTATTTGTTTTTATTTTAATAAATAATTTAATCGGAATGGTTAACAGGAGCCTTTGCATTTTATCATTATTTATCTCAAACATGTTTGAAGTATTAGGGTTATATAGTAACCTGGCATTTCAAATACAATCATATTCTTCTTTTAATTCTGACTCTCTGTCAGTGCTACGCACACAAATAGATATATCTAAGGGTAGTCCTAGATATAGTTTTAACAATAAAAATACCTTCTACCTTAATCCTGATTATCTTACAGGATTTGTAGATGGAGAAGGTTGTTTCTCTCTTTCAATATTTAAAGAAGATAGAAGCTTAACTGGTTGACAAGTTAAGCCTATCTTTAGTATATCTTTACACAATAAGGATATTAAATTATTAGAAGCTATACAAAGAACTTTTCAAACAGGAAAGATCTATAAACATGGAGTTAATTCTATGCAATATCGTGTAAGTTCTTTAAAGAATTTACAAATAATCACAGATCATTTTGATAGTTATCCTTTAATAACTCAAAAGAGAGCAGATTATCTTTTATTTAAACAAGCTATAGCTATAATAAAGAATAAAGAGCATTTATCTATAGAAGGTATCTTGAAGTTAGTAGGAATTAAAGCTACATTAAACTGAGGGCTATCAGACAAGTTTAAAGAGAGTTTCCCTACTGCAAAAGGAGTAGTGAGACCTTCAGTAATATATAATACTTTAAATGTTAAGATTAAGAACTTAAACTGAATTAGAGGATTTATAGATGCTGAAGGAAGTTTCCAAGTTATAACTCAAAATAATACAAACGTTAGTTTAAGATTTTCATTAACTCAACATACTAAAGATGAGGAATTGTTAAAGGATATAGTTACTTATCTAAACTATGGTAGATATTACAAATCACCAACACGTAAAGAAGGTCAATACTTAGTAACAGTCTTTTCAGATATAAATGATAAGCTAATACCTTTCTTAAATGAGTATCCATTATTAGGAGTTAAAAAAGATGATTACCTAGATTTTGCACAAATAGCCGAACTAATAAAATCTAAAGCTCATTTAACGGATGAAGGATTAGAAAGAATAAAGCTAATTCAAAGTAATATGAATAGAAAGAGAACAACAATAAAAGAAGAATAAATAAATGTTTAGATAATTGTAATATCATAGATAAATAATAATAAAATACAATAAATTTCACTATATGCTGGAAACTTCTAATGCCTTTAGGTACCGATTATATAAATATTGGTGAAAATCTTAAAGGATGAAACAATGAACAATCAGCAGGAAACCCAAATAACCAGCCAAGTTATGAGTAGGATCCTCAGAGACTACACGTGAAAGATCACTTAACACTGTTTTACAATAACAACTAAGTGGTTAAGATATAGTCCACCACGGTAAGTCTATAAGACTTACTGTGCTGTCCATACAGTTTCGCATCTACAAGTCATTTTGTATTAACATTTGCTCTTAGTTTTACAATAGTTTTAGGTACAACTATATTAGGATTTCAAAAACATGGATTAGAATTTTTCTCTTTATTAGTTCCTGCTGGTTGTCCTTTAGCTTTATTACCTTTATTGGTTTTAATAGAATTCATATCATACTTAGCGAGAAACATTTCTTTAGGTTTAAGATTAGCCGCTAACATAGACTAATAGGAGTAGGCTCCTTATTTAAATGTGTTTAAGAACCAAATTCCGGGGAAGCCCTAAAGCTCTAATAACTAAGGATATTAGGGAAACTTAATATCTGGTCCAGTTAATCACTTGGAGTACAGTAATATCATTAGAGATTCTAGTAATAGAAATGGGTGATCGCGGATCTAAGTCAGATATATAAATATCTGTAAAAGAGCAACGAGTAGACGGTTCTTCGAAGTCTAGGTATTTAGATTTCGTAAGGTGTACTCTAGTCGCCGGGAAATCCGGTTCTTGAAATAAATTAAGTAAATCAAGATTAAAGTTTCCACAATAGCCTGTCCTTTTAATATACAGTTATACCTTTAAAGAAAGGAGAAGTTGACGTGAGCTTGCTCCACGAAAACTCTGCTTTAAAGAAAGGATAAAATTGTGACACGATATCGTGCTAATAATAAAAATGTAAAAAAATCTATAAATTATTTTAGATTTAATTTAAATTATGTTAGATCCGGTAGTTTATATTTTCGGGCTGCTGCTGCTGCTTCCTTACGAAGTATGGAGCAAGCTAAAGCTAAAGCTACTGAAAATAAGATACATGGACGATTAACTAGACTATTTTCAACTTCTACTAATAATACTAATAATATGCCTTTATCTAACTTTAAAGTATTTACTAACGCTGATTTAGATAAATTAGATATCTTTGAGTATGTCAAAGGAAAATCAGGGATTTATATGTGAACTAACAAGTTAAATAATAAAAATTATATTGGTAGCTCTGTTAGCTTAAGACGTAGATTATTAGAATATTATAATGTAAATAGACTACTAAATGAAAAAAGTATGCCTATTTATACAGCATTATTGAAGTATGGTTATCAAAATTTTAGTTTAACTATTTTAGAAATTTGTAGTATAGATAGCCTTATGTCTAGAGAAAAATACTATTTTGATGTATACTCTCCTGAATATAATATATTAAAAACTCCGGGTAGTCCGGATAGAGGATCTGGTTGAAAACATTCTGAAGCTACAATAGAGAATATGAGCATTGCAGCTAATAAAAGAAATCAATCCTTAGAATATATTACTAAAGTATCTGAAGCTCAACCTACAAATATTAAAATTGAGGTAACTAATATAGAAACTAATACTTCTATGGTATATAACGCTATTAGAGCTGCAGCCCGCGCTTTAGATTTAGATAGAAGATATATCGAGAATTATATTTATTTAAATGAAGATAAACCGGTTTTAGGTAAATATACTTTTAAATTAATTTCTTCTGAAAAAAGTAATACTAATCCTGTAGTAAATACTCAAAAAACTTCTAAGAAATTAAAAGTAACTAATGTAGATTTACAAAAGGTCACAGTATACCCTTCTATAGGTGCAGCTGCAAGAGAATTAGGTTTACGTCAAGCTAGTATATCTTTATATCTAAAGGAAAATAGAACTAAACCTTTTAAAGGTTTATATTTATTTGAATTAGTATAACGTGTATTACGTTCGTGTTTAAGGGGTTTATATGACTATATTCAAAATATAAAGAATATTTAACTTACTTTAAAACAATTTATGCTTACTTCATAGTCAGGCATATTTATATACTAAAAGGATGAAATTGTGTAACGATTAAGCGGTCATATGCTATTACATATCTTAGCGGGTTTTACCTACAATATTATGACCAGTGGTATAATATTCTTCTTTCTCGGTTTGATTCCTTTAGCTTTTATTATAGCATTCTCAGGACTGGAGCTGGGAATAGCTTTTATACAAGCTCAAGTATTTGTTGTACTTACAAGTGGGTACATCAAAGATTCATTAGATTTACACTAATTATGAGTACAAGAGTAAATATGATAACAAAAGATATTTTTAATATATTTCTTATTCAGTCGGATTCTGAAAAGAAAGGGCTGAATTCTTGCTTAATCTACATAGGGGCTAGACTATTAGTATTCGCTGCATGTTTTCTACATATGTATCTGATATATGTATTTATAGGTAATACACTTATATTTACTATCATTGATTCATTAATTTTATTATTGCTTTTTTTTTTTAAAAAAGAGTTAGTCGTAAAGAATTTAAAGGATATCTATTATTTTTATAAAATAAACTTTAAAGTTTTTGTGTATTTTTTTTTTATTTTAGCTATATCTTATTTTATATTATATATAGCTAATCCAAAGGAGATGCAGACGATAATAGATAGTGGATTATATTTATGTAATATCTTTAGATTCTTTTCAATAAGCTTAACATATGCTATTATTTTATATAGTTTGCCTTCTCCTTATGTACTTAAGGATGACTCATCAAATTGTACATATTTAAATAAAGATGACTTATTAAATTTAGTTATTAAATTAAATCTCATTTTCCTAAATTTACTGTTATTTAAATCTATAATCATTATAATATTCGGAGGGTCCTTTATTTTTATGGAAAATTGATCTAGTAGTTCATCTCAAGGTCAAGGAAGTAATAATTTTACTGGTGGAGGTCCAGGGGGTAATAATGGTAATGGCCCTAACCCTGGAGGTAATAATTTTAATGGTCCTGCAGCTGCAGATGGAGGTAATAACCGCAGGAATAGGTCTACTTTTTTAGAAAATGTTCTTGGTAATACTGCAACAGATTCCGAAAGGTTAGCAGATTACTTGCAAGCTAGGTATGATGAAATGAAGGGAAAGAAGAAAATAAGTGTTTATGGTGAGGACATCCGTTTACGAATCTCTCCTCATCGAGCTTGGTCAGCAAAGACTGTTTATCCCAGTATGGTTATAGCTTATCTTCAAGATAAATACGGTAAAGAGAATCTATTTCCGAGTTATGATAGTTTTAAAGAAAGTAAAAGTTCAAAATCCCGGTGTGCTGAGCTTACTCCTGAATTAATAGCCAAGCTTAGAGCTTATAAAGAGAATGTCACTACGAACCATCAAAACTGCTGAAATGACTTAGTTGCAGCGGCTAAACTAGACCCAACATATAATAAGGAGAGTGATAATAGATAAGCTTTGCATTATTTATGTTGGTTATACGGTAATACAGTTTGGTTGCAACAAAGTATCTTCCAAGTCTGCCTTCCTAATACCAGGATCTAACCCTTTTCAAGGATCGATCTTTGCCTATAAAGCGAAATGTTTTAACCCGACTAACTGGGTCAGACTCATCACAACAGGTCTAACAACCGACTATGGTGAGGGCTGATGAGGTCTAGGAAGGATGTACCCACAAGTACATCTGGATAGTCAAATTTAATCACACCGAGCATGTTTCACACAACAAAAAAATTTTATCGGAAACAAGAAAGGGTAGGTAGCTAGGTACCAATCCTATCCTATTGCCAATTGCCTTTTTATTATTTACTTTATATTATTGTTATTCATTAAAGCCTTGATCAGGTAAACTAATTATCAAAATTTCCTAATAATATTTTTTATTTTATTTTTTTTTTACATAACTATATTGCACTGTTTATACTTAGCTATATGTTAAACTTTTTTTTTTGTTAGCGAGCTATGTATACAGTGCTATTATATTAGTATTAGGTGAGGTGATATTGATGTTGAGTTGTTTACTTTAAATATGGATGGAGGAGGTAAGATCATCCACCACCCACCAGGTAGTTCCTCTCAAGGAGGTAAGGGTGGTTCACCTTCTGGTGATAACGGTGGTCCATCCCGTAATAATAATAATTAGACTAAATTTTCACCCTTCCCACTCGCAGCTTCCTAGACATAATTAATATTATTGATGCTACTTCGTACTTCGTACGCACTACTTCGTACGCACCATTTTTTGAGCAAGCTATACCCTTTACAAGGTAATAAAAGCTTGGACTTCAAATTTTTTTTATAGCTTCGCAGTCGCAGTCGCAGTCGCAGTCGCAGTCGCAGTCGCAGGCAGTAAAATTAGTACTGCCTGCTAACTTTAGAAGGTTTAAATAATATTAGCTTAGATTATCCATAGGATTCTCCGAAGGATTATCCTAAGGATTAGGATAAAAAACAAAAACGGTATGAGTAAAAATAGAGAATTAAATTTATTTAATAGTTAAATCTTAATATATTTATTTGCAAGATAAATCTGACGTCTATCTTACTCCTGTAGAAAAGAATAAAGGTAATCATAATAATGATCATCCTATTATAAATTATTCTCTAGAGCTAGAGTAGCCTAAGAAGAGATTATACTCAGTAATTAGTCTTTTAACTAAAGTACTAAAGTCTCTTTTTTTAGGCTATATATTGATTCAGATTTATCAGGGTTATGAAGTATAAGGCGATACAGTTCGATTGCAAACCGAATGGCTCTATCTTGGGTCGGGGTTCAATTCCCCCTTAACTCTTTTAATTAATATTTTTAATTTCTTTTTTTGTTATATGTTATATGTTATATGTTATATCTTATATCTTATATCTTCTATAAATATAAATATAAATATATATTATTATAATAATTTTATTACTTTAAACTTTGATAAATATACTAGCTATCTTAAATTTAATATGATGTATCTTTATATATATCTATATAAGATAGTATATGAATATTCCTTGAATATGCATCCCCATTCCCATTTCCACTCCAAAAATTTCCCTAGTACGAGCAGTACAAGCAGTAGGAGTTTTATGTCATCCATAATAAGTATATGAAATGAACGTTGATTTCTTTCAACAAATGCCAAAGATATAGGTACCCTTTATTTAATATTTGCCCTATTTTCAGGCTTATTAGGTACAGCATTTTCTGTATTAATTAGAATGGAATTGAGTGGACCTGGTGTACAATATATAGCAGATAATCAATTATATAATAGTATTATAACTGCACATGCTTTATTAATGATTTTCTTTATGGTCGAAAATAGAAGATTATCTAAATGTGATTATCATTTAAGTAACCAGACCGCCGATATTATAATCTCAAACGGTGCTTGCGCAGGAAATAATAACAACAATGCCAATAATAATAATAATAATGGCAATAAATTACCTAGATATACAAAGGTATTTATAGAAAATCCTTTTAATAACAGAAATCATATACTTAAAGTAAGTAAAAATCAAAGAGGAGTTTATGTTTGAGAAGATGATAATCATGCTTATGTAGGACATTCTATTAATTTATACAATAGAATAAGTTCTTATTTTATGCCTTCTATACTTAGTACTAAAGCTCGGAGAGTCTTACGCTATTTTAACAAATACGGTTTCCATAATGTGAATTTAACTATTTATATTGTGAATGAAACGGCGAGTTTAGGTGAAGTAGTTAAATTAGAACAATATCTTATTGATACGTTAAAACCAAGCTTAAACGTAGATTTAGTGGCAAGTGGATCAGGTTATCATGGACCAATGAGACAAGAAATTAGGGATAAATTACGGAAAGAAAGAGGTACTCTTATATACGTATATGATATCCAGGATTTTTCTTTATTATATCTATTTGAATCTAAACAACATATGTATGATACAATAAACATTCACCATAAAACTTTAAGTAATTGTTTAGATACGGGGGATACTTATTTAGATGCTTTTTTCTTTTCTCTTGACCTTCTTGAAGATTCTGATAAATTAAATTTATTAAATCTAGAAGAAATAAAAGAACTAGTTTCTAATAAAAGAGATTTATACAAAGTTAAACATCCTGCTGCTAAAAGTATATTGGCTGAATTTAAAGACGATTCAAGTAAAAATTTAGAATTTCCGTCTTTAAATAGTTTAGCTAATCATTTAAAAGGAGATCGCCAAGTTATTAGAGAATATTTAAAAGGCGATAAGTCTGGTTATTATAGAGGAAAATGAAAATTTACATACAAAGTTTAGATATAAGGGCATGGCCGGGTAAGATATAAATGTTTTACTTTCTTTTCACTGTATGCTGGAAACCCTTTAGAGTCTTTAGAACTAGTACCGCGGACTATGGATTAGCAGTGGAATACAGTGACATTTTAAAGAATTAGGCAATCAGCAGGAAACCAAAGCTAAGAAACTTTATTTTTACTGAGTAGGATCCTCAGAGACTATACGTGAAATATCTTAGTAGTTTTATAAAAAAAAACTAAAGATAAAGATATAGTCCGTGCATTTTCGAAAGATTATGTGTAATAAAAAAAAAAATTCTTTTGGAACCTTCCTGTTTCAAAAGTAATTAAATAATAATAAGAAGCATGCCAGCTATCTTCAAAATTGCTAGAGGTTTTTATTCTTCAGGTTTAAGTTTTGAAGTATTAAAGTGTTATGTTATCTTTTTTTTGAATTTCATACTTTTTTTATACACTTTCATATTATTTTTTATAGTTGCTTTAATGTATACTAAGCTAGGTTTTGGTGGTAATAATTCTTATAAACATCGACCTAGTAGCTCTTTTAATAATAAAAAAACAGGTACTAGATTCTATAGTACTTCTAGTAAAAATCTAAATACTGCCTCTCTTGGTAGTAGTACACCTGAGACAAAAAGAAAAACTTTGAGTTCTTCTGAAGCTAGATCCTACGAGGATTTATATAAAGGTAGAGGAATACCTATCTCTGAACCAATATGAGTAAGAGATAATGGTAAAGAAAGAAGTCCGTTTGGTGCTTCTTGAGCTAAGGATAAAAAAGACAGATTAGATCTACCCTCTAAATATAAACATAAACATGTTAATATTAAAGATCCTTTTAATAATAGAAATCTTATTAAAGATACTTGTAGAGGTAATCGGGTGGTTTATATTTGAACTTATCTACCTACAGGTATTTGTTTAGTAGGATCTTCTTCAAATAGTGTAGAAAGAGTTTTAAGTTATTTTGAAAAAAAATATTTATTTTTATATTTAAAAAAAAAAATAAAAAAAAAGAAGAGGTGTGCAGTTTTTAGCTGATTACGGCTTTAAAGATCTACAATTAACAATAATCTGTTTGAATTCTTCAAAATTTACAGCTCGAGATGTCAAAATCTTAGAGGCTTTTTACATTAATGAATTAAATAGTAGTTTAAACTCTCAAAAGTATGTATATCTGCCACCAGAACCTTTAGAATCTGTTTTACCTTTTATTAATGTATCTAATAGAGATACAGCAGTACCTGTTTTTATTTATGGTACCGATTTAAAAAGAGTTTTATACGTTTTTAGCTCAAAAACCGCTTTATATAGTGAATTTAACATACATTGAAATACTGTAGATAAAATTTTAGATGTTTTAGGTAATAAACTATATGATTATTTTACTTTTTCATAAAGCAAAGCTTATCGGATTTTTGAAAATTCGGATTTTGATAACCTTTTAAGTATAAACGAATTATTAGAGCTTAAAGCTAATAAGGATCCTAATATCCCTAGAAGAGGTCAACGAGTAAGATTAAAAGATATTACTAATAATACAGAATATGTATTTTATAGCTTAAGTAAAGGAGCTAAATTTATTGAAAATACAGTAGGGCTTTGTGATGTAGGAACACTAAGAAATAATATGAAAAATAATACAATATATAAAAAAAGATGAATAATAGAAAAATTGTAAGATTATTTAGTTAATTTAGATTCGATGATTAACTCCGGTCTAAATTTTTTCCTCCTAGCTGTAATACGTATGCCCGCTTTAATTGGAGGTTTTGGGAATTTTTTAATGCCACTTATGGTAGGTGGTCCTGATATGGCATTCCCTAGACTTAATAATATAAGTTTCTGATTATTGCCACCTAGCCTATTATTATTAGTATTTTCTGCCTGTATAGAAGGTGGTGCTGGTACATACCCCCTGTGCCTGAGTAGTAATAAATTACTAAGATAGAAATTCACTGTATGCTGGAAAATCCTATTTGCATAAGATATTAGGACAATCAGCAGGAAACCAACCGGTATTAAGTAGTACCTTAGTAGGATCCTCAGAGACTACGCGTGATACACCTTAGTAATATTTATATTAAAGGTGAAGATATAGTCCGTATGCATATGTAAGTATGTATTATCTGTTTATCTGGGTTTTATTTATTAGGCAGGCTATTTAAATAAAATACCCGAGCCTTCCTCAGATTCAAATCTTTCTAAAAAGATGCTAGGCGGATACTTAGCAGGATTAATAGAAGGAGATGGGTCTATTATAGTACCTAGAAGTACTAGAAATGAAAAAGGAAAATTATTATATCCTGTAGTAAAAATCACTTTTGTTGCAAAAGACCTACCCTTAGCTTTAAAAATACAAAAAATATTTAAAGGTGGAAATATAGAACACCCTAAAGGCTCTAATTATATTAACCTTTTATTTCAAGATGTAGGTTCTATCCAAAAGATTGCTGTACTGCTTAATGGAAATATGAGAACACCCAAAATAGAAGCTTTATATAGATTAATTGATTGGTTAAATGCAAGACCTAAATCTAACTCTGAGATTATTAAACTAGGATTAGATAATAGTTCATTAGGTAGTAATCCATGATTAGCAGGGTTTATTGAAGCTGATGGGAATTTTTATTGTAGTTTTGATTTAAGTACTGAAGGTTTAGCTAAAGTTGTTAAAGGTTACATGCGTATTTCTCAAAAAAAATTATATAGAGAAAAAAGTGAAATATCGGAAGATAAAAACACTAATTTCTTTATAATGGAAAAAATCAGAGAATTTCTTAATGTAAAAATTGTTAGTGAGATTGTAAGAAATAAAGATAATTATGTAGAGACCACTTATGAGGTAAGAACTACTAAAAAAGAATCTTGTGAACTTTTAATAAACTACCTAACAACTTACCCTTTATTTAGCTCTAAATACCAAGACTACTTAGATTGACAAAAATTTCATCAAATTAGAGTAACAAAAAGCTACAAATCTATTGAGGGTACTTCTGAATTAATTTCTTTAAAAAATAGCATGAATACTAAAAGAATTCAATTTAATTGAGACACATTAGAGAACTTTTATTCTTAATGTAATCAGGATTAATATTAACCGGCTTGCTTTTTATAATTAGCTCTAATTATAATTTAGTAAAATAAACAATTATCCGACAGGATGAACAATTTATCCTCCTGCCAAGTGATTTAGGGTATCACTAATGTGGGAAAAACTATCAAATTCCGGGGAAGCCCTAAAACTTTTGATACCAAACCTGGCATGAAAATGCGGAGGTGGGAGAAGTAATGACTCTTGCACGGTAACAAGTCAAAAGATGATTGAAAATGAAATGGGTTATCGCGGATCTAAATCAATGTTAAATAATAATGTTGTAAAAGAGCAACGAGTAGACGGTAGTTACAAATATTCTTTTTTAGCCAGAAAAGCTATAATAAGAAATGGTTTGTTAAGGTGTACTCTAATGGATTTTGAAAGAAATTATCAAGTCAAAGCCCTTTCTAACCAAATAATAAATAGACGGTTCTATTCTTCAAGTTTATCTAAATCTGAACTGCTTATTAAGAAAGAGGGTACAAATCTTAATTTAAATCCTTGAACAGTAGTTGGGTTTAGTGATGCAGAGAGTTCTTTTATGGTTAGAATTAGAAAAAATTCTAAATATAACACAGGGTGAGTTGTAGTGGCTATATTTTCCATAGTTGTCGATAAAAAAGATTTATTTTTATTAGATTCTATTAAAGCTTTTTTTGGAGGAATAGGTAGTATTAAAAAGAATGGGAATAGCACTTTTAGTTATAGAATAGAATCATCTCAACAAATTATGAAATTAATTATACCTTTTTTTGACAAATACCCGTTAATAACTGAGAAAGTAGGGGATTATATTTTATTTAAAAAAGTAGTAGAATTAATGAGCAATAAAGAACATTTAACAAAAGAAGGGTTATATAAAATAGTATCTTTAAAAGCTTCTATTAATAAAGGATTATCAGAGGAATTACAGGCTACTTTCCCACAATGTGTTCCTGCACCTAGACCGGTAACTGATAATAAAATAATTCCAGATCCAAATTGATTAGCGGGGTTTGTTTCAGGTGATGGAAGTTTTAAAGCTATTTTAAAAAAATCTTATACTGTTAAAGTAGGATATCAATCTATTTTAGTATTTCAAGTAACTCAACATGCAAGAGATGAAAAACTAATGGAAAGTTTAATTTCTTATTTTAATTGCGGATATATAGAAAAAGACCTTAGGGGTCCTTGATTATATTATACAGTCAAAAATTTTTCAGATATTTGTGATAAAATAATACCTTTTTTCCTTCAATATAATATAATAGGTTCTAAATCTTTAGATTTTAATGCTTGATGTAAAATCGCAACACTAATGCAAAATAAAGAGCACTTAATCCCCTGCGAAGCATGGGTTAAATCAAATTAAGTTAATAAAAGCTGGTATGAATAAAGGAAGATCTTCAGATTCCTGCTTACGAAGTTAGCGGGGACAGAAGATATATGTTAATATAGTCAAATAAAAATAAAAAAAATCTTTTTCTTTTTTTGATAGGCCCTCAGCAAGTTAAATTTAATCAGCAGCCTTAACTTAAATTAATTTACCTGGTTATAACTCTGCATGTATACACACAAGAAGAATTATCTATTGTTATTTGTATTGATAAATTTGATTGCCATGTTATCTGGAGTACAAAGTCATAGTGGACCTAGTGTAGATCTAGCTATATTTGCTTTACATTTATCAGGGGTTAGCTCTTTACTTGGAGCTATAAATTTCGGCTTGTGCTTACAATTCTTAGTTAAACTAAGATATATTTACTTTATTTACATTATAACCTTGTTATGGATAAGTAAGAAAAGTTTTACGCGCTTCGCGTCGTTAGTTAAATCTAGCTATTATTACAGGGTTTGTTCTACCGATAAGTCGGAGGACTCTTGTGATGAATTAGAGAAAGAGGAGAAAACCCTTACACAGAAAAGTGAAGAAGGGGAATTAAATAGTGACGGTTGCGATGTAGTATCCTTATCCGAAGGATTAGGATTATCCTTAGGATCAGGTAAAGATAACGGAGAAAATCCCTTCGAACCTGAAGAAGATCCTGAAAAGGATAATTCTAATAAAAAGCCGGATTGAGGTCTTATTTTGGGAAGAAAAGGTCAAAACTTATTTGCCCATCAATTAGCTAATGCTCAAATAAATAGTTGTAAACCTGTAACTTTAAAAGTATTAAATGAAATATTAGCATATTCTAATATTTTAGTTAGTGAAGATACTTTTAATTCTTTATTAGCCGTACCTAAATGAGTTTTTACGTATTTACATAAAAAAGAAACCTTAGATTTAATTTATGAGAAATTAGGTTTACCTCATAGTAAGGTTCAATCTCAAGGTGTTTATATTTTTACTTGTTTAACTACTGGTCAAAAATATGTAGGTTCATCTAGTCAATTGTCTTTTAGATTAAAAGGTTATTTAAATCAAACCCATAAAAACACTGGTAAATTAATTCCCTTAATTAAAGAAATAGGTTTATCCCAATTTAAATTAGAAGTAATATGTTTACCATATTACCCTGAGTTAAGACCAGAAATAGTTTTAGAACAATACTATTTACTAAATCCTTCTTTTAATTTAAATACGGTAAGAATAGCAAATAACCCTAGTGGGTCTAATTCTAGACCTTTATATTTTTATAATCGAGATAAATCTATACTTTATTTTTTCACCTCACAACAAAAAGATTTTATAACTAAACTTAATATAAGTCATTTTACATTTACTAAACACCTTGAAAAAGGTACTTATTATTTAGGTAAATATTTATTTTCAAGAGAAAGGGTTTCTACAGCTAGGTTATCTGATATGACTTTAGCTGAAATAGCTTTAATGTTAAAAAGAGATAGAATAAAATTTAATCAAGAAAAACCTATTAATAGTTTATCTAAAGCCATTTTATTAATAGATATAGTAAGTAAGGAAGAATTTTTATTTGAAAGTTTAGGACAATGTATTAATTTCTTAAAAAATAAGGGGTTTTCTGCTTCTCAAATTACACTAGTAAAACGTTTGAATACAGATTTATCCTATAAAGGTTATATTTGTAAAACTGTAAATAATAAATAAATATTAATTAGCAAGAAAGAAATGAGGTTTATATAAAATTAAAACTATATGCTGGAAACTCCTAAAGTCTTAAGTACCATTAAATTAATGGTGAAAATCTTAATGAATGTAACAATGGACAATCAGCAGGAAACCAAAATAATACGGTAATTACCTTTATGAGTAGGATCCTCAGAGACTATATGTTTTACACCAAACCGAGCTTTCGGTTTGCTGAAGAGATAGTCCACAAAGGTAAGAAATTACCTTATTTAATGTCATAACTACTATAGTTAATATGAGAACACCTGGAATTAGACTCCACAAATTAGCTTTATTTGGATGAGCTGTAGTTATTACAGCAGTATTATTATTATTATCATTACCTGTGTTAGCCGGTAAACTAAATCTGCCGGCTTTAAATTTGGCTGTATTCTGGGAACCGTTATATGAAAATATATCGCAATCAGTAGGTAATATATTAAGTTTGTACTTTTTATATAACCTCAGAGACCACACGCCAAAATATTTTGATTGTAGTTTTTTTATTTTAGGTTTTATGTGCGTAAAGCACGTAAAGCAATCCTTTTCTTTAAAGGCTTTGGATGTGTTTCACATACCAGCCTCAACTGTTAAATCTATTCATACTGATAGCAATAGTAAAAATTTAAAAAAATCTCTTTTTAGTTATTATTTTACGGGGCTTATTGAAGGTGATGGTACAATAATAACACCAAAAACTTTAAGATCTCCTAAAGGTAAGTTAAATTACCCTTGTATACAAATAGTTTTCAATTTAAAAGACTTACCTTTAGCTTTACTTATTCAAAAAGAACTAGGTGTAGGTTCATTATCTAGAAAAAAAGGGGTAAATGCTTACATATTAACTATAAATAGTTATGAGGGTATATTATTAATTATTACATTAATAAATGGAAAAATGAGAACACCTAAAATATATAGTCTTAATGCATTAATAGATTTTTTAAATGAAACTAAAGGAATGAGTATTGAAAAATACCCTATATCTAATGAGCCTTTAGGTTCCAATCCTTGGTTGTCGGGGTTTATAGAAGCAGATGCTTCTTTCCAGGTAAGAACTACTCTTTCAGGTAAATATCCTAAATTTGAATGTAAATTAGAAATATCTCAAAGACGAGTAGATCATAAGGGATATGATAATTTAGAATTCTTAAATTATATTGCTGAGTTTTTAGAAACGGAAGTAAAAAAAATCAGATCGGATAAGCCAAAACCTGAGTATAGAGTTAGAACTACTAACCTTAAAGGTAATATTAATGCTAAAAATTATCTTTTAAAATTTCCTCTATTTGGAACTAAACATTTAGATTCCTTAGACTGAATGAAAGTAGTAGATATGTTTGAGAGAAAGGAGCATAATACAGATGAAGGTAAGGAAAAAATAGTAAATCTCAAATCAGGTATGAACAATTTCAGAACAGATTTTACTTGAGATCATTTACAAAAATTCTACAATGTAAAAATATAAGATATGGTCCAATCAAACATGTAAATGTTTGTGTGTCTACACTAAGTTTTAATAACTTTTTAAGCTTAAAGCTATGGGATTTTATCCAGTAGACCCTTAATTTAATGGGAATAACAATGCTTTTAACAGATAGAAATTTTAATACTTCATTCTTTGAAACAGCTGGTGGTGGTGATCCTATTTTATTCCAACATCTTTTCTTTAAACATATTTTAATTAATGATTCAATATTAGCAATCTTATCTGCGATAGCAGTATTTAATAAATCTAGTATGAATATATTAAGATCTGAGTTAGATTATAGTACTTCAGTAAATAATTTTAATTTTGTATCTTTTGCTTCAAAATTCGTTGAACTTTTACCTAACGTTACTTTACCTTCAGAAAGATTCTTAACTTGATTTATAGGGTTTACAGAAGGGGAAGGATCTTTTATAGTTAACAATAGAGGTGATCTTTGCTTTGTTATTACACAAAGTACTATAGATATTTACATATTAGAATTTATAAAAGAAACTTTAGGTTTTGGTAAAGTAATTTCACAATCTAAAACTACTAGTAGATATGTTACACAAAACAAAAAAGAAATTGAACTACTTATCCATTTGTTTAACGGTAATCTTATCTTACCTCGTAGAAAGGAACAATTTGAAAAATTTATTCAAGGATTTAAGATATGAGTAACTAAAGGAAGAATTCTTTTAAATCCGGTTGAAATTATACATACTTCTATTTTACCTAGTTTAGATAATAGTTGACTTACAGGTTTTACTGATGGAGAAGGTTGTTTTACTTGTTCAATAAATAAAGATAAAGGGTTTAGTTTTAATTTTAATATTTCTCAGAAATGAGAACAAAACGTAGTAATATTAGAACATCTTTGTGTTTTATTTAAAGGAGGAATAGTGTCAAAACATACAGCGGATAATGTAAATGAATATAGATTAGGTGGATTACATAATTGTAAAAATGTATTTCCTTATTTTGATAACTATCCTTTAATAACTAAAAAATCTGCTTCTTATATTGCATGAAAAGAAATACGTCTAGATTTATTAAATAAACATCATTTAGATCCCGTAAAACGTATAGAAACGAGAGAAAAAGCTAGATTAATTAATAAATTCAATTAAAATATTAGGAAAAAAAGTCAAGGTTTAATGTATAAGTTATGAAGCTCTTAGGACAGATGTAAAATTATATAAGATCCAAAAGAGTGAATATTCTATTATGAATATACCTTAGATTTAGTTAGTATTAAGTAATTATTGCTTGCAACTCTTAAGTATAATGCGTCTATAATTTGGTATACGTTGTTGTACATATCAGTTTAAAATTGATATAAGGAAAAGTTAATATTAATACTAGCCACATTGGTGTTTACGGTCAAGGAATTTTTTCGTTCAAAGACCGTTGGTTATTTAAGTGACCACTACAGACTAGTTCACCGGTGGGTAGCTGAAATGCTGCTTAATGTATAGTCGGTTTCTTCCATAATAAAAATATGCACAAGCCCGGCAGTATCGCTGGTACCTGGATTTAACAAGAAAACATTAATTATATTAATGATAAGTTAAATTTGAAGAAATGGATTCTTCGGTCATCCAGAGGTTAAGTATATAAGCCTCTTAATGTTGCTGTATGCTGGAACCGCTTCGCTATCAAGTTTTAAATACTCCGCCTTTAATGGTACAGTAAAAAAGTTAAAACAATGAAGCCAATCAGCAGGTAATACTTTTATTTTAAAAAGTAGAACCTCAGAGACTATACGCAACAATACTGAAATAATAAAAAATATTTCTATTCATGTGCCTACTCAATTAAAACCACTAAACGATGAACAATTTGGACATTATTTAGCTGGTTTAATAGATGGAGATGGGCATTTTAGTTCTAAACAACAATTAGTCATTGTATTTAGTTCTCCTGACGTTAAATTAGCCTATTATGTAAAAGAAATAATAGGATTTGGTAATGTAAAAAAAGTTAAAGCTAAAAATGCTTACTTATATATTATATCTAATAAAGAAGGTATAATTAAAGTAATAAATTTAATTAATGGTAAATTAAGAACTTTAAATAAATTTAATCAAGTTATTAATAATATACTAGCTTATCCTACATATACAAAAGAAAACCTAGCATTTAAACTAAATGATTCTAATGATTTATATAATCATTGAATTGCAGGATTTTCTGATGCAGATGCTAGTTTTCAAATAAAGATTATTACTAGAGATAACAAACCTAGACCAGAAATTAGATTAAATTATCAAGTAGATCAAAAAGATAATCCTATATTACTATTATTAAAAGAATTCTTTGGTGGCAATATAGGTTATAGATCAAGTCAAAATACTTATTATTATGGATCAACTAGTTTTGGTTCAGCTAAAAAAGTAATAAATTATTTTGATCATTTTCATTTACAATCTAGTAAACATATTAATTTTCTTAAATGAAGAAAAGTTTATTTACTAATACAAACAAAAGATCATTTAACAGAGAGAGGCTTAGATAAAATTAGAAAATTAAAAAAATCGATGAATAGAAATTCAGTATAAGATAGAGTCCTAACAAAGATGGAAGTCTTTGAGTATTAATTATAATAGATATTTATACTATTATATTAATCAAAACAATGTTATATTTTAATTGTACCAGCTTTCGGTATAATAAGTACAACTATATCAGCTTATTCAAATAAATCTATATTCGGTTATATTGGTATGGTCTACGCCATGATGTCTATTGGAGTATTAGGATTTATTGTTTGAAGTTGTGTAATGGCTTCACCTTATAGTGATATAAGGAATTGAATTAATCACGCTATATGCTGGAACAGTTTAGTGCTAATTAGCACCTTGAATGGTAAAAGTCTAATTAGCTATACTCAATCAGCAGACAATTTGTCCCTGAATTCCTGCGCAAGCTTGGATAGCAAACAAAGCGTCTCAGAGACTATACGCGAGACATCTTTTAAATTTGCGGTCTTTCATGATTATTATAATACATTATTTAAAAATAAAAGTCATCTATCTGATGAATGATTAACTTGATTTATTGGGTTTGCAGAAGGAGATGGAGCTATTCAAACTTATGATGAAGGTAAAAGAATTCGTTTCGTTCTTACTCAAAAAGAAAGTGATATACTTTATAAAATACAATTTAAATTTAACATAGGTGTTGTTAAACATTTCCCTCAAGGAAAGAGTGGTAAAAATAATGATTTTTATAGATGAATAGTTGATAACCCTTCACATATTTTACTTTTAGCTTACTTATTTAATGGTAATTTAGCTCAAAATCATAGAATAGAACAACTAGCTCTATGAGTTAATGCTTTAAATAATCGTTTTGGCTCTAAAACTATAAAATTAAATAATACTCCTGTTTTAGTTACATTACGCGATGCATGATTATCAGGATTTACTGATGCTGAAGGTTGTTTTAATATATCTATTACAGCTAACTCAAGATATACATTAGGTCATGTTATAAAAATGCGTTATATACTAGATCAAAAAGATAGTGTTATATTAAGTAGAGTATGCGAATTATTTGGTTTCGGTAAAGTAACATTAAGATCAGGAACAGATAGTGTTTATCGTTATACAGCGACTGGTTTTAAAGCATTGAATGATGTAATAGCTTACTTTAAATTATTTCCATTACAAACTAAAAAAGCTCTTTCTTTTGAAAAATGATTTATTGTACATAATCAAGTGTCTAATAAATTACATTTAACTGATGGAGGATTATCACAAATAAGAACTATGCAAAAACAAATTAATTTAAATAATAGTATGACAAATAAAACAGGAGCCGCTTAAAGATGAAGATATAGTCCGACACTTCTTGTAAAAGAAGCATACGAATTGTATGGGTAAATGTAAAATATTTATTAACAGTTATGCATCACATGTATACAGTAGGTTTAGATGTCGACACAAGAGCGTATTTCACAGCGGCCACATTAATAATTGCAGTACCTACAGGAATTAAAATATTCTCATGGTTAGCTACGTGTTATGGAGGTTCTATTAAATTAACACCTTCTATGTTATTTGCATTAGGTTTTGTATTTATGTTCACAATTGGAGGATTAATAAACCACTTAGTTCTCCCTTTAAAGACTACTATATGCTGGGAAGTTTTGAGAATTATACTACTAGAGTATTATATGATCTCAGTGAAAATGTGTAATTTTAAACAATCAGCAGGTAACCAACAGATAAATTCATTCATCTTAGTAGGAACCTCAGAGACTAAACGTAGTCCCCTTAATAATATTAAGGGAAGATATAGTCCGTGAAATCAAAAATGATTATTTAATGGATTGGATCTATCTAAAAATAATTCTTTATTGAATTTTTATCTTAAATTAAAAATTCGTACTTATTCTACATCTAATTTGTTGGTACCTATACAGCCCTCCAGCAGTGAAGCTGAGGAAATAAAAGAGGATAATACTGATAATTTAGTTCCTTTAATTATATATGATAATTTTCAAGAAAATAGAGTTAATATTTTAAAAGAACAAAAAGATAAATCAGGTATTTATTGTTTAATTAATAAAAATAATGGCCATTCTTATATTGGAAGTTCTATTAATTTAGCTTCTAGAATGAGAAATTATCTTAATACTTCTTTTTTAAAAAGTAAACAAAATATTAATATGCCTGTTATTAAAGCTTTATTAAAATATAATCCGTCTAATTTTAAATTATTAATATTAGAGTTTGTAGACTTAAAAAATTTAACCATTAGAGAAACTTATTATATAACATATGTATTGCCGTACTATAATGTGTTAAAACAAGGTTATTCTTCGTTAGGTTATAAACATACAAAGGAAACTAAAGCATTATTATCCCAATTGGCTAAAAATAGAGTTCATACTGATGAAACTAAAGCTTTAATAGCTAGAGCATTCATAGGTGAAAATAACCCATTTTACAATAAAAGTCATTCTATGGAAAGTAAAGTAAGAATTATTGAAGCAAAGTCTGCTTATTCTGTTTATATATATAATTCTTTTAAAGAGTTATTAATTATATTCCCTTCGGTAGGAACTTTGGCTAAATTGATTAAATCTAATCATCCTACAATAGTTAATGTGATAAAAGAAGGAATTATGTATAGAGGGGAGTGATATTTTACTAATATACCTTACAATATAGAAGATACACCTTTAATAACTGACTGAAATTCTAAAGAATCTAATGAATTAATTTTATCTATTAATAATAATAGCCACATTAGGAAAGCAGTATTTGTATATGATATAAATAAGAATTTTGTTGCTAAGTATGATGGAGTAATGGAAGCCCAAAGAGCTTTAAGTATAAGCCATAGTACAATAAAAAATTATGCTAAAGTGAATGGTATTTATAAAGGTTATATATTTAGATACGAAAGATTAAATGATCAATAAACTTTTGGTTCGTAAGTGGTGTAGTTTTAGCCAATGCATCTTTAGATATAGCATTCCACGATACTTACTATGTAGTTGCTCATTTTCACTATGTTTTAAGTATGGGAGCTGTATTTGCAATGTTTAGCGGATGATATCACTGAATACCTAAAATATTAGGTTTAAATTATAATATTACATTATCTAAAGCTCAATTCTGACTTTTATTCATCGGGGTTAATCTTACATTTTTTCCTCAACATTTCCTAGGTCTACAAGGAATTAGGAATAGTTCCCCTTATAACTAATAATTATAAGGTAAAAAGAGGATGAATTTCAAGAAAAACTGTAAACTGTACAGTTAATTTGAATCGAAGCTTATTTTTATAGTTTATTAATATATTTAATAAGAACGTTCAACGACTAGAAGGAAAATATTTTTGATAACAACCTTCCACGAGTATCCTCCATCGATTAACTTTAAATATAAATATATAATAGTTTAAAGTAAGATGATGACATAGTCTGAACCCTTGTGAAAACAAGGGAATTAAAGAGGGCGGGGCGGATCCTTAAGTAAGCTCGCACTCCACACTCCGCACTCCGCACTCCGCACTCCGCACTCCTTTAAAGTAACATAATTGGCCTAGAAGAATAAGTGATTATCCTGATGCATTTGCAGGTTGAAATTTAATAAGTAGTTTTGGATCTATAATCAGTGTTGTAGCTGCTTGACTATTTTTATATATTGTATATGTACAATTAATTGAAGGTGAAGCAGCCAATAGATATCCTTGATTAACTCCTCAATTTTATACTGATACTTTACAAGCTATTTTAAATAGAAGTTATCCTAGTTTAGAGTGAGCTTTATCTAGTCCACCTAA
>Ga0247806_10000347_pt1 | contig 30626 bp, 27 predicted proteins | sample UWRJL059202B1_FD_179935 | JGI IMG/M metagenome (GOLD analysis project Ga0247806, IMG submission 179935) | Plant litter microbial communities from Arlington Agricultural Research Station in Wisconsin, United States - UWRJ-L059-202B-1 | ecosystem: Environmental > Terrestrial > Plant litter >... | reverse complement strand
AGGACGCCGCCGAGGGCAGCACCCATGGTGATTGCGAACTGGATAACCGCGACCTGCAAGCCGCCGCCGGCCTCCGCATCATCCGCAAGGTATCGGCTCAGCCAGGTGCCCCAGCCAACCGGGGCAGCAGTGCCAAAAAGGCCCCATGCGACGAGCAGGATGGCGACCAGGACGGTCGACGTTCCGAAAGCGATCAGGCCGAGCGCGATTATTGCCATGACGAGGGGGATCGTGCCGACGATGCTGAACAGTCGGTTATGAAGCATCCGGCTGACCAGATAGGTGCCGACAACACCGGCAAGACCCATCAGCAGGAGAAGAAGCGACAGGGTTGTCACGGGAACACCGGTGACGGTTTCCAAGAAGGGCCGCAGATAAGTAAAGAGTGCGAACTGGCCCATAAACAACAGGAAGATCGAGGCCATGCCGAGGGCCACCTGCGGACGGAGCAGCAGCCGGAAGACATTGGGTGAGCTCTTGGCAGGTTCCGGCGGCAAGGACGGTAGCTTGACCCACTGCCAGACCAGGGCGACCAGGGCGAGCGGAACGACCAGGAAGAAGGCGCCACGCCAGCCGATGTACTCGCCGAGCAGGCTGCCTAGAGGTGCCGAAATCGTGGCGGCGATCGCGTTACCTGCGTTGATCATCGCGAGACCTTTTGGCACCGAAGCTGGCGGCACCAACCGCATGACGATCGCCGTCGACATCGACCAGAATCCGCCGATTGCAATGCCCAGCAAAGCGCGGCCAAGCATCAGCAGGGCATAGCTCGGGGCGAACGTGACGATCGCTGCGGACAAAACCAGGGATGCCGAGAATGCCAACAGCACAACCCGGCGATCGAGCCGACGGGTCAGCCCAGAGATGCAAAGGCTGGTTGCGACGGCGAAAACGCCCGAGATGGAGATTGCCTGACCGGTCTGGCCTTCCGTTACACCGAGTTCTGCGGCAATCGGCGTCAGAAGGCTTACTGGCATGAATTCGGACGCGATCAACACCGCCACGCAGAGCGACATTGACAGGATCGCGCTCCAGGTCGCAGGGCTGTGCACAAGGTTTTCATCAACGGTCGCTGCGGGGTGCTGTGTCATGCCGATAAAATTAGGGCCTAAGCAGTCCGCTGATTAGCCCCATTTATTGGCAAAGACTTATTGCTTCCGGACATAAATCGGCTGAAGATGCGGGATGAAGCGCGAAGATCTGATCGATATGCTGTGGTTCATGGCGGTTGCCGAAGAACGCAGTTTTACCAAAGCTGCCGCCCGGCTCGGCACCTCTCAATCCACCCTTAGTCACACCATCAAGCGCCTCGAGACACGGATGGGCCTGAGGCTACTCACCCGCACCACCCGCAGCGTGTCGCCGACTGAAGCTGGCGAGAAAATACTGCGCTCATTGGCGCCGCGAATTTCTGAGATCGAGCAGGACATCGATGCTGTTCTGGAAGTTCGGGACAAGCCCTCAGGCACGGTTCGGATCACCCTCTCCGATCATGCCCTTGAAAGCGTTGTTTGGCCAAAGCTACAGCCGGTCATCAAGGACTTTCCCGACATCAAGATCGAGCTGAACGTCAATGACGGGTTCATCAACATTGTCGAAGAGCGATTCGATGCCGGCGTGCGCCTGGGCGAAAGCCTCGACAAGGACATGATAGCAGTGCGCATCAGCCCAGATTGGCGGCTAATTGCCGTAGGTTCGCCCGCTTATTTCAAAACACATGGTTTCCCGCAGCACCCCCAGGAATTGGTCTCGCACAAGTGCATCAATCAACGGCAAATACGGTCCGGCGGCCTCTATGCTTGGGAGTTCGAAAAGGATGGCCGGGAACTGCGTGTGCGCGTTGATGGTCAGCTGATCTTCAATAGCTCGCGCGCCCAGATCAATGCTGCAGTGAGTGGGTACGGCATCGCCTACCTTCCCGAAAACCTGGTACTCGATGACCTTGCGACGGGGTGCCTGGTCCAGGTTCTCGATGAGTGGTCGCCGTTTTTTCAAGGATATTACCTGTACTACCCCAGCAAGCGGCAAAATGCTCCGGCGTTCTCCGTCGTCATTAACGCGTTGCGCGTCTAGTTCCGGCGTCCGCTTTGGGGATCTTGGGGTTTGCCCATGAATGGCAAGAATGGGGTCGACAGCTGCCAGATTGATACTGGATATGCAGGCATCACTATACATCAGGGCGCACCTTCAAGTGTCGTAACACCCAGGTGTGATGGTACATAACCTCTGGGTTAACCCTGACTTTTTGTGACATGCGAGCCTCAAGGTTAAACCTTGAGGCTCGCATGTCCCGCATCGGCCCGGGTTAGTACGGCGGACCAAGAATTAGATGTTCAAATTGCCAAGCTCAGAGCCGAAGGCTGTAAATCCGGCGTCATCGATCTCAGTGATCCAGCCGGGCAGCGGGTGATGGCCTACTTCCAGATCGGCGACGTGTGGGACATCGGCCGCACCAGTCAGGCCAAGCACATCAACCTCGACATTCACTATGCCGAATAAGTGCGGAATGCTTCCCAAGCTCGCGGGATGCTCCATGTTTTCACTCAAACAAACTTCATTTCTTAGGCGTTGACACCTCAGCCCGTATGAAGCCAAGACAGTGTCGGCTCGTCACGCGCGGGCTGGGGCGTAGTAACCCCTCATGACTAAGACGATGCCGCTAAATCGGCATCACTCTTCGACCTTTAGGGTCGGGGAGCCTGCGGCGTATGTCCAGGTTCTCCGGAGCTAAAGGCCGTAGGGCCGTGTCATGCGGTTACTAACTCCCCGATCACCAGAGGATCGAAGGGCAAAGATCGCGGGAGGCGTACCCGCGGTGACTCCCCAAGGGGGACACACTCTTGGAACGTTGTTCGGTCACTTGGCCACGCGCTTCGCACCATCCGCAGAAAACATCGCCATCGAAGCGCTCGGCTTCATTCTCAACCGCTCACCAGCAGCGAGACGGGCTTTCACCTCGATTGCCTCGGCTGCCGGACTGCCGCTGCCGCCGGACCTGGTCTTTGCCACACAAGCCGTGGCCGAGGATGTATCAAGACCAGACATTGAGGGCTACGCATCAGACCTGACCCGACGCGTTGTTTGCGAGTGCAAGTTCTGGGCCGGCCTCACCATCAATCAACCCCTGACCTACGTTGCCCGGCTTCCAGCTGCGGAATTTGGGACACTACTATTCATTGTGCCTGCAGCCCGATTGACCAGCCTGTGGTCGGAGCTGGGAAAGCGGCTGACCGCCGGCGGGTACACTCTCAATCAGCGACAGGTCGTGCAACAGGAGATCTGGGGAGCCGCTCTCGGTACGGGCCACTCGTTTGTTTGGCCAGTTGGCGATCTGTCATCACTGCCATCCAGATCGAGATGAATGCTACCGGAGAAACCGAGCGGCTGGCCGACCTGCAGAAGTTGAGCGGGCTGAGCGAGCATATGGATGCAGAAGCCTTCCTGCCCTTCCGCAGCGAGGAGATTACGGCCGCAGATACACCGCACCGTTACGTCCAGCTGTCGCAACTGGCCTATGACCTCGGTGAGACACTGATCAGTAGTGGTGTGTGCGACACCAAACGTCTGACCGCGGCAGGCGGCCTCGGCTACTATGGTCGATACCTCAGGGCTGGTGAGCTGGTGTTCTTTGTCAGCTTCGACTCCGTCGCCTGGCACGCCCATCGCCTCTCCCCTCTCTGGCTGCGCTTTGATCAGAATGCACCAACTGCGGTGGTCGCCGCCCTGCGAGCCAACAGGATCCCGCTGAGTGACGTGCCCATTGTGGTCGATAAGGATCGCCGCGTGCTCATCCCGCTTTACGTCGAGGTCGGGCAGGAGCGACCTCAAATTATCCAGGGTCTCGCTGAGCAGGCCATTCATGCGCTGACTGCGATCAACGCCTACATCGCTTCCATGGCACCCATAGAGCCCGCGGTATGAGCGTCAGACTCCGTCGGTGGCCCTGGAAAGAGATGCCTCACTACAATGGATTCACCCATGCGGAGCGTGTGCGGGGTTGGCAGGTTCAGTGCTGGATGATTGACACGGGCCAGATGGAGAAGGCGACCACCTGCTGCATTACTGGTTCAACCCAACGTGTCAGCTATCACAGCGAGGACTACTACAGCTGGGAGGTCTATCCATTATGCCAAACGGTTCACTTTGCACTGCACCAGCGGTTCGAGCGTCCCAATGCATGGCGGAAGATTGTTGATCAGTACCGCAATAAGGACGACTGGTTTGACCAACTTCTGCTCGCGCCCATCGACCTCGCATCGGAGCTCAGGGACCAGCATGGTGCCTTGATCTCTGACATCTTTAACCGCGCAGTGGTACCTAAGCAGCTATGGGAAGACCTGACCTGACGCTCTCTTCGCATCCACAACGCTTTGATGGACCCAACGGAATCTAGCGGCGCAGCAAAAGTGAAATCTAGCTAGCAGAGGTGATCGTCCGACCCTACCGCTTGGGTGCTAGATTATCTCCGGCATGCGATCTATTTTGCGCAAACCAACTATGGTCGACAAAACGCCTGGCCCGGCCGGCACAAATTGCTTTGTCCGCAAGCGACCCCAGTTCAGACGTCAGATGCCGATTCTTTGTGCCGGTAAGCGGTCATAATAACGTCGCTCAGCAAACATGTTGAAATCGCGACTTCCGATGGTCGGGCATAAACCGAAATCGTGTTCCCAGCACAAATTAGCGATCATGCAATGTTCGTGTTGCCGCAACTCCCCTACGTGGTGCTCATAGGCCTAGGCTTTCTCGCGGCACTGCAATCTAGTGAAGCCCGAACTCTGCCATCAGCGGCCTCGATCGCATGCACAACCGGCTCAAGCAGTCCGCCGCATCGCCACTCGCTTCTACAAGACGGCAAACGCTTTCGCTGCCATCCTCGCCTCAGCCGCTGTACGGATATGGATGCAAAACTTTGTCAACGGAACCTATCAGGGTTCTCATGACCGGCATTGGAGCACCGTAAGCAGCATTCGAACTAAGGAGCAGCTTAAACAGTCTCTCTGTTTTCCGGCATACTTACAGCGGGCGCAAGAGTCAATCAGCATGCATCTATGAAATGGTTTGTTGCATCACTGTAAAAATTTAATACTGATAACAGGATACCGCTGCCACATATTCTTTCCTGTGCCTATTGTGGAAAGCACGGCATCGCAAATTTGAACCGCGCCAGAATTTCTTTGAGGATAGTATGCAAAAGAATTTTCCCCCGAGGCCTAACCTTGCACAATCTACGGCTTTGCTCTCGGCAGGGAGCGCTGCGGTTCTTGCCGACTTTCCGATCTCCAGAGGTCGGCGCATCGCGTCCGGGGAACTGAGGCATTATGCGGCTCTTATGGCATCCACAGCCCTGTTGAGTGTCGGCGCGGGCACAGCGGTGACGCTCGCTGCAAATAACCCCTACGATGTGCAGAGCGGTACCGTAGTTATTTCAGGGACTGTCGTCGAGAGCAGCGAAGTCAGCAAGACAGGCGCTGGCACGTTAGTGCTGACCGGCGATGTTTCGGTGGAGAGCTTCAGGGTTGAGGATGGAGCCCTTAATCTCGAGGGCAATTCCGTCTCAATCGGCAACGGTCCTTTCGGCATCTACACCAATGATGGGGACGCAGCGGTCAATGTAACTGATGCGGATGTAACCGGATCAGGCAATTTGTTCAGTGGACTGAGGGGCGGAACCGTTACCATCAGCGGCGGCACGCTCTCGGCCAGTGGAAGCGGCTCGGGTACAGCGGCTGTCTATAGCCAGGCAGGTAACGCGGTGCTGCAGGGCACCGCACTTTCGACCACCGGCAACAACGCCTATGGCGTTCGCGTCGATGACGAAGGCAGCGCAATTGTTTCGGACAGCAGGATCATCACCAGCGGCGAAAACGCGTTCGGGCTCGTCGGCTACCAGATCTTTAATGATGCGCCGGTAACGATGGACGTCTCTGGCACCTCGGTGGAGACAAGCGGATATAAGGCACACGGCCTTTTTGCGGCAAATTCGTCAGGCTCATCGGTCAGCGATGGTACGCCAGGCAACATCAACATCCGCTTTGCGTCGGGGAGCATACGAACGCAAGGCGTGGACGCCGCCGGCGTCTATGCTCGCGACTCGATCGTTTCGCTCGAGAATGCTTCCGTGGTTGCGGACCAGGGCAACGCCGTCGCTATCAGGAACGGCGGTATTGTGACCGCTAGCGGTGGCGAGCTCGTCAGCGGTGGAGCGGCGATCGCAGTTAATCTTGCCGCAAACAAAGATGCCACTGTGACGCTCGCGGACGGCATCGATGCCACGCGAAATGACGGAACACTGATGCTTATAACCCGCGCTTCGGGAGCGCAGGGGACAGCAACCCTGGTGCTTGACTCCGGCGCTATTGCGAGCGGCACCGTCGCCGATTTGAGCGATGCGGGAGGCGAAACCAACCTTGAGATCAATGACAATGCACGTTTCAGCGGAAACCTGAGCGGTATTGACCAGGTGTCCCTGGATGGCGGCTCATGGTCCTTTTCCGGGACCCAGGGCGTTGCCGCCCTCGCTGTTGGGGCCGGTGGCGGTACGCTGGATGTTAGCGAGCGAAGCACCTTTGACACGCCTTTGACCGGAAACGGGACTCTCGCCAAATCTGGCTCAGGCACGCTCGAACTGACCGGAAGCAGCGCCGGCTTTTCCGGCTTGATGTCGATTCAAGATGGCGCTCTCGTCGTGAACGGAACGCTGGGTGGAGCTATGCTTGTTTCGTCTGGCGGTCGCCTTGGCGGCGGCGGAACGGTGGGTTCCACCAATGTTGCATCCGGCGGCACGATTGCACCGGGCAACTCGATCGGCACGCTCTACGTCGATGGCGACATTACGTTTAATTCAGGCTCGATCTACGAAGTCGAATTGGCTGGAAACGGAAGTAGCGACCAGATCATCGCCACCGGGCAAGCCTTCATTAATGGGGGGACGGTAGAACTCATCGCCATCGATCCGCAAATCAGCTACCAGAATGGAAAGACTTACGTCATTCTTAGTGCGGCCGGTGGCACCACCGGCAATTTCGATCAGCTGGTGACGGATTCGCTGTTCCTCAATGTCAGCTTGGAAGATTTGCTGAACGGCGTAGGCATTACCATTGGGGTGAAGGAGAGCGGCGGGACGGTGTTCACGGCAGCAGCGTCGACCCCAAACCAGTTTGCGACGGCGGCAGCGCTCGATACGCTGGTCCAGAGTGGGGGTTCGCTCTCGCTCTATAACTCTGTGTTGTCGCTCAACACTGTTGCCGCGGCGCAATCGGCCTTCGAGCAGCTGTCGGGCGAAATCCACGCTTCGGCTGTTAGCGGGATTGTGGAAGACAGCCGGCTCGTCCGCAATGCGGCTAATGATCGTCTCCGCTCGGCCTTTGGAACCGTTGGCGGCTCGGTGACGCCGGTTCTGGCATATGGTCCCGGTGGCCCCCAGCTGGCCCCTCCATCTGCCGAAAGCGACCTGGTCGGATGGGCTACAGCCTTGGGGTCTTGGGGCACAACCGACAGTGATGGCAATGCGGCCGAGGTCGACCGCGCCACGGGTGGTTTGCTGGTTGGTGCCGATACATTGGTCGGAGACTGGCGCCTCGGTCTGCTCGCAGGCTACACCCATTCGGGCTTCGATGCTGATGATCCCGCCTCGTCAGCAGCGAGCGACAACTACCATCTTGGCCTTTATGCCGGCACGCAGTGGGGCAATATCGCGTTTCGCACTGGCGCAGCCTATACCAAGCACGACATTGACTCCAATCGTTCGGTGTCCATCCCTGGGCTTACCGACAATCTTTCGGCCGGATACAATGCGGGCACGTTCCAGGCCTTTGGCGAACTGGGCTATGAGATCGACCTAGGCGATACGCGCCTGGAACCCTTCGTCAACCTCGCCCATGTTCGCGTCAACACGGACGGCTTCAGTGAAGATGGTGGGGCAGCTGCACTCTCGGGCAGCGCTGGCAATACCGACGTGACGTTCACAACATTGGGCCTTCATGGCGAACACCAGGTTACCCTTGGCACGGTCGACGCCACCTTGCGCGGCATGGTTGGCTGGCGTCATGCCTTTGGCAACACGACGCCTCAAAGCACCCATGCCTTTGCAGGAGGCGATGCGTTCACTATCGCTGGGGCACCCATTGCCCGCGACAGCGCTGTTCTGGAGGCGGGCCTCGACCTGAATCTGTCCCCGCAGGCCACCTTCGGTGTCTCCTATACCGGCCAGATTGCAGCCGACGCACAGGACCACGGCTTCAAGGCAAGCCTGGGCTTCAAATTTTAGGGTAGGCATTTCATAATGCAGCGCAGTTTGCACATCGGCTGGCTTAGCGCCTTTGCCCTGGTGCTGAGCCTTCCAAACTCAGCCGCTGTTGTAGCGCAGGAGGCCGCGCCTCCGACCCTGCTGCCGGGTGGGGCTTCCTCCCTCAGCGAAACCCATGGTGACTGGACCGTTCGCTGTCAGGTCATTGCGCGCAACCAGACCAGCGAGCGCGTCTGTGCTATGAGTCAAGTCCAGGCCAATGCTCAAGGCCAACAGGTGATCGGGGTTGAGCTTCGACCCCTGACCGACGGTCTGGAGGGCACCTTGGTCCTACCGTTCGGCCTTGCCATTACTCAGCGGGTCACCCTGAGCATCGACGAAGCCGACCCCGTACCGGCCAGCTTCTCGACCTGCGTTCCTGCTGGCTGCATCGTGCCGATTACAGCCAATGAAAGCATAGTCAACGCCTTGCGCACTGGCGCCTCGCTTACGGTCACTGCCTCCAATATCGAAGGGCAGCAATTGAAACTGTTGGTCCCCTTGAATGGATTTGCTGCCGCTGCACAGCGGATGGAAGCCCTCAATCAGTAAATATCATGGGCCGCTGGAGACCAACTCGCGGCTATTCCTGGCGGCAGTGGAAGCGGGCCTGAGGCTTTGCTATATCAACCGGCGTACAACGAACACCGCCTTGAGGAACAGCGGATCGTACAACTGCTGTCGGAATGGACGCCACCATATGCCGGTCTGAGGCTCTTTTATCCGAGAAATCGACATTTCAGTGCGGGAATGCGTCGCTTTCTTGATTTTTCCCGCAGGATCGCATGGACCTAACACTGGAACAGTAGATGTTTTGGGAGGAAGCGGATGATTGATCTGCAACGCTTACTAAGCAGCGGCTCATTTCTAGGACCCACTGGTTGAGTCGTGATCATGCTGATGCTAGCGGTTTTGCATCAGCTCGGTTTTTCAGGGAACCGGGATGCAATGGGCGGCATAGGGACAGCTATAGTGTTTGCCATTGTAATGGCAGCGACAGCGTTGGCGAACCCGGCCAAGGCATTCCAGCGCAACGTGCTAGGCTGATTGGCCGGTTCTTGGATAGGCTGCAATGGGCGGCGATCATTGCGCTGGTGTTGCTGTCGATCTCGACCATTGTGCACGGCATCCTCGTCCTTCCCGCCAGCGGGTGGTCGTGACAATGGATGTGTCACGGTTTCCCTTTAGGGCTTATGCGTCAATAAAGCATGCGGTGTTGTTATTTGCAGCTTTGGTACCCATGATGACGGGCTCGGCCTGGACGCTGGTAATTAACTCCACTTAACCGATCGGTATTAGGCTGTTCTTTGCCACCATACTGGGCGTGTTCGCCTTGGTTCTGGTGGCTCCGGTGCATCGGCTTTCACGCGGGGGCCGATGCTGGAGGTGAGCGAGGCTGGTCACCTGTGGCGCGGATTCGAGGCAGCGACGTTCCCGCCAAACGTTCCTATTTGAGAAGAGCCCAAAGTGTTAAAGAAGCACTATGAAGATCACGTCCGCCATGCTGCTGGCGTCGGTTGCGGCCGGGGCGCAGGCCCAGACAGCACAAGCACGGTCCAGTGAGAGTGCCGCAATGAACGACGCCACAAACGTAATTGCAGTGGACCACACGGGTTTCGCTGTATCGTCTTTGGACGAAGCCGTTCGTTTTTGGACGGGAGCGCGCGGTTTCACACTTGAGCGGCAATCGGAGATGGGGGGCGACTTCCTGCATCAGGTGACTGGTGTCGATGATCCGAGTGTGAAAACGGCGATCGTCAAGGCACCAGGAGGCTACGTTGTAGAACTGTTGCAATATTCCAGAGGGCACCAGAACGGGACGGTGCCTTCCAGCGCGGGATCGATCGGAGCGGCCCACTTAGCGCTGACCGTAAAGGATATTCATGCCGCTATTGCCCGCGTCAAGGCAGCAGGATGGAAGGCCAAGGGTAGTCCGCTGCCGATCACGGGTGGTCCACGGAAAGGTACTTTGGTGGCATACGTTTCAGGCCCCGATCATACCACGATAGAGCTTATGCAGCCGCCGGCCCGTTAATGAACTTACGGAAGATTTCTCGCTTCACCATCCTTTTCGGGAAAGACGGCAGCTGCGGAATGCCGGCTATCGACACCCGTTCCGCTATCCACCCCATTGCCGACATTACTGGCCACTATGGATGTCACCTCAAAAGGGGCGGTACGGAGGCAGTATGGCAGATAACGCAGTAGCACACTGCCTTAAACTTGGCTGAATACCGATGGAGCGCATAAACTTATTGAAGAGCACGTTTCTCATATCAAAGCAGTAGAGTGCAAAAGTCATCGCTAAATATGTGCTACCTAACAGCAGCGACAAAAAGGCTCCAGCAAAATAGGTCTGATCCATTAATTTAAGCGATTTTCTGGCCATGGACCGTAATCAAACCAGTGACACGCTGATTTTTATCTAAGTGCGCTTCACATCCACTGGACTTTTATCTGATAGCAAGCATTGCTGAGTGTGACACTAGCGCCCGGCCACTCCGGGCTTGCCTCAGTACAGCGACCGGAATTGTCCGGTACTGACTGAGGACTAACTCCATGACCAAACCTCTTACCGATACCCAGCGGGTCACCCTGGCAAATGCAGCAACGCGCAGTGATGCACGGATTTTCCCGGTCCCCTCGACACTTAAGAAGAACAGCGGGGCGATCACCCTGAGCCTGCGCCCCCTGGTAACCGCCGGGCTGATCGCCGAGATGCCAGCGGAAAAGTCTGACGCCAAGTGGGGTCAGACGGGGGAGGGTTTGCCGACCACTCTGGCCATCACGGAACAGGGTTTGACGGCAATCGGCGTAGAGCCGGAAGCTGATGATCGTCCAGAAGCGCCTCCTTTGAACTCCGCAGACCTCAAACGCCCCTTGCCCAATTCCAAACTCGGCATCATCATCGCTTGCCTCGGCCGTCTGGATGGCGCCACGATCGACGAACTAGTCGCCACAACCGGTTGGCAGAAGCACTCGGTACGCGGCGCTATTAGTGGTGCTCTCAAGAGTAAGCACAAGCTCACTGTAAAGTCTGAAGTGATGGAGGGAAAAGGCCGCGTCTACCGCATCGCTGGAGCGAAGGTGACAGAGGTTGCTTCGGTAGGTTTGGTCGCAGCCACCACACCTGGGATTGAAACTCAGTCATGAAGGCTCTTCCAGTCTACGGACTGGAGCGCGACCTCATCGCTCTCCAAGAGATGAAAACCCCTGCCCTACAGCAGAAGTGGCGAGAGGTTTTTAAGTCTGAGCCACCAGCAAAGATGCGCGCAGGATTCTTGCAAAGGGCAATTGCCTATCGACTGCAGGAGGCCACGTTCGGGGGGCTCAAGTCGTCGACAAAAAAGGAACTGCAGCGCCTTGCCCTTGCGATGCGCGCTCGCAGTATTCCGGCTCTGGCCGGCAATAGTTTAGTCCGGACGCCAGCGCGGACGCTCTCGCCCGGTACGCAGCTGATGCGCGAGTGGAATGGGGCAATTCAGCGGGTTGACGTCGTGTCTGATGGCTTTGTCTGGAAGGGGCAAAGTTTCCGTACCCTTTCTGCCGTTGCGGTCGCCATTACTGGCACCAAGTGGTCAGGACCAAAGTTTTTCGGCCTGTACAGGAAACCGGGCACTGAAAGACAGGCGCTCCCTAGTGCCGACCCCAGGCCCACAGCCAGGGAGTTTGACCCGGCATGACCGAGCAAACGCGGTTCCGCTGCGCCATTTACACGCGCAAGTCCTCCGAAGAGGGCCTTGATCAAGACTTTAACTCCATCCAAGCACAACGCGAGGCAGGCGAGGCATACATTCGCTCACAGGCGCATGAGGGCTGGGTACTTGCGCCTGATCACTATGACGATGGCGGCTTCTCCGGTGGCAATATGGAGCGGCCCGCCCTCAAGTCGCTCATGGAGGACGTCCGCGCCGGCAAGATTGATATCGTGGTCATTTACAAGATTGACCGTCTGACCCGATCGCTGACTGACTTCGCCCGCCTTGCCGAGACCTTTGATCAACACAAGGTCTCCTTCGTCTCCGTGACCCAGCAGTTTAACACCACCAACTCGATGGGGCGGTTGATGCTGAATGTCCTGCTCTCCTTCGCCCAGTTCGAGCGGGAGATTACTGGCGAACGTATCCGTGACAAGATAGCGGCGAGCAAGAAGAAGGGCATGTGGATGGGCGGCCCCGTGCCCATTGGCTATCAGGTTCAGGACCGTCGCCTTGTTATCTACGAGCCAGAAGCGGACACGGTTCGCACGATCTTTCATGCATACCTGGACTGTGGGGATGTCCCGAGTTTGCTGACGAGGCTGGGGGCGCAGGGGGTCACTACAGCGCCTCGGCAGTCAGTTAAGGGCAAGGCCAGCGGCGGCCGCGCATTTACCCGTGGCCACATTTACAAGCTGCTCTCGAACCCGCTCTATGTCGGGAAAGTCATGCACAAAAACACCTCCCATCCAGGACAACACGAACCCATCATCGACAAAGCCACCTGGGCTGCGGTTCAGTCTCAGCTCTCCAGCAACACCCAGGGGCCACGACAACGACGCCGACGCGCGGAGCCAGCAGAGCACTATTTGGCCGACATCCTGGTATCTGCTGACGTATGTCGGTTCGTGCCGACCCATGCCAACAAGGGCGCTCGTCGCTACCGATATTATGTTGAGGACGTCGTTGCCCCAGCCACCTCGCGGCGACTGCCGGCTCGCGAGATGGATATAGCCGTGGTGACCGCCCTTACCGACTACCTTAAAGATGATCGACAACTGGCGTCGGACTTAGAAATGGGTCCGCACATGATAGGCTCCCTCCTCGCCGAGGCAAAAAATGTGGCAATGGAGCTGCTGGCTTCTCGACCCGACGGCGCTACTCTTTTGCGAACGCTGCTGTCGTGCGTCATCTACAGAGAAGGCCAGATTGAGCTTAAGCTCAGGCGCCGCGCTGTGCTGTCTAGGCTTGGTTGGCGAGACCATGATCGGACCGAGCGCGAGAACTATCAGATTGAGGATGATGAGATATGCTTTAGAGCGCCACTCGAGGTGAGACGGCGTGGAAAGCAATTAAAGTTGGCAATTCCGACTGCCACAGGCGCACGGCGCCAGGATACCAATCAGTCTTTAGTGACCGTTATCTCCCGCGCGCGTGACTGGGCCGAAAGGATTTCGTCAGGAGCTTCTCCCATCAATATTGGAGCACAAGATGGCGTGACCCCTGCCTACGTGAGCCACGTTCTGCACCTAGCCTTTCTGTCGCCGGTCAACATCGAGAGGATTCTCCTTGGCGACTATCCGGCCGACTTAACGGCCGACAAACTCATATGGAAATCGTCGATCGCGCTGAGTTGGGCTGATCAGGCCAGTTTGCTTTCAAGCTAGAACTATTCGCTCGCAGCAGCTTTGGGGCCAATATCGGTCCGGCAGCTTTTGGCGACTATACGAGAGATTGCTGCTGTCCGAGGGCGACAAACCGGGATCAGGTCCATACCGCATATTATGCGAATTCGACCTTACCCGCCCTTCAGGCCATTCAAGAACTGCCGCTGCCTTCACTTAGCGCCTCTCTAGCTCCGCGGCATGGCTGCACAGGTTGCACCCAAAGGCCTAGTTATGAGGCGCTTCGGTCGCAAGCTCGCCAAGCCAATCCAGTAGCAAAACGGATGTCACCCGAAGTGACGCATCCGAGCCATCCGAAATGACGCGCCACCCCCTTTGTCGGGAACGATCCTATTTGGAACATCCATCAATGTTATCGGCGATACCTTGAATAATGTGGGGTTGACGCACAAAATCTCACATGAGAAAACGTTTAATCGAATGCGCAAACGTTTTCTCAAGTCGTGGGTTTCTGGTGGATCTAAAGGCTAAAAAGGTTGAGCGGGTCCGCATCTACGACGTCGCCGTGGCGGCTGGCGTCAGCGTTGCGACGGCCTCCAAGGCGCTCAACAACACTGGCCGGATGGCGCCGGAGACGCGCGAACGGGTCAAGCGGGTGGCGATCGAGCTCGGCTTCCGGCCCAATGCGATGGCCCGCGGGTTGCTCAGCAAACGCAGTTTTACCATCGGCCTCTTGACCAACGACACCTACGGGCGCTTTACCCTGCCGCTGATGGCGGGGATTTCCGAGGCACTGGTCGATCACGGCGTCTCGGTTTTCCTCTGCACCATCGAGGACGATCCGGCGCTGGCAAAGATCCATGTCGACGCCATGCTCGACAAGCAGGTGGACGGCATCATCGCATCGGGCAAGCGCATCGACCGGCGCCTGCCGGTGGATCTGGATTATCTGCCGGTGCCGGTGGTCTACGCCTTTACCGATGGTCCCGACGACAGCGTACGTTTCGTCTCGGATGACGCGCAGGGATCGCGCGACGCAGCGCAGTGGATGATCGGGCTTGGCCGCAAGCGGCTGGTGCATGTCACCGGCCCAACCAGTTTTGCCTCAGTGCAGGCGCGCGCCGAGGCCTTTGCCGAAATCGCCGGCAATGGCGCCGAAATCCTGCATGGAAAGTGGTCCGAGGCCTGGGGGCACGAAGCGGTCGCCCAGCTGTGGGGCGGCGACCGCCCTCGCCCAGACGGCATATTTTGCGGCAACGACCAGATTGCGCGCGGCGTCGTCGATGCGCTGCGCGAGCGGGGCGTGGATGTGCCGGGCGATGTGTCGGCTGTCGGGTTCGACAATTGGGAAATCGTCGCGGCGGCAACGCGTCCACCGCTGACCAGTGTGGACATGAATCTCAAGGCGCTCGGCAGGGAGGCCGGGCTGACGGTTTTGGCAATGGCTGAAGGCAAGCAAGTTGAACCGGGAATCCGGAAACTGCCGTGCCAGCTGATCGTGCGCCAATCATGCGGAGGAGTAGCCGCAAGCTGAAGCAACGCTCTGGGCCGGCGTCGACCATGGTCCAAACAGGGAGGAATGAAATGCTTAGACGTCTTCTAGCAACGGCCAGCGTCGCAACGCTGTGCCTGGTTTCCAGCGCCTCGGCGGCCGAGACGATCAACATGTGGGTGCGGACCGGTATCGGCGCCGCCTTCACCGGCGTGGTAGAGGCCTATAACGCAAGCCACGATAACCAGGTGGCGCTGACCGAAGTGCCGTTTGCCGAACTGGTGCAGAAATACGCCACCGCCATTGCCGGCGGCCAGGCGCCCGATGCACTATCGCTCGATCTGATCTATACCCCTTCGTTTGCCGCCGCTGGCCAACTGGAAGACTTGACCGAGTGGGCACATAGCCTGCCGTATTTCGATGCGCTGGCACCGTCGCATGTCAAGCTGGGCACCTATGATGACAAGAATTACGGCTTGCCGCTGTCGGTGGAAACATCGGTATTTGCCTGGAACAAGGACCTGTACCAGGCCGCCGGGCTCGATCCCGAAAAAGCACCAGCCAATTGGGACGAGATCGAAGCTAATGCCGAGAAGATCCGTGCCCTGGGCGAGGACACCTATGGCTTCTACTTCTCCGGCGGCGGCTGTGGCGGCTGCATGATCTTCACCTTCACGCCGCTGGTGTGGGCCGAAGGCAAGGATATCCTTTCCGAGGATGCGCAGACCGCGACGCTCGACACGCCCGAAATGCGCGCCGCAATCGACAAGTATCGCTCGATGGTTGCCAAGGACCTAGTGCCCGAAAGCGCCGCCACTGACAACGGCAGCAACTTCCTCAGCTTCACCAATGGCAAGATCGGGCAGCAGAGCCTTGGCGCCTTCTCGATCGGCACGCTGGTCAACGACTATCCGGACCTGCATTTCGGCGTGACCCAGATTCCGGGCATCATCAGCGGCACGTCGTCGTTTGCCGGCGGTGACAATATCGTCGTCACCAAGGGCACGCCTCGCCTCGAAGCGGTGAAGGAATTCATCGAGTATATGTACTCGCCGGAAGCCCAGAAGGTGTTTGCCACCAATGGCAGCCTGCCGACCCGCATCGATATCGCGGCCGACGTGCTGAAGGGCCTCGATCCGCGGCTGCAGGTTGCAGTCGACGCCATCGCGACCGCCAAGACGCCCTACACGGTGCTGTTTAACGACCTGATCAACTCCAGCAACGGTCCGTGGGCGACCTTCATCAACGCCGCGATCTATGGCGACGACGTGGATGCGGCCTTCGCCGATGCGCAGGCCGAAATGCAGTCGATCATCGACAACGCGAAGTAAGTCGACGGCCGGGGGCTTTGGCTCCCGGCCAGCTTTCCGCTTCGGAGTTCCTGCCATGACCAGTCCAGCGCTTACCTTGGCCGTGCCAGCGCGGTCGCATCGTCGCCGCGCCCGCCTCGGCCAGTGGCAGGGCCTCCTTTATATTGCACCCGCCATGGCGCTGGTGATCGTGTTTTTTGTGATCCCGGTGATGTTTACCTTCTGGATGAGCTTCCACGACTGGCCACTGCTGGGCCAGTCGGAGTGGATCGGGCTGGACAATTACGCCCGCCTGCTGACCGACAACAAGTTTTTCACCGCCCTCAAATTCACCGGCTACTACACCGTCATCACCACCATCGCGATTTTCATCGTCGCGTTCCCCCTGGCGATCTTCGTCGAGAAACAGCGGCGGGGCGTGGGACTGTATCGCACGGTGTTCTTCATGCCGGTGGTGGTGGGCCTCGCCACAGCGTCGCTGCTCTGGGTGTGGCTGGCCAATGTCGACAGCGGACTGATCGGGCCGGCCATTCGCATGATGGGCTTCAGCGGCAAGAAGGTGAACCTGCTGGCGACGTTTGACGGCGCCTTCTGGACCATCGTCGTCATGGTGGTGTGGAAGGTGGCGGGCTTCACCATGATCATCATGCTGACGGGGTTGCAGTCGATCCCCACCGAACTCAACGAAGCTGCACGGATCGATGGCGCCAGCCGCTGGCAGCGCTTTCGCCGCCTGACGCTGCCGCTGATGCGCCGCACCATCGCACTGGCGCTGATCCTCAGCGTCACCGGCTCGGTGCTGGCGTTCGACCAATTCTACATCATGACCAGCGGTGGGCCGCAGAACCGGATGATCTCGGTGGTGTATTACATCTTCAACCAGTCCTTCGTGTCGTTCCACCTTGGCTATGGCTCAGCGTTGTCGATCGCGCTGTTGGGCATCCTGATCGTGCTGAGCATCGTGCAACTACGGCTGCTGCGCGTGGGAGACGACAAGTGAGCGCCGTGGCGAGGGATCGCCGCCAGCGCCGCAAGTTCTGGGGTGGTTTCGGCTACCACGCGTTCGGTATCGGGGCGGCGCTGTTTTTCTTTGCGCCCTTCGCCTGGACCGGGCTCGCTTCGCTGCGCACAGGCAGCGAGGCGCAGCAAACGCCATTGCCACCTTGGCCGACGCAGGGCATCAGCTTCGATACCTATGCGGTGCTGGATACGTTTGGTGCCGGCATCTGGCAGCACACGCTCAACTCCGCGCTGGTGGCGCTGGCAACGGTAGTGCTGACAGTGATCGTCAGCCTGCTCGCCGGCTATGGCTTTTCGCGCTACCGGTTTCCACTGAAGAACGTATTCTTCATTCTGATTATCGCCACACTGATGATCCCGTTCCAGTCGATCCTGACGCCGCTGTTCATCATCCTGGCGAGGCTCGGGCTCAACAATTCGCTGGTTGGGCTGGTGCTGGTCTACGTCACGCTGCAGCTGCCGTTCTCGGTGTTCATGATGCGCAACGCCTTCGATGCGGTGCCACGCGAAATCGAGGAAGCGGCTCGCATCGATGGCGCCCGCGATCTGAAGCTGCTGGTGCGGGTGCTGCTGCCGCTGGTCATGCCGGGCGTGGCGACGGTGGCGATCTTTGCCTTTCTGAACTCGTGGAACGAGTTCCTGGCAGCGCTGATCCTGTTGTCCGACAACGACAAATACACCCTGCCGGTGCTGATGACGGCAGTGCGCGCCGGCCGGCTCGGGGCGATCAACTGGGGTGCGGTGCAGGCGGGCGTCATGGTTATGACCATCCCCTGCCTCGCCGTATTCCTGATCCTGCAACGCTACTACATGCGCGGCCTGATGGCTGGCGCGGTCAAATAACCTCAACAAAGGAACTTTAAGATGGCCCAGTCCACCACGCGTCAATTCCGTCCCTTGCCCGTGCCCAGCGTCGATGTTGCCGGCTTCTGGGGCGACTGGCAGGAAGCTGTCTGCGACGAGACCGCCGCCATTCTGCTGGATCGCTGCGTAGAGGCGCGCATGCTGGAACAGATTGATATCAACGTGCCCAGTCCGGGCCTCGTCATCCCGGTCGTCGGATGGCTGGGCACGACGCAGATGTTCTGGGACAGCGACTTGGCCAAATCCATCGAAACCATCGCCTATTCACTGTACCGCAAATCCAACCCCGAACTGGAAGCGCGGGCCGACGCCATCATCGACATGTATGAGAGGCTGCAGGAACCGGACGGCTACCTCGGCTCCTTCTTCATCCGCATCTGGCCGGAAAAACGCTGGACCAACCTGCGCGATTTCCACGAGCTATATTGTGCCGGGCACATGATCGAAGCCGCCGTCGCCTATTTCCAGGCGACCGGCAAGCGCAAGTTTCTCGACATCATGTGCCGCTTTGCCGACCTGATCGTCGACAAGTTCGGACGCGGCCCAGGACAGATGCGCGGCTATTGCGGGCACGAGGAAATCGAGCTGGCGCTAGTGCGGCTGGCGCGCGTCACCGGCGAGCAGAAATACATGGACCTGGCGAAGTATTTCGTCGACGAGCGCGGCCAGCAGCCGAACTATTTCATCGACGAAGCGGTGCGCGGCGGCTGGGACCCCAAGGGTGTCCAGGCCCATGCCTTCGAATACAACCAGTCCCACCTGCCGCTGCGGGACCATCGCAAGGTGGTCGGGCATGCGGTGCGGGCGATGTATATTTATTCCGGTATGGCCGACATCGCCACGGAATATAACGACGACAGCCTGACGCCGGCGCTGGAAGCGCTGTGGAGCGACCTGACGCAAAAGCAGATGTACCTAACCGGGGGCATCGGGCCGGCGGCCTCCAACGAAGGCTTCACCGACTATTACGACCTGCCCAACGAGAGCGCCTATGCCGAGACCTGCGCCTCGGTCGGCCTGGTATTCTGGGCCAACCGCATGCTGGGGCGCGGGCCGAACCGGCTGTATGCCGACACCATGGAGCAGGCGCTGTACAATGGCGCAATTGCCGGACTGTCGCGCGACGGCAAGACTTTCTTCTATGAAAATCCCCTCGAAAGCGCCGGCAAGCACCATCGCTGGATCTGGCATCGTTGCCCATGCTGCCCGCCCAATATCGCCCGGCTGGTCGCCTCGATCGGCTCCTACATGTATGGCGTGGCCGATGACGAAATCGCCGTTCACCTGTATGGCGAAAGCACCGCCCGGGTGGAGCTGAGCGGCGGCGCGGTGACGCTGACGCAACAGACCCAATACCCTTGGGATGGCGCCATCGCTCTGACGGTAGCGGTCGCCAAGCCAACGACATTTGCGTTGTCGCTGCGCATCCCGGCCTGGGCCAGGGGCGCCGCTATCGCGATCAATGGCCAGCGGCTCGAACTCGATGACATCACCACCGACGGCTATGCGCGGATCGAGCGCGAATGGCATGCCGGCGACAGTGTGAGGCTTGACCTGCCATTGGTGCCGCGGGCGCTGCGGGCCAATCCCAAGGTGCGCCAGGATGCAGGCCGTGTCGCCGTGATGCGCGGGCCGCTGGTGTACTGCCTCGAGGGTACCGACAATGCGGTTGGCCTCAACTCCATCCTGCTGGGGGATGGGCTGGGCAGGTCACAGACAGCGACGATCCCGAACTTCAACGGCGCCATCGCCATCGACTTGCCGGTGCTGCGTGAGGTGGCCGAAGGCTGGGGCGATGCGCTGTATGCCGAGGCCGCGCCGACTGCCGAGCCGGACACGGCCCGCATGGTGCCATATCACCTGTGGGATAATCGCGAACCGGGCGAAATGCTGGTCTGGCTGCGGGCGGACCGGCAGCCATGACCGAGGGCATGCGATTACGGCAGGTTCGCAAGAGCTTCGGGCCGCTCGAAGTTATCCACGGCGTCGACCTGGTGGTCGGCGAAGGCGAGTTCGTCGTCTTCGTCGGCCCCTCGGGCTGCGGGAAATCCACCCTGCTGCGGATGATTGCGGGGCTCGAGGAAGTCACCGACGGCGATATCGAAATCGGCGGCAAGGACGTCACCGATCTTGATCCATCGCAGCGCGGCATCGCCATGGTATTCCAGTCCTATGCGCTTTATCCGCATATGAGCGTGCGCGAAAACCTCGGCTTCGGCCTGTCGATGGCTAATGTTCCCAAGGCCGAGATTGCCGCCCAGGTCGATGCGGCGGCGAAAATCCTCAAGATTGAACCGCTGCTGGATCGCCGGCCCGGCCAGCTGTCGGGTGGCCAGCGCCAGCGCGTCGCGATTGGCCGTGCCATCGTGCGCAAGCCACAGGTGTTCCTGTTCGACGAGCCGCTGAGCAATCTTGATGCGGAACTGCGGGTTTCGATGCGGATCGAAATTGCCCGGCTGCACCGGGAGCTCGGCAATACCATGGTCTATGTCACCCATGATCAGACCGAGGCGATGACGCTGGCCGACAAGATAGTCGTCCTGCGTGATGGGGTCATCGAGCAGGTCGGCACGCCACGCGAGGTGTATGAGCACCCCGCCAATACCTTCGTCGCGGGCTTCATCGGCTCGCCACGAATGAATCTGCTGACAGCAACTCTGCAAGGCTCCGGCACGGTTGTCTTGGCAGGTGCTGAAATCAAAGTGCCATCAATCGATACCACCGATGTCGAAAAGGTGACGGTTGGTCTCCGTCCCGAGCATCTGGTGTTATCTCCGGCGGCACCCGGCACACTCCAGGCGACCGTCGAGTTCTGCGAATACCTGGGCGCCACCCGCTACGTCTACTGCAAGCTAGTCGATGGTCAGAGCTTGGTGGCCGAGCAGCGCGAAGGCGAGAACCTAGCCGTCAACAAGGTCGTGCATTTCGCTTGGAGGCCGATCGAGCTTCGTCTGTTCAATCATCAGGGATTCAAACTAGTATAGGTTTACTAGTATAGGTTTAAATGTGTGGGAAGTATTCTGATCCTGGTTAGCGAAACTCGCTCGTGCAAGCCTAGACTAGGCGGCTCGGCAGCGCCCCCCGGCGACCAACGCCGTATGGCGTTTGGTTTGCTCTGAACGGCCGAAATGGGGTCGAACGCGGCCTGGCGACTTCGGTCATCATTTCTGCCGTTCCAGTCCACATATTATGCGAATCAAAATGGAGTCGTTTTCCCCGCTAGTGACGGCAGCTCCGCCCCTCATTGCGCCGTTAAAGACGGTCCCTCGAAATCCCAAAAACTGACGTCGGGAGCAAGACAATTGGGCGACCAATTTTGGTGGAACGCGATATTTCGATCGTGTCAGCGAGCGACTGCACGGCACCAACGGCATCGCCTTCAAAGAAGCCGCAGGCGCGATGCACACGTCCGCGTCCGGGATGCCGGCCGGAAAACGCGATCGATCGGCATGTTGGACCGCGTCAGATGTAGGTCGGAAGACAGCTACATCCTCACGGGTACAAGCCTGACTGGCGCTATCCACAGTTGCATGCGGTTTGGCCGAGGCCATTAGTGCCGGAGGAGGACGTGGCGGCCTAGGTCTCGACAACGTCCTCGATGTAGGTCAGGCCGCCGCCGCCATGGGTGATAGTATCAAACAACGTCAGGCCGGACGCTTCGAGCAATAGCTTCCACAGCTCTTGTGCCTGATCGTAGTTGTCGAGCACCAGGTCCGGCTTGATCTGGTATTCCCACTCGCCCCGCAGTTTCGTCTGCATGGCCTCGATCTCTTCGATAGTGCCGGCGACCTCCCTGTCGACCTCGATGATCTCCGGCTTGCCGTGTGCCAGCTGATCGCGAACATCCTTCAAGTAGGTGTAGGCGGTGAATGGCTTGGCATCGAGATCGAACCTGATCTTGAGGTGCCGACAGAGCTTCTTCAGTTTCTCATAGGTACTGTCACGCTCGCGCCATTTCCTGCCAAGCAGTTGGTCACCGAGGTAGTTGACCTTGGCTTCCAAGGCAAAGGCCGTCATGGTCACGCAGGACATCATGTCGAAGTAAGATCCATCAACTCCGCCCTTCACATCCTTGTTGGCCTCGACCTTCTGCCGATAGAAATAGGCGGCGCTGGCGAGATCATTGTGGATATAGATGTGATGCTTATGCTGCATCCGGACGCGCATTTTGCGGGCTGGCATTGGAACATCCGTTCTTGGGAACGCGAATAGCCGGGAACAAATGGGCACTTCGTCCACTGATATCATGGTGACCTTACCGAGGATATGGTGGCGGTATTGGAGTGGCGAACTTGAATCCTGCGCGCCTAGCAGGTTCTCGAGCAGTTGCATCCTGTCGTTAGGTTCCATACCGAGCAGGTCTTGGCCATCCATCTCAAGAAGATCGAACGCGAACTAGGTAAACGGACGCCGGAGCTTAATCCCAGTGCGCAGCATCGAGAAAATGGTTCGCCCCCTGTCATCGACGTACCAGATTTCACAATCCAACACGCGGTTCCGCCGATGAGGCCGCGGAGCGGCGGCAGGATACTGAGGAACTTGTCGGTCCAATCTAGGCCGCTGCGCGTGAAAACCCGCACCCGATCTCCGGCAATGGCGACTTGGCCTCTGTAGCCGCCGTCCTTGACCTCGAAAAGCCAGCCGTCGACGCTTGGAATCTATGTCGAGAGGGATGCGAGGTGGAAAGGCTTAAACTGAGGGATGGAATCCCAAGTAGAGTCCGTGCGGGATGGCCGCTTTTCGTGGGGTGGTGGGTTTAACGCCGCCATGGCTTACTCGGACACAGCATGGAGTCGAAAATGCAGGCGGGGGTTTCCGTTGCGACTCTGCTCTGGGGACGACGCATGACTAGAGATCCTGGCGATGAGTTCGTTGGATTGGACTTCCAGTCGACCGATATCGGCATAGAAGAGGATGAAGACGAGCCGCTGCCGACCGAACGCTCCACCGGTTACCTACGCCGACGCCGGGACCGGGCGGCGAAGAGGCTTTTTCAGGCACTCGGCCGGGTCGCTGCGGCCGGTCCGTTCTTTCGGATGATATGGGCAGTAGATCGCATCGGTGACGGGGACAGGAAGGCTTTCGGCCGTTTCGCCCGCCGTCATAAGGAACACGAGGAATGGGCTTCGGGACCGCACAAGTTCCACAAGTGGACCCTGGAGTCGTTGGTCAACGCGTACTTGCGATCGAGCCCCCTTCGTCGCAGGGGAAATCGGCTCAACAAAAGCCTGGACACGCTGAACCTCGGGTCGCCGATCCATATTATGCAGCTAATGAACGAGCTCGAAAACGCTGATGATGGGCTCGTACTGCAACGACTGGACGTGATCGGAGAGATCCACCGGCTCGCTCAACGCCAGTTTCACTGGCAGCGAGGCAAAGTGAACAAGGCCGCGTTTTTCAAGTCGGCTTACCTGTACACGTTTCCAGAAGCCGCCGATTATTTCGAAGCGAAATTCGGCATATCGATCCATGACTTCTGCTTCTCGGGCTTCGCCTTGTTCGCGATGTTGAGTGAGCACCCGGCGGTTCAGATAAAACCGAAAGTTATCAATGTGCCCATCGGTGCCGACAAGCTTGTGAAGGGTTTCGCCATGTTTGCCAGGTCTGAAGAAGTTATCAGACGAGAAGCGGCTCGCATGCCACAAGTCACCACACACTCCGCCTACCAAACGTCTGTGCTTCGGAAATGGCCATGCATTTCCTTCCCAAAGGAAGGCGTGATGTACGGCCCGATTCCCCACTTGGTCGTCGAGCGTTTCACCAACGGCCTCTACTATGATCTCGTGGACAACGACGGAAAGCTGCGAGATCTCATAGGCAAGCGCTTCGAGAGCTACTGTAAGCTTCTCCTCGAGGCCCTACTGCAGGGGCTGACGGTAGCCGGGGAGTTCAAATATGGGCGCGACAATGTCGATAGCCCGGACCTCTTTCTGGCCCGTGGAAACGAAACCGTCGCGATCATCGAGTGCAAGGCGAAGAAGGCCTCGATCGCTGTAAAGCTTGGGGAAGAACCGGATGTCCTCGAAGGTTCGGCGCTCGATGAACTGGCGAAGGGTGCCTTTCAAATCTGGCGGTTCCGCTCACATGTCAGGCGGGGGCTGGCGAAGCCGCCAGGCGGAAAGCTCGCGGACCAAGCCGCCGCTGTGGTCGTGTTCCTCGACAGCTGGATGGAGACCTCTCACAAGCAGCAGGAAGAAGTCCTCCGCCGAGCGCGCGTCATGTCGGCTTCCAAGGATCCAAAAATCGAACCCGTCGATCAGGTGCCGATTGCGTTCTGCAACGTCGACGACCTTGAGCACGTGCTCCATCGGTGCACCGACGACAGCCTGTTGAGAGTGCTCGCAGAAGCTTCGATGCCTGAGCGTGCCGGCTGGTTACTCTCAAGCCTCCATTCGGAGGTGGCACCTGGCGTCGATGAGGACAAAGGCGATCCGTTCGACCAGTATCTGTCCGACACCATCAAATGGTGGCCGGAGAAATGGGACGGGCGTGGGCAGCGCTGAGGGGTTCGGCTGATCCGTTCAAGGATTACGATCAACAATCCATCGGAGGGTCTGCTCCCGGGAATCAGTGACGAGCAATGGTCAACGTGGATCGCTTGATTGCGCTCAAGATCCTGTCAAAGCCTCGTCAGTTGGCGTCTCGAGGCGGAAGGTTCTTGGGGGGCAATGCCGCTTCCTGGATCTCACGAAGCGCAGCCTCCGCAAGCTCGGGGACAGCTTGCACGCCCATTTTGTGAGCGAGGAACTCAGGCAGCCCAACGGGACCTAGGAAGGACTGTCCAGGCAAGGAAATGAAAAACATCTGTCCGTCCCGGTAGCCTCGGAGATCGACGCCCTCATATTTCGACAGCTCGTTCGCGATCACCACAGATTGCAGGTTGCCCGACGGTGACCTTATCTGCGCTGCGAGCTCGTCGCCGTGTTTCCAGATGCAGAGCGACCAGGCGCCGGGCCAGCTCATCAAGGTCCGTATCTCTTGCGGAATGCTTCCGTGAACCTCCCCCAGCATACCGGAACCACCAATTTTGAGGTCTTGCCGGGCAGCTGGATCTCGGGCCCACAGGCCCTGACGTAGTTCGGCGCCGTAGCGGCTTTCGCCATGTTGCGAACCGAGTATCTTGTGACCGAGACCGAGAGCGAGCTTGCACAGGAAGCGACTATCGAAGTCGCCCTGAACAGCGGCGCGTACGACTGTGCTAGTTGTTTCGACCGCCGTAGCCAGGCTGGCGATGTCTCGCACTTGTTGCGGATCGGACTTGTCAGGTCGGGGAAATAATACTTCCAGAACGCGGGCATCCTCCGGCTCATCGGAGGCCACCTCCGTAATGACGCACCGCTTGGCCGCGGAGAACTGCTCCCTGAAGCTCAGCGCCGCTGTAAACGCCCAGTATTCCTCGGCCGAGGTCAGCGCCAAATATGCGCGACCAGGATCCTTTTTCTTGCGGCGAATGGTGTCACCGCCGGCGAAAGCGTTCCACCGTGCCTCGTCCGCAAGATGGAAATGATAAACCCTCTCGCCTGCCAGTCCCTGCCACCGTTCGCAGATTTCATCGTCTTCGGTGCTCACCTTCGGCTCGATGCCAAAGTACAGTAGGGGCGCCGGGCTTGGTCTCCTCGGGTCGAGGAACCTATAGGCCTGATTTACGATCTCAAGTTGCACGAACCAGCTCTTTATGAACGCGCCGTCAACAAACAACCCGCAGGTGTTATTGCAATGCGCGCAGACCTCATGGGTTTTGAACAGATCGGGACAAAGCTTTCCTCCGAGGGCATCTGGCCAGATATGCTCAAACGAATACTGGTCCAGTGGCTTGTCTCGAAAGCAGTAGATGCATCGTCGCGTCTCGATGACTTCTGGCGTATTGGTGTCAATCATCGCCTTTCTCCCCATCAATTGCTGCTTCAGCAAATACGGGCGCCAAAGTTGGCTCTGTCTCACGTCCCAACAGGCCGGCATCCTCGAGCGCTTCAATTTCTGGCAAATCTCGCAGTGTCTCGAGCGCAAAATGCTCCAATAAGCCCTTGGTCGTCACATAGGTGAACGGCGCCCCAGCCGTCGGGCTCCGCGGCCCCGCAGTGATCATATTCTTGCCCCGCAGCGCCCCGATAACATCGCGCGACACCTCACGCCCCAGGATCTCGGACACACCACCCCGCGTCACCGGCTGATGATAGGCGATCGACACCAGCACCATGGCCTCGTTCTGGGTCAGATCAAACGCCCGGTCTGGCACGGCAGCAGACGTGGCAATCGCGTCGGCATAGGCCGTTCGGGTGCGGAACGCCCAGCCCCCGGCGACATCTATCACCTCATAGGGTTTGCCACGCAGAGCTTCGCGGATGTCATCGATCAGCAGGTCAATACTGACGTCGCGCCCGATCACTCGGGCCAGGACCTCACGTTCCACTGGCTTAGGCGCCGCGAACAGCACGGCTTCGATGCGGTTCATCCATTCGCGCCAGCGTAGGTCTGCAGGCATATCGGCTAACTCGGCATCGAAGATTGGTGGTTCAGCATCTGTCCGTTTGCGCCTGGCCATCTACCTCGCCCTCACAAGCCGTAGAGCCGGAACGTCGGCCGGCCACTGAGCTCGCGCACCGTACCCAGTTCGCCCAGCCGATCGAACAGCCGCCTGGCCGCACGCGCGGACAGTTTTGGGCTCGACCAGGACCCCGGCACTACATCATCAGTCAGCAGCAGCTTGACTACATCGCTGGCGCCCTTCGCCCGCAGCTTCGGTGCGATCGCGCTCAATTTAGCTGCGCGCGGCGCCAAAACCTCGGCGCCGAGATCACAGGCTTCTGCCGCCGCGGCGGCGTAAGCCAAAAACACCGCCCTGCCCCAGCCTTCTTCTCCCGGCCGGATGCGTTTGCGGTTTTCGCCAGATCTGAAAATGGACGTAGACACCTGCGCCATCAGCAGCGGCACCGGAATTGGCCAGCGAAGCTTTTGGGCCAGCAGGACGTCGGCGAGCCAGAAGCCCAAAAGTTCGGCGTCAGGTCGCGCCCGATAGACGGCGCTGGCGATTTCGGCCGCAAGCACCGGCGCCGGCCGAGAGGACAACACCATGTCCTCGGCATTGGCCACGACCTCGGCGAGGGCGGCATCCCATTTCAGCCCGAGATGTTCTGCGACCGGCCGCACCGAGTCCGGCTCACAACTGGTCGTGCGGCTGGCCAATCGGCGCCAGGCCATCAGGATGTGCCCCGCGGGGCCAGGGTCATCGCCGGAGGCGCGTAGAAAATGGGTGTCGCGCAGGGCGGATTCATCCTCGCGCCGGCCGCTCATATTCACCGCCGCGGCGGCGCTCTGTAGCGCCAACCGTTGCCGCCAGACGCCGGCCCAAGGAAGGTCCTGGCGGACCAGATTATCCAAGGAATTCAAGGCCGCGCCGGCCGAATAAGCGGCATCGGCATCGTGCAAAACTAGACCGCGTGGTCGCGCCCACACCGGCACTTTTGGCACCAGCGGGGGATCGGAAGGGAGCAAATCAGCGCGTGATTTCATGTTGGGAGGCTAACACGCCACGGCGCTTTTCGCCATACAACGCGCAATTATGCGCCCCACATGTCGGCAATTTATAATGACCGATGATCTTGCATTATCAGTAGTTTCGGGAGCAGCAACAGGACGGTTGTTGTCCTAACGCCGGTGTGACTCCGTGCCATGCGGGTAGTACGATTACAAAACCCAAAAACGATGCAAAACCTAAGTTTACCACTCAACCTGCGATTAGAGAACGCATCGCATTCCGGGGTTCGGGTGCTCCACCGAACGGTGTCCACAGGAATTGGAGGCCATCTTGGCGCAAATAGACTGCACATCCTGAGGGTTACAGACTCACCACTCAAGAAACCGAAACCACCTCAGTAACAACGACTTATTGATGTATCACAGTAGGTCCCAAGCTGTATTCGGTTTGTCGAGCAATTGAAGCCATTACGCAAACGCCCAGCAAGTCGTTGGCAGGTCACAGCATGTTCGGACATATCGACTTTGCGACTTAGTGCTAGGCAGTAGCGTCGACACAACCGGCCAGCGTCTGCGAGCGCTAAACTTACCACCCAAAGTGGCTTTGGAGAACGCGACCGTTTCGGGAGATATGGGCGTTTGAATAAGCAGTCTCCACAGCATTCAGACCGCGCACGACGGCGAATTGCCTCGACTATTCAGAGGGTTATACACCACCCTGCCCGACAGCTGATTATGCCCATTAAATCAATGGGTTAGTGGCGGAGAGAAAGGGATTCGAACCCTTGAGACGGTTCCCCGCCTACACACTTTCCAGGCGTGCGCCTTCGACCACTCGGCCACCTCTCCGCATCGCCTTGAACTCTGGTTGGAAAACACCGGAGGGGCCGGCTGGTTAGCCGACGCGAGCGAGGCGCAATATACTTATCAATGCCTTGGACGCAAGCGTTCACGTCGGCTCGATGACGATTGTTTTTGCCATCGCGGCACCCCATCTTGTGAGAAGAGCAAAGGACGTGGCACAAAAGCGATAATTCCGCGGGGAAATTGGCCAATTGGCTTGATCTCGTTGCAGCGGCACGGGGACTTTGGATGCGGCTGATCTTGCGAGTGTTGGGGACCTGGCTGATCGGGTTGGCGGTGGTGCTGATGGTTGTCGACGGGACCAAGTCATTGGGCGCCAACGCTATTGTGCTGACAAGCCTTGGTACGTTGTGGACGCAAATCCATGCGGACAGCCTTGAGTCGGTGCGTTTGTTCTTTGCCAGCCGGTTCTTTGCCGATCTGCTCGACAACGGATTCAGCGCCCTGTTGCGCTATCCGGCATTTGCCGTGTTCGGCGTGCCGGGGATCGTATTGGCGCTGATGGGACGGGCGCCGCAACGACTGCGCTACCTGCAGCAGGATCAGATTTAGCGCTGACGCTGCAAGGGTTTAACGGGACTGACCTTAGTATTATCGCGAAAGGAAACATGATGTTTTTCAAGACCAAGCCTTCGACGATTCCGAGCCCTAGCGAGGCCCTGCCGGGTCGCGACACGCCAATTTCCGTGGCGCCAGAGCACTTTGTGAATGGGCAGAGCCTCAAGGGGCCGTATCCGGATAGCGCCGAGACGATCTATTTTGGTCTCGGCTGTTTCTGGGGGGCCGAGCGGCTGTTCTGGCAGTTGCCAGGCGTCATCGTGACGGCTGTCGGATATCAGGGTGGATCGACGAAAAACCCAAGCTACGAGGAGGTTTGCTCGGGTCGGACGGGGCATACCGAGGCGGTTAAAGTAGTGTTCGATCCCGCCAAAATCAGCCTTGAAACCGTGCTGAAGACGTTCTGGGAGGAGCATAATCCGACCGAGGGGATGCGGCAGGGCAATGATGTGGGCACGCAGTACCGTTCGGCCATCTATACGACCTCGCCAGAGCAGGCGGCAGTGGTCGATCAGAGCCGGGCGGCTTACCAAAATGCTTTGCGCGCCAAGGGCTTGGGTCAGATCACGACCGAGATCGCACCGGCGGGCGAGTTCTATTATGCCGAGACGTATCACCAGCAATATCTGGCGAAAAACCCCAATGGCTATTGCGGTTTGCAGGGCACGGGCGTCTCTTGCCCAATCGGGCTGGGCGTGACGGCGGCGGCTGAGTAGCCACTGCATTCGCTGATTTACGCAGGCCGATCCGGTGTCACCGGGTCGGCCTTTTCTTTAGCAGAGTGTTAACATTGAGCGTCACATATCCGTCAATAATGCGACGCGAACCGTTCGAGGCGTTCATCTTGTCGCTGCCACACGCGACTCTGGTGCGGCAGTGGCGTGACGATTCGGTTGCAAAGATCGGCGGCAAGGTTTTTGCGCTGCTCGACAAAGACCCGGGCGAGATCTGGCTCAAGGTGTCGGACATGGCGTTCGAGTTGTTGTGCGAACTCGATGGGGTTCGTCCGGCGCCGTATTTTGCGCGGGCGGGCTGGGTGGCGATTTCTGTCGCGAGCCCGCTGAGCGAAGACGAGATCAAGGCGTATATCGGTGAGGCGCATAGACTGGTGTCGCTGCGGCTCACTAAGAAGCTGCGGGCCGAACTTGGGCTGAACTAGTCGACCCTGCCCCGCGCAGCGACGGCGACGGTTTCGACGATCTGGTCCCCGGAAATCAAGGTCACTTCGTCGAACAGATTGCTGACCACGCACGCATGGTTGGGGATGATGCGGATCTGCTCGCCGATCTTGGGCTTCTCAACGCAATTGGTCAGGTCGATGGTGCCGTGCTCTTCGCTGAGGCCCACAATGATGGCATTGGGGTAGGCTTCGATCAGGCCAAAGCCGGCGAGGCCGAGCGTGTCGCTGGTCAGGGCCTTGGAGCCGGCGTC
>Ga0247806_10000344_pt1 | contig 30928 bp, 27 predicted proteins | sample UWRJL059202B1_FD_179935 | JGI IMG/M metagenome (GOLD analysis project Ga0247806, IMG submission 179935) | Plant litter microbial communities from Arlington Agricultural Research Station in Wisconsin, United States - UWRJ-L059-202B-1 | ecosystem: Environmental > Terrestrial > Plant litter >... | reverse complement strand
CTCCGCTGTTAATTTATAAATACGAAAAAACCGTCTGTGGCTTAACAGACGGTTTATCCTTAAGAACCTAAATCTAAGGTTTGCATTTATTTCCATCCACCCCCTAAAGCTCGGTATAAATTAACAACTGATTGTAATTTTTGTAGCCTGTCATTGATCCCGTTTAATCGAGCATTCAAAAGGCTTTGTTCTGAAGTTAATACATCCGTATAGTTTGTCGCAGAACTATAACGCAATAGTTCCTTAGTGTAATCAACAGCCTTAGTTAAGGAAGCAATCTGCTTTGCACGAGTAACCTCTTTCTCTGATGCAGTTTGATAGTTATATAAAGCATTAGAAACCTCCTGACTACCCACCAACAGCGATTGTTGGAAGTTGAAAAACGCAATTTGCTGTTGAGCTTCTGTTGTCCTTAATCGTGCTTTATTAATGCCCCTGTTAAAAATCGGTTGAGTAATGCCACCTATCAGGTTATAAAAAATAGAATTATCAAAGAAGTTTTTCAATTGTAGAGTAGATAAGCCTCCTGTTGCCGTTAGAGTTAGCGAAGGATAAAATGATGCTCGCGCCACATTAGTATTTTCGAACGCAGATCTGAATCCGAATTCTGCTGCCTGGATGTCGGGTCTATTTTGTAATAATTGGGTAGAAACACCAGTTTTAAGATCAACATAGGGTGATTGTTGATCTAATGAACTTCGGGAAATTGTTCCTGAGCTCTTAGCTAGCAGAACACTCAGCGCATTTTCCGATTCCCGAATACTTCTGTTCAGATCGGGGATCGTTACCTGTGCAGCATATAAATTCGCTTCACTTTGAACCACAGCTGCCCCATTTACGATAGCGCCCTCTTTGAGTGCTTTCATAGTCTCTACATCAGATTCCCGAATTTTAATAGTTTGCTTAGTAATTGCCAACTGTTTATCCAGCGCTAATAAATTGTAATAGGTATTAGCTATGTTAGCAATCAGTTGCGTTTGTACAGCGCGTTTGGTGGCATCAGTTTGCAGTAAAGCAGCATATGCAGATTTTTTTGCACTACCTAATCTGCCCCAAATGTCTGCTTCCCAACTTGAACTCAATTGTGCACGATAAGTTTGGGTTTCCGTATTGATGTTAATTCCTGGGGGAAAATTAAGTGCTGCCGTAGATTGTTTCGCATCAGTGGCTGACAGATCTCCTGTCAGCGTTGGCAAGAATGCAGCCTTATTTTGATATAGTGTCGCTTCAGCAATCTTTATACGTTCTATAGCTTGCTTGAGGTCTAGATTTTCTTTCAATCCCTGTTCAATCAAATTCTGCAAGATTACATCTGAAAATAGCGCTTTCCATGATAAATCCGCAATGCTGCTACTATCAGTTGTTACTACATCCCTATACAAGTTATTACTTAATACTGGAGGTGTTTCGTATTTCTTTGTAACGCACGAAGCAAGGCTTAAAAGGCTTATTGCAACGAAGGTGTAATATATATAATGTCTCAAATTCATTTCAAATAAAATTAAATATGCTCGGACCCGGCTTGTTCAACTACTACCTTATCATTGATTTCGTCTTCATCGAAGGGAGACTTACCACTTATCCTTTCTTGCAAGGATTGGAAAATGATGAAAAGGGCAGGAATAACAAAAATCCCGAAAATTGTTCCTATAAGCATTCCTCCAACTGCACCTGTACCAATTGATTTATTTCCAGCTGCACCAACACCTGTTGATAGCATCAAGGGTAACAATCCAAGAATAAAAGCAAATGAAGTCATTAGAATAGGTCGCAACCTTGCTGTAGCACCCTCAATTGCCGCTTCAACTATACTCATGCCTTTCCGTCTTCGATCAATCGCAAATTCCACAATAAGAATTGCGTTTTTAGCAAGTAAACCGATTAGCATGATTAATGTGATCTGAGTATAAATGTTGTTGTCTACATTAAAAATCTTATCAAAAATGAACACCCCTGCTAATCCAATTGGTAACGACACTAAAACCGCTAGAGGTAGTATGTAACTCTCATATTGAGCACAAAGAAGGAAATAAACAAACACCACACAAAGCAAGAAGATGTAAATGGTTTGGCTTCCACCAGCCATCTCCTCTCTGGATAATCCAGAAAACTCATAGCCATATCCTGCAGGCAAATGGATTGCTGCTTCTTCTTGAACTGCCTTTAATGCATCACCAGAACTGAACCCAGTTTTAGGGTTACCGGTTACTGCAATAGACGTGAATAGATTGAACCTTGAAATTGCCTGAGGACCATATACTTTCTTTAAGGTAATAAACTCAGTTATAGGCGCCATATTTCCATTAGCATTTCTAACATAAATACCATTCAGACTTTGCTCATTTGCTCTATATTGGGCATCCGCCTGGTACATCACACGATATTGCTTTCCAAACTTATTAAAGTTCGAAGCATACACGCCACCAAAATACCCTTGCAATACACCTAAGACATCGCTTACACTCAAGCCTGCTTGTTTAATAGTCGCAACGTTTACATCTACTTGAAATTGAGGAAAATTAGGGTTGAATGAAGTAGAAGCATATTGAATCTCTGGACGTTTACTTAAAGCAGCCAGGAAATCGTTGCCGATATCATTAAATTTATTAATGTCGCCACCTGTCTTATCTTGAAGCTGGAACTCGAAGCCCCCACTTGTTCCGAAACCCTGAATTGTTGGAGGAGCAAAGAAGATAATTTTTGCTCCTTTAATTCCTCCTGTTTTCGCAAACAACTCGCCTATAATCTCTTTAACATCACGTTTCCTTTCCGACCAAGGTGATAGTCTGGAAATAACCATACCGTAAGAACTTCCCGAACCACTTATCATACTACGACCTACCACGCGTAGAGAGTTTTTTATCTCAGGAATGGTGTGGACAATACTATCAATCTGCGCGATCACTTCATTCGTTCGTTCCTGAGAAGTGGAAGGTGGAAGAGAAATATCAGACATTATAGTTCCCAGATCTTCATTAGGAACAAAACCTTTGGGCGTGGTGCTCATCGTCCATATCAGTACACCCACGAAAAACAGAATACCTAATAATGCTACCCACTTTTTTCTGGCTAAAAATCCAACAGATTTTTTATACCTGTTTGTCATCAAATCGAATGAGGTATTAAAGCCCATGTAAAACCTTTGCATAAAGCTTTGGCTTTTTCCATGATCATCTTTATGAGGCTTTAAAAATAATGCACAAAGTGCTGGACTCAATGTCAAGGCATTGATAGCTGAAAGTATGATGGCAATCGCCAGGGTTAATCCGAACTGTTTGTAAAATACTCCTGACGAACCCTGAATAAAGCTGACTGGAATAAATACCGCAGCCATAACAAGGGTTATCGATATGATTGCCCCGGTAATATCTTCCATGGCGTCAATAGTGGCCTTTTTTGCTGAAGTATAGCCTTGATCCAGCTTCGCGTGTACGGCTTCGACGACGACAATAGCATCATCCACAACAATACCTATTGCCAATACCAGAGCAAAGAGTGTAAGAAGATTTATCGTGAATCCGAATAGACTTAAAAAGAAGAAAGTTCCTACTATTGCCACCGGAACACTAATTGCCGGAATTAAAGTTGAACGGAAATCCTGTAGGAACAAGAATACAACAAGGAAAACCAAAATAAAGGCTTCTATTAGCGTATGAATAACTTTTTCAATAGAAGCATCTAGGAAATCATTGACGTTTACCAACGCAGTATAATGCATCCCTTTCGGGAACGATAGCGAGGCATCGTCAAGAACTTTTAGCGAACCTTCAATAACATCTTTAGCATTTGATCCTGCCGTTTGATTAATAGCAATTCCCAAAGCAGGCTTTCCATTAAAACGAACTGAACTAGCATAGCTTTGAGCACCTAATTCGATTCTGGCAATGTCCTTTAATCTTAATACCTGACCATTTCCAGCCGTGCGTATAATGATATTGCTGAACTCTGTTTCATTTTTTAAACGACCAGAATATTTCAAGGTATACTGGAATGACTGTTTTCCTTGTTCTCCAAACTGACCAGGTGCAGCCTCAATATTTTGCTCAGCCAGGGCTAAGCTTACGTCATTAGGTACAAGACCATAGGTAGCCATTACATCTGGCTTAAGCCAAATTCTCATGGTGTAGTCCATTAAACCGAATGCACTGGCATCTCCAACTCCGTTTATCCTTTTTACTTGGGGTATTAGATTTATATTTGCATAGTTCTGCAAGAATTTCTGATCGTAAGATGCGCTATCACTGTAAATTCCAAAAATCAACACATTACTCGCCTGTCTTTTCGCGGTAATTACCCCAGATCTTGTAACCTCAGCAGGCAATAAACTGGTTGCCCTGGATACCCTGTTTTGAACGTTTACTGCCGCTAAATCTGCATTAGTACCCAGCTTAAAATTTATGGTAATTGTTGCTGTACCATCATTACTCGCGGTCGAAGTCATGTAAGTCATGTCTTCGACACCATTTATCTGCTCTTCCAAAGGAACTACCACACTATTCATTACCACATCTGCATTTGCTCCTTGATAGGATGCCGATACTTGTACGGTTGGAGGTGCGATTTCGGGATATTGGGATACGGGTAAGGTGACAAGCCCGAGTACGCCCAGTATTACTATTATTATTGAGATGACCGTCGATAAAACTGGCTTCTCTATAAATTTCTTAAACATATCTCTTAATTATTTTTGAGGTCAGCAAACACAGAATCTGTACTCTTAACTTCTTGTTTGATTTGAACGCCATCTTTCAAAGATTGGAAACCTTCAAGTACTATTTTGTCGCCAGCTTTAAGACCTTTCGTGACTACGTAATAGTTCCCCCTTGGGATTTCCATAATCTGTACCTCAATGTTTTTAACTGCACCTTTCTCATCCAAAACATACACAAACTTTTTACCTTGTAAGTCTATAGTTGATTTTTGTGGAATTAAAATAACGCTATCAAGATATTGAGGAATTCTAACAGATGCGCTTGCCCCACTTCTTAATAGACCAATAGGATTAGAAAAAGTAGCTCTTAGACTAGCGGATCCAGTGTTTGTATTGATTAATCCGTTTATAGACTCGATTTTACCATTTTGCGCATAAGTAGTACCATCAGAAAGCACTAGTGAAACCGCTGGAATATTATTCATTTGTGCAGCCAGATTCTTTCCCTTGTAGTTTCGGGAGAAATCAAGAAGTTGCTTTTCATTCATTGAAAAATAAGCATACACCCTCGAAATGTTTGAAACCGTAGTTAATGCTTGAGCATTGCTGCTATTTACCAAACTTCCAGTTTTGAATGGAATACTTCCAATCACTCCATCGACAGGACTGATAATTCTTGTGTAACTAAGGTTTACTTTAGCATTTGATAATTCAGCTTTAGCCTGCGCGAGCGCTGCTTTACGACTTTGTAGTGTCAGTTGTGCTGCCTCCAGGTCATACTTGCTAATGATATCTTTTTCGACTAAAGGCTTAGTCTTGCTTACTTGTAGTTGGGCGGCATTCACATCAGCTTCAGCACTGCTGATCGCCGCGTTAGCCGTCCGGACTAATTGTTCATATTGTGGCGCATTTATACTGAACAGTAGCTGCCCTTTTTTTACAGTCGCACCTTCATCAACATAAATTCGTTCAATAAAACCATCTACCTTAGGCCTGATATCAACATTTTGAATTCCTTCAAGAGTAGCCGGATAATCGGTTTCTAAAGTTGTAGATTGAGAAACTAAAGCAACAACAGGGTAGGACTGAATTTGATCGGCTGCCTGGGCATTTTTTTTATCATCTCCGGCTCCGCAGGAAACCATTAAGCTTAATAATGGGATGAAAAGCAGTTGAGAGGGGGTTGTAATTTTCATTTGTCAGTATTAATATTTACGGATCTTATAATGGCCCGAAAGTATTCATACTTATAAAATGTTGTAACATCCAATTGTAATGTTTAATGTAGTTAAGCCTAATGTAACTAAAGATTTGCAAAGAAATAAGTCTTCGTTATTTCAGTGTGTCAGATGTACACTAACTTCCTTCATTGCTAAGGCAAGTTGCTCTTCTGGGCTAAGGTCAGTGTTGTCTAAAATAACAGCATCTTCTGCTCTAACGAGAGGACTTTCAACTCTGGTAGTATCTGCATAATCCCTATGGGCAATGTTTTCAAATACTTCTTCTAAAGAAGTATCGAAGTCACCCTTACTCTGCATCTCTTTAAAACGTCTTTCTGCTCTAATCTTTGGATCAGCAGTCATAAATAGTTTCACCTGGGCATCTTTAAAAACGGTAGTGCCAATATCTCTGCCATCCATCACAATATCTTTAGATTTACCCATCCGCTGTTGCTGCTTAACCATTTCCTCACGAACAAATTTATTAGCAGACACAGCGCTTACGCTTTCTGAAACGGGCATTTGACGGATCTCCTCAGAAACCTCTTCTCCGTTTAAAGTAATATGAGATTCATAGTCTCTAGAATGGAAATTAAGATCAATATGGCGAATAGCATCATTTACCTGTGCTTCGTTTTGAACGTCAATGTTATTTCTTAAGAAATAAAGGGTAACCGCCCGGTACATCGCACCTGAATCTATATAAATAAAACCAAGTTGCTTTGCCAAGGCTTTTGCTAGAGTGCTTTTTCCACAAGATGAATATCCATCAATAGCTATTACCAGATTTTTTCTCATATATAGCAAAGATAAAAGTTTATTTTTACGAAATGTTACCTGATAAAGAAGATATTATTAAGTCAGTAGTTGTCAAAACCTCGAGGAGTGGAGGGAAGGGCGGACAAAATGTTAACAAAGTCTCTAGTAAGGTAGAGGTAATTTTGCATATTCCATCTGCTCCTTTTTTAAATGAGTCAGAAAAAGTAATCTTATTAGATAAGCTTTCTTCAAGATTGGATAATGAATATTATCTTCACGTGGTGTCCCAAGAGGACAGGAGTCAGCTAATGAATAAAGAAAGATGTATTGTCAAAATGATACAGCTACTTAAAACAGCATTGCTGGTACCGAAACAACGAGTGATTACAAAAACTCCCCGGTCTATAATTGCAAAGCGTTTGGAGAACAAGTCTCTAAATTCACAGAAGAAAGATTTCAGAAAGCGACCTCAGATTGAAAGTTGACCCTAATTAAATCTATAATTCATACTAATGGCACCCCACTGATGCGCTCGTGCACTACTTTCGATCTCCTTAGTTTTAAAAATCACCCCGAAGTCAATCGTAAAACGTTGCGAGCTGAAATTGAATCCTAATTGTTGAGCGAATACAATAGGTTTAGCATCAAAAGTAACGGGACTGTTATTCTTGAATATACTTCCTTGTATAGTGGCGTCATAGGCAACATAATTCAATTGCGGCTTAGCATAAAAGAAAATTTCTTTAGGAACAAGTCCTTTGATTTTTGCATTATTTCCAATAGATGCATTTAAATAAGAGGAATTGAATAGTTGGTTAATACTTCCTGCCCTCAACAATACGCCAGCGCCAGCGCCGTTATAGGTTGTACCAGCATTTGCGTAGCCTTCAAAAGATATATCAGCCGCATTATCTATAAGCCGATGGATCAACTTGGTATACTGTACTGATAAATTTACTGAAACCTCGTCACGAATCTGATATTCCCATCCGGCAAGTTCATAGAATCCAATAGTATTGTGCAGTAATTCCTGACCTTTCTCTGCAATAGAGCTGGGACCAACTGTACCTAATTCTGCTGAAACTTTAAATGCGCTTTCATTGGATTTAAACCAGCTCAATGCTCCTCCTGCGTATAAGTAGCCAGCAAAAGGCCTGTCTTGTGTTGAAGGATTAGGCGCGTATCCAGAGATTGGATTATATATTTTTTGACCTATTGAAAGTTCATAAATTTTCTTTTCTAAGCCGTCTTTAAGTTTAGATTGATCAAGTGCCCGCCTAAAGTTTAGAAAAAGTCCATTTGTGTAATAACGGTCAGATCCCTGAGCAAGATAAGAATCGTTTTCGCTCTTAAAACCAAATTCATTCTTATAGCTCTGTGAGTAAGCGCTGCTTACAACTGATAAAAGCAATAAAAAAAATATAACCGAGTATTTTCTCATTTCACTCAATGTTATGGAAAATATTCTTAGTTTGCAATTACAGTTTGTTTAACGCTAAGATCCTGAGCGTTATTGACCTTGTCCTTAGTCAGCGCCAGTTCAATAACCTCCTTCATCTCTGATACGTAATGGAAACGCAAATCTTTAATATAGCTTTCCTTGATCTCTAAAATGTCTTTTCTATTAGATTTACAAAGAATAATATCTTTAATGTCTGCGCGTTTCGCAGCAAGTATTTTTTCTTTGATGCCACCTACTGGAAGTACCTTCCCTCTAAGTGTGATCTCGCCAGTCATTGCCAAATTTGATTTTACTTTACGTTGCGTAAAGGCAGACGTAAGAGCTGTTAACATCGTAATTCCTGCAGACGGTCCATCTTTAGGGGTTGCGCCAGCCGGAACGTGAATATGGATATCACGCTGATCAAAAAGAAGATAGTCGATTCCAAATACATCTGCATGTGCTCGTAAATAAGCAAGTGCAATAACCGCAGATTCTTTCATTACATCGCCAAGATTCCCGGTAAGGGTAAGTTTCCCTTTACCCGGACTTAAACTAGCCTCAATAAATAGAATGTCTCCCCCTACAGAAGTCCATGCAAGTCCTGTTACTACTCCCGCAACTTCATTACCTTCATAAAGGTCTTTGTCGTAGATAGGAGCGCCCAAAATGCGTTCCACATCTTCATTGCTGAGTGTAGGCTCATAAACCTCGTCCATAGCTATTTTTGTAGCTACACCACGAACTAATGAACCAATCCTTTTTTCCAGACCACGTACACCTGATTCTCTGGTATAATCTTCAATCACCTTTTCAATAAGGTTATTTTTTAACACGATATCTTTAGTCTTAATGCCGTGCTGTTCCTTCTGCTTAGGTAAAAGATATTTTTTTGCAATTTCTATTTTTTCTTCAATGGTGTATCCGTTGACTTCGATGATTTCCATACGGTCCAATAAGGCAGGTTGTATCGAACTTAACGAATTTGCTGTTGCTATAAAAAGAACGCTTGAAAGGTCATAATCCGTCTCTACATAGTGGTCGTTGAAAGCATTATTCTGCTCAGGATCTAATACTTCTAATAGCGCCGATGATGGGTCGCCACGCTGATCTGAACCAACTTTATCTATCTCATCCAATACAAATACGGGATTAGCTGCGCCTGCCTTTTTAATTGATTGAATAATCCTACCAGGCATTGCACCAATATATGTTTTTCTATGACCACGGATTTCAGCTTCATCTCTGATCCCACCTAATGCCATTCTAACATATTTCCGATTCAATGCTTTAGCAATTGATTTACCTAATGAGGTTTTACCAACTCCCGGAGGGCCAACCAAACAGATTATTGGTGCCTTCATGTCTCTTTTCAACTTCAGGACAGCCAAATATTCTATGATACGTTTCTTCACTTTTTCAAGTCCAAAATGATCTTTATCCAAGATGCGCTGCGCACGCTTCAAATCAAAGTTATCTTTGGTGAAATCATCCCAGGGTAAATCTAAAAGCAATTCCAGGTAATTAATTTGCAATGAATAATCCGGAGCGGCCGGATTCATCCTGCCAAGTTTATCGAGTTCCTTGTTGAAATGCTCTTTTACATGAATAGCCCATTTCTTTTTACGGGAACGCAATTGTAATGCTTCATATTCAAGATCAGAGGAATTGCCACCCAGTTCTTCCTGGATTGTCTTTAGTTGCTGATTTAGAAAATAATCACGTTGCTGTTTATCCAGATCCGTGCGAACTTTCGACTGAATCTGATTTTTCAATTCCAACATCTGTAACTCAAGCGTAAGCAGTTCCATAACCATGGTAGCACGCTCACGTAAGTTTGTCATCTCCAACATTTTTTGTTTGTCAGAAACGTCAGCATTCATGTTAGACGAAATGAAGTTGATCAGAAAAGAGGTGCTTTCAATATTCTTTAATGCAATTCCAGCTTCACTAGGTATGTTAGGGGAAAGTTGAATAATTTGAGAAGACATCTCTTTAATAGATGCAACCAAAGCTTTAAACTCTTTATCAACCTTATTCTTAGATTCAGTAAATTTAGTGATGCTTACCTTAATATAAGGTTCAGACTGGATTTCCTCTATTAAACGAAAGCGTTGCTTGCCTTGGATAATTACAGTTGTGTTCCCATCTGGCATCTGCAACATTTTAATAATATGTGCAACAGTACCCACACTATTGAGTTGATCAAAAGTAGGATCTTCGATAGAGACATCTTTCTGTGAAACCACACCAATAATTTTATCTCCTTTATAAGCTTCTTTAATAAGCTTTATCGATTTATCTCTTCCTACAGTAATTGGAATCACTACACCTGGAAAAAGAACTGTATTTCGTAGTGGGAGTATTGGCAATATTTCGGGCGTATCTTCATTGTTCATTTCATCTTCGTCTTGCTGTGACATCAATGGAAAGAACTCTGTTTCTTCATTTATAATTGGTAGTGCGTTGCTAAAATCAAATTGATCTTGTTTGCTCATTAAGTATTTCTTTAAATTTCTAACGACAATCTGACAGCCGTCATTTCCTAGATTACTATTTTAATATAGATTTAACATATTTTCAACTCCTGTGCCAAAACTGATGTTATTTTTTTTGTATGTTAAAACGTCAGGTAAAATAAATATTTCAAATGCCATCATAATCTTAAATCCTGAGCGTTGTTATGTTTAGTTATACTGGTACGATAGTTGACAACTTCCAGTTTTTCCAATAACTTTAAAATAGTTGTGACAATTATTAGGGTATTAGGTCAAAACTAAATATATTTATTTCTTATTAAGTAAAATTTAATGAACTATTTCAAACAGACCGCCTTATTATTTCTTGTTTTAATCACCGGGCAAACGATTGCTCAAACTAATAATTACGACAAGTTAGGCTTTCAGGCCCTAATGATGAAAGGCGACTTTAAAGCTGCGGTTTCTCAGTTAGAAAAAGCTGATGTCAAAGATCCAAACAATGCCAATGTGTTAAAAATGTTAGGCTATTCTTATTATCAGTCTGGTAATTTTGAAAATGCTGTATCTACCTACAGTAGATATATCACGTTGAAACCAACAGACTACTCCGCATATTATTATAGAGGAAAGGCACGTTTAAATGTCGCCAACGATCCTCGTGAATCATTAAACCAAATGAGAGATAATTTTTACCTTTCTGCGGTTAAGGATTTCACCAAAGCAATTGAATTAAACGGTGAAGAAGATCCACAATTACTTCAAAACCGCGCGCTTGCGTATAAAGACTACGCAATCTACAAATCTTATAAGATCAAGAAATCAGTAGACAAAACAGCATGCGTTGCTTTATTTAATAACTCGGTGACAGATTTTCAAAAGATTCTGGTTCTTCAGCCACAACGTACAGACATTATTAGTTTGGTATCTTACGTTAAGGCACAAATCGCAAGCTTAAAATAATTACTTAAATCTTCCTTCTATCAGATAGTTTTTGTCTGATAGAAATCTGATGTTTTGTTGCTTCTTAACTTGATATAGACTATCAATGCAATAAGTCAGACTATCTAGTGAAGTGTATAGGATATTTTTGTTTTGTATAACGACCAATATCTTCTTTATTTCCCCTTTATTTGAACTGATTGTGATTTCTTTAACAGGAACCTTTTCGTTATTCGAAAGATAGCGTTGCACACTATCGGTTTTTGACACTGCAAAAAGCCCTTTCCAGGAAGCACGATTGATCTCAGCTTCACTGAATGCAGTCAATTCTTGTTTCCAATCCTTAATTTTTAAAGCTTTTGTTTCTAACTCATTATTAACTGCAACTGTTTTTTTAATTGTGGGTTGCAACTTAGAAAGCCTCGCGATCTCCTTATCAAAATACCCTTTAATATCAAAGTATTCTGAATTGGTATTTTGCTGTTCAGTTGCAGCTGGCTTGCAACTACATATGAACAGCAAAAATGTAAAACCTAGTAAAGTATTTTCTCTCATTATATCAATACATCCCCAGTCATAATTTCTGGAATAGGAATGTCCATTATTGCTAAAATAGTTGGTGCAACATCGCCAAGTTTACCATCTTTAATAGACTTATAGTCATCATCTATCAGAATACAAGGAACAAGATTTGTTGTATGTGCTGTATTTGCTGAACCGTCGTTATTAACCATAAACTCAGAGTTTCCATGATCAGCTAGAATAATAAACGAATAGCCATTTTCGATACCTGCTTCAACAACTTGTTTAGCACAAGAATCAGCCGTTTCAACTGCTTTTATAACTGCCTCAAATACACCTGTATGTCCAACCATGTCAGGATTAGCAAAATTTAGACAGACAAAATCTGGCCAGCCAGCTTTTAGTTCCTTCAAAATCGCTTCTGTAATCCCGGCTGCACTCATCTCAGGTTGAAGATCATAAGTAGCAACTTTGGGAGATGGAACAAGTATTCGCTTCTCGTCTTTGAATTCCTGCTCTCTTCCACCGGAGAAGAAGAAGGTTACATGCGGATACTTCTCTGTCTCAGCAATACGAATCTGTTTTTTATTGTTGTTTTCAAGTACCTCTCCTAAGGTTTGAGACAAGTCATCTTTAGTAAATACAACTTTTACTCCTTTGAAACTTTCGTCGTAAGTAGTCATAGTTACATAATATAGTGGCAATTTATGCATACCAAAATCAGGGTAATCTGCCTGACTTAAAACCGAAGTGATTTCCCTGCCACGATCTGTGCGGTAATTAAAGCAAATTACTACGTCATCTGGTTGAATAGTTGCCGTTGGCAAGCCTTGAGCATTAGTTACCACGATTGGTTTAACGAATTCATCAGTAACACCATCTTTGTAAGATTTTTCTATTGCTGCAATAGGATCAGTTACATGCTCACCAATGCCATTTGTAAGCAGATCGTAAGCTAGCTTAACACGTTCCCATCTGGTATCACGGTCCATTGCATAATACCTTCCAATTAAACTAGCGATTTTTCCTGTCGAAGTTGTAAGATGTTGCTGTAGGTCTTTGATGAAATTTAAGCCTGAATTAGGGTCTGTATCGCGACCATCTAAAAATGCATGAATAAACACATCCTTTAATTGTTGTTCGCCTGCAGCATCACATAACGCTTTTAGGTGATTGATGTGGGCATGTACTCCTCCGTCAGAAACTAATCCAATAAAGTGTACCGCTTTGTTGTTTTCCTTTGCATATTTAAAAGCATTGACAAGAATTTCATTGCTATGAAGAGTTCTGTCAGCTATTGCTTTATTAATCCTTCCAAGTTCCTGGTACACTACTCTTCCAGCACCAAGGTTCATATGTCCGACTTCCGAATTTCCCATTTGTCCGACTGGTAAGCCAACTGCTTCACCGGAGGCTTCAAGTCTTGAGTTTGGATATTTCTCTAATATGCTATCAAAAAATGGAGTGTTTGCCTGGTATGCTGCATCAGAACTATCTTTTTTGCCGTATCCCCAACCGTCAAGGATTAGCAGAACTACTTTTTTGTTATTCATTTATGTCTTAAATTTCAGTTACTGCAACAAAGATAAGGCTATTATGCTTTTTTTGCGAACCGATTTCCAGATTAACATTTTCATCATGGCATAATTTATGTGCAGTCCTAGTGCCAGTAAGGCCGTGTCTATGAAATCATTACTCTTTTTTATTGTGTTGTTTTTTCATTTTCCTGCTTATATAGCATCTCAGGGTGATATTATAGATGATCTTAATGCGCAATTTAGAACCGCAAATTCAAAAGACATCGCCACTAATTTTTCTCCAACTGTAGACTTAATCATCATAGATGAAGAAGATGTCTATTCTAAAGCACAGGCGGAACAAATACTTAGAAGTTTTTTCAGTAAATATATTCCCGTCAAATCAACGGTTATCCACCGTTTGAATACCAATCCAAATTTCAGATATGGAGCTTTGTCTCTGGTAACTAAGAATGGATCATTTCGAGTTTCCATTACTTTGAAGAAGAATGGGAATGTTTTTTTTATAACGGAATTAAAAATAGAAACCGAGAAATAGCTGTAAAATGCTATTTTTGGATTTAAATTTAAGTTTTGGATAAGCAAATCATAGATCTATTCATAAAAAATGCTGTCGCTGAAGACCTTGGTGATGGTGACCACACTTCTCTTTCTACCATTCCTGCAGATGCGTTGGGCCAGGCAAAACTTATCATCAAGGAAGATGGAATTTTGGCAGGAGTTGAAATGGCACTTCAAATATTTGAGTTTATAGATAGCAACCTTACAGTTGGAGTTTTGATGCAAGATGGTGAAGCTGTCAAATATGGTGACATCGCGCTCACAGTTTCTGGAAACACCCGTTCCATCCTTCTTGCAGAGCGGCTTGTTTTAAATTGTATGCAACGGATGAGCGGCATTGCCAGCAAAACCCATAGCATCGTAAAATTGCTCGACGGCTATAAAACCCAATTACTAGATACTCGTAAAACTACTCCTGGATTAAGGTATATAGAAAAATGGGCGGTTCGTATAGGTGGAGGTGTAAACCATCGAATCGGATTGTATGACATGATTTTAATTAAAGACAATCATGTCGACTATGCTGGCGGTATAGCAAATGCGATCCATGCAGCAAATCAATATTTAAGAGTAAACGGTAAACAACTACAAATAGAGATTGAGGTAAGAAACCTTTCTGAGCTATCAACTGTATTGTTAACAGGAAATGTTGATCGTATTATGTTAGATAACTTCGAAATAGCAGATTTAAAGGACGCAGTAAAGCTCATTGATGGCCGTTTCATCACAGAGGCTTCTGGGGGAATCACCGAAACTAACATTGTAAATTATGCAGCTTGTGGTGTTGATTTTATATCAATGGGGGCGTTAACTCATTCAGTAAAAAGTTTAGATATGAGCTTAAAGGCCTTTTAGGTATGATATCAATCTTCTCTATTTCAGCACTTCTATTTGCCTATTTATTTGGATCGATTCCTACAGCAGTATGGCTTGGACAGGCATTCTATGGCGTTGATGTGAGGGAATATGGCAGTGGGAATGCCGGAGCAACCAACACTTTCAGAGTTCTTGGGAAAAAGGCAGGAATAACAGTGATGATTATTGACATCGCAAAAGGTTACACGGCCACAAATCTTGCTTACTTTATCGGTCTATCCGTTACAGGTCCTCAACACACTTCCCAATTTGTCAATTACCAATTAGCACTTGGTGTAACTGCTGTGATGGGTCACTTATTCCCAATATTTGCAGGATTTAGAGGAGGGAAGGGAGTAGCAACCCTTTTTGGAATGATTTTGGCAGTTAACTTCCCGGCAGCTATGTTTTGCGTCCTTGTATTTGTTATCGTTTTGTTGGCTACTAAATATGTTTCATTAGGCTCTATATGCGCAGGCTTTACTTTCCCGCTGAGTACAATTTTCATATTGCAGTCGACCATTAGATCAGAGGTACTTTATGGAATGTGCGTTTGTATCTTGATACTCGTTACTCACCAAAAGAATCTTGAGCGACTTCTCAAAGGCAAAGAATCAAAAGTTTATCTGTTCAAGAAAAAAACTAGTTAAACTTAAAGTATCTATGAAAAAGTTATTCATTCTCGGTGCAGCTATAACAAGCCTCACTATTTCGTCCTGTACAACGGTTCCGTTAACCGGTAGAAGCAGACTAAATTTGGTCAGCGATTCACAAGTGTTGCCAATGGCATTCCAAGCATATGGGGAATTTCTTACAGAAAATAAAGGGGCAGTCCTTTCAACTTCTAATGCTCAGGCGCAACAAGTGAAGCGTGTTGGGAATAACATTATTGCCTCTGTAAAATCATACATGAATAATAATGGTTACGGGGAGTCTATTAAAAACTATCAGTGGGAGGTAAATGTGGTTCAAAGTAAAGAACTAAATGCATGGTGCATGCCAGGTGGAAAAATCGTAGTGTATACTGGTATCCTTCCAGTAACGAAGGACGATGCTGGTTTAGCAACAGTTATGGGCCATGAGATAGCTCACGCAATCGCTGGTCACTCCGCAGAAAGAATGTCAAAAGAAATGGTTTCTCAAGGTATTGGAGTTGCCGGTAACGTAGCCCTTTCAAAAAATGCACAGTCACAGTCAGTCTTTAATACGCTTTACGGAGTAGGAACTCCAATAGTAATGCTTAAATATGGCCGTGATCAAGAGCTGGAAGCAGATAGATTAGGATTAATATTTATGGCTATGGCTGGCTACAATCCTCAGAGCGCAGTATCGTTTTGGCAAAGAATGTCCTCAGCTTCCGAAGGAAGTCAGAAACCACCAGAATTCTTAAGTACGCACCCAAGCGATGCGACAAGGATTGGTAGAATCCAAAACGCGCTTCCTGAAGCCCAAAAGTATTATAAATCAACTACGGGTAAACCCATTAAATAATTCAAATGCTACCCTCGGGTAGCATTTTTACTTTTCGAGGGTTTGTAAAATAGCCGATGCTTTTAACAAGCATTCCTCGTATTCCTTAGCTGCTTCGGCAGCATAAGTGATTGCACCACCTACCTGAAAGGAAAGATATTCAATGTCAGAGTTATACAGCACACTTCTAATGATCACATTAAGATCGAAATCACCCGAAGGATCAATGTAACCCATAGCCCCAGAATAAACGCTTCGTTTGGAATGCTCGACGACTTCTATCAACTGCATTGCGCTTAATTTGGGTGCTCCAGTCATAGACCCCATAGGGAATGCATTTTTTATGGCGTCTATAAAGTGTATCTCAGGATCCAAATTGCAACTGACTGTAGAGATCATTTGGTAGACTTGTGGAAACCCATAGATCCCGAAAAGTTCTTCCACTTTGACACTTCCCTTTACGGCACTTTTGCTGAGGTCATTTCTAACTAAATCAACAATCATCACATTCTCCGCCTGTTCCTTAGCGTTGCTTTGGAGCGCTAATTTATTTTGTTCATCGACAGCGGGGTCCAAACTTCTTTTAGCAGTTCCTTTGATAGGTTGCGAGATCAACTTTGCACCACGCTTACATAGGAAGCGTTCAGGCGTCGCAGATAAAATGTAGTTATGATGTTGCTTGAAGTAGCCCGAAAAGGGAGTAGGGGACAATTCCTTAAGCTTTAAGTATACTGATACAGGATCGATAGTTGCATGGGTTGAGAAGAATTCCTGACATAAGTTTGCTTCATAAATATCTCCGCGAAGGATATGCTCTTGCATTTCCAAAACTGCCTTTAAATAAGTTTCGCGGGTCATCCGTTTCTCTATTGACAAATACACATTCCCAGCAAGATCCCCAACTTTAATCTCTTCAATATCTTGAATGATATCTTGATCTCCAATAATCACCTGAATCTCTCCTGCTTTTCCGACAATCAGATATTTGGGTACAAAGAAAAACAAATCTGGAAAATCATGTTGATCAGGGTTCAAAGAATCTAAATTCTCTATTTCATTTTTCAAGTCATAACTCAAAAAACCAAACATCCAGTTCTTGTGCTGTTCATAAAAGTCCTTCCAGCTTTCAAAGGCATTTCCAACTTTACAATTGAGTTCATCGTCAACTCCCGCTGCTATGAGGAAATCATATTCACCATACAGGTCTTTGTAGTCGTTGGAATCAAGATAGCAACAAACGTCAAAGCCATCAGCCCAGGTGAGTGCTTTATGTTTAAACAATTCTATTGGCCCGACCTTCATATATTCCAGCTTCAAACGTATGGATATGCTTTAAAAAAGTTCAATAAAAAAGGCGACAATATGCCGCCTTTATATGATTAGTTCAAAATAAATTAATTCAATTCTAAGGTCTGTGTACGATCAGGACCCACTGATAGATACTTAACAGGTACTTCCAGTTCTTTTTCAAGGAAAGCAATATAATTAGCCAATGCAGCTGGAATTTGGCCTACCTCAGTTATTTTTGTAACATCCGTTTTCCAACCTTGAATCTCTTTTAAAACAGGAGTAGGCTGAACAGTGATAATATCATATGGCATATAATCAATTGTTTCACCGTTATGCTCATAATGCGTACAAGCATAGATCTTATCAAATCCGTCTAATACATCTGCTTTCATCATGATCAATTCTGTAACACCATTAAGCATGATCGCATATTTTAACGCTGGAAGATCTATCCACCCACAACGACGTGCCCTTCCGGTAGTAGCACCAAATTCGTGACCGACAGAACGTAGAGTTTCACCAACTTCGTTATCTAATTCAGTTGGAAAAGGACCTCCGCCAACTCTTGTACAGTAAGCTTTGAAAATACCGTAAACCTGACCGATTTTATTAGGAGCAATACCTAAACCAGTACAAGCACCTGCGGTAGTAGTGTTTGAGGAAGTTACGAATGGATAAGAACCGAAATCTACATCCAGTAAGGTACCTTGAGCACCTTCTGCAAGTACTTTCTTTCCTTCTTTTAAAAACCCATTTACATAATGCTCACTGTCTACGTGAGGTATAGTTTTTATAAACTCGATAGCTTCAAAAAATGCAGTTTCTTTTTCAGTTAAATCATATTCAAACTCATAGTGAGACAATAAGTCTTTGTGTTTTTGAACAAGTTTCTTGTAGCGTTCTTCAAAGTCTGGAAGCGTTGTGTCACCAACTCTCAAGCCATTACGGCCAGTTTTATCCATGTAAGTCGGACCAATTCCCTTTAGTGTAGATCCAATCTTATCTTTACCCATTTTTTGCTCATTAGCTGCATCAAGCAACTGGTGAGTAGGAAGAATAAGGTGTGCTTTACGCGCTATTGCCAATTTACCTTTAGCAACAGGATCATGACCAGCAGCTTTAAGGTTGTCCAACTCCCTTTTTAAAATGATTGGGTCTATAACCACACCATTTCCAATAAGGTTCATTGTTTTTTCATTAAATATACCAGATGGAATTGTGTTTAAAACAAACTTTTTACCATCAAACTCTAAAGTATGTCCGGCATTCGGACCGCCTTGAAAACGAGCTATTAAATCGTATTGCGGACTCAATACATCAACAATTTTTCCCTTGCCTTCATCGCCCCATTGCAGGCCCAGAAGCACGTCTACTTGCGTCATTCTTAAAATTTAATAGAAATATTTATAATTGGATTTTTAACTTGCATTCTTTATTGCTGTAGTCTGATTGTTCATTGATGCTTTAGCAGCACAATCAAAACAAACACCGTATAAGTTTAAGGAATGGTGCTTGATCTCAAATTTTAAAAGATCGCCAACCATACTTTGTATCTGATGCACACGAGGGTCGCAAAACTCGACAACCTTTCCGCAATCAATACAAATAATGTGGTCATGCTGGTGATAACCGTAAGACTTTTCAAACTGAGCCATATTTTTACCAAACTGATGCTTGGTAACCAGGTCACATGAAACTAAAAGCTCTAAAGTATTGTATACTGTCGCCCTACTCACACGATACTTTTGATTTTTCATGTGAATGTATAACGTTTCCACATCAAAATGGTCATCTCTTGAATAGATCTCTTCTAAAATTGCGAAACGCTCAGGTGTTTTTCTAAGGCTCTTATTTTCGAGGTAGGCTTCAAATATTTTTCTTACCAGCTCGCTGTTGTGGTTTGTTGACATAGTTATTAAACTCCTTTCAAAGGTATCAATTTTTATATTAAACGCTAATCATTTGTTGGTATTTTAAGCGTCAAAGCGTGTTACTGCTGTGACCCCTTTTACCAGCATAAGGTTTTCAATCAGGTTGTCTAAATGCTCTTTGTCATTTACAAATATCATAATAGAACCATCAAAGATACCATTATCTGTGTCTACTGTAATGGACCTCATGTTCACCTTAAAGTCATTAGAAATAACCTTGGTAATATTGTTGATCAATCCCACATCATCAATACCAATGATATGCAACCCTGTTAAGAACGTTAATTCCTGCTGCTTATTCCATTTAGCCTTCACAACACGATAACCATAGTTAGCCATCAACTGAGCGGCATTAGGGCAACTTGTCCGGTGAATCTTGATGCCTTCATTAACAGTTACGAAACCGAATACATCATCGCCAGGAATCGGATTACAACAAGCTGCCAAGGTATAATCAATCTTTTGAAGGTCTTCACCAATCAATAATGTATCAGATTCTTTTCCTTTAACTTTATTAAGAATAGCGTCAATCTTCTGATTGTCGTTCTTCTCAGTGCCCCTGTTCTCAATCTCCTTTTCGCTTGCCAGATAATCTTTAAGATCCTTCAACTCAACTTTACCATGCGCAACCGCTATAAAAAGTTCTTGCGTAGAAGGTAGCTTGAAGAAGTAACTTATTTTTTGCAAGTTATCCGTGTTGTAAGTTATTTTCAGAGATTTAAGCTTACGCTCCAGGGCTTCTTTACCCATCTCAGCAACCTTCCTCTTTTCTTCTTTTAAGGAAGATTTGATTTTAGATTTGGCTTTTGCCGTTACAACAATATTTAACCAATCCTCTTTTGGCGTTTGCTTGCTAGAGGTAATGATCTCAACCTGATCACCGTTTTGAAGCTTATAAGATAGTGGAACAAGTTTGTGGTTTACCTTCGCTCCAATACATTTCGCCCCAACATCCGTATGAATCTCGAAGGCAAAGTCTAATGCCGTAGCACCTAATGGCAATTGAAGTAAAGCACCTTTGGGCGTAAAGATAAAAATCTCATCAGAGAACAAATTCATCTTAAAGTCGTCAAGAAAGTCCAGCGCGTTTGCTTCTGGATTACTCAGCATCTCCCTAACTTTCATGATCCATTGATCCAGTCCGTTATCATTGCTGGATTCTTTATATTTCCAGTGGGCAGCAAATCCTTTCTCTGCAATCTCATTCATACGTAGCGTCCTTATTTGCACCTCAACCCACTGCCCTTTTGGGCCCATAACTGTAGTATGCAAAGACTCATATCCATTTCCTTTTGGAGAAGATACCCAGTCGCGCAGTCTATCTGGATTCGGACGATACAGGTCCGTTACTATAGAATAAGCTTTCCAGCAATCTGCCTTCTCATGGTCCGGCAAACTGTCTAAAATAATTCTAACCGCAAAGAGATCGTATACTTCTTCAAAAGGAATGTTCTTACTTTTCATCTTATTCCAGATGGAATGGATGGACTTCGGGCGACCATAAATATTCGCTGTTAAACCTTGTTCTGCAAGAATTTCATTGATCGGATCAACAAATCTTTTAATAAATAATGAACGCTCTGCTTTTTTCTCATTGAGCTGCGTTGCGATATATTTATAGGTATCCGGCTCCAGATATTTCATGGAAAGATCCTCCAACTCAGATTTTATAGCATACAAACCTAGCCTGTGAGCCAATGGTGCATATAAGTAGATAGTCTCTGATGCAATCTTCAATTGCTTCTGACGAGGCATGAAGTCCATCGTCCGCATATTATGCAACCTATCTGCCAACTTTATTAATATTACCCTCACGTCATCTGCAAGGGTCAATAGCATTTTTCTAAAGTTCTCTGCCTGTAAGGAACTGTTATAGTCAAATACCCCTGAAATTTTGGTTAATCCATCAATAATCTTTGCGGTCTTCTTCCCAAATTCACGCTCAATATCTTCCAGGGTGATGTCTGTATCTTCCACAACATCATGTAACAGCGCACAAACTATTGAAGTTGTACCCAGACCAATCTCCTCAGCAGCAATTTGTGCCACTGCAATAGGGTGATATATATACGGCTCACCAGACTTCCGGCGCATATTTTTATGACTTTCCAAAGCCATATCGAATGCTTTTCGGATTTCTTTCTTATCTCCACGTTGCATCGTTGGTTTACAAGCACGTAAAAGAGCCCTGTATCTTTTTAAGATTTCCAGCTTTTCTGCTTCCAAATCAATTACTAATGCGTTTTTCATCAACATTTTATCTCCCGTTAATCAATAAAGGTTTTTTTAATTGGCACCAAAATCAGGTACACAATAAAAGGTAAATTTTAGTGTTCTCTAATATAGTGCTACGAATGTATTATTTAGGTAAAAAATATGGCTACTTATCTGTAAAATAATTACATTAGATTTTAAATCAAATCCATAGTATAAAATTAGCCGTACCTTTACAGGGTCATAAATTTATGAAATTTTATAGGTTATTTATTCTGTCTATTGTCATTATTAGCAGCTTATCGGCAACTGCTCAAGTAGCCGGTGTGCCTGTACAGATGCCTGTTCTCGGTAAAAATGATACCATTCGTGTTGCCGGAACCAATGACAACGGTCAAATGATACCATGGATTCCACTAAATGAGGTGGTTATTTATGGGTATCGGATTTTCAAAACACCTGCCGATCAGGTTGCCTTCAATAGACTCAGATATAATGTGATGAAAGTAATGCCATATGCATTGTTTGCTAAGCGAAGGTATGAGCAACTGGAACGTGAAGTTGCGTCTACCGAAGATAAGAAAGAAAGAAAGAAATTTGTTAAACAGTGTGATAAGGAGATTAAGGATATGTTTAACCGTGAGATCAAAGAGTTAACTATTACACAGGGACAAATTCTTACGAAGTTGATAGATAGAGAGCTCGGGCGCACAACTTATGACATTGTTAAGGAAACAAAAGGGGGTATAACTGCGTTCCTTTATCAGTCTGTAGCCAGGGTCGTAGGTCATAATTTAAAGAGCACTTATGATCCTCAGCAAGATAGAGACATTGAGTCAATCATTGTGTCTTCTGGCTTTTATCAATAATTAAATATGTCTGATCCTTCTAAAAGCATTCATCAATTTAGAGTTAAACTTATAGATGGTGTTGAAAGTAATTTTTCCCTTTATAAAAATAAAGTCCTTCTTGTAGTTAATATCGCTACCGGCTGCGGCTTTGCTCCTCAGCTTAAAGAGCTTCAGCAATTAAGAGAAGAGCTCAACCACAACGATTTCGAAGTACTCGCTTTCCCTTCCAATGATTTTGGTCGCCAGGAACCTCTAGATGGTGAAGCCATAGCTGTTTTTTGTCAGCTAAATCATGGTGTGAAATTCCCTATTTTTCAAAAGATAATGGTCAGGGGTGCAGCCGCTCACCCACTGTACAAATTTCTGTCTCAGGTCTCTACACCCAGATGGAACTTTCATAAATACCTGATCAATCGTGAAGGTGAAGTGGTCGATTATTTCTACCCGTTCACTACACCATTGTCTTCGAAAGTCAAAAAGAAGATTCTTAAATTAATATAACTTTCTAAAAATTCAATATGAAATTAGATATACTGGTGCTTGCAGTACATCCCGATGATGCAGAACTCGGATGCTCAGGTACCATCCTGAAGCACATTGCAGAAGGTAAAAAAGTTGGTATTATAGATTTTACCCGAGGTGAGCTTGGTACACGTGGAACTGCAGAGACCCGCGATCAGGAAGCAGCTGAATCCGCAAAAATTCTCGGACTTCATGCCAGAGAGAACCTTGGATTCCGCGATGGCTTTTTCATCAATGATGAAAAGCATCAATTGGAAGTGATTAAAATGATCAGAAAATATCAGCCTGAAATCGTACTTAGCAATGCTTTGGACGATAGGCACCCGGATCATGGCAGGGCTGGGGATCTAGCAAATGACGCCTGTTTTTACTCGGGGCTTTCGAAGGTTGAAACAACACTCGACGGACAAATACAGCAGCACTGGAGGCCATCGCTGGTTTTACAATACATCCAGGATCGCTATTTTAAGCCTGATATCATCATCGATATTACTCCTTATATCGAAACAAAGATCGCGTGTATCCAAGCATTTAAAACCCAGTTCTATAATCCTGATCAGGAAGATGGACCTGGAACATACATCTCGTCTCCGGAGTTCTTCGACAGCGTTATAGGAAGAGCCAGAGAGATGGGGAAATCCATAGGAACTACCTATGGGGAAGGTTTTACCTCCAGAAAAATTCTGGGTGTAAACAGCCTGTTTGATTTAAAATAACGAAACCCCCTATGTCAATCATCTCCAACATTAAAAGCGCCTACAAAATATTTAAAAAAGTAGACGTTACGAAAGTACTGGATTCTCTCTCTCATATGGATGAGAATCAGTTGAATAGTTTAATGAAGATGATGAGCTCCAGCCACAAGCAGCGAGAACTTCCTCCAATAAATGGCGACTTTTACCACCTTGGGGAAGAGGCTTTGAATGATGAAGACCGGGCCTTGCAATTAAAAGTTAGGGCATTCCTTGAAAAAGAAGTGAAGCCCGTTGTGAATAAGTATTGGCTAAAAGCAGAATTCCCTCATGAACTTATTCCGAGGATTGCTTCTTTAAACATCTGTGGCTTAACTTACGAAGGATACGGATGTCCAAACAAATCCAACCTCATGGAAGGAATGCTGGCTATGGAAATGGCTAGGGTTGATACCTCAATCTCAACCTTCTTCGGCGTTCAAAGTGGACTGGCAATGGGTTCCATATACCTACTAGGGTCTGAACAGCAAAAACAGGAATGGCTTCCAGAAATGCAACAATTTAAAAAGATTGGTGCATTCGGATTAACCGAGCCAGAAGTTGGTTCTGGAGCCGCAGGTGGTTTAACAACAACTGCTAAAAGAATAGGTGATAAATGGTTGCTAAACGGACAAAAGAAGTGGATCGGTAATTCGACATTTTCAGACGTAACCGTTATCTGGGCTAGAGATCTTGATGACAACCAGGTTAAAGGCTTCCTTGTCAGAAAAGGTTCAAAGGGCTTAGTGGTCGAAAAGATGCAAGATAAAATGGCCCTCCGTATCGTCCAGAATGGATTGATCACCTTGACCAACTGTGAAGTAGAAGAAGCAGATCGTTTACAAAATGCCAACTCCTTCAAAGACACTGCTAAAGTCCTAAAAATGACTAGGGCAGGTGTTGCATGGCAGGCAGTGGGTTGTGCAAGAGGTGCTTATGAAAGCGCCTTGCATTATACCAGAACTAGAAAGCAATTTGGAAAGCCAATAGCATCCTATCAATTGATCCAAAACCATTTGGTCGAAATGCTTTCCAACCTTACCGCAATGCAGACCCTATGCTTTCGCTTATCGCAGCTGCAAGATCAAAATCTTCTAACTGATGAACATGCCTCGCTGGCAAAAGTATTTTGCTCGATGAGAACAAGGGATGTAGTAAGCAGGGCAAGGGAAGTTATGGGTGGAAACGGTATTTTGTTAGAATATGATGTCGCGCGTTTTGTAGCAGATGCAGAAGCTATATATTCTTATGAAGGTACAAAAGAGATCAATACACTGATAGTTGGTCGCGCGATCACTGGCTTTTCCGCATTTGTGTAATTAAAATCCAGCCAATATATCTTCCATGACTGACAGTCCTTCGTCGATGTGCTTGGTTTCCATACATAGTGCAGGTCTGAATCTTATCGTCTGACTGCTACAACCCAAAAACATCACATTTTTCTCTAATCCTTTGTTGATAAACATGTTGCGCATTTCCGTTTCTGGAAAATCGAATGCACACATCAATCCTTTACCCCGAACATTGCCAATAAAATCATACTTTCTAGCCAATTCCAAAAGTCCGTTCTGTAAGTAAGACCCAACTGTTGCAGCATTGTCGCACAACTTATCTTCTTCAACAATCTGTAAGATCTGGGAAGACCTCACCATGTCAACCAGATTACCGCCCCATGTAGAATTAATTCTAGACGATACCTTGAACACGTTTCGCTCTACCTCATCAACCTTATTCCCCACAAGAATTCCACATACCTGCATCTTTTTACCAAATGCCAAAATATCCGGCTGTGCCTGTTCGCTGTAGTGCTGGTGACACCAGAATTTACCCGTCAGTCCAACGCCTGTTTGAACCTCATCGTAAATTAAGAAAGCATCGTTTTCATCAGCAATAGATTTTAACTGAATTAAAAAGTCTTCTCTCAAATGGTTATCACCACCTTCAGATTGGATAGGTTCAATAATGATTGCACAAATATCATCCTTATGATCAATAAAAGCCTGCTTCACCTGAGCAATCGAAATTGCTTCAGATTCCTCAGCCGTATCTAAATTAGAACCTGTCAATGGATATTTCACAACTGGAGTACTCACTCTTGGCCAGTCGAACTTCGCGTACCATTTCGTTTTATCTGGCGAAGTATTAGTTAAGCTTAACGTATATCCTGTTCTTCCGTGAAATGCTTTTTCAAAATGTAGCACTTTAAAACCCTTTTCCTGCTGGTAGCCTTTGCCAAAATTCTTTTGGACCTTCCAGTCCATCGCAACTTTGATGGCATTTTCTACAGCTAAACCGCCTCCTGCAATAAAAAATGCATGCGGAAGATAGGAGGGAATTCCTATTCTTGAAAACGTATCAACAAACTCAGCGTACTGTTGAGTATATACATCCGAGTTAGATGGATTAGCTAATGCCGCCTGCAAAAGGTTCTTTTTAAACCCTTCATCGCCAATCATTTTTGGATGATTATATCCTAATGGCACAGAGGCAAAACATGTGAAAAAGTCTAAGAGTCTGCGGTTATATTTAGAGTCGTAGATATAAACACCCTCACTTTTTTCTATATCATAAGTGATGTCAAATCCGTCTGCTAAAATGTGCTTGCCTAAAGTCTGATTAACCTCATCCGGAGCTATGGTTAGTTTATACATAATCCTATAATTTTGGTTTCTACCAAACTTAGAGAAAAATAGTCAGACCTTATATTCCTTCACTACTCATTTTAACACAGTCATGTAAAAGTAAATACTCTGTATCAAACTATTCTTTTCATTCCAAGTTTCTATTTTGAGGGAAATTTATCTATGAAAGTATTACTAGTTGAAGATACCCCTGACTTGGTGTCAATTATTTTGAGGGGACTCACAGAAGAGGGAATGGAGGTGAGCGTTGCTGGAGATGGTAATACTGCTTTAGATATGGTTTTCAAATATAACTTCGATGTTGTTATTCTTGACATTATGCTCCCAGGAATTAATGGTATTCAAGTATGTAGAGAGATCAGGAAGAAAAATGAAAGTATCGCCATCATTATGTTGACCGCATTAGGCAGTACTGAGAACATTGTGACAGGACTGGAAAGCGGTGCTGACGACTATCTGGTCAAACCTTTTAAACTTTTAGAACTCTCGGCTAGAATGCGTACCCTTGTCAGACGAAGCAAATCTTCTGCAACACCTCAGGAGAAACTTACCATTGGCGACCTGGAAGTGAATATGTCTTCTAAAACTGTCTCCCGATCAGGAAAGGCGATCAACCTAACCGCTACAGAGTATAGGCTGCTGGAATACCTGATGAAAAACCACAACAGAGTGCTTTCAAGGATCCAAATCTTAGAAAACGTTTGGGATATTGACTTCAACATGGGAACTAACGTAGTAGATGTTTACATCAATTATGTTCGTAAAAAGATTGAAACTCCCAACGCTGGCAAGCTTATTCATACAGTATTCGGTATGGGATACATATTGAAAGAAGAACTAATTAATGAAGATTCAAACTAAAATAACATTACTTTTCTTTGGATTAGGCACTATCGGCCTAACGCTCCTTACTGCTTCCATCTTTTATTTCGTATCAGAGTTTAACTTTGAAGATTTCTTTAAACGATTGGAAGCCAGAGCAAATCTTGCTGCCGAGATCAAGATACATCCCGATGATAAATCTGCTGCCTATCAGGAAGTCCGCAATCGATACCTGGAAAAATTAGCAGAAGAAAAGGATTTTGTTCTGAAACTTGATTCTAATAATCGATTCGGGCACCCTGTAGATTTAAGCCTGCCGGATGAGTTCTATAATACCATTCTAAAAGTTGGTAAGGCCCGATACAATGAGCAAAACCATTTCTATTATGGTGGTTTATACCATACAGATTGGGGCGACTATATCGTAGTGGTAAGTGCGGCAGATCCTTACGGATTCAAAGAACTAGACGCCCTTACGCACATACTCATTATCGTATTCATCGTATTCTTAGTACTCATATTTGGTGCCGGGCGAATCTTTTCTCATTACACCGTCAAACCCATTACTTCGATTATAAATAAGGTCAACAACATTTCAGCTAACAACCTGAATTCCCGATTAAAGGAACTTAAAGGTAAAGATGAACTTGCAGAGCTGGTGCTTACTTTCAATAACATGCTTAACAGATTGGAAACAGCTTTTGAAACGCAGAACAACTTTGTTAGCAATGCTTCGCATGAATTGAAAACTCCTTTAGCTATTATAAGTGGAGAAGTTGAGTTGTTACTTGCACGTGATGATATTTCTGAAAAAACAAGAGAAGCAACAAAAGTTATTTTATCGCATGCTGAAAAGTTGGGCCACATATTAACAAGTCTGCTCGGATTGGCCCAATCTGGTTTTGACGGTAAGCGACAAAACTGGCAGAAGATCAGAATAGACGAACTGGTTCTTGAAGTAGCAGATGCGGTAAAAAATATTGATCCTGAAGGTACAATCCAAATAGACTTTTCTGGGTTGCCGTCCGACGAATCACAATTATTTATCGATGGAAATTTAAACCTTCTTCAACTCGCCCTAAGTAATATCCTTTTAAATGCCTGCAAGTATTCCAATCACCAAATGGTAAAAGTCAGCGTCACTTCCAATCAAGGTCGGGTAAGCGTTAGTGTTATCGATGAAGGTATAGGGATTCCAGACGAAGAACAGCAACATATATTTGAACCTTTTTTCAGAGCGTCCAATACCGGAGAATTTAATGGCCATGGTGTAGGCCTCCCGCTCACATTAAATATCATACGTTTGCATAAAGGTTCAATAGGCATTAGGTCGGAAGAAAATGTAGGAACTGAAATCAATATCATGATTCCTGTAAGTGACCTCTAATGATTCTCTAATAAGTATACTCCCTCACGTTGTGTACTAATCTAAATTCGTTCATTAAGCATATAAAGCTTGTATTCTAAGAATTACCTGCATAAAACTCTAATGCCAATCTAATGATTATCTAAGCTGGCTCTAATGCCTCCACTGTAGTATTGTATAAGTAATTAATCAAGGAATAAACTTATAAAAAACGATACTTATGAAAACGATTCTAATCCCAACAGATTTCACACAAAGGTCACTTGATTGCATTCCTGGGTTATGCGCACAATACGATACTCAGAAAATTTCTTTCGTGTTTGTTCACATGTTTAAGCTTTCAGACTCTATAGGTGATCTGTTAATGCTTTCCAGAAGATCCCGTGAGTTCGAAAACATTAGCGATGATTTCTATAATAGGTGTACCACTTACAAAGCCCAGCTTCCAAATATCGAGGCTATAAAGATTGAGTTTTTCTACGGCAGTACGATGAGCATGTTCCGCAACTTTTTGGAAAACCATGAGGTGGATTGCGTTTTAGATCCGGCCGACTGTTCATACAGCAAAATCAATAAGTCTAGCATTGATCCTTTGATACTTATTGGAAAATCCGGATTGCCAGTAGTTAGTCTTATGAAAGTCCAAAGATCAAATACCGTACAGCAAACACGTTTTGTTCAAGAAGAACAATTAGCAGAAGCTTAATTTCTACCTAAAACCTATGAATCATGTTATTAAAAGATAATATACCAGTTAAATACATGGCTGGAAAGATCAAAGTGGAGGTGTTGTTTGTAACCTTCTATGCCGTTCTTATCGCTATACTATACAATAACTTCCACATTACAAGGATATCGATCCCAATTGCAGTACCAACTATTTTAGGTACGGTCATCTCCTTACTATTAGCCTTTAAATCCAATCAGGCTTACGATAGGTGGTGGGAGGCACGAACCATTTGGGGAGCAATCGTAAACGATACAAGAACTTTGACCCGCCAATTGCTGACTTTTGTTGATGATCCTTATGGATCTGATAGTGAGAAGGCGTTTTGTGAACGAATGGCAAAGAGACAAATCGCATGGTGTCATGCTTTAAGTCGCCACCTTCGTGGTCACGATCCTATGGAAGGCCTGGACAAACTCATAAGTCAGGAAGACATTCAATACATCAGTCGCTACAATAACATACCTCTTGGTTTGCAAGAATTACAAGGTCTGGATTTAAGAAACGCTTTTAAATTAGGATGGGTGAATGAATTCCAACAAGTTCAGATCGACAGAACGCTTACTGCTTTCTCAAATGAAATGGGCGGTTGTGAAAGAATTAAGAATACTGTATTTCCTGTAACGTATAGCGTTTACATCAGATTTGCACTCTTCTTATTTATCCTATTGCTTCCATTTGGATTGATTGAGTTCTTCGGAGTTGTAGAAGTTCCTTTGGTAATCGCAATCGCGTCTTCTTTCTTACTGATCGAGAAAATGGCGGTACATCTGCAAGATCCCTTTGAGAACAAACCTACAGATACACCAACAACAGCAATTTGTGCGACAATTGAACGAGACATCAAGCAGATGTTAAAAGAGAATTACAGACAAGATGAGCAGGCATCTGGTACTCATGCTCAAAAGTCGAAAATGTACTACGTTCTTTAGAAAAAGAACACTAGATATTTCACAGCCAAATATAGTAATAGCCCCTTCGGGGGCTTTAAATTTTTTCTTTAATACCCATGAGTCCGAGTAGCCCTCCAGTATGTAGCGCTACTATTTTTTCGCCTTTTTTGAAATACCCATTTTGGAGTAAGTCGTCCAATGCATAAAACATTTTTGCGGTATATACCTGATCAATTAGAATGCCTTCTTCTGCCGTAAAGCTTTTCATAAATCCAATCAGATCAGGCGTTGTCTTCGCGTATCCTCCAAAGTGATAATCCAGATGTAAGGTAAGCTGGTTGGTATTACCAATATACCTACTAATCTCGTCCGCTATGAAACCGCCTCCTTTCAATACGGGCACTACGTGAAGTTGCGTATTCAACCCAGCATCCTGGATACCTTTTAAAAGTCCGGCTGCAGTAGTCCCTGTACCTGCTGCACAAATGATATGATCAATGTCT
>Ga0247806_10000343_pt1 | contig 30950 bp, 24 predicted proteins | sample UWRJL059202B1_FD_179935 | JGI IMG/M metagenome (GOLD analysis project Ga0247806, IMG submission 179935) | Plant litter microbial communities from Arlington Agricultural Research Station in Wisconsin, United States - UWRJ-L059-202B-1 | ecosystem: Environmental > Terrestrial > Plant litter >... | reverse complement strand
CCTCGTCGGTGATGACGACGGGCGCCTGCAGGTAACCGAGCGCCTTGACGGCTTCGAGTGCGTTCTCGTCGGCCGACAGGTCGAGGATGTTGTACTCGATGCCCTTGTTGTCCAGGGCGCGGTAGGTCGCGGTGCACTGCACGCACGACGGCTTGGTGTAAACGGTGATTGCCATCTGATGAGGCCTCTCGTATCGTTCTCGTCGTTCATGACCGTGGCAAAGCTGTGCAAACCCGTGCTGAAGACGTATTGGAAATGTGGTGGAAATGCACCCGAAAAGTGCGAAGTTCATTTTTAAGCGTTGTGCGATTGCTTGGACTTCAATACTACATCTAGTGATCCCGGATGGGAACGGCCACTACATGCAGTAATTACAATTATGTGGTTATCCACCGACATTCCACCGGTTGTCAACAGGCCACCGGTCGGGAAAGCCGCAGAATCCCGCGGCGCCGACCGAAGTTATCCACAGGCTGTGGAAATTGTGGGTTTCGGGCTGTGGAACTCAGCGCCGGGCGCGTCGGCCGACATCGGCGGCGCCCACGTCCGGTCCGGACGTGGGCGACGGGACGGGCGGCGGCGCCGTCGACGACCGGATGACCAGCTCGGGCACCATCGGCGGCACGCCGGAAGACTCCTCGTCGGCGAGTACCGCCAGCAGCGTGAACAGGATGTCCCGGCCCAGGCTGTCGAAGTCCTGGCGCATCGTCGTCAGCGGTGGGGCGAAGTACGCCGACTCCGGGATGTCGTCAAAACCGATGACGCTCACGTCCGCCGGTACCGCGAAACCGTGTGCGGTGAGAGCGTGCACCAGGCCGAGCGCCATCTGGTCGTTGCCGGCGAATACCGCCGTGAAGTCCAGTGCCCCGCCCCGCTCAGCCAGGGCGGTGCCGAACGCGAAACCGCTGGCAGGCGACCAGTCCCCCACCATCGGCTGGGCGGCCTCCAGCCCGCGCTCGGCCAACTCGTCGCGCCAGCCCCTCACCCGCTCCAGCGCATCCGTCGAGTCGGCCGGACCGGCCAGGTGCAGGATGCGGGTGTGCCCGAGGCCGGCCAGGTGGGCGACGGCGGCCCGGGCGCCACGGTACTGGTCGATGGCGACGCTGTGGAAACCGGCCCGTCCGCTGGAATCCACCGCGATCAACGGCACGCCCAGTTCGATGCCCTGCACGGTATCGAGGGCGCCGCGATGCGCGGCAATCAGCACGATCGCCTCCACGTTCTGTCGCAGCAGCAACTCAACAGCCGACCGCAGCGAGTCCGGGTCCGAGCTGAGCATGCTCGCCATGCTCACGGCGTAGCGGGAGGACCGGGCGGCCTCGTTGAAGTGCAGCACAGCGCTGGACGGCCCGTAGTCCGGCCCGCCCGTCGTGATCAGGCCGATGGTGCGCGAGCGCCGGGTGACCAGGGCGCGCGCGGCGGGCGACGGCCGGTAGTTCAGTGCCGTGATGGCCTTCTCCACCCGCTGCCGGGTGGCCGGCCGCACATTGGGCAGGTCGTTGAGCACCCGTGACACCGTCTGGTGCGACACCCCGGCGAGCCGGGCCACGTCGAAGATCGTCGCGACGCGGGTCTTATCGTCGTCGATCCCTACCACCTCCAGCAGCCGGCGCAGCCGCACCGGTGCGCGAAAAGCCGCGCACTACTATTCTCCCGACTGCGCGGTGCTTCCGGCGACTGCACGGTGCTTCTCGTAACGGCACGGGCGAGCATTACCGCCGCACGGTGGTGAGCAGGCGCTGCAGCACGATGAACACCAGCAGCAGGGCGCCGATCACGATCTTCGTCCACCATGAGCTCAGAGTGCCCTCGAAACTGATGATGGTCTGGATGATGCCGAGCACCAGCACGCCGAGCACGGAGCCGAGGATGAACCCGGACCCACCGGTCAACAGGGTTCCGCCGATCACGACGGCGGCGATCGCATCCAGTTCCATCCCCACCGCGGTGAGGCTGTAGCCGGAGAGGGTATAGAAGGTGAAGAGCACACCGCCCAGCCCGGAGCAGAACCCGCTGATCACGTACACGAGAACCCGGGTGCGGGCCACGGGCAGACCCATCAGCAGCGCCGACTGGCCGCCGTTGCCGATGCCGTAGACGGTGCGGCCGGTGCGTGTGTAGTGCAGCACGAAGAAGGCGATGGCCACCACGATCACGGCGATGATCACACTGGGGGTGATCGCCAGGCCGGGTCCGAGCGGGATGCGGGTCTGCGCCATATCGACGAAGAACGGGTCGGTGATGGAGATCGAGTTCAGGCTGATCACGTAGCAGAGCCCGCGGGCGAGGAACATCGCGGCGAGGGTGGCGATGAACGGTTGGATCTCGAAGTAATGGATCACCAGACCCACCAGCATCCCGAGGGTGGAGCCCACGACCAGCACGATCAGGATCACCACCAGGGGCGGCCAGCCGGCGCGCAGCAACGAGGCGGCGATCATGGTGGACAGCGCCACCACCGACCCCACCGACAGGTCGATCCCGCCGGTGAGGATCACGAAGGTCATCCCCACCGCGAGCACCAGGAGAAAGGAGTTGTCGATCAGCAGATTCAGCAGCATCTGCACGGACAGGAAGCCGCGGTACCGGGTGGCGCCCACGCCCCACATCGCGATGAGCAGTACCAGGGTGACGAGCACCGGCGTGTACCGGGAGCCGAGGGTGAACCGGCCACGCGGCCGGTCGAACCGGGGCCGGGGTGCGGTGGGCTTGTCGATCGTGCGGATGCTCATGAGAGAACCCCTCCAGTGGAGGTCGTGACGGGTCTGCGCGTGGGTTTGCGGCGCAGCGACCCGAGCCGGGTCTGCAGGGCGGGCGACTGCAACAGGCACACGACGATCACCACGAGCGCCTTGAACACCAGCGTGATTTCCGGGGCGATGCCCACGGTGTACACCGTCGTGGTGAGGGTCTGGATGATCGCGGCGCCGATCAGGGTGCCGCCGAGTGAGTAGCGCCCGCCGGCCAGGGAGGTGCCGCCGATGACGACGGCGAGGATGGCGTCCATCTCGATCCACAGGCCGGCGTTGTTGGCGTCGGCGGCGGTGACGTTGGAGCTGATCATCAGGCCCGCGATGCCGGCGCAGAGGCCGCTGAAGATGTACACCATCCAGATGATGCTGCGGCTGCGCACCCCGGCGATGCGGCTGGCCTGCGGGTTGATGCCCACCGATTCGATCAGCAGTCCGAGCGCGGTCTTGCGGGTGAGCACCGCGGCTACGGCGAACATGCCCAGGGCGATGATGATCGACGCGGGCAGGGCCAGCCAGTAGCCGCCGCCGATCACCTTGTACGGTGCCGAGTTGATCGTGACGATCTGCCCCTCGGTGATGAGCATGGCCAGTCCCCGGCCGGCGGTCATCAGAATCAGGGTGGCGATGATCGGTTGCACCCCGATCACCGAGACCAGGAATCCGTTCCAGGCGCCGAGGATCAGCGCCAGCGTGATGGAGATCCCGACCGCGACAAGCACCGTGGTGGGACTGTTCGGATCGGCCGAACCGGCGATGATCGAGCAGGCCAGGGCGCCGGAGATCGCCACGACGGCCCCGACCGACAGATCGATGCCACGGGTGGCGATCACCAGGGTCATGCCCAGTGCCACCAACAGGGTGGGGGCGCCGTTGCGGAGGATGTCCACCAGGCTGCCGAACAGGTGGCCGTCCTGCAGCCGGATGGAGAAGAACGACGGGTACACCGCCACGTTCAACACGAGCAGGGCCAGCAGCGTCACGATCGGCCAGAACAGCCGGTGTTTCATCACCCGGGACACGGTGGGGTTCATGATTCGGCTCCGCTGGCGATAAGGGTCATGACCTGACCGACGGTCACGTCGTCGTTCGGGATGTCGGCCACCTTCTCCCGGTCGCGCATCACGACGATGCGGTGACTGAGGCGCAGCACTTCTTCAAGCTCGGCGGAGATAAAGACCACCGACATCCCGTTCTCGGCCAGGTCGGCGACGAGCTTCTGGATTTCGGCCTTGGCCCCCACGTCGATGCCGCGGGTGGGTTCGTCGAGAATGAGCAGGCGCGGGGCGACGGCCAGCCAGCGGGCCAGGAGCACCTTCTGCTGGTTGCCGCCGGAGAGGTTCTTCACGATGGCGTCCGGGTTCGGCGGCCGGATGTTGAGCGCTTGGATGTAGCTGGCGGCCAGTTCGTCCTGGCGCTTGCGCGGGATGCGCCGGAACCAGCCGCGGTCCGCCTGTAGAGCGAGCACGATGTTGTCGCGCACGGTGAGGTCTTCGATGATGCCCTCACTGCGCCGGTTTTCCGAGGAATAGGCGATGCGTGATTTGAGCGCCATCCGTGGGGTGCGTAGACGGCGGGGCCGGCCGCCGATGGTGAGCTCGCCGCGGTCGGGCCGGTCCGCACCGGAGAGCAGCCGGGCCAGTTCGGTGCGACCGGAGCCGAGCAGCCCGGCCAGGCCCACGACCTCGCCCTCGTAGACGCTGAGGTCCACCGGGGCGATGGAGCCCTTGCGGCCCAGCCCGATCGCCTGCACGAACGGGGTCTCCTCGCTCTCGTCGCTGATCGGCGCGCGCGCCTTGCGGTCGAGGTCGGAGAGCACGGCGATGTCCTTGCCGATCATCTTGTGCACCAGTTCAATGCGCAGGATCTCGTCGGTGAGGTACTCGCCCACCAGCTGGCCGTTGCGCAGCACCGTCAGCCGGTCGGAGATCTCGTAGACCTGCTCGAGGAAGTGCGAGACGAACAGGATCGCCACCCCGGCCTCCTTCAGGGAGCGGATGACGCGGAAGAGTTCGGAGACCTCGTCGACGTCGAGGCTGGAGGTCGGTTCGTCGAGGATGAGCACCTTGGCCTGCACGTCGATCGCGCGGGCGATGGCCACGAGCTGCTGCACGGCGAGGGAGTGCATCCCGAGTTGCGAGCCAGGGTCGATGTCGAGGTTCAGGCCGTCGAGGATCTCGGCCGAGTGCGCACGCATGGCCTTCCAGTCGATCGCGGCGCCCCGGCGGGGTTCCCGGCCGAGCATGATGTTCTCGGCCACCGACAGGTTGGTGAGCAGGTGCACCTCCTGGTACACCGTGCTGATGCCGGCCTCCTGCGCCTGCGCGGGACCGGTGATCACGAGCGGTTTGCCGTCGAGCAGGATGCTGCCGGAGTCGATCGGGTACACCCCGGTGAGCGCCTTGATCATGGTCGACTTGCCCGCACCGTTTTCACCCATCAGCGAGTGCACCTCGCCGGGGAACATGCGGAAGTTCACCCGGTCGAGCGCCTTCACGCCGGGGAAGGAGATGGAGATGTTCGTCATGTCGACGACGGGGGCCTGCGTAGTCATGCCTGGCTCTCTTCATAAAGACGGATGTCGGGCTGGTTCGTAGTCCGCGGGTGCGGGTTGTCGCGGGCCGGGCCGGGAGGCCACGGCCCGCGACGACCGGCGGGGTGGTGCCTGGTGCGGGTGGTGCCGGTGTTCTAGTACTGGCGGTCGGGCAGGGCCTCGATGGCCTGCTCCTGGGTGAAGGTAGTCTCCTCCGTGACGATGCGCGGCTCCACGTCGTCGCCGGCCACAACCTTCTCCACGATCTCCACCAGCTGGTTGCCGAGCAGCGGTGAGCACTCCACGATGAAGTTGATCTTGCCGTCGGCCAGGGCCTGCATGCCGTCCTTGACGGCGTCCACGGTCACGATCTTGATGTCCTCGCCCGGCTTCATGCCGGCCGCTTCAATTGCCTCGATCGCGCCCAGGCCCATGTCGTCGTTGTGTGCGTAGATCAGGTCGACGTCAGGGTTGGACTTGAGCAGTGCCTCGGTGACCTGTTTGCCGCCGGAACGGGTGAAGTCGCCGGTCTGGCTGGCCACGACCTCGAACTTCGGGTCGCTGGCGATGACGTCGGCGAACCCTTCTGCGCGGTCGATCGCCGGCGCTGAGCCGGTGGTGCCCTCCAGCTGGATGATCTTGACCGAGTCGGCGTCCGCGAACTCCTCGACCGTCCAGTCGCCGGCCTTCTTGCCCTCTTCCACGAAGTCGGAGCCGAGGAAGGACACGTAGAGGGAGGTGTCGGCGGAGTCGACCGAACGGTCGGTCAGCACGACGGGAATGTCGGCGTCCTTGGCCTCCTTCAACACCGTGTCCCAGCCGGATTCAACGACCGGGGAGAACGCGATGACATCCACACCCTGCTGAATATAGGAGCGGATGGCCTTGATCTGGTTCTCCTGCTTCTGCTGGGCATCCGAGAACTTCAGTTCGATGCCGGCGTCTTCGAACGCCGCCTGGATGTCCTTCGTGTTCGCCGCACGCCAGCCGCTCTCCGCGCCCACCTGGGAGAACCCCACGATGAGGTCTTCGGGCGCGGGGGCCTCCCCCTCGCCCGAGGACGATGCCGCGCCTGTCGAGCACCCGGCCAGCGCCAGGAGCATCACTCCGGCAGCGGCCATTCCAGTGAATTTTTTCATGTAACCAAACCTCCTTGTTTAGTTCCCGGCGCGAACGTGCTGCGTGACTTGGTGCCGGGGATCAGGCCATTCTGATCTTGCAGGAATGTTAGCGCTCACAAGTTAGCGCTCACAACCCCCAAAATGTCCCGATTTTGCCACATCCGCCCCGCCGCCGGAGTTGCCGATTGGGCCGACGGTCGTGCGGGTGAAACCTCAGGCGCGCGGCACACCCCGTTCGGTGAGGAAGGCGTGGAACCGCTCCGGCGACAGCGCCAGATCCCAGCCCCACCGGTCGAAGCTCGCCACCCGGGCGCGGAGCGCGTCCTCCCGTTTCTTCTCCGCCCACACGACCACGCCGGGGTCGCGGTCGCCGAGGACCGACCCCGCGCCGTACTTGAGGAAGCCATCGAACTCGCCGATCTTGCGCACCCGCCGCCACCAGAAGTCCACGTAGGCGTTACGCCCGTCGATGTCGGGGAAGCACACCTGAAGCTCGGGCACCTCGAACCCCAGCTGGAAGATACGCACCCGGCTGAGCGTTTCGCCCGGGTTGGCCGAGAGCGGATCCGCGAATCGTATGGCGTGCTCGGCGCGACGCCGGCCGGTGCGGGGGTTCACGCTCTCGAGTTCCCGGAGGAGGTCGTCCCGAGTGAGCGCCGGCCGCCCCGGCTCCTCGCCCGGCCGCACCAGAGCCCCTGGCCGGTTCTGGCGTTCCTGCTCGACCCGGAGCGCATGATCCAGCATCGTCACGGCAACCAGGAAGCTCGACGTCACAGCCACGTCCACGAGCGTTCGGGCCAACGGGGTGACCCGGCACCCCTCGATCTCCGTCACGGCATCGGGCGCCGGCCCGCGGTGGCCGGTCAGGTGCGATGCAGTGCTGCCGCCACTGGTGTCCGGGGTGAGGGCGTGCACGGTGTCGGGCCAGCCGCCGATGGTCGGCAGCCCGTGCAGGGCGGCCGCGGACTGGTGCGACAACACCGGCGGGTGCCCGGCGGCCAGCACCGTCGCCCGCACCAGCAGGCGGTACCGCTCATCCGCATCCGCCGCGCGCCAGCGCTCCCCGGCCACATAGACGCCGCGACGGATGCCGTGCAGCACGCCCGCGGCGCACAGCCGCCGCAGGCCGTGCGGAGTCACTCCGACCTCCCGGAGCGCGGCCGCCGGAAGCAGCCCGCCGTACCGCAGTGCCACCACGTCGGCCAGAGCCAAATCAGGATGCCGGCTGCCCGCCGACGGGATACTTCCGCCAAGGGATCGACCGACTGAGGACGTCTGCGAATTAGCCATACGCCAGCGTCCCTCCACGGTCCCCTCCACACGGTCTCGCTCACCGAACCGGTGCGGTGCTGATGTCATCCGCCCCTGTGGAGGAGCGCTAGCGGCGCATCCTCACCCGAGTGCCCCGCCCCGCGCGTCCAAGCCCAGAGCACCTTCGCCCCCGCGGCGCCGCGGCGCCGGCAAGCGCAAGCACGCGGGTCGCGGCGCACGCACGCGGGTCGCGGCGCACCTTTGCTCTCGCGGCGCAGGTTATTCGTCGTGGCGCAGGTTCTACCCCCCGCCACGAGACACAACCTGCGCCACGAGACACAACGAACGCCACCACGTACGCGTCGCGTCGCGAATACGGAAGGGGTCGCGAGCACCCATACGGTCGCAAACACGCCCGCGCATCGCGCGCACGCACGCGCGTCGCGGCGCACGCATGCGCGTCGCGGCGCACGCATGCGCGTCGCGGCGCACCTTTGCTCTCGCGGCGCAGGTTATTCGTCGTGGCGCAGGTTCTACCCCCCGCCACGAGACACAACCTGCGCCACGAGACATACGGTGCGCCGCGGGGCGCCGCGGGCGGGCGCGCGCGGCGCGGCCGGTCAGGCGCTCTCGCGCACCACGAGGTCGGTGGGCAGCACGATGGCGGCGGGCCGTTCGCCGTCGATGACGCGCAGCAGCAACCGCACCATTTCCTCGCTGATGCGCTCGAACGGCTGGTGCATCGTGGTCAGTGCCGGGGTGGTGGTGGTCGCCACCGGGGCGTCGTCGAAACCGCCGACGGCTACATCCTCGGGCACCCGGCGGCCCGACGCGAGCAACACGTCGATAGCTCCGGCGGCCATCACGTCGTTGGCCGCGAACACGGCGTCCAGGTCCGGATGCCGCTCCAACAGTTCGGTCATGGCCGCGGCTCCGCTCGCGCGGCTGTAGTCACCGCGGGCGACGTAGCTCTCGTCGAAGGCCGGCCCGACTTCCTCTACATACCCCTGGTACCGGCGCATGCCGCCGGAGGTGTCCTCCGGCCCGGCGATGGTGGCCACCCGGGACCGGCCGATGCCTTGCAGGTGCCGCACCATCTCCCGGGCCCCGTCGAGGTCGTCCGCGGCCACGTAACCCATTTTGCGTTCGAACCCCAGCGGCACCCCACAGGCGATCGCCGGGATCCCGGCCGCGATGATCTCGGAGATCAGGCCGCGACGGCCGCTGTGCGAGGAGACCAGCAGCACTCCGTCGACGTGACCGGCGGTGATGAACTCGGTCGCCCGGCGCTGTTCATCTTCATCGCCGGCCATGATCAGCACCAGTGAGATGTCGTGGGCCGACAACGCCCGCGAGGCTCCCCGCATCAGCACCGCGAAGTTCGGGTCTTCGAACAGGCGGTCGTGCGATTCGGTGAGCAGGAACGCCACGGAGTTCGCCCGGCTGGTGGCCAGACTGCGCGCGTGCGGGTTGACCCGGTAGCCGGTCTTCTTGATCGCGGCGTTCACCGAGGCCAGCGAATCCGGGCTCACCCAGTGGCCGCCGTTGAGCACCCTGGAAACCGTGCCACGGGAGACGCCGGCAGCAGCGGCGACATCATCAATGGTCGGGCGACGCTTGACGGGAGGCGGGGTCACGAGTGAATCCTAGCGACCGTCAGGCCTTGACCGCACCGGCTGCGAGGTCGACCTTCCAGTAGCGCTGCAGCACGAGGAACATGATGATGAGCGGGATGATCGACAGCAGCGCGCCGGTGATCACCAAGGTGTACATCGAGGGAGCGCTTGCGCCCTGGTTGAGCAGGCCGCTCAGGCCCACCGTCACCGGGAACAGCTGGTCGTCGCCGAGCATGATGTACGGCAGCATGAAGTTGTTCCAGACGGCGACGAACTGGAACAGGAAGATCGTCACCAGGCCCGGGCCCATCATCGGCAGGGCGATGCGGTTGAAGATGTACAGCTCCCCCGCGCCCTCGGTGCGGGAGGCCTCGATGACCTCGGTGGGCACCGACGCTGCCGCGTAGATGCGGGCCAGGTAGATGCCGTACGGGCTGATGATCTGGGGCAGCAGCACCGACCACATCGTGTTGGTCAGGCCCACTTCGGCCAGCAGGAAGTACTGCGGGATGGCGAGGATGACACCGGGAACCAGCACGCCCATCAGCAGGATCGAGAAGACGACCTTCTTGCCAGGGAACTCGAACTTGGCCAGCACGTAGCCGGAGATCGCCGAGATCCAGGTGGACGCCAGGGCGCCGACACCGGCGTAGATCGCGGTGTTGAGCACCCAGCGCCAGAACAGGCCGCCCCGGTACTGGCTGAGCTCGACGATGTTGTCCCACAGGTGGCTGCTGGGCATCAGGGTGAACGTGGAGAACAGCTCGGAGCTGTCCTTGCTGGCGGCCATCAGCACCCAGAACACCGGGAACAGGCAGTAGATGGCGCCGATGAGCAGGATGCCGGTGGAGACCGGGCTGGCCTTCTGCCGGAACATCCGGGCGGATGCCCGCTCGGCCTTGCGCCGGTCGCGGTCGGGCTGAGCGCGGGTGAGTGTGGTGGTCATGGGTCAGTCCTCCTGGCCGAAGGCACGTTTCTGCACAACGCGCAGGAACAGGAACGAGAACGCGAAGGTCACCAGGGCGATGACGATCGAGGTGGCGGCCGCCGAGTAGATGTCGTCGCGGGTGAAGGCATCCCGGTACACGAGCATCAGCGGCGACCAGCTGGTGGACAGGGAGTTGGTCAGCGGGCGCAGCGTCGTGGGTTCGGCGAACACTTGGAGGGTGGCGACCATGGAGAACAGCGCGGTCATCACGATCGCCGGGGCGATGATGGGGATCTTGATGCGCAGGGCGATCTGCACCTCGCTGGCGCCGTCGAGCGTGGCGGCCTCGTAGATGTCGGACGGCACCGACTTGAGCGAGGTGTACATCACGATCATGTTGAAGCCCACGCCGCCCCAGAGTGCGATGTTGGCGATGGCGAAGGTGACCGCGCCGCCGGACAGCAGCGACGGCACGTCCCACCCGAACTTCTCGAAGACGAAGTAGAACGGGCTCACGGCCGGCAGGTAGAGGAAGCCCCAGAGCAGGGAGCTGATCACGGCCGGCACGGCGTACGGCAGGAAGATGGCGGTGCGGGAGAAACCGGATGCGCGGGTGCGCTTGGAGTCCAGCAGCAACGCGAACAGCAGCGCGAGCCCGAGCATCAGCGGAATCAGGATGAAACCGTACATCAGCACCCGGCCGACGCTGGCGCCGAACTCGGTGTTCGTGAGTGTCGTGATGTAGTTGTCGATCCCGGCGAAGACCGTGGTGCGGGCACCCGAGCCGAGACCGAGGCCGGAGACCTTGGTCTTCTGGAAGCTCAGGAACAGCGTGTAGAGAATGGGCGCAGCCATGAAGGCCACAAAGAGGATGATGCCGGGCGCCAGCATCGCGTACGGCACGAGCACCCTCGACTTGAAGGTGCCGCGGCCCCGGCGAACCGGCGGGGTGCTGCTCCTGGTGGCCACGGGGGCCTCTGACACTGTCACGAGTTGTCCTCACTCGACTGAAAGGTGGGGGGGATGGGCGGAACGGGGCGTCGACCGGTTGGCCGACGCCCCGAAGGTGCTGCTACTTGACGGTGAAGCCGCTCTTCTTCATGTCGGCGGTGGTGATCTTCTGCATCTCCTCGACGGCGGCCAGGAAAGCGGCCTGCGTCTTGGCATCCGCAGCCTTGGCGAACTCGTCGTTGTACGCGCTGTACGCCACGTTCACGTTCGGGCCGTAGGTGAAGGGGCTCACCGTGGCGGCCACCTCGGCGGCGACGTCGTAGAACTCCGGCTGGTTGCTGAAGAACTCCGGCGGGGCGGTGAGGGCGGCCTTGGCCTGGGCGGCGTCGGCGGGGTAGATCCCGCTCGTGGTGACCAGGGCCTGCACGGCCTCTTCGTCGGTGTTCAGCCAGGTGGCGAACTCGGTGGCCGCCTCCTGGTGCTTCGACTGCGTGGTGACGGCGGTGGACGAGCCACCCCAGTTTCCGGTTGCCGGAGCGTCGACGTCCCACTGCGGCATGGGTGCGGCCTTCCAGAGGCCGGCGGTGTCGGCGGCGTTTCCGCCGAGCACACCGGGAGCCCAGACCGCGCTCAGCCAGCCGACCTGCTCGCCGTTGTTGAGTCCGGCGTTCCACTCCGGGGTGTACATCGGCTTGTTGTCGATGACGCCCTCTTCAACGAGTCCGCCCCAGTACCCGGCGACGGTCTCGGTGGGGGTCTCGGCGATGTCGACGCTCCACGACTCGCCGTCGATGCCCCACCAGGAGGCCCCGGCCTGCTGCGCCATGCCGGTGAACCAGCCGGCGTCGTTCGACGAGAACGTGCCCAGGTACTTGGCCGGGTCGGATGCGTGCACCGCACGGGCCACCTCGGCGTACTCGTCCCAGGTGGTGGGCACGGTCAGGCCCAGCTGGTCGAAGATGTCGGCGCGGTAGTAGAACATCATGGGTCCGCTGTCCTGCGGGATGGCGTAGATCGCGTCGGAACCGAGGGTGACGGAGTCCCAGACGCCGGCAGCGAAGGAGTCCTCGATGTCGCCTGCGCCGTACTCGGACAGGTCGGCGAGAGCGTCGGAGGACACCAGGGTGGGGATCTTCTGGTACTCGGCCTGGATCAGGTCGGGCGCGCCGCTGCCGGCCTTGATGGCGGTGAGCAGCTTGGTGATGGCGGGGTCGCCACCGTCCTGCTTCTGTACCGTCACCTGAATGTCGGGGTTGTCGGCGTTCCAGATGTCGACGACCTCTTCGAGGTTGGGCGCCCACGCCCAGTAGTTCAGTTTCACCGGTCCGTCGTCACCTCCGCCCGCTTCAGTCGAACAACCTGACATGAGCAGGGTGGCTGCGGTGGCCATGGCTACTGCCCCGACTCGAATCGACGTACGCATCTCGTCCTCCTTGATGAATGCTGGTGCTGTGATTGGGCGCCCCGGCCAAATCATCGCGATTTCGCGAGAAGAACTGGGAGCGGTACTAGTAATTCACACAATGATTTCATTGTCAACAAGCGATGCGCGTCTGGTATCCGTCGCTCGCCTGTGTTAGAACTGGGAGCGCACACAGTAGAAGGAGCCTTAGACCAATGCCGATCCAGACCCCAATCCCCGCCGATTCCCCCGCGATGCAGCGCTTGCTGCACGGAACCACCGGAATCCGCTACGGCGGCGACTACAACCCCGAACAGTGGCCGCGCGCCACCTGGCTCGAAGACATCGAGCTGATGAAGCAGGCCGGCATCAACCTGGTCAGCATCGCGATCTTCGCCTGGGGCATTCTGGAACCGCGGGAAGGTGAATACGACTTCCGCCAGCTGGACGACATCATCGACCTGCTGCACGAGGCCGGCATCGACGTCGACCTGGCCACACCCACCGCCGCACCGCCGGCCTGGTTCTGGAAGAAGTACCCGGACTCCCGCCCCGTCACCCGGGATGGCATCACCCTGGGCAACGGCTCACGCGGCATGGTCAGCCCGTCCAGCCCCGACTACCGCCGCGCCGCCGCCGCCATCACCGAGCAGCTGGCCCGCCGCTACGCCAACCACCCCGCGCTGGTGTTGTGGCACGTGCACAACGAATACGGCGCACCGATCAGCGACTCCTACGACGACCACTCCGTCGCCGCGTTCCGGGTCTGGCTGCAGAAGCGCTACGGAACCCTCGAGACCCTCAATGAGAAGTGGGGCACCACCTTCTGGGGCCAGGTCTACGGCGAATGGGACGAGATCGACGCGCCCCGGCAGTCCGCGTCGGTGACCAACCAGGCCCAGCGCCTGGACTTCCACCGGTTCACCTCCGACGCGCTGCTCGAGTGCTACATCAACGAGCGCGACGTCATCCGCCGCTTCACCCCCGACATCCCGGTCACCACCAACTTCATGGCCACCAACTGCCTCTCCGCCGACTACTGGCGGTGGAGCCAGGAAGTGGATGTGGTCTCCAACGACCACTACCTGGTCGCCGAACGCGCCGACAACCACGTGCTGCTGGCGATGGATGCCGATCTCACCCGGTCGCTGGCCGGCGGGGCGCCGTGGATCCTGATGGAGCACTCCACCGGAGCGGTCAACTGGCAGCCGCGCAACATCGCCAAGCGGGCCGGCGAACTGGCCCGCAACTCGCTCTCGCACCTGGCCAGGGGCGCCGACGGCATCCTGTTCTTCCAGTTCCGCGCCTCCCGGTTCGGCGTCGAGAAGTTCCACTCGGCGATGCTGCCGCACGCCGGCGCCGAGACCCGCATCTGGCGCGAGGTGGTCGCCCTCGGCCAGTCCCTCGGGTCTCTGGCTGCCGTGCGCGCCTCCCGGGTCACCGCCCGGGTCGCGCTGGTCTGGGACACCGAATCGTTCTGGGCCCAGGACTTCGAGTGGCGCCCGAGCGCCGAGCTGGGGCACCGCGAACGCCTCGAAGCGTTCTACACCGTGCTCTGGAACCGCAACGTGACGGTCGACTTCGTGCACCCCACGAACGACCTCAGCGGGTACGACCTGGTCATCGCGCCCAGCCTCTACCTCGCCGGACCGGCCGCATCCGAGAACCTCACCGGCTTCGTGCGGAACGGCGGGCACCTGCTGGTGTCCTACTTCTCCGGCATCGTCGACCTCAACGACACCGTGTACCCGGGTGCGGCGCCCGGTGCCCTCCGCGAGGTGCTCGGCCTGACCATCCCCGAGTTCCTGCCGCTGCACGAGAACGAGACGGTCACGCTCAGCGACTCCCGCACCGGCACCGCCTGGACGGACGACATCGAGGTGTCGACCGCCGAGGTCCTCGCCCGGTACGTCGACGGCCCAGCGGCCACCGGGCCTGCCATCACCCGCAACGCCTTCGGCGCCGGGTCGGCCTGGTACGTCTCCACCAAGCTCGACGGCGACGACCTGGACTCCCTGCTCCTCGACGTACTCAACGCGGCCGGCATCGAGGCGGCCCGTGGCGTGGACGGCATCGAGTCCATCACCCGGTCCACCGGCACCGAGGACTTCCTGTTCCTGATCAACCACACGGATGCCGACCAGACCGTGCCCGCGACCGGCACCGAGCTGCTCACGAACACGGCCGTCGACGGCACCGTGCTGGTGCCCGCCGGCCTCACCCGGGTGGTGCACACGCCCCGCTAACCCCGCATCCGCAACTGGTCCCCAGCGGACGATTGCGCCCGGTGTAACGGGCGCAATCGTCCGCGTGGGCAACAGTCAGCGGGGCGGATGTGCCGGGCGGCGGCGGCCGGGCACCGCCCCGACCAGCACGGCGACGACCGCGAGCGCGGCGGGCACCAGCAGGAACACCCCGGCGAGCAGGAGCAGCCCGGTGGTCAGCAGCACCGAGACCACGGCCAGCCACCAGCCCGTCGAGCGGGTGCGCAGCAGGCGCACCGCGGCGATCATGCCGAGCACGTAGATGGCCACCATCGAGCTGGTGTGGGTGAGGATGAACGGCGTCAGCTCCATGCCGTTCGCCAGCATCAGCCCGAAGTAGACGGTCACCAGAGTGGCCACGAGCGCCAATGCGCGCCGCGGCACCCCGCCGGACTCCGCACCCGGCGCCAACCAGGCGGGCAGGTCGCCGTCACGGCCGAGCGAGGCGGCCAGTTTGGCGAACGCACCGATATAGACGTTGAGCACACCGAGCGCCACGATCGCGGCGATCGCGGCCACGAGTACCGGGCCCACCCCGAACGTCGACGCGGCGACGAGGTCCAGCAGCGGTACCCGTCCGGTGCCGGCCGAGACGCCCAGCACCCCCACGGTCACGTACTGCAGGGCCAGATAGCTCAGTCCCACGACCACAAGGGCGATGGCCGTGGCCAGCGGGATGGTGCGGCGGGGGTTGCGGAACTCGCCGGCGATGTGGGTGCCCACCTCCCAGCCAGCGAAGGCCCAGACGAACAGGCTGATCGCGGCGCCGACTCCGCCCCAGCCGTGGGTGAGGAAGGGCGTGAAGTTGCCCGGCGCGGCTGCGGGGGCCGCGACCGCCACAACGCCGATCACGATGGCCAGGAGCAGGCCGGTGAGCGCGAGCTGGGCCACCCCGGACACCCGCAGACCGAAGTAGTTCGCCACCAATGGCGGCACCAGCAGCGTCAGGGCCAGCCACGGCACCACCGACCGGTCCGCGCCCACGATCGCCGCCACATAATCGGCCCCCAGAACGGCCACCACCGGGGCGCCGGCGCCCACGCCGAAGAAGAACCAGTACCCGGTCATCCGGGCCCAGGTGCCCCCAAGGGCCCGGCGCACGTAGCTGGCCACACCGCCGGCATCCGGATACCGGGCGGCCAGGGCCGCGAACGTGCCGGCCAGCGGGATCGAGAGCACGAACACCGCGGCGACGGCGAGAACGGATGCCGGCCCGGCGGCCTGGGCCGCCAGCCCGGGCAGCACCAGGATGCCGGTGCCGAGCACCGCCGCCACGTACAGGGCCGTGCCCTGCAGCACGCCGAGACGCCCACCGCTCGGCTCCGTGGCCGGCGGGGTCGGGTCGGTCAGCGCGGGCGGCGTGGTGCGGGTGGGGAGTTCGGCGTCGGGCACCGTCCCATCGTGCCCGGTGGGCGCATCCGGTTCAGTGGCAGAAACGGCATTGTGCGTCGAGTTACTGCCAGGCGAAGGGTCAGCTGGCGGGCAGGGCCTGGGCAAGATCGGCGAGCAGGTCGTCGATGTCTTCGATGCCCACCGACAGGCGCACGATGTTGGTCGCCACCTCGAGCTCGGTGCCGCGCACGGATGCGTGGGTCATCTCCGACGGGTAGTTCACCAGGGACTCCACCCCGCCGAGGGACTCGGCCAGCTGGAACAGCTGCATCGACTCGGCGAAGAGCCGGGCCGCGGCTTCGCCCGCCCTGAATGCCACCGAGAGCATGCCGCCGAAGGCGCTCATCTGCGCCTTGGCCAGCTCGTGGCCGGGGTGGCTCTCCAGACCCGGGTAGTAGACCTTCTCGATCGCCGGGTGGGTCTCCAGGTACCGGGCGATGGTGAGGGCGTTGCTGCTGTGCCGTTCCATGCGCACCGCGAGGGTCTTGATGCCGCGCACGGTGAGCCAGGCATCCAGTGGCGCAGAAACCGGGCCGGCCGCGAACTGGATGAAGGCGGTCTTCTCGGCGATCTCGTCGTCGTTGATGACCAGGCCGCCACCGATGACGTCGGAGTGACCGCCCAGGTACTTGGTGGTGGAGTGCACGATGACGTCGGCGCCGAGGGCGAGGGGCTGCTGCAGGGCCGGCGAGGCGAAGGTGTTGTCCACCACCACGAGCGCCCCGTGCCGGTGGCCGATCTCGACGAGGCCGGCGATGTCGCTGATCTTCATCAGCGGGTTGCTCGGCGTCTCCACCCAGAGGATCTTGGTCTCGCCGGGGATGATGGCCGCTTCGACGGCGGCCAGGTCGCTCATTTCCACCGTGGTGTTGCGCACCCCCCAGGCGCCGTGCACCCGGTTGATCAGCCGGTGGGTTCCGCCGTAGACGTCGTTTCCGAGCACGATGTGGTCGCCGGGCGTGAGCACCGCGCGCAGCAGGCTGTCTTCGGCGGCGAGGCCGCTGGCGAACGACAGGCCGTGCTTGCCTCCCTCGAGCGCCGCGAGCATGGTCTCGAGCGAGGTGCGGGTGGGGTTGCCGCCGCGGCTGTACTCGTAGCCGCCGCGCAGGTTGCCGATGCCGTCCTGCACGTAGGTGGAGGTCTGGTAGATCGGCGGGATGACGGCGCCGGTGGTCGGGTCGAATTCCTGGCCGGCGTGGATGGCGATGGTGCTGAAGTTCTGGTTCTCGGTCTTGCTCATGGTGCGGTCTCTTTCAGGAAAATTGTGCGGCGGGGTCTGCGGAGCGGCCGGCGCGTGGCCGGCCGGCGGAGCTAGACGCTCAGGTAGGTAAGGAGGTCGTGCCGGGTGACAACGCCCAGCGGCTTGCCCCCGTCGGTGACGAGCAGGGCATCGTGGTCGGCGAACGCGGCGCGGGCCGAGCCGACGGGCTCGTTCACGCCGATCAGGGCCAACGCATCGCCCACGATGGAGCCGACCTTGTCGGTGAGCTTGGTCTCACCGGAGAACACCCGGCCCATCAGGCTGCGCTCGTCGAGCGCGCCGAGGACCTCGCCCATCACCACGGGCGGCTTGGCCGCGAGCACGAGCAGCTGCGAGACGCTGGCCGAGGTCATCGTCTCGATAGCGTCGCGCACGGTGTCGTTCGGGTGCACGTACACGAACGCCGGCAGCGCCCCGGTCTTCGACTGCAGCAGGTCGGCCACGGTGTGGCCGGCGGGCGCATTGGAGAAGCCGTAGCTGCGCATCCAGCCGTCGTTGAATATCTTGCCCAGGTAGCCGCGACCGCCGTCGGGCAGCAGCACCACCACCACGGCGTCGGCGGGCAGGTCCTTCGCCGCGCGGAGCGCCGCGACGACGGCCATCCCACTGGAGCCGCCGACGAGGATGCCCTCTTCGAGGGCGAGGCGACGGGTCATCGCGAACGATTCGGCGTCGGAGACGGCGATGATCTCGTGCGGAACGGCCGGGTCGTAGGCGCCCGGCCAGAAGTCCTCGCCCACGCCTTCGACCAGGTAGGGCCGGCCGGTGCCGCCGGAGTAGACCGATCCTTCCGGGTCCGCGCCGATGATGCGCACGGAGTCCTCCGACACCTCGCGCAGGTAACGGCCGGTGCCGGTGATGGTGCCGCCGGTGCCGACGCCGGCCACGAAGTGGGTGACGGTGCCGTCGGTGTCCCGCCAGATCTCGGGACCGGTGGTCTCGTAGTGGCTGAGCGGACCGTTCGGGTTGGCGTACTGGTTGGGCTTGAACGCGCCGGGAACCTCGCGGGCGAGCCGGTCCGAGACGCTGTAGTACGACTCCGGGTCGTCGGGGGCGACGGATGTGGGCGTCACGACGATCTCGGCGCCGTACGCGGTGAGCACGTTGCGCTTGTCCTCGCCCACCTTGTCCGGCAGCACGAAGATGCACTTGTAACCACGCTGCTGCGCCACCAGGGCCAGGCCGACGCCGGTGTTGCCGGAGGTGGGTTCGACGATCGTGCCACCGGGCAACAACTGCCCGTCACGCTCGGCAGCATCGATGATGTTGACCGCGATGCGGTCCTTGGCCGACCCACCCGGGTTCAGGTATTCGAGCTTGACGAGCACGGTCGCGGAGACGCCCTCCGTGACCTTGTGCAGTTTGACCAGCGGGGTGTTGCCGATGAGGTCGAGGATGGTGTCAGCGATTTTCATGAATGATCCTTCGTCTGGGAGACGTGTGCGGTGCCGTGATGCGGTGCCGGTGAGCGGGGCCGCTGCCGCGGAGGGGCGGCCCGTGAAGCGAGTGAGGGGTGTGCGAGTCGGCTAGCGAAAGCAGCAACAGGGACACGACGTCAGGATGATCACACCCTCACTCTAGTCCGCGGCCGCCGAGCGGGACCAGCCTGTGAACCAACTGTGAAACAGGGCCTCCGGGAAGGGTCCGTTCATCTCCATACGTTCGAATGAGAGAACAGCAACAGATGAAAGAGGCCCTCGTGACCCCTACCCCTCCCCACGGTCCGTCCGGATCCTCCTCGGCGAAGCCCGGTGTGAAGGCCCAGCGCGCCGAGCAACGCGCCCAGAAGCTCGAGCAGTACCACCGCGAGCAGAAGCGTGTCGCCCGCAACCGGAAGATCGGCCTGATCGCGGGAATCACGGCGGGTGTCGCGGTGATCGGCATCCTGATCACCTCGATCGTGCTCACCCCGCAGGCCCCGAAGTACTCCGCGGGCGGGGACGGCGCCGCGATCGAGGGCGTGGAGACCTTTGAGAACGCCTCCGGCCACGTGCAGACCGCGGTCACCTACCCGCAAACCCCTCCGGCCGGCGGGGACCACAATCCGACCTGGCTCAACTGCGGGGTCTACACCGAGCAGGTCCCCAGCGAGAACGCGGTGCACGCCCTTGAGCACGGGGCGTTGTGGGTCACCTACGACCCCGACATCAGCGACGACGAGCTGACCGCCCTGCGCGCCCAGCTGCCGTCCACCTACGTGGTCCTGTCGCCGTTCGACGGCCTGCCCTCCCCCATCGTGCTGAGCGGCTGGAACACCCAGCTGGCCGTCGACTCCGCCGAGGACGAGCGCATCAGCGCCTTCATTGAGGAGTACTGGCTGAGCAACGATGTGCCGGAACCGGGCGCCCCGTGCACCGGCGGTATCGATGCCCCCGGAAAGGCGTAGCCCCGGCGCCCGCCGGGCCGTCCTGATCATCGCGGCCGCGGTCGCGGCCATCGCGGTGGGCCTGGTGGGATTCTCGGTGGGTCGCCTCAGCACCATCGACAACCCCACCCCGCTGTCCACCAGCGCCGAGGCCGGGTTCGCCCGCGACATGCAGGTACACCACCTGCAGGGCGCGGAGCTGGCCATGCTCATCCGTGACCGCACCGACGACGACGCCGTGCGCCGGCTCGGCTACGACATCGCTCTCACCCAGACGCAGCAGGCCGGACAGCTCTACGGCTGGCTCACCGAGTGGGACCTGTCCCAAGCCGGCCCTGAGCCGTCGATGACCTGGATGACCCGGCCCGGCCGCTCGAGCGAAACGCACGAACACACCGACGGCGCGCACACCCCGGGCGCCCCGATGCCCGGCCTGGCCACGGATGCGCAAATCGCCCAGCTCACCGCCGCCACCGGTGTGGAGGCGGAACGCCAGTTCCTCACCCTGATGATCGCGCACCACCTGGGCGCCGTCGACATGGCCGAGGCCGTGCAGGATCGCGCCAGCAACACCTCGGTGCTGGGGTTCGCGAACTCGGTGATCATCTCCCAGGAGGCCGAGATCACCCTGATGGAAGAGATGCTGCAAGCCCGCCAACCGTGACCTAAGCCCCGAAAACCGCAGGTTTTCGGGGCTTACCTCACGGCTCGACGAGTGGGCTTGGTGCTTGTTCCTCGTAGAGGCTTGCGTAGGTGCCACCGGCGGCGAGCAACTCTTGGTGGGTGCCTCTCTCCACCACCCGGCCACCGTCGACCACGAAGATCACGTCGGCGGTCACGATGGTCGACAGGCGGTGCGCGATCGCGATGGTCGTGCGCCCGCGGGACGCGGTGTCGAGGGCAGCCTGCACCACCCGCTCCGAGATCGAGTCGAGGGCGCTGGTGGCCTCATCGAGAATCAGCACCTCCGGGTCCTTGAGCAGCACCCGGGCGATCGCCACCCGCTGCTTCTCACCGCCGGAGAGCCGGTAGCCGCGTTCGCCCACCACGGTGTCATAACCGTCCGGGAATGACGCGATGGTGTTGTGGATGTTTGCGGCGCGCGCCGCGGCCTCCAACTCCGCGGCCGTGGCATCCGGCTTCGCGTACCGGAGGTTCTCGGCGATGGTCGCGTGGAACAGGTAGGTCTCCTGGCTGACGATGCCGATGTGCGACACCAGCGACTCCTGGGCGAGATCGCGCACGTCCACACCGGAGAACAGCACCCGCCCGCCGGTGGCCTCGTAGAAGCGCGGGATCAGGTACGACACCGTGGTCTTGCCCGCGCCGCTCGGCCCGACGAAGGCGGCGAACTCGCCCGGTTCGATCGTGAACGAGACGGCGTCGAGGGTCGGTCGGGCGTCGGGCGCGGCATCCGGGTAGGCGAAGGTGACGGTGTCGAACTGCACCCGGCCGGTCACGGCGGGAACCGGGCTGGCGCCCGGCGCATCCGTGATCGCCGGGGGCAGGTCGAGGTACTGGAAGATCCGCGCGAACAGGGCGCTGGAGGTCTGCAGGTCCAGAGCCACCCGCATCAGGCCGAGCAGCGGGAACAGCAGCCGGGCCTGCACCGTGGTGAACGCCACGACGGTGCCCGCGGTGATGTCGGTGGCCCCGTTGGTGAGCAGCACCCCGGCAACGAGGTACACAATCGCGGGGATGCTGGAGAGGAAGATGCTGACCATGGCGAAGAACCACTGACCGCTCATCTGCTGGCTCACCTGCAGTCGCACCTGGTTGTCGTTTTCGCCGGAATAGCGGGCGATCTCGGTCTTCTGCCGGGTGAAACTCTTCGACAGCAGGATGCCCGACACGCTCAGAGTCTCCTGCGTGATCGCGGTCATGTCGGAGAGTGACTCCTGCGTCTTCGCGGCGATCCGCGCCCGCACCTGGCCCACCCGGCGCTGCGCGAAGACCAGGATCGGCATCAAGATCACCGCCACGATGGCCAGCTGCCAGTTGAGCAGCACCATCGCCACAAATGCCGCGATCACGGTGACGGCGTTGCCGAGCACACTGGACACCGTGTTGGTGAGCACGCTGGCCACCCCGCCGACGTCGTTCTGCAGCCGGGACTGGATCACGCCGGTCTTGGTGCGGGTGAAAAAGCTCAGCTCCATGGCCTGCAGGTGGGTGAACAGCCGCACCCGCAGCGAACCCATCACCGAGTTGCCCACCGTGGCGGTGAGCCAGGTCTGCCAGACGCCGAGCAACGCGGTGGTGACGTACGCGGCGATCATCAGGACCACCAGCAGGGTCAACACGGGCAGGTTCGGCCCGCCGTTTGGCGGGAACAGGCCGTCGTCGAACGCCCGCTGGATGAGCAGCGGCGGCAACACCGACAGCCCAGCCGACACCAACACCAGGATCACCGTGACGGTGAGCTTGCGGCCGTGCGGGGCGAACAGCTCCCGGATGCGGCCGAACAGGTTGGGGATCTCGGGCGCCTCGGCGTTCTCCGCCTTCTGCGCGGCGGAGTCGTCGTTGCTGACCCGGTTGCGACGTCCCCGGAATTCTTCTGGAGGGCGTCCTCCCGCACCGTGCGTTCCGCTCATGGATTCACTCTAAGTCGTCGGACCGACCCTGGTTTCCTGGCCGGACACACGACTGCCGGGGCCGCCCCGCGGCCCCGGCAGTCCCATGGTGCGTGGCTAGCCCTTGGTGGCGCCGGCCAGCAGACCGCGAACGAAGTAACGCTGCAGGCTGAAGAACACGATCAGCGGCACGACCAACGACACGAACGCACCAGCGGTCAGACGTTGCCAGTCCTGGCCCCGGTTACCGCTGAGCTCGGCCAGTCGTTGGGTGAGGGGTGCGACATCGGCGGTTCCACCGGAGAAGACCAACGCCACCAGCAGGTCGTTCCACACCCAGATGAACTGGAAAATCGCGATGGACGCGATCGCCGGCACCGCCAGCGGCAGCACGATGCGGAAGAACACCTGGCTGTGGCTGGCGCCGTCGACCTTCGCGGCCTCGATCACCTCGCCCGGAATCTCCGAGATGAAGTTGTGCAGCAGGAAGATCACCAGTGGCAGCGCGAACAGGGTGTGCGCGATCCACACCTGCACGTAGGTCTGCTCCGGGATGATCGGCAACACGTTGTGGACCTGCTCCTGGATCGGCTGCAGGACAGAGGTGAAGATCTGCAGCAGCGGAATCAGGGCCATCTGCATGGGAACGATCTGCAGGGCGAAGATGAAAACGAACAGTGCCCCGCTCCACTTGAACTTGATCCAGGCGAACGCGTACGCGGCCATTGCGGCCAGCACCAGCGGGAACAGCGTGGCCGGGATGCTGATGGCCAGCGAGTTCACGAAGTAGCTGCCGAGCTGCGGCGAGGAGGAACTCGACGACAGCAGCACATCCTGGTAGTTGGCCAGGGTCAACCCCGGGTTCTCGAAGATCGTCCACCAGCCGGTCGTGCGGATCAATTCCTCCGGACGGAAGGAGGACAGCAGCAGACCGAAGGTGGGGATCGTCCAGATGACGGCGATGATCAGTGCCCCGAAGGTCGCCCACCGGGAGGTGAGGCGGCGTTTGACCCGGCTGGCCTTGGTGCCGACGGCCTCGGCCGGGACCGCCTGGGGCTTGGCGGTCGCGGGGATGGGCAGGTCGACCACGTTGTCGCTCATCGGATCTCCTTCTGCTGACGCATGACACGAATGTTGTAAACCACGATCGGAAGCACCATCAGGAACAGGATCACGGCGAGTGCGGCACCGCGGCCCGGCTGGACGGCCCGGAACGCCTGGGTGTACATCTCGTTGGCGACCACGCTGGTGTTGAAGTTTCCGGCGGTCATCGTCCGCACGATGTCGAAGACCTTCAGTGTGGCGATGGTGATCGTCGTGACGACGACGACCATGCCACCACGGATGCCCGGAAGCGTCACGTTACGGAATCGCTGCCAGGCATTGGTGCCGTCGAGCTCTGCCGCCTCGAGCTGCTCCACCGAGACACCCTTGATCGACGCCGAGAGGATGACCATGGCGAAACCGGTCTGCACCCAGATCATCACGATGATGAGCATGATGGTGTTGATCGGTTCGGACTGCAACCACAGCACCGGCTCCTGGCCCAGCCACACCAGGATCTGGTTGAGCAGACCGATCTGGTCCACCTCGGCCGGCCGGTACTCGTAGACGAACTTCCAGATGATGCCGGCGCCGACCAGGGAGATGGCGACGGGCATGAACACGATCACCTTGAAGATCCGCTCTCCCCGGGACTTGTCGATGAACACCGCGTAGGCGAGCCCGACAACGGTGGACACCAGCGGAACGAGGATCACCCAGATGACGGTGTTGCGCAGAGTGACGAGCGCCTCGGGCTGGGTGAACATCCAGACGAAGTTGTCCAGCCCGATGAAGTTGCCGGCCTTGTCGGCGAAGGCGGTGAAGGTCGTGCGAATGGCCGGGTAGACCAGTCCGAGCCCGACCAGGGCCACGGCGGGCAGCAGGAAGGCCAGCAGCTGGACGACGTCCCTGCCCTTCTTGGGCGCTTTGTCGACAAGAAAGAGAATGAGGCCAAGGACGGCCGCAAAACCGGCCAGAGCCAGGACGACCTGGAGTATTTTGCCGATGAGATCGGTAGTGGTCACGAGTAAATCCGCCTCCTCATTGAGTGGTTTAGATCAGTGCTGCTTCAGCGGGGCCGCGTGGCATCTGCCACACGGCCCCGCTGAATCGGTCGGCGTGTTACTCGGCCGGCCAGGAACCCTCAATGAAGTCGAGGGTCTCCTGGGTGCTCTTCCCGCCGATCCAGTCGATCATGCCCTTCCAGAACGTTCCCGTTCCGACAGCTGCCGGCATGACATCCGAGGCGTCGAAGCGGAAGGTCGTTTCCGGGTCCTGCAGCAGTTCGACGCTGGCGGAAAGCAGATCGCTGCTGGCGTTCTCCGGGTCGAGCCCGTTGTTCGCGCTAATGACGCCGGTGAGGGCTACCCGGATGTTCGCCCAGGTGTCGCTCGACAGGTAGGTCTGAACGGCCACCGTCTCGTCGGAGTCACTGAACGCGGCGACGATCTCGCCACCACCGGTGACGGCGCTGGCGTCGGCTTCGGTTCCCGGCGTGATGAAGGCCCAGACGTCGCCGTCCTCGGCGACCTCGGTGCCATCCGGCCAGAAGCCCTCGTAGAACGTGGCCTGGTGGTGCATGGCGCAGGTGCCGTCGAGCACGGGCAGGCCGGCGTCGCCGAACTCCGTCGTCGCGATCGAGTTGACCTCGCCGAGGCCACCGTTCACGTTGGCCGGCTCCTTGATGAGGTCCCCGACGGTGTCGAGTGCCTCAACGATGGCCGGGTCGTTGAACGGGATCTCGTGGTTGACCCACTGGTCGTAGACGTCGGGTCCAGCCTGACGGAGGACCATGTCTTCCACCCAGTCGGTGCCGGGCCATCCGGTCGCGGCGCTCGACGCGAAGCCGACACACCAGGGCTTCATGACCTCGGACGCGGCGATCTCTTCCGTGAGGGTGCTGAGCTCATCGAGGGTGGTGGGGACCTCCCAGCCGTTCTCCTCGAAGGTGGCCGGTGAGTACCAGACGTATCCCTTGATGCTGGCCATCAGCGGCGCACCGACCAGGGTGCCGTCGACGGTGCCGTAGCTGGCCCAGTCTTCGGACCAGAACTCGGCGACGTTGTCCGCGACGGACTGGGGAGCGGGCTTGAGCGCGCCCGACCGGGCCAGGTCGGCGACGAGTCCGGGCTGCGGCGTGATGCCGAGGTCCGGCGGGTTTCCACCCTGCACTCGAACGTTGATCTGCTCTTCGAACTCGCCGCTGCCCTCGTAGACGACGTCGATACCCGTGCAGGTCTCGAAGTCCTTCCACGACTCGTTCAGACGGTCGGCTTCGACCTCGAGGATCGTTCCGTAGATGTTGACCTCGGTGCCTTCGTCGAACGAACCGTAGGTTTCGTAGTCGGCACAGTCGGTGTTAGCCGTGTCTTCCGCGGCGATATCGCCGGTACAGCCGGTCAGGGCGAGTCCCACCACTGCCGCGGCAGCGATCGGGACAAAGAGCCGGCGACGCTGTTTCGCGCTCATGCAATTCCTCCTCATTGAGTGTTGCTGGTGGACCTGCCCGACGGGAGCCGGTCCGAATGTGTAGTGCTGGTACTGGTGCTCAGGGTTGCGCATGTGGAATCGGTCTCACAGGGAACCGGTTCCACACCACAAAGTACGGCACTGGATGACCGGCCACAAGCCCGAATTGGTCACAGCTTGGCAAAGATCGCGCTCTCACGCTAGCGGTCCGACACATTGTCACGCTTTGATCCCGAAAATACTGGAACCGATTCCAGACCGGGCCAGGAGCGGATATGGTGTGCACAGGGTTCCAAGGACGGAGGCTGGCATGAGCGCGATCGCGGATGTCGCACGCCTCGCCGGCGTCGCCAAGGCCACCGCCTCTCGAGCCCTCAGCGGCCGCGGCTACGTGTCAGAGGAAACCCGCAGCAAGGTCATCGCCGCCGCAGCCCAGATCGGCTACGTCGCCTCCCCCAACGCGGCGAGCCTGGTCACCGGGCGCACGCAGAGCGTGGGGGTGATCATCCCGTTCATCAGTCGGTGGTTCTTCTCGGAGATTCTCGAGAGCCTGGAGCACTCCCTGCTGGCCCGTGGCTACGACATGACTCTGTACAACCTGCCGACCCATTCGGCCGAGCGGGAACGGGTCTTCGACTTCTTCCTCGCCCGCAAACGGTTCGACGGGGTGATCTCGGTCGGCGTCGAGCTCAGCGATGCCGAGGTCGCCCAGTTGCACCGGATGGGCCGGCCCCTGGTCGGTATCGGCGGGGAGATTCCCGGGGCGCACACGATCGCGATCGACGATGTCGCCACCGCTCGCCTCGCCACCGAACACCTGCTCAGCCTCGGCCACACCGACATCCGTCACGTCGGCGGCAGCCAGCTGGAGGAGATGGACTTCGCCGTGCACTCCAAGCGGCGCACCGGTTTCACCGAGGCCATGGGTGCCGCGGGACTGCCAACCCACGACGGCTTCGCGGCAAGCGCGTTCACGGTTCCCGGCGGATACGAAGCCGGCCTGGCCCTGTTCGGCGACCCGCACCGGCGGCCGACGGCGGTGTTCGCGGCGAGCGACGAGATCGCGGTGGGGCTCATCATCGCGGCCAGGGAACTCGGCATCCTGATCCCGACCGAGCTGTCGGTGATCGGCATCGACGGCCACCCGTACGCCGAGATGTTCCGGCTCACCACCATCGAACAGCATCCGCGCAACCAGGCCACGATGGCTATCGACTCGCTGCTCGCCGCCCTGGACAGCCCGGCCGGGCCGGCGCTCACCGGGCACATCACCCGGGTGCCGACCAACCTGGTGATGCGCTCGAGCACGAGCGCACCGAGGTGATTTTCCCGCATCCCGGTGGCTCTGACACCGGTTCGGGTTAGCCTCGAAGGGATGATTTCCGATCCAACCGTCACGGATGCGGCCGGCCCGGCCGCTCCGACGGCGGCCACCCGCTACGCGCCCCGGCGACCGCTCGACCTTGCCGCCACGATGGCTCCCCACCGTCGCGGCCGTGGCGACCCCACCTTCCGCGCCGACGCGGCCGGGCTGTGGCGCACGCAGCGCACCCCGCTCGGGCCGGCGACCCTGCTGCTTCGCCAAGGCACCGACGGTGTGGTGGATGCTCGCGCCTGGGGGCCGGGCGCCCCGTGGTGCATCGGCCAGGTGCCCGCCCTGCTCGGCGACGGCGACGACTGGTCGGGTCTCGACCTCGGCGCGCACCCGGCCATCGCCGAGGTGCGCCGCCGCGCCCCCGGGGTGTGGCTGGGCAGCTCCGGGCTGGTCTTCGAGGCACTGATTCCCGCGATCATCGAGCAGAAGGTCACCGTCCTCGAGGCGCATCGGGCCTGGTACCGGCTCATCCGCCAGCACGGTGATCCCGCTCCCGGCCCGGCTCCGGTGGGCATGATGGTCTCCCCCGGTCCGGAGCGCTGGCGCCTGGTGCCGTCGTGGGACTGGCATCGGGCCGGCGTCGACCCACGCCGGTCGCGCACCGCCGTCACCGTCGCCGTCGTGGCGGCGTCGCTCGATCGCCCCGTGGACGCGGTCACGGCCGCGCGCCGGCTGCAGTCGCTGGCCGGGGTGGGCCGCTGGACCGCGGCCGAGGTGACCCAGCGCTCGCACGGTGACCCGGATTCGGTGAGCGTGGGCGACTATCACCTCGCCGCCCAGGTGGGTTGGGCCCTCACGGGCTCCCCCGTCGACGACGACGGCATGCTCGAGTTGCTCGAGCCGTTCCGGGGTCACCGCCAACGGGTGGTGCGGCTCATCCTGGGCAGCGGCTACCGGGCGCCCCGACACGGGCCGCGCATCACCATCCAGGACCACCGCTCCCACTAGCCCACCCCGCTGTCGCCGCCGGCCCCGCCGGCCCGCCCGCCCGACGCGGGGTAACGCGTCGTGGCACACGGCACATCTCGTGGCGAAGGTTGTGTCTCGCGGCGCACGTTCTGTCCCGTGGCGCACGTTCTGTCTCGCAGCGCACGTTCTGTCTCGCAGCGCAGGTTCTGTCTGGCAGCGCAGGTTGGGTCTCGCAGCGCAGGTTGTGTCTCGCAGCGCAGGTTGTGTCTCGCGGCGCAGGGTAGAGCACGCGCCACCAGACATAGGGTGCGCCACGAGCAACAACATGCGCCGCGAGGGGGCGCTCGGGGCGAGCAGGGGGAGCAGGGGCGACCAGCCGCGAGCAGGGTCGCGGGTCAGCTGTCGCCGGCGCCGATCGCCTGGGCCTCTTCGAGGGCGTCGTCGACCGCGCCGTCGGCTCGGGCCAGGTGGCGCCGGCCGAGCACGATCACGAGCAGCGCCACGAGCACGGATGCCGCCGCGGCGTAGAACGGAGTCGCCGAGGTGAACTGGTCGGCCAGCAGGGTTGCCGCGGGAGGTGCGATCGCACCGCCGAGGAACCGCACACCGGAGTACGACGACGAGGCGACGCTGCGCGGCAGGTCGGTGGCCTCCATCACGCTCTCGGTGAGCACCGTGTTGAGCACTCCGAGCAGCAGTCCGCCCACGATGACGCAGAGCACCAGGCCCGCCGCGAAGCCGATGAACAGGCCGGCCGCGGCCAGGTCGAGGGCGAGCAGGGGCAGCACCAGCCAGAGCACCCGGCTGCGGCGCATCCGCTTGGTGAGCAGCGGCGCCACCCACACCGAGGTGACCGCGAGGGAGATGCCCCAGCCGAAGAAGACCAGGCCCAGGTTCACGGCGCTACCCAGGCCCAGCGGCACCAGGGCGAACGGCGTGTAGGCCAGCAGCACGAAGAAACCGATGTTGTAGAACAGGGCGGCGGCCGCGAGGATGCCCAGGCCCGGCCGGGCCAGCGCACGGAACGGAGCAGAGAGCCGGGTGGGTACCGGTTTGGGGCCGTCGGTCTTGAGCAGCACCACGATGGCGATGAACCCCACGGCCATGAGGGTGGCGCTGCCGAAAAACGGTCCGCGCCAGCTGATGCTGCCGAGCAGCCCGCCGAGCAGCGGCCCGATCGCGATGCCGAGGCCGAGCGCGGCCTCGTAGAGGATGATCGCCGACGAGGTGCCCCCGGCGGCGGCGCCCACGATGGTGGCCAGCGCCGTGGAGATGAACAGGGCGTTGCCCAGTCCCCAGCCGGCGCGGAAGCCGATGATCGACTCGACGTCCTGGGAGAGCCCGGCGGCCAGGGCGAAGACCACGATCAGTGCCAGGCCGATCAGCAGGGTGCGCTTGGCGCCGATCCGGCTCGAAATCCAGCTGGTGAAGAACATGGCGATGCCGGTGACGAGCAGGTAGCTCGTGAAGAGCATCTCCGTCTCGGTGGGGGTCGCGGCCAGATCGGCAGCGATGGCCGGCAGGATCGGGTCGACCAGGCCGATGCCCATGAACGCGATCACGCAGGCGAACGCCACGGCCCACACCGCGGTGGGCTGATGCAGGATGCTCGGCCGGGCGGCCGTGGCCAGGGCGGCGGGGATGGTGGGCGCAGCAGTGGCGCGGCTCATCGGGCGGCCACCGTGGCGTCGGCGGCGGTCAGCTCGGCGGTGCGGGGCTCCGCGAGAAGCGACGGCGACGACGACGGCGACGGCGACGCATCCTGGCGTTCGGTCTGTTCAACCCGGTCGCGCAGGATGGCGACGGCGCGCTCCAAAGTCTCGACGTCGGCGGCGGGCAGGTCGGCGAAGTACGGCAGCAGGGCCGCGGCCAGTTCGGTGCGCCAGGCGATCAGTGCAGCAGTGCCGGCGTCGGTGATGCTGGTACGGCTGACCCGGGCGTCGGCCGGGTCGCTGGTGCGTTCGATCCAGCCGCGGGCGGCGAGGCCGCCCACCAGTTTGGTGGCGGTGGGCTGCGAGACGCGGCTCAGGTCGGCCAGTTCGCCGAGGCGGATGGGTCCGCTGGTGAGCAGCACGCTCAGCGTGCGCCAGACGGCGGGAGACTCGCTGCCGTGGGCGGCACGGGCGGCCACGCGGGTGAGGCGGTGGTTGACGGAGACCAGGTCCCCAAGGATGGAGGTAAGTTGTGCAGCCATCTCTCCACTATATACATAGCCAAGCTATATACATAGCCGCCCGCCCTGCGAGCCGTGAGCTGAACCCCGAAAACTCGGGGTTTCTGGTGCCCTTCTCACGGTTCGCGAGCTTTAACTGCGACGGGCGCCGCACCCCGTGAGGGATGCGACGCCCGTCGCTTGGGAAACGCTGTACGCGTTACACCTGAAGTAACAGCCCCCTTGCGGGGATGCGACTACTTGAGGGTGACGGTTGCGCCAGCGGCCTCGAGGGAAGCCTTTGCCTTCTCGGCAGCTTCCTTCGCAACGCCTTCGAGGACGGCCTTCGGCGCGCCATCGACAACGGCCTTGGCCTCGCCGAGGCCCAGGCTGGTGAGCTCGCGCACAACCTTGATGACCTGGATCTTCTTGTCGCCGACGGCGTCAAGGATGACGTCGAATGCGGACTGCTCTTCGACCTCTTCGGCAGCGGCGGCGGGGCCAGCGGCTCCGGCGACGGCGACGGGTGCAGCCGCGGTGACCTCGAAGGTCTCCTCGAATGCCTTGACGAACTCGGAGAGCTCGATGAGGGTG
>Ga0247806_10000342_pt1 | contig 31164 bp, 23 predicted proteins | sample UWRJL059202B1_FD_179935 | JGI IMG/M metagenome (GOLD analysis project Ga0247806, IMG submission 179935) | Plant litter microbial communities from Arlington Agricultural Research Station in Wisconsin, United States - UWRJ-L059-202B-1 | ecosystem: Environmental > Terrestrial > Plant litter >... | reverse complement strand
TCATCGGAACGCATATCCACGTCGACACCGAGAAAAAAGCCAATGCGGAAGCGCTGAATGCACTGATGACCGGAACTTCTGCACTGATCCTCGATGTTAGCGCGAAGGCAGAGATCAACCTCGATGCCTTGTTACAGGAGATTGGGCTGGAATACATCCGGACTTATTTTATTCCGCATTCTGCACAGCAGGTACGCACAATACTGGACTGGCTCAAAGACAAACCGAAGGCTTTTGTGGCCTTTTACCACAATCCGCTCGCGGAAAAGCAGCAGCCGGAACTGACAGGTGAAGCAACACATCTGTACGAAGTGGATGCATATGCTGTACAGCAGGCCGGCGCCAATGCCGCACAGGAATTAGGGTTTGCACTCGCACTTGGGAATGCCTACATCAACACGCTGATCCAGCAGGGAATGACGGCCGACGAAGCTTTGCCAAAACTCCATGTAACACTCGGCGTAGGCGCGAAATACCTCGTGGAGATTGCGAAATTCCGCGCTTTCAGGACTTTGTGGTCTAAAATGTCCCGCAACCACGCGCCGCAGCATGCCTGCAATGAAACGACAACCATTACAGCCAGAACCGGCTTTTTGAATAAATCCTTGCAGGATCCTTATACGAACCTGCTGCGCCAGACAACCGAAGCGATGTCCGCCGTGATGGGCGGTGCAGATCACCTGTGGATACAGCCTTACGACGCTGCTTCCGAACAGGGAACGAGCGATTTTACAAAACGCATGGCGACGAACATCTCACTGCTGCTGAAAGAAGAATCGTACCTGGACAAAGTCATCGATACAGCTGGCGGAAGCTACGCGATCGAGAACATGACGGCTGTGCTTACTGAAAAAGCATGGTCTGTTTTCCAGCAGATTGAACAACGAGGTGGCATTTTGCACAGTGCTGCGCAGGATTGGTTCCACACGCAGGTAGCTGAAAAAGCAGCATTGCGCGTAGCGAATATCCGCGATAAAAAACAAGTGCTGATCGGGATCAATAAATTCCCGAATCCAGACCTGCAACCGATGAATTGGGTGTTGTCTGAAAAGAAGTACTTCGGACTGAAACCCCTCGTGATCGAATGGGCTTTGGCGCATGAAACAGAAGGAGGTCCGACCGATCCAAAGGAAGATACGGCAACCGCATACGAAGCCAGTACTTTCGAAGCAGATACATCCAATCAGACCGGGACGACCATTCCGACCTTTGAAACGGCTGAGAAAATCCCGCTGCAAAGCTATTACCAGGCAGCAGACCTGAAGGATACCGAGCACCTCGGCTACGTCTCCGGGATTGCGCCTTACCTGCGAGGACCTTACGGATCAATGTACGTCATCCGTCCGTGGACAGTTCGCCAGTATGCCGGTTTTTCTACGGCGGAAGATTCGAATGCATTCTACCGCCGGAACCTCGCTGCGGGACAAAAAGGGCTTTCTGTCGCTTTTGACCTTGCAACGCACCGCGGATACGATTCAGACCACGAAAGGGTGGAGGGCGATGTCGGCAAGGCCGGTGTGGCAATCGATTCCATCCTCGACATGAAGATCCTGTTCGATCAGATCCCCCTGGACGAAATGTCGGTTTCGATGACCATGAACGGCGCTGTGTTGCCGATCATGGCTTTTTACATTGTGGCTGCGGAAGAGCAGGGCGTTAAGCAAAGTGAATTGTCAGGAACGATCCAGAACGACATTCTGAAAGAATTCATGGTGCGCAACACCTATATTTATCCGCCGGAGCCTTCGATGAAGATCATCTCCGACATTTTTGATTATACAGCGCGCAACATGCCGCGTTTCAACTCTATCTCGATCTCCGGTTACCACATGCAGGAAGCAGGGGCAACCGCAGGTATCGAACTGGCTTACACGCTGGCAGACGGGCTCGAATACCTGCGCGCAGGCATCAAGGCGGGCATGGATGTGGACGAATTTGCACCGCGACTCAGCTTCTTCTGGGCGATCGGGATGAACCATTTCATGGAGATCGCGAAGATGCGTGCCGGACGTTTGATCTGGTCGAAGCTCGTGCAACAGTTCAATCCGAAGAATACAAAATCATTGGCCCTGCGCACGCACTGTCAGACCTCCGGATGGAGTCTGACCGAACAGGATCCGTTCAACAACGTTGCAAGAACTTGTATCGAAGCGCTGGCTGCCGGTTTTGGCGGCACGCAGTCTCTCCATACCAACGCGCTCGATGAAGCGATCGCCCTGCCAACGGATTTCTCCGCGCGCATTGCACGCAATACGCAGATTTATTTGCAGGAAGAAACCGGCATGACCGAAATCATCGATCCGTGGGGAGGAAGCTACTATGTCGAGAAACTGACCGAATCGCTTGTGCAGCAGGCCTGGGAACTGATCGAAGAAGTAGAGGAGTTGGGCGGAATGGCGAAAGCGATCGAAACCGGGATCCCGAAAATGCGCATCGAAGAAGCTGCTGCACGCAAGCAGGCACGCATCGACTCCGGAAAAGATGTGATTGTTGGCGTAAACCGCTACCAACGCGAAAAAGAAGATGTCATCGATATTCTCGATGTAGACAATACAAAAGTAAGGCTGAGCCAGATCGAGCGCCTGCGCAAGCTGAAGGCTGAACGCGATCCGGTTGCTGTAGGGCAGAGTCTCGCCAACCTGGCAGAGATCGCCGCAACCGGAAAAGGAAACTTGCTGGCCGCGGCCGTAGATTGCGCACGCAACCGCGCCACACTCGGTGAGATATCGATGGCGATGGAGAAATCTTTCGGCCGTTACCAGGCGACAATCCGCTCCATCAGCGGTGTTTATTCCGCAGAATCCATGAATGACAACGATTTCGAAAAAGCCCGCGAGCTGGCAGACCGTTTTGCGAAGCTGGAAGGAAGAAGACCACGGATCATGGTGGCGAAAATGGGCCAGGACGGGCACGACCGTGGCGCGAAGGTAATTGCGACTTCTTTTGCAGATATCGGCTTCGACGTCGACATCGGTCCTTTGTTCCAGACACCGGGCGAAGCGGCCAGGCAGGCAGTGGAAAATGACGTGCACATCCTCGGGGTTTCCTCGCTGGCTGCCGGACATAAAACCCTCGTTCCGCAGGTCATCGCCGAGCTGAAGAACCTTGGGCGCGAAGATGTCATGGTCATTGCAGGCGGTGTCATTCCGCAGCAGGATTACGATTACCTGTACGAAGCAGGTGTATTTGGCGTATTTGGGCCTGGAACGAAGATTTCGAAAGCAGCGATCTCTATTTTGGAATTGTTGCTGAAAAGTGTTGAAGAATGATCTAAACGGCCAATATAATGCGTTTTAGGGGCTGGTTTAACTGAAAAATGCGGTTGCGCAAGGCGATTTTAAATTTATTTTCCTACATTCGGCATAGTTATTGAAAACAACCCAAAAATAGCAAGTCAAAAATAAACACCTATGAAAAAGTTATCTGCATTATTGGCCCTGTTGATCTACGGCGGCGCTGCCCTGGCACAAGCTCCTGATTACAATGATCTCCGTATTTTGTACGCAGACGGTAATTATGATAAGCTGATCAAGGAGTCTGAGAAATATACGATGAAGGAAAGCACGAAAAACGATCCTGTGGCGTATATCTGGCTGGCGAAAGGTTTGTTCAAGATTTCCGGAGAAAGCACAGGCGAAGATAAATACAAAAACGCATACAAAGACGCGCTCGGCGCACTCGGCTCTGCGAAGAAAAAAGACAAAGACGGTTCTGTGTTTGCTGCCGAATCTGAATTCGTGGACACGATCAAGTCTACGCTGACAGAAACGATCATGAACCACATCACAGCCAAAGAATACCAGAAAGCCAGTGGCTGGATCATCAAGGTCTACAAGATCTCCCCGGACAATATCGGGGCGAAGTTCCTCGAAGGAGCCTGCAAATTCAGAGCAGGTGACAAAGGTGGCGCGGGAATGCTCTGGAAAGATGCTGAGAAAAAGCTTACGGCGGTCACTTCCATCAATGACTGGAGCCGTCCGGACAAGGAAATGCTGAAGATCGGTGTACTGGAATCTGCTGAGTGCTACCTGGCTTCAAAGCAGGTTGACAAAGCGAAATCCATTCTCAACAAAGTAGCCCAGTGGTTCGAAAACGATGAAGAATTCAGAAAGAGATACGATGAGATCGTGAATTGATTCTAAAATAATAACATCATTTAACCCTTTGTAGATCTTCTGATTTATAAAGGGTTTTTTATTTAAAGAAGCTTTTAAGCTACATCAATAGATTGTGTATCAGACGAAGTTTCATTATTCCAAATTTCTTTAATTTCAGCACATGCGATTTTTAATTGTTTCATGTCAAATTTTATTTTGTTCGCGGCTGAAATTATTGTGCCTGCAAAAGGATCGATGCAAATACATAATTGTGGGTCAACGATTTCATCTTCTTGTACAACAAAATTACTTAAAAACTGATTTAGCATTTGTGCGACGAATGCAGACTGTTTGATATTGAAAGGTTTTCCTTTAGATATATGCACTTTACATGCACCTAGATATTTTTTGCCTTCAATTTCAATCCTGAAAATTGCAGTTGGAGAAACTTTCACATGAACGTTATATAGAGGAAGGAATTTGGCTTTTGTTTGAACACATTCCAGACGATTTTCTAATAATGTATCCGGCAAATGCATATCTTGCCACAGTTGAAGAGAAATAATGGAGTTAGCCTTATCGTTTTTTTGCCAATCTTTTGTTACGGTTTTTTGAGCTATTTTAAGTAGCGCGTCTTCAATAAGTTTTTTGTCACCATTGCTTAAAATAAATTTCCTTATCGTTGCTCTAGCCTTTTGATAGTATGGTATTCTAACAGGATCTGGATCTAGCTGTTCAGTAATAATTTTCTTTTTTCTGGAGTCAGTGGCTTCTAGAAATTCTGCCAATGGGTTGATCGAAATTTCAATTTTTTTCATATTAATCTTTTGAAGTAAGACGGTGATTATCGTACACGGTTGCTTTCAATTATTTGATTTTCAATTGTTTAATTTATTTAAAATAATTTTTAACGGTTTTATAATCTACATTTGTTATCACTTTTCTTTTAAACATTCTTAGCTTAACAAGTTCATCTGACCCTGCGGATAGGACACAGCAGGATTGTGTACCTTTGAAAAGGATATTTGAATATGAGCACACCAGGAACAAGTCAGCCATTGCCCACCGCAGGAATCCGGAAGTTTCTCCGCTATTTCCGCAATAAATATATCCTGACATTGACGCTTTTCGTCGTTTACGGTCTCTTTCTCGACGATGACGATGTTTTTACGCTGATCTCCCAAAATGGAAAGCTCCGCAAGATCAAGAGCAATCACGAGGTGGTTTCTGAGAAGCTTGTGAAAACCCAGCGCACCCTCAAACAGCTCGATCACGCTTCTGCACTCGAGCGCTACGCCCGCGAAGAAAAGCTATTCAAGAAAGATGATGAAGATATTTTCATCATTTCCTACGAATAAGAAAGCGGAAAGCCTCAATGCTGAGGTTTTATGAAGGGTAAAATTCGAGAGAATTGATCTCAGGCAGCAGCCTTTCAAAAATTATCAATCCTGGTTTCAACTTCAGGACTTTCGATGAAGTTCAATTATCCAACAACCCTTTCTGTCCGTAAAACGATTGCTGTCCGAGCTTCACGAGATGCACGCCCGGGAAATAATACACGGCGATCTGGTGGTAACTGTAACCGTATTTCGCCATGCGCATCGCGCCTTCCTGGCATAGTCCTACACCATGGCCAAAGCCCCGGCCGCGCAGCACGACTTCCATGCCTTGGGGATAACAGCTGAAAAAAGTAGACTTCAATCCGAATTCCTGGCGCAGGTCGCGCAACGGGATGCCCAACGCTGAATTGTGGTAGAATGCCAGACGTTCAGGCTGGTTGAAAGAAAAGATCATCGGTCCGTAGACAGAATCGGTGAGCGGATAATTGTACCTCGAAACCAGGAAATCCGCCCAAACCTGCTGCGGAATGCGTTTTTCCCAGACGGCTTGTTTGGTATAGATGCAAAAAGTATCGCGAAAGGAATTGAGGTAAGGCACGGAAGTATTCCACACATATTCCGCGGCGCTCGTTTGTCCGCCGCAATTCGCGTGAAAATAAGCGTCTACAAGCTGGTTGTGGTCGTCTTCCATGACGATTCCTTCTGTACTTCGGACAGCCTCGTCGATCGCGGGCGTAAAGCGCAGCATCGAATGGTACGCCTGGCAATGTGTGCGGTCGCACAGCTGAAACCCTTCTGTGTCGTGTTTGTGGGTGTATTTGAGCGCGTACGTGCGGCTCATCAGCGCCTGGACCTTGTAATATTCGGGCTCGCGTCCGCCGCCGCCTTCCGATTCCACAACACCACCGAGGTAATTGTTGAGGTCGACAAGGTTCACGATTGTCAGTCCTTTCGGGCCAGCGGTGATCTCAAAGTCATTGCGGTATTTCCGCTCTTTCACGACCGGTTTTTTGCAGGTCAGCGTGATTGAGAAATTGGCTTTCGTTTCGATCAGTGTTACTTTGGAAAAGATACCGAGGGAAGTGACACCCTTTTTCAGCTGCACGCGGTGGTCTGGCGTATAGATGATGTCCACAAATTCATTGGGAAGGATCGCGCCAAATTGCGTGGAGTCGCCAAAAATCGCGTAGCTGCCGTCATTGTAAGAACATAAAATACGTTCCACATTGTAATCGCGGAATACGCCAATGCGCATCTGCTGTGCCGTCAGTGAGAGGGCCACTAAATGAATGAATACAATGAAAACAAATTTCACAATACAAAATTAAGGCTTGCGGCTGCGACTGTGCAACGCTTAGCGAATAGTTTTCAACAAGGATTGTGCAACTTTCCGGCTTGCGCCGCCGCCGCCGAGGATTTCGCGCAGCGCGGCGTAGTCTTTTAACATCTTTTCACGGTTTTCACCGCCCTCGCGTATGGTTTCCAGTTCTTTGCGGATCTGTTTCGGGTTGCATTCGTGCTGGATCAGCTCGCGCACGACTTCCCTGTCCATGATGAGGTTCACAAGCGAGATAAAACGGATCTTGATCAACCTTTTGGCAATCTGGTAAGAGATCGGAGAACCTTTATAACACACAACTTCAGGCACATTCAGCAAAGCAGTTTCGAGTGTCGCCGTTCCGGAGGTCACGACTGCGGCTTCTGCGGAGCTGAGAATGTCGTAGGTCGCGCCCTGGATCAGGCGTACTTTCCGTTGTTCGAGCAGCGGTGCATAAAAAGAAGCATCGAGCGAAGGAGCGCCGGCCACAACGATTTCGTAGCGGTCTTCCAGTCCGGTGAGTGCATCTAGCATGATCGGCAGTTTAACGCGGACCTCCTGTTTGCGGCTTCCGGGAAGCACGGCGATGATGGGCTTGATTCCCAGCTCCCACTTATTGCGGAAAGTATCCGGCGAGAAAGTATGCTCCCGGTACGATTCAATTGCGTCGAGCAAAGGATGGCCGACATATTCCACCGGGAACTGGAAACGCGCGTAAAATTCAGTTTCAAAGGGCAGGATCACGAACATCTGGTCGACCGTTGCCTTGATCTTGTGCACACGGGACTGTTTCCAGGCCCAGACCTGCGGGGAAATGTAATAGTAAACCCGGATGCCTTGCTTTTTGGCCCATTCCGCGATCCGCAGGTTGAAGCCCGGGTAATCGATCAGCACCAACGCATCCGGTTGATAGGCGAGAATGTCTTCCTTGCACTTTTTGATGTTTGTCAGGATTGTGCCGAGGTTCATCAGTACTTCTGTGAATCCCATGAAAGCGAGCTCCTGGATATGTTTCACCGGTTTTCCGGCTACTTCCTGCATCAGGTCGCCGCCCCAGAAACGAAAGTCAATCTCCGGATCTTCCGTACGCAAGGCCTTCATGAGGTTGGCGCCGTGCAGATCGCCGGAAGCTTCGCCGGCAATGAAATACAATTTCAGCTTGGACATGTTATGCGAATGTGAGATAAAGGATGTAAGGCAAAAAGCAGGCAGAGCCGACAATGATACCCATCGCGAGGTTGTACCGCTCTTTGTTCAGCGACCAGTAAAACCAAAGCAGGTTCGGGATGATCGCCAGCGAAATAAATTTTCCGCGCACCGAACGCATGCCTTCAAATTTGTCCCAGAAAGCGCTGAAAGGATAATGCTGCGTCTGGGACATCAGCAGGATCACGAGTGGAATTACAACAATCGGGGAAATGATCCCGATCAGTAAGCCAAGGGTGTGTTTTTTAGACCAGTTTCTTAAGTTCATTATTCATTGGAATTGGGAATCCGCATTTTCAGTATGCCTGCGGATCGTATATTTTATTAAATCAATCGGATTAATGCAATCCCCAGGTGTTGAGCTCGCTCATCGCGTGATAGGCGGTCATGTCAAACTGGATCGGAACAAGGCTGGCGTAGCCGTTTTCCAGCGCCCAGAGATCGGTGTCTTCACCTTTGTCCTGGTTCTCGAAATTGCCGGTCAGCCAGTAATACGGATTCCCAAACTGATCGAGCCGCTTGTCGAAACGGTCTTCCCAGAAAGCGCGTGCAGAACGGCAAACCTTGATGCCTTTCAGCTGGTCCGCCGGGAGTTTGGGGATATTGACATTTAAGCAGGTTCCCGCGGGAACCGGGTTTTGTAACACTTTTTCAACCATTTGCGCGATCACCTGCTGTGCGCCGGTAAAATCTGCATCCGCAGCGAAATCCGCCAGGGAAAAACCAATCGATGGAATGCCTTCGATCGCACCTTCTACCGCGGCCGACATCGTGCCCGAATAAAGCACGTTCGTACTGGTGTTTTCTCCGTGGTTGATGCCGGAAACAATCAGGTCCGGCTTCTTTTTCAGCAATTCGTAAATTCCCAGCTTGATACAATCGACAGGCGTTCCGGAACACGTATAAGCCTTGATATCCCCGAAGATCGAAGACGGATACATGCGCAGGATTGTGTTCACGGTAATCGCATGCCCCATACCCGATTGCGGCTTGTCCGGAGCGATCACAACGAGCTCTCCGAAAGGTGCAACGGCTTCAACCAGGCTGCGGATGCCTTTCGAGAAGATACCATCGTCATTGGTCACAAGAATCAAGGGTTTTTTCCGGGTCATGCTACTGTTTTTAAACTGGAATGAATCCAGCACGCAAAAGTAACGATTTTTAAGGAGTTTACCGGCTGATAAGGGTTTTACAGAAAGGACAAAATGCATGCTGTCGGCGAAGCAGATTTTAGCGTATGCAGATTCCCGATAAAAATGCGGCTTTAGGGCGGATAGGTTTTTGTTAATTTTAACATCTAAAACTAAAGTTGTAAAATCAGTAAATCCTTTATGGCTCTGACTTACAGCTTTTTCGTTTTGTTTTCGATAGATACAGTTCGCAAAGGAAAATGAAAAAAAATAACACGTACTTGTAGCGTTGTTAATTTAATTTTGCTTATGTTTAAGTAATCGAACACTAAAAACATATAAATACCTCTACTGTATGCGTCAAATAACTTTCCTTTTTCTGCTTGTCTTTTTTCTGCTCTCCAACATGGGATTTTCCCAGGTCAAGATTGGAGACAATCCAACCGTGATCGATGCCAATTCGCTGGTCGAAATGGAAAGTGCCACGAAAGGCTTTCTCGGGCCAAGGGTCGCACTGTCAAGCATTACTTCTGTCGCCCCCTTAACCGGCACGGTGCCGGAAGGCATGCTCGTTTACAGCATTGGCGGCGCGTTGCAGAACGGGTTCTATTATTGGAATGGCACGCGCTGGATCCTCATCGGACAAGGCAGAACCAAATATGTACTCGTTAAAACGGTCAACGATTTCCCGGCACCGGTGGCCGGTGTGATTACCCTTGCGGCGGGTACTTTGTACGAGGTAAATGGAACGATCACGCTGACCAGCATGATCGACCTCAATGGTAATAACCTGATCGGTAGGGATGCGGGCAATGACAAGCTGATCTATACACCCGGGTCCGGATCGCTGTTCACCGGCGCAAGCGGAGGAACGATCAAACTACTGACATTGACAGCGCCAACAACCGGCGCGAAGCTTTTTAACATAGATGCATTGGGAGCGAATACGAACTTATTCCTGGAAAACTGCTACCTGCTTGGCAACAAAGACATTGGACTGATCAAAGGTTTTGGAGGAACGGTTTTACTGGAAACGATGGCCTGCTTCAGCAATACAGCGGGATTTACGTTCCAGGACAACCAGAATGTTTTGTTGTCCAACATGTTGTGGGATATTTCGAACTTCAATACCTATGAGAAGTTTGTAGGGGCTTTCGGGATCATCCAGATCCGCGGCGGCGTGCGGCGTACGTCGCTGGCCAATACGGTGACTGCACTCGATATTACCGGGATTACTTCAATAACCAACGGAGAAGTGAGAGTCGCAATGTTCACCGGAAATGGGACGTATGTAAACGGTACTTTCTCCAATGCATGGGAGGTTGAGTCTTCCGGTGTGCGTACCGAAAAAGATGATGTTTCGACTGGTAATATGTACCTCACCACACCGGTTGCGACTACTTTTTCAGCCATAAATACACCAACCAAAGTGTTGGGAACAACAACCGCAGTGAATTTATTCAGGGTTTCTTCTCCGGCCAATAACCGGCTCACCTATACGGGTGCCAAAACGAAAACTTTTGTTGTGACGGGTGCATTATCCATCACCTCAGCCACAAATAATAACTTTTATACGATATATATCGCAAAAAATGGTGTCGTTTTGCCGCAATCCGCTCAAACGCAAAAAGTGGCCAACGGAGGAGATCAGGGATCGATGAGTATTACCTGCACCGTGTCGCTTGCACCAAATGATTATATCGAACTGTGGATATCTAATAATACGACGACCTCAAGTGCAACGGTCCAGACCAGCAACATTGCGATCAAATAACCTTTCAAGCCCCGACGACATGAAATACTTTCTACTCCCCGCTTTGATAGGATTGTGTAGCTTGCAGCTGCAAGCGCAGAATAAAATGGTGAATACCGGCACGATCAAAATGCACGCAGGCTCCGCGATGGGCGTTTTCGGCGATTTCCAGAACGACGGAACTTTTGCGCAGACAGCCGGGGCAGTAACTTTCAGTGGAGGCGCAGCCCAATTGATTTCAGGGACTACCGCACCTTCATTTTACGATCTTGGGATCAAAAATACGAGTGCAACCGGTGTTACGCTCGGCAATGGCCTTGTGACGGTTTCCAACGCGTTGGTCTTTACAGATGGGTATTTTTATACGACCAGTACCAACGTGCTTTCTGTGTTGGACAATGCAACAACCAGCGGCGCGTCTACAGCCAGTTTTGTGGAGGGGCCGATCCGGAAAACGGGCAACGATGCATTCATTTTTCCTGTGGGTAAATTGGCCAATTATCAACCTGCGGCGATTACTGCGCCTGGAGTCGTTACGGATGCCTTTACCGCAGAGTATATGCGCCTGAATCCAACCGTTACTTTTGGCGCAACGCCCGGTACTGGTGTAGATCACGTAAGTACCTGCGAGTACTGGACAGTAGACAGGACCACAGGCACATCGAATGTGGGCGTGATCCTGGGTTGGAACAGCAACAGCTGCGGCGTGACTGCTTTGCCTGACCTGCGCGTGGTGCGCTGGGACGGAAGCACCTGGGTCGACGTTGGAAATGGCGGTACTACCGGCAATACAACTGTCGGAACAGTCATGACCGCTTTGCCGGCTGCGCAATTCGGGCCGTTTACGCTCGGCTCTTCTTCCCTGCAGAATCCCTTGCCTGTCGGCTTGCTGGAGTTTGATGCGACAGTCGCGGGCGATTTTGTTGACCTGGACTGGAAAACAGCGTCAGAGTCCGGAAATGCCTCTTTCACGATTGAAAAAACAAAGGATGGAAATGCCTACGAATGGGTCGCAACTGTAGCGGGTGCCGGAGTCAGTACACAAATGCGGACCTATGCAGCGGTAGACAAAACGCCTTATACAGGAATTTCCTACTACCGGTTGGCACAGACTGATTACGATGGGAATATTGCATATTCAGACCTGAAGTCAGTCAAATTTGGACAGCAAATCACAGAAGCGCTTACATTCCAGGTGTATCCGAATCCAAATAGCGGAGATTGGATACACTTGCAGTTTGGAGATGGTTTCGCACAGCAATTGAAACTGGAGATCACAGACCTGGCCGGCAAATGCAGCCATGTGGAGCTGCTGACCATCGGTAAATCCGGAGAAGTCTATCTCGTGGATCCGGCGCAGCCTTTGCAACCCGGAATCTATACGGCCACGGTAACATCCGGAAGCCAGATCCGCAGCCAGCGCTTCGCTGTTTACTGAAAGAATTGCAGAGAAACGGGGATAAATGGCAGGAAAACACTACCTTTGCGCGAAATATCCTTGAAATCAGCAAATTCATTTACGTATTTGTCACCATATTCAGGATCAGACAAACAGCGTTATGAAAAAAATTGATGATTACAGAAAATTGCTCGGTGTAAACAGAACCAGTGATTTGAAAGTATTGAAAAGTGTTTACCGTGGATTGATGAAAGACTGGCACCCGGATAAATTCCAGGACGATGCAGGCAAAGAAGATGCGGAAAACAAAAGCAAGGAAATTATCGAAGCTTACCACTTCCTGGTCAGCATTTCTCCTGAAACCGCAGCGCAGATGATGCCGGAATACCTCGAGACAATCGGTTCCAACATTGCAGATTTCCAGTACAAAGGCCAGACCCTCACGATCGAATTCGTGGATGGAAACAGCTACGAATATTTCGACGTTCCGAAAAGCATTTACGTGAAGCTGATCAATGCAGATTCCCAGAACCGCTTCGCGCGCAGACAAATCTGTACTTCTTTCGTATACAGACGTGCAGAAAAAGCGGTCATGGCTTAAGCAGGTCCTGAACAACCGGATATTTCCGATTATTTTACATTAATTCACACACCGGGATCCGCAATCCCGGGTGCGAATTCTTACCTTTGCTTTTCCCATGGACGAAAAATTCGGTAAAGCCTATAAGTTGTGCAGTCAAAAAGCGATCAAACAGCTTTTTGAAGTCAAAAAGGCCGTCAAGCAATACCCTTTTGTACTCCATTATGCACCGATGGACCTGCCGACGACGAAAAAATTCCAGGTAGTTATTTCCGCGCCGAAGCGTATTTTCAGAAAAGCGCACGACAGGAACCGAATAAAAAGGCTCAGCCGGGAAGTATTTCGCAAGAATAAATTACTTTTGGAAAGTAACCTGGAGACTAAAGGGCAGCAATTGGCGTTGTTCCTTATTTACACGGGCAACGAAGAAATGGAATACACCGTGCTGTTGCGCAAGATGGAATCCCTGCTTCAGAAGTTAAACAATGAATTATAATTTGATATATACATGATGTCTACTATCTCACGCGTATTTTTAGTTGGGTTGATCACGATCCTTTCTTTCCAGTCCAGGGCGCAATCCAACGGATTCGAAGTAATCAAGAGTATGGAGCTGATGGACCTGATCTACCAGCACCTCGAAATGTATTATGTCGATGAGCCGCAACCCGGGAAGATCTCCAAAGTCGGCATCGACGCCATGCTCAAAGAGCTCGATCCGTACACGGTTTATTACCACGAGTCGAACATGGAGGATTACCGCATGATGACGACCGGCCAGTACGGTGGAATCGGTGCTTTGATCCGCAAAGTGGGTGAGTTTGTATACATCGCCGAGCCTTATGAAGGAAATCCGGCGCAAAAAGCAGGATTGAAAGCAGGTGACAAAATCCTCGCTATCGACGGAAAAGACATGAAATCGAAGCCGAGCGACGATGTTTCCAGCGCATTGAAAGGACCGAAAGGATCAACGATCCAGGTGAAAGTACTGCGCAACAAAGAAGAGGTGACGGTACCGATTACACGCGACGAGATCAAAATTCCGGATGTTCCTTATTCCGGCATGATCGACAACTCGATTGGCTACATCAAATTAAACAGCTTTACGCAAACCGCATCTTCGGATGTGCGCACGGCGTTCCTGGACCTGCAATCCAAAGGCATGAAGGAATTGGTGCTGGATTTGCGCGGCAACGGCGGAGGTCTGTTGATCGAAGCGGTGAAAATCGTGAACTTCTTCGTAAAAAAAGGACAGGTGGTTGTAACGACCAAAGGCCGTGTGCAGGAAGAAAACAGGGTTTACAAAACCATGGAAGAGCCGCTGGACAAAAATATGCCGCTCGTGGTTTTGGTAGATGAAGGATCAGCTTCTGCGAGCGAGATCGTTGCGGGGAGTCTGCAGGACCTTGACCGCGCGGTGATCGTTGGGAACACTTCCTACGGAAAAGGATTGGTACAGCGTACCTATGACCTGAAATACGGTTCCAAAATGAAACTGACAATCGCGAAATACTATACGCCATCCGGACGTTGCGTGCAAAAGCTGGAATATTACGAACGTCCTGAAGGAGAACGCCCGAAAGAGATTCCGGATTCCCTGATCAAGGTTTTCAAAACAGTCAACGGGCGCGATGTGATCGATGGCCGCGGGATTGAGCCGGACAAAAAAGTAGATGAAAAAGAATACAGCCGACTGACGGCGATGCTTGTGATCAATAACCTGATCTTCAATTACGCAACAGATTATTTCTACACGCATCCGACGATCGACGAAGCGGGAAAATTCTCCCTGTCTGACGCAGATTACGACGTTTTCAAGCTGATGGCGATCAAAGATACATTTGACTATTCCACGGCCTCCGAGGAAATGCTGAAGAAAATGCGTGCAACCGCCGAAGAAGAAGGTTTTTACGAAGATGCAAAAGCAGAATACGACGAGCTGATGAAAAAGGTGGTTCCTTCCAAAGAGAGAGACCTTGAGAAATTCAAAACGGAGATCAAATCCATCCTCGAAAATGAAATCGTTTCGCGGTATTATTTCCAGAAAGGCCGTGCCAAAGACGCATTCCGCGGGGATGATTACCTGGCTGAAGCTCAAAAAGTACTGAAAGACCAGCCGCTGTACAACGGCATCCTGAAAAAATAAGATAGCCGGCATGATCGATTTGAAGGGCAGATGAGCAGGATACTGAATGGAACAATATACCGCAGACTTTTACTGACCGGCTACCTCGGATTGGCTGTCGGGCTCCCATCGAGTAAGGCAGTGCTTTCCCTGTCGACGATCTGGATCATCGTGGTCGTACTCTTACACGCAGATTTTAAAACATACGGCCAAAATCTGCGCAGGAACAAGGCTTTTTATGCCCTGATTGTATTCTTCGCATTTCAACTGCTGAGCTTTTGCTGGTCTTCGGATCTCGGCTACGCTTTGTCTGATTTGAAATCCAAGCTCCCTTTTTACGTCGTCCCGCTGGCTTTTGTCGTGCAACCGATTGAGACGACCGGTGAACGCCGTTTGCTCCTGGGTGGTTTCCTGGTGGCTTTGCTGTTTACCTCGCTCTACAATTTCACGAGCTATGTGCACTGGTGGGGAAACCACATCTATGATGATATCCGCGGCATGTCGCTGTTTGTTTCGCACATCCGCTATTCACTGATGATCGTGATGGGCGCGTCTTTATCGCTTGTCTGGCTGCTGGACCGCAAAGCCGCCTACCGCTGGGCAGCTGCAATCCTTTTTTGCTGGTTTGCTTTTTATACCTATTATGCGCAGATCCTGAGCGGCGTCATGACCTTTGTCGGCATTTTGTTTGCGGCCTTGCTGTACTATGCGATCCGCTCGCGCTTCCGTTGGATCAAATGGTCAGCATTCGCCCTGATTACAGGAATTGTTGTGCTGATGGCTGTTGGCCTGCGGGAATTCTTTCGCGCCGAAAAGTGCCGGATTTCGCTGACCGATATTCCTTACAATACCAAAGAAGGCAATCCGTATATGCACAATTACGAGGTGCCGTACCTCGAGAACGGTTATCCGATCTACTATTTTATTTCGGTGACGGAATTGCGCCGCGAATGGAACAAACGCTCGAAAATCGCTTATGATTCCGTGGACATCAAGGGGCAGCCGATCGAAGCGACGATCATTCGCTACATGACCTCGCGCGGTCTCTACAAAGATGCAGAAGGCGTTCACGCGCTGACCGATGCCGATATTCGCAACATTGAGCAGGGAATACCGTCCATATTGTATAAAACCGGGGGATTCATGCAGCGTCTGTCAGGTGTCAAAACGGAGCTTTTCATGCACAAAGACCCGAATGGGCACAGCATCCTGCAACGTTTCGAATTCTGGAAAACGGGCTGGCGCATCTTCCGGGAAAACCCGGTATTGGGTGTTGGGCCGGGAGACATCGATCATGCGTTCCAAAAGCAATATATACGCGATGATTCAAAGCTGATCGCTAAAAACCGCCTGCAAAGCCACAACCAATACCTGAGCTACCTCGTGAGCTACGGATTGATCGGTCTGCTGATCTTCCTCGCGGTGATTTGTACATTCCTGTATTTTTCCTGGAAATATGCCGATCTGACGGCTTTGCTGTTCATGGTTATTGCGTGCCTGTCCTTCATCGTCGAAGATACGCTGGAAACGCAGGCGGGGGTTACATTTTTTGCCTTTTTCTACGGATTGTCGCTGGGCTCCGTCCATTGGCTGAAACAACAACAGAAAGTACATGAACATTGAGCTTTGTGCCGGCAATGAGGCGGCATGCAGGATCGCAGCGGATTTACAATTAGATCGCATCGAATTGTGCCAGCAACTTGAGATCGGTGGCATAACGCCGAGCATCGGACTGATCGATTTTGCGGTCAACAGGTTGAAAGTAGAAACACATGTACTGATCCGCGTGCGGGCCGGTGGATTTGTCTTTGACGCGGACGAAAAGACAGTCATGGAACGCGATATCGCTGCGGCTGTTGCAACGGGCGCGCAAGGACTTGTGGTTGGCGCGCTGACCGAAACGGGTGATCTCGACCTGGATTGGCTGAAAAAAATCCAATCGATGCATCCGGATCACGTCTGGACCTTTCACCGCGCTTTTGATGAGGTGAAAAACTGGAAAGCGGCGATGGATGCTTTGAAAACGCTTGGGTTTACGCGCATCCTGACTTCGGGACAGGCGAACAGTGTACTGGAAGGAATTCCTGTTTTACAGCAAATGCAGGCGTATGCAGCAGGTCGGATCGAGCTCATGGCCGGCGGTGGTGTGACTGTCGCAAATGCGCATCAAATCAGGAAGGAACTAAGTCCGCAGGCGATCCATTTTTCGGGTACACAGATGCATTTGCAGGATGCAGGATCGCGCTATGCAGCGCAGGTTCTGATCCCGGATCCCGAAAAGATCCGACAGTTGACGGAGATCTTCCGTTCCTGAAACGATTTTATGCTTAAACCCTCGAATCCGAGGGATTTAAATCAGTTTTACAAACCTTATTTCTTATTCACTGCGCGGATCAACATCACAGATTGGATCGCCATCAGGAAAATGAAAATGAAAATCCCGGTGAAGCCGAGGTAACGGGCATCCGGATATTTCGTCGTGATGAGCACCAGGATAAACGTCAGCATCAATAGCATTTGTACGGTCGTGAGTGCCAGGAAACGCATGCTGAAGTTCTCAGGGCCTTTTTTTAATCCGGGGACGATGATGACAAGCCCGAGTGAGAAAATGAGCAGCAGGGAAACATCGAGCAACGCAATCGAAGCGATTTTACCGGGCAAAAGCTGGAAGAAAGTCAGCAGGGAATGGGTGAGGAGAACTGCGACCAGGATCGTGGAGAAGATCCTGAAAAAAGGGGTTTTCATTCTTGTTCTTTGTTTAGTTTTTTGACTTCCTTGAACACAAGGTACATCGCGCCGAATACGCCGAAAAGGGATAAAACGATCGTCCACACGGGGGTTTTATTCGCCTGCTTGTCGTCGAGGAAAGTTCCCAGCCAGGTGAAAAGTGCAATCACTACGCCCATTTGCAATCCCAGTCCCGAAAAACGGAGGTAAGCGTTCGGCTTCTTCTGTACGTTTTTATCTTTTTGTTCGCTTGTATCCATCATGTATTTTAGTAATATTCTTCAAAAAACGCTTCGTATTCGACCAGTTTTTTCGTTTCGAACAGAATCTTCATGTTCTCCTGGGAAATGTACAGGATCTTCGCATCCTGCAGGTCGAGCAGATATTTACGGGTCTTTTTGAACGTACGCACATATTCGCCTGCGGATGTTTCATCAAATGGTTTCACGATGATGATGCTCTGGTTGTTCTCGCCATACAGTTTGGAAGAAGTATTCAGTTTTCCTTTGCTGAAAAATTCCTTGTTGAAATCAGCCACTTTCGTTTTTGCGGTGCTGGAGCTTTCTTTCGGATCCAGGAAGATCATGACCCACAATTCATCTTTTTCGAAATATGAATAGATCGATTTGTTGGAGAAATCAGCTTCAATATTTTTGGAGTAGCCATTTTTGATGATGCCGATTAATTCCTTGGCTTTTGCTTCCTCCGGTGTTGCAGGATATTCAGCAATCACGAGATCAAGCACAGGAAGCATCGTTTGTTTGTCTTCGTTCAGCTGCCCGAGCGAAAGGGCTTTCAGCAACATGTATTTCGAGCGGAAAGGATTCGTTTTTTCGCCGTCGATCACGAGATCGGCTTTCGAGATGACAGGATAGTACAAGCCACGGTTGTAGCGATCGAGCACGACGACATATTCCTGTTCTGCGAGCTGTTCCATTTCCTTGCGTTTCACGAAATAATCGGGATCGCGCAGGTAGTTCGCATAGTCGGAATTCGGGTAATTGGCGAGGATGTAATCCTTGTTCTGATTGGCTTGTGCGTCATCTGTGCCCGCATACAGTTTGTACAGCTGGTAGGCCGCCATGAGCTTGTAATCGCTCTGTGCATTGCGGTCCATGACGTTCTGGAACTGTGTTTTGGCGTAGGCCGTTTCGTTCAGTTGCTCCTTGTAGATAATTCCGGCATCGTAATAGGCGCCGAGCAAACGCTCATTGGAAGCAGCCATGGCCGAATCGCCGAAAGGCAGGTTGGCGAGCAGACTTTCTACAGACAGCGTGTCTTTGGGCGCGTTGGCGAGCAGGGAATCGGCGGGGATCGAATCGTTTGGATCGACGATCTGTGTCGCGTCGACGATCTTATCGCTTCTGCGCCAGTTGTCCTCGTTCTCGCGAGATCCCCATTGTTTGCGGAATTCATTGAATCCGTCGCCACGTGTCCGCGCATTGTTCCAGTACCATTTGTTGCCGCCCTGGTTTTCATTGAAAACTGTCTGCTGGGATTGCAATTCGCGCAGACGCGCTTCGTCTTCCCGTTTTTTGCGGGCTTCATCTTCGCGGATCTGTTTGATGAGCTTTTCGGCGAATTTCTCACGGTCTTCCGGCGAAAGCTGCGCAATGCGCTGTACACTGTCTTCGTAATAAGCGGTTTCAACGGCTACAACGAGGTCGTGGAGCTTGTCGGCTTTGTTCTTGATGCCTAAGGCATTTGGATAATTTTCAGGGATGACCTTCGCGCAGCTGTCGTAATATTTCTGGGCTTTCACGTAATCGCGGTCGGCAAAGCTGAGATCGCCGAGGCGTTCGTAGGATTGTCCTTTCTGGCGCTTGTTGACGGTCGAATAAAACACGGAGCGGTGCAGGTAAGAAATTCCCTCCGGCTTGTTGGATTCCTGGAAAGAAATGTCGGCAAGGGCGTAATAGATCTGGTCTTTGAATTCGCTGTTCTTCTCGTCGCGCAGCATTTTGTTGAGCTCCTTTTTGATCTTCCCGTCGCCACCCATGAACGCGCGGCTGATGCGGGCATTGAAGCTCATTTCGAAAGGCGCATTGTATTTCAGCACTTTTGAGTAGTGGAATTTCGCTTTCTCGTTGGATCCGGTCTTGGCATTGAGCTGGGCCAGGATGAAGTGGATGCGGGCCAGTTCGGCTGATTTTTTCGTGTGCGTAAGCGCTGTTTCGAGTTGCAGGATCGCTTCTTTGTGGTCGTTTTTAGCGAGTGCGAGTGCAGCTTTTGTTTTGTCGAGCTCCAGGCGCAGCTTTTTAGGGAATTCAGGTTTCTTCTTTTCCTTTTTCGCGCTGGCGGATTTTTTGCTTTTTTCTTCTGATTTTTTATTCTCTGCTTCGGCTTCCTGCTCCAGGATTGCTTTGTCAATATTCTTCAGATTCAGGGTTGCATCTGTCAGCCTGCCTGTTTCTATCTGTGCTTTCGCCATCCAGAGGGAAGCGATGTAGTTGGAAGGGTCTTCGGCGAAGAATTTGCGGACGTACTCGAAATTCTTCTCGGCATCGATGTAATCGCGGCGGTAATATTTTGCCATGCCGATCATCAGCCAGTTTTCATCAATCCAGCGGTTGTGCTCGTCTTTTTTGCGGGAAGGCTTGTCGGCGCTCGGCATGCTGTGGCGCGTAATAACTTTGGTTGACTTGGAAATAGCGGTATCTATCGCCGGGTACATGCCTACAACGTCTTCTGCGGAAGGCAGCGCGTCAATCGGCAGGATCTCGTAGTAATTTTCCTTGGCGGAAGAGCGGTATGTTTTCACAGCCTGGGTCAGCAGCTCATTGGCATTGAAATATCCATTGTATCTGGCCGTTGTTCCGTGATAAGTCCTGTTCACCAGCGTATTTCTATCTGTGGAACAGGCAACCAGGATGGACAAAAATAATCCGGATACCAGGTATATGAAGCGAAAATTCATGGGTCTCAAATCAATTTTGAATGCGTAGTTAATCAATGGTTAACTCTAAAAAGACAAATTTATTTTAAATAAGCTGTTTAACCGCATTTTTTGTCAGAATGTTTGCAAATAATTCCGCGCTCCGGAATGGCATTTTCACTTCTTTTTTCTTTTCTTCTTCCGGTCTATGTCGAGATCGCGGTCATTGATCAGCACAAAGCGCAGCGAAACGAAAAAGGAATTGGTTTCCTCGAAGTGATCTGTCGGCGTCAGGAAGTGATAGCCGGTTTGCAGGTGGAACTGGAAGAGCTTGAAGCCGATCACGGGCGTAATGCCGACCAATGTCTGGTTGAAATCCGTGCGCATCACGAGGTTTCCGCCATACGTCAGGTTCAGCCTGCCGCGCTGGTACCAGTAACCGAGGTCATAACCGAGTACATTGTATTTGAAATTGTAATTGAAGCCCATGTGGAACGCGTGCGTGTGCGGCTTGATGAGCTTGACACGCGTAAATTGTTTCTCCGCGCCGAACTCAACCACTGTGTAACGTCCGCGCTGCAGGCCGACATAAGGTCCGAACCTGTTGAAATGGATCTTCGGCGCAGGTAAGGGATGCAGCGCCATTTGGGAGATCAGCCCCGTCTGGGAACGCGCTTGTCCGGCCAGCAGTAAAATGGTGCAGCAGACCGCAATTTTAGCGTTTATTGACTTCATATTCCTGGTATAGGGTCCATAATTCTTTTCCGTCGGATGCATCGATCCCCAGGCTGTCTGCGATTTCTTTCGCCCGGATCGCCTGGTCGACGGTCAGCGTTGTGCTGTCGCTGTCGGACTGTAACGCATTCTTCAGGAAAATGGTACTGGTTTTCAAGGCCGGGATTGTGGTGGTTGAGATTTTCAGCATCGGATCGTACAACAGGGAAGTTTTCTTCATGTGTGGCGGCAGGAAATCTCCCTTTTCGTCGTAAGATTCCAGCAGAACGATGAAAACGCTGATGAAATAGACCATTTTCAGCACGGCGAAAACAATCCCGAAGAATTTGTTGACGGGTGTGAGGTTCGTTACTTTGACCACCTGCTCGAGCATCTTCCCGGCGAAATAAACCATCGCACCGATGCCGAGGAAAGTCAGCGTGAATGCGATCACCGGCAGGTAGTCCGATTGCCAGTTGAAAGTGTTTTTCAGCCAGGAAGCCGTGAAATCCGAAAAGTGGATGCCTGCATAAATGCCGACCAGCAAGGCGAGCAGGGTGAAGACCTCGATGATCAAACCGTGTTGAAAGCCTTTCCAGGCGGCATATCCGATGGGAATCAGGATCAGGATGTCGACAAAATTCATGGTGCCAAATTAGCTGTTCCCGCCCGATAAAAGCGCTCCATTGTGAAAACTTGTACACTTTCTGCTGTTTATTGCGCCGCGATAGCTGCGGATTATCCGGTTTAGTAAAGTTTAACACAAATCGGTCTGAAAGCTGCAGTTTTTAAGGAAAATTAGATTTTGAGGGCTTTTCGAATCCTTAACTTGTAACGACAATTAAGTATTCATGAAAATCAAAAAGATATGAAAAAAATAGCTACTCTTTGTCTGGGATTCCTGTCGACCCTGTTTGCCACTGCGCAGGGACCGGGACCTATCCAGCAAATCTCGATAGGCAACACGTTGGTTACCATCGATACAGTTTACACGGGATTGGATATTCCGTGGGAAATCACGCCTTACAACGGACAGTTGTGGGTCACGGAACGCCATGGGATTGTCAGCCGGATCAATCCGCAGGACCACACGCGCACAGTTCTGCTGGATCTGACGGCGCAAGTCACACAGTCGGGCGAAGGCGGTTTGCTGGGCATGGCCCTGCATCCGAATTTTGACAGCGTGCCGCGCGTTTTCCTCGTTTACACATACGGACCGGCGAACAACATGCTCGAAAAGCTTGTGCGCTTCGATTTTGCGAACAATGCTTTGACGAATGAAGTTGTGCTGATTGATGACATTCCTGCTTACAGCTCGCACAATGGTTCCAGGCTGCTTTTTTTGCCTGATTCCACTTTGCTGATGTCGACCGGCGATGCGCAACAGCAGAGCACGCCGCAGAACCTCGGTTCTTTGAACGGAAAAATACTGCGCGTAAACATGGATGGCACTATACCTGCCGACAATCCGTTTTCAGAAAGTCTCGTGTATTCGTATGGGCACCGCAATGTGCAAGGAATGGTACGCCTGCCGAACGGAAGAATTTACATTTCCGAGCACGGTCCGTCCAACGACGATGAATTCCAGGAATTGCTGCCGGGCAGGAATTACGGCTGGCCGAATGTAGAAGGCTATTGCAATACGCCTGCTGAAATGACTTTCTGCAGTAACAATGACATCCAGGAACCTGTCATGACCTGGACACCGACGATCGCACCGGCAGACATGGCCTATTATTCCAATCCCGCTTTCCCGGAATTTGATGGAAGTATCTTGATGGCTGTGCTGAAGGAAAAAAAAGTCATCGCTCTTAAATTGAACAACACGGGCGATGCCGTTCTCGGTGATGAAGATTACCTGACCAACTCGATCGGCCGCATCCGGGATGTCGCTGTCGGGGCCAGCCAGGAGATCTATTTTGCCACCAATGGTCCGAATGCCAATAATGATCAGCCGAATACGCACTCGATCATTGCGATTTACCCGCCTACCTCGCTCGGCGTTGCAGAGATCACGAATCCAGACATCAAAATTTCGCCCAACCCGGTTGTGAATACGCTGAACGTTGATTTTGCGAAAAATCCTGATTACCCGGTGACGCTGAAAATCGTGTCTATGGCGGGTCAGATCATCCAGCAGGAAGACCTGAGCTTACAGGCGACCGCGGTCGATGTTTCGAAATTGACCCAGGGATGGTACGCCGTCTCGATGGAGAAAAAAGGAGAAGTGATTTTCCAGACGAAGATTTACAGGAATTGAGTTTGAATTGACAAGAAGTAGTCTGCCAGGAGCGTTTGGGAGTCTTGTCAAAACAGGCTCATTTCAACGAACTGATTATCAATAAAAAAGGGAGCGAAATTCGCTCCCTTTTGTCTGGAAGAAGTTTCCTTCCTTCTGAATCTCGCTATTAATTCGCGGACAGGTAATCTGCAACACCTTCGAAAGAAGCGGTCATTCCTGCATCGCCTTTGGTCCAGTTGGCAGGGCAAACTTCACCGTTTTCTTCAAAGAACTGTAATGCATCTACCATACGCAATGCCTCGTCTACGTTTCTTCCGAGTGGGAAGTTGTTCACGAGCTGGTGCATCACTGTACCTTCTTTGTCGATCAGGAACAAGCCTCTGTAAGCGATCATCGGACCTGTAGCCACCAAACGGCCGTCCATGTCATATTCGTATTCACCTGCAAGTACACCGTATGCTTCGGAGATCGTTTTGGATGTATCCGCGATGATCGGATAAGTTACACCTTGAATTCCGCCGTTGTTTTTAGGAACCTGCAACCATCCCCAGTGGGACTCTTCGGTATCGGTAGAGCAGGCAACGAGCTTCACGCCGCGGGCTTCGAATTCAGCCAGCTTGTTTTGAAAAGCGTGCAATTCGGAAGGGCAAACGAAAGTAAAATCTTTTGGGTAGAAGAACAGTACGACGTGGTTTTTACCGATGTACTGGTCCAATGAGAAATTTTCAACGACTTCTCCGCCGTTAATCACTGCGCCTGCAGAAAATGAAGGCGCTTTTTTACCTACTAAAACACTCATATTTTATTTTTGATTTGTTGCTGATTGAAATTTAAATTGTGCGCAAAATTAATGAATTGACGGCTTTATTTGTTGAGCCAGGCGGAAAACATCCAGTTTGTTTTTTCTTTTTCGCGGAGCAGGTCGCTCATCATCGCATTCGTGCCTTCGTCGTTCAGCGTTTCTGACAATGCCAGTATTTCTTTTTCGAGCGCGATCAGCGTTTTTTGAGCGCCGAGGATGTATTCCATACCTGGTTTTCCTTCAGAAATCGTTTTGTTTTCCGGGATTGTGCTTTTCTCCAGGTAATCCTGAAAACGGTGCGTCGGCAAAGCACCGAGCGTCAGGATGCGCTCCGCCATGTCGTCGATGATGATTTGCGTACGCGTGTACAATTCCTCGTATTTGAGGTGCAATTCAAAAAAGTTCGCCCCTTTCACATTCCAGTGCAAAGCGCGGAGGTTTTGATAATGAATCTGGTACGTCGCCAGCAGTTGATTCAGCTTGTCGACAAGTGTTTGTTGATTTTCCATAGTACAAATGTTTTTAGTTAAAAACTTACCGGGATGCCTGTAAATACTTTGCGTGCATCCCGGAAAATTGTGTCTTATAACTAAAGTACAAAGATAATCACGATTGTGATATAAATTAGATTGATTATTTTTATACTTTAATAGAAATTAACAATACCGATAAAATGCTTTCAGCACAACAAATTCAATACATCCTGACGCTTGCCGAACTGCGCAATTTCAGTCGCGCGGCGGAATCCTGTTTTGTGACGCAGCCGACTTTGTCGATGCAGGTTAAAAAGGCGGAAGACCTCGTTGGTTTCCCGATTTTTGACCGCAACCGGAATCCGCTGGAGCTAACCAGGCTGGGCAGGGAATTGTTGCCTTTGTTACTGGAAATACAGGCTGATTTCAGGCAGATCGAACAATTGTCGCAACGTGCCAAGGGAGATTTCCTCGAGGAAGTGCGGATCGGTATTATCCCAACGGTTTCCGCCTACCTGATCCCCGAACTGTATGCGCGCTGGAAAGCGGAAATGCCGAATGTCCAGCTCGTGATCGAAGAGAAAAAATCGGAAGAGATCCTCGAAAGCCTGCTGTCGAAAAAGATCGATCTCGGCATCATGGCAGGCCCGGTCATGGAACCCGGTGTGCAGACAGCGCCTTTATTTACAGAAGAGATCAAGGTTTACCTGCCGGATTACCCGGAGTCGGAAGTACCGATTGAATTGTTGCAGGAAATGCGCCCCTGGCTGCTCAGCAAAGGCAATTGCCTGCGCACGCAGATGATGAATTTCTGCGAATTGCCCGACGATCAGCTGCATGCCTGGAACTACGAAGGCGGAAACATTGAAATGCTGCTGCGCATGGTCGACCTGCACGGCGGCTATACGTTGGTGCCGGATTATTACAGGCAAATCCTCGATGCGCCCGGGAAAAACTTCCGCAGGATCAAGGGACACGATCACCAGCAAATTCCTGCGCGCGCCATTGTCGCATTAATGCCGCACAAGCATACGAAAAGGCACGCTATTGAGCCGCTAATCAGGAGCATCAAGTTAAATTTTGTGAAAAAAAATGACGATTTTTCCGTTTTAAACTGGAAGTAGCGCGTATGCGTACGCGCAAGGATCAAAAGAGGCGTTTCTGAAGATAGGAATGTTTATATTTGGAAAACGACCCATCCGGGTTGTACAGGATAAACACACTCATACATTAACGCATTGCTGGATGATTAGACTATTACTATGGTTGGGGTTTTCCGGGCTGACGCTTGGAGTCAACGGACAGGCCACCTTACTTACAACGGATTTTGAAACCGCCGGAAATCCCTGGCTCCTGAGCGGAAGCACCGCGCCTTTGCAGTGGGTGACGGGAAATTGCGCGGGCAACGGTCCATCGATCGCCGGAACCAATGCGTTGTATATCACTCCGGGCGGAGCCGGAACGGGCTGCGGACCGACAGGCGCTACGCAATTCGCGTATGTAAATGCACCTTCAGGCAGCCGCGAAACGATCGCCGCGACCGAGGTCAATGCTGGCTGCGCCGCTGCTTTGCAATGTACTTTCGATTACCGCATCGACGGCAATGCCACAGATTTCGCTACTTTGATTTACAGTACCGACGGCGGTACAAGCTGGAACACCATTGCCAATCTTGCGACCAGCTCCGTGTGGACCTCCACCAGCTTTTCATTGCCGGCAGCGCTCGATTTTACGAATTTTCAGCTCGGTTTCCGCTTTACGTATGACGATGCCGTCGTGACCGGAAACCCGATCGCGGTGGACAACCTCGTCATCACAGGAACAGATACGCAATCTCCGGCGATTAGCTGTGTTACTGCGCAAACCCAGCAGGTAACTGCGGCCTGTGATGCAACTTTGGGCGATTATACAAAACAATATGCCGCTTTGTCCGACAATTGCACCGATTCTGTGGATATCGTCGTAACGCAATCTCCGGCAATTGGCACAAACGTTCCGAATGCCGCAGGAATCAACATGACTGTTGTTTTAACGGCGACAGACGAAAGCGGCAACAGCTCGACCTGTTCGTTCCTCGTACATTTTGTCGATGGCATTCAGCCTGTAGCTACGTGTCCGCCAAATGCAACAACTTACGTGAATGCAGCGTGTACAGCGGAACTCGCGGATTATACGGCGTTGGCAACCGGGACGGACAATTGTACAGCTTCCGGATCGCTTGTCTTTACGCAAAATCCGCCTGTGGGAACGGTGCTGAACGGTGCAAATCTCGTAACGACAGTAACGATCACCGCAACAGATGCGGCCGGCAATGCAGGTGCCTGTGTTTTCAATGTGACTTCTACCGATACAATTTCCCCGGCGATTACTTGTCCGGCTGCACAATCGGTCTATGCAACGACGAACTGCGCGGCGAACCTAGGCGATTATACGGCATTGGCTGTTTTTTCTGACAATTGTCAAAGCGGTTCACTCACCGTGAGTCAATCTCCGGCGCCGGGTATGTTGATCGCTGCCAGTCAGCCAGTAACTTTGACCCTCAGCGGCGGAACACCGAATCAAACGAAATCCTGTGTTTTTACGGTTAACCTCGTAGACACAATTCGCCCCCAATTGACTTGTCCCTTATCTCCGGTTGTGTATACGAATCCAGACTGCGAAGTCTCGCTGGCCGATTACCGCACGGGCCTGATGTGGTCGGACAATTGTACGACGAACGGTGCGGCGATGACTTTTACCCAGGCTCCGGCCCCCGGAAGTCTGGTCAATGCGACGAACAATGTCGTGGTCATTACAGCTGCGGATGAAGCAGGAAACGCGCGCAGTTGCGCATTCAACCTGCAATTTTCAGATACGGTGCGACCGCTGATTACCTGTTCGACGGGCATTATCGCTTACGCAGGAGCGAATTGTGCATTTACCGTACCCGATTTTCAATCCCAGACCACTTTCACGGACAATTGCACGCCTGCGAATAGCCTCGTTTACACACAATCTCCGACCGTGAACGCATCGATCTTTCAAACGACGACGCTGACAATCACTGTTTCAGATGCAGCGGGCAATCAGGGACAATGTAGTTTCCCGGTCACCTTGATAGATACAGTCAAACCAGTCATTACCTGTCCATCGGCCATCAGTATTTCAACGACTTCCGGTTGTACGCTGAGTCTGGCTGATTACAGCAGTCTGGCGAGTGTTTCTGACAATTGTACTGCAGCCAATGCGCTCGTATTTACGCAAAGTCCTGTAGTTGGGACTACGATCGCGACCGGCGTACAATTGGTGACGCTCACCGTTGCGGATGCGACCAACAATCAGCGCAGTTGCAGTTTTACTTTAACGGTTCAGGATCCTGATGCGCCGGTAATCACGGTTTGCCCGGGAACGCAGCCAGCGATGCTGAACAGCAGCTGTACTGCAGCGCTGGACAATTATATTTCCTTGCTCACCGTTACAGATAACTGTACGCCAACCGGCGACCTTATTTTTGTGCAGGTTCCCGCGCCGGGAACATTTGTGACGGCCAATACGGGCGTAACGATTACAGTTACCGATCTCAGCGGCAATTCGGCTGGTTGCTCATTTACGGCACAGCTGACCGATACAATCCGTCCGGCAGTACTCTGTGCTACCCAGCAGCAGGCAACGATCAACTCAAGCTGTCAGTATACGATCCCTGATTTTTCCGGCGCTGTGATCGCGACCGATAATTGTTCTCCTGCGGCGCAGCTCACTTTTAGCCAGAATCCGCTTGCGGGAACTCCGGGAACGGGCATTACACCTGTTGTGCTTACCATGACAGATGCCGCCGGAAATGCGCGCAGCTGCATCACACAGGTCATCCCGATAGATACTGAAATTCCGGAAATTACCTGTCCTGCGGATTTGACAATTAACAACGGTTCAGATTGTGCCTATACGATCGGTAACCTCGCGGCGACGGCACTTGTTTCAGACAATTGCCCCGATTACGCGCTTACCCAGCAACCTGCGATCGGCACGACCTTACAATCCGGGCAACATCCGGTTTTGCTGACCGCCATTGATGCTGCGGGAAATACAGCTTCCTGTACTTTCAGGCTCACGATCACCGAAAATGAAGCGCCTGAGATCACTTGTCCGCCTGCGGTCTCGAGCTGCAACCCGGCAGTGTTCTTCAGTTGGCCAACGGCAACTGATAATTGCTTCGCGTATGTCCTGCAAACCGATGCAAGCGGATTGGGATCCGGGGATATTTTCCCGGTTGGAACAACGGTGCTTGAATTTACTGCTTACGATTCAACGGGCAATTCCAGCAGCTGTAACTTCAGCATCGAAGTGCTTGATTTTCCAGCCCCCGCTGTGATCCAGGAAGATACGATCGCGTTGTGCGGCGTCACAAGCTACCTGTTGACGGCGAATCCCATTGCATCCGGCAACGGCCTCTGGACACAGATCACGGGCAATACTGTAGGCTTTAACAATCCAAATGCATCCACGACAGGAATCAATAACCTCATGCCCGGCAGCCATACATTCGTATGGACAGTTACTACGCCGAGTTGCGGCAGCGCTACGGATACGGTCATTCTGATCGTTGATCAACAACCTCTGCCGGCAAGTACGCAGGACACGAGCTACGCCTGTGATGCGGCGGCATTCGTTTTACAGGGAAATCCGCCCAATGTAGGACAAGGGACGTGGTCTGCCGTTCAGGGTGGGAACATCGCGAATCCAGGTCAGCCCAACACAACGGTCACAGATCTTGCTCCCGGCTGGAACGCTTTTGTCTGGACGATTTCCAATGGAATTTGTCCATCCAGCTCAGATACGATCCGCATCTACCACAACAATCCGGCGGTGATTGCAACGGCCGATACGGCACTTTGCCTGGAAAACAGTTATTTCATCGCTTCGTCAGCTGCACCAACGGCAGATCAGCAAAGCTACTGGTATTTTGCACAGGGGCAGGGGCAGATCCAATTGCCTGCATCTCCCAATACGCCGGTTTTCGGGATGTCGTCAGGCCAGAGCCGATTGGTTTACAGGCTTTACCATCCGAGCTGTGGCTACAGCTACGATACACTCCTGATCACTGTTGCTCCCTGCACGGAATTCCAGCCGGTTATCCCAACGATCATCACGCCCAACCAGGACGGCAAAAACGACTTGCTCGCGATCGACCAGTTGCATGCGCTTTATCCGCAGGCAGATGTAGTGATCATCAACCGTTGGGGGATGACCGTTTACGAATCGACAGGTTACGCCGATCCGTGGGACGGAACTTTCAAAGGAGAACCACTGCCATTCGGTACGTATTTCTACAAGATCGAATTGCATGACGCGGATGAGCGCACCTATTCGGGATCAGTTACCATCATTCGTTAATCCAGCAGGAAATTATGAAACAGTTTCAACGATTATTCAGCGCTTTGATCTGGGTGGGTATACCTGGTCTGCTGAACGCACAACAGGAAACGCAATTTGCGAACACCGTCGGCAACCCTTACCTGTTCAATCCGGCGGCGGGCGGTATGGCGGATGTTGTACAGCTCGAGCTCGGCTACAGAAACCAGTGGGTTTCGGTTTCCGGAAGTCCGCAGACCTTCTATGCCAGCGGGCATGCGCCGATCAGCTTCAGGGGCAGTAAAAAATCCCTGTCGCCGTTCAATGAAGCCGGCAAATCACTTTATGCTTTGCCCGAACGCACGACCGGCAGCATCAAACATGTGCTCGGCGGCAAGATCCTCAGCGACAATATCGGCCCTTTTCACAAATCCAGTGTTTTTGGGAGTTATGCTGTTCACCTGCCTTTGACTTCGCGGTTGAATATGGGCATCGGACTCGCAGCAGGCTGGGGGAATTTCCAGATCGATCCAAATGAGGTGATTCTGCACGACAACAACGATCTCACCTACGATCAGTTCAAAGGTGGCGTTTCCGGGCAGCAGATACTGGATGTACAGTCCGGTCTCGTTTTTTACAGCAAGCGTTTCTACCTCGGGGTCAGCGGTACACAGCTCGTTCAGAATGTCGTTTCCGTAAACCAGCTCGAAACGGGAAATACGCTGGACAGGCATTTGTTCGTTCAGGCGATGTACCGCGTCGGGCTTACCGATTTGGTGGAAGCAGAGCCTTTTGTACTCCTCAAGGCTACGCAACATGCGCCGGTGTCTTATGACCTGGGTGCGCGTTTCAGGTACCAGCAGGTAGTTTGGCTGGGATTGCAGTACCGCACAGGCAATTCCTATATTTTTTCCGCAGGGATTAATTTTCTGCGTAACTTCCAGTTTTCCTATGCGTATGAGCACAATGCAAACGCTGTCAGGTTGAGCACGGGAGGAACCCACGAAATACAGTTGGGGTTCATCATTGGCAGAAACCGGCAGATTGAAAAGGAA
>Ga0247806_10000341_pt1 | contig 31180 bp, 25 predicted proteins | sample UWRJL059202B1_FD_179935 | JGI IMG/M metagenome (GOLD analysis project Ga0247806, IMG submission 179935) | Plant litter microbial communities from Arlington Agricultural Research Station in Wisconsin, United States - UWRJ-L059-202B-1 | ecosystem: Environmental > Terrestrial > Plant litter >... | reverse complement strand
AAAAGTTCAGTAAAGGGCCTAAACTGGCAATATGATACAATATCATTATTTTTTAATCAAGAAGACATCTCTAAAAAACATCAACCAAAAAAGAACCGCCTAAAAATTACTTTTTAGACGGCCTCTTTTATTGGTTTTAAAGACTGATTAAATTCAAAAATAATGTTACAACATAGAACTATGATTCATATTCTGTAAAAGAAAGGTTAGATAGACTATAATAGATTACAAGGTAAAATATGCCTATGTAAAATTTATTTATGTCTATCTTAATAGTGTTTTAAGCCTATGTTTCTATGATAAATTTCTTTAGTCTATTATCTCGAATCTATTATCTATGCTCTTATATTCTGCCAATTTGACATTTTACCACTTTTGGCAAAACTTTTGCATTTCGCTTTAGCGACTATACAACAAAAGTAATGTTTAAGAAAATATTTAAAAATATGAGCCAGGATAATTCTGAAAAAGTGGAGAAAGAAGTAACGCAACAAGAATTGGTTAATGATGATACCACTAACACTGCTGATGCAGCGACCGAGGCCGGAATAGGTTCGGCAGAAGAACTGACCGAAGAAGAAAAACTCAGGGAAGACCTTGCTGCAGAGAAAGACAAATTTTTACGCCTTTTTGCCGAGTTTGAAAACTATAAAAAACGTACATCTAAAGAAAGGATAGACCTGTTTAAAACAGCTAATCAGGATGTGTTACAGTCTTTACTGCCTGTACTTGACGATTTTGACAGGGCATTAGTGCAAATTGCAAAAAGCGAAGACGACGTTCTATTTAAGGGCGTAGAGCTTATACACAATAAACTTAAAGATACTTTAGTTTCTAAAGGATTAGAGCAGGTAGAAATTAAAGCAGGCGATGCGTTTAATGCAGATTTTGCCGAGGCTATAACTTCTATACCCGCACCTACGGATAAACTAAAAGGTAAAATTGTAGACGTAATAGAAAAAGGATATAAGCTGGGCGACAAGATTATTCGTTTCCCTAAAGTAGTTTTGGGTAATTAATAATTGAAGGAGTTTTAAAAACGGAAGGTGAGATGAAAAAGGATTATTACGAGGTATTAGGGATACAAAAAGGCGCTACGGCAGAGCAAATTAAAAAAGCTTACCGTAAAAAAGCTATAGAATTTCACCCTGATAAAAACCCGGGCAACAAAGAGGCAGAAGAAAGCTTTAAAACAGCTGCAGAAGCTTATGAGATACTTAGCGATGCCGATAAAAAAGCACGTTATGACCAGTATGGCCATGCAGCCTTTAATGGCGGCGGCGGCGGTGGTGGTTTCCATGGCGGCGGCATGAATATGGATGACATTTTTAGCCAGTTTGGAGACATCTTTGGCGGAGGCGGATTTGGTGGTGGTTTCGGCGGATTTGGCGGTGGCGGAGGCCAGCGCAGGGTAAAAGGGAGCAACCTTCGCATAAAAGTAAAGCTTACGCTTGATGAAATTGCTAACGGTGTAGAAAAGAAAGTAAAAGTAAAACGTAAAATACAGGCTGCCGGTGTTAGCTTTAAAACGTGTCCTACCTGTAATGGTGCCGGGCAGGTAATGAAAGTAACAAATACCATTCTTGGCAGGATGCAAACAGCATCTACCTGTCATACCTGTGGCGGTAGCGGCCAGATCATCGAGTCTAAACCTAACCATGCCGATGCGCAGGGAATGGTAATGGAAGATGAAACGGTATCTATAAAAATACCTGCAGGAGTATCTGACGGGATGCAGCTTAAAGTAAGTGGCAAAGGTAACGACGCCCCTGGCAATAACAGTGTTGCCGGAGATCTTATTGTAGCGATAGAAGAGGTAGAGCATGAAAGCCTTAAGCGTGAAGGCGAAAACCTGCACCTTGACCTTTACATCAGCGTATCTGAGGCAGTATTGGGTACATCGAGAGATATCGAAACGGTTACAGGCAAAGTAAGGATAAAGCTGGAAGAAGGTATACAAAGCGGTAAAATACTAAGGCTTAAGGGCAAGGGTATACCAAGCCTTAACAGCTACGGCAGCGGCGACCTTTTAGTTCATGTTAATGTGTGGACACCTAAGACGTTAAGTAAAGAACAGCGTCAGTTTTTCGAGAAATCGCTAACAGATGATAACTTTGCACCGCACCCTGAAAAGACCGATAAATCTTTTTTTGAAAAAGTTAAGGATATGTTTTCATAATTTAAGAAAACTTTATTATATTTGAATCTCACTATTTCGATAGTGATTTTCTTTTTCATAGCAATTTTTCCCATCCTTATGCAAATAAGGGTGGGTTTTTTGTTTTTATCCAAATTTCATATTCCCAAATTATTAATGTAACATTTTAAGAAAACTACGTCTTATAATCGTTATTTTTACAACTTGCAATTCCAATTTAATGAAACCAATATTAGAAGTAAAAAATGTTGTGAAGCAGTATGGCGACTATACCGCTTTAAATGGTGTTTCGCTTACGGTACCACAAGGGAGCATATACGGCCTTTTAGGCCCTAACGGCGCGGGAAAAACTTCGCTTATACGCATCATCAACCAAATAACGATGCCTGATGGTGGCGAAGTATTGCTTGATGGCGAAAAACTTGGCCCGCAGCATATTAAAGAAATAGGCTATATGCCAGAGGAAAGGGGCTTGTATAAATCTATGAAAGTAGGAGAGCAGGCACTTTATCTTGCCCAGCTTAAAGGCCTCACTAAAAAAGAAGCTAAAGAGCAGCTTGATTATTGGTTTAACAAACTAGACATACAGGGATGGTGGGATAAAAAAATCCAGGAACTCTCTAAAGGGATGGCACAAAAGATACAGTTTGTGGTAACGGTATTGCACCGGCCCAAGCTGCTTATCCTTGATGAACCCTTTAGTGGTTTTGACCCCGTAAATGCCAACCTTATAAAGGACGAAATCATGGAACTTAGAGATAAGGGCACCACCATTATATTTTCTACCCACCGTATGGAAAGTGTAGAAGATATGTGCGACCATATTGCGCTTATTCACCAGTCTAACAAACTAATAGAAGGCCCCCTTAACGAAGTTAAAAAACAGTACCGCACCAATACTTTTGAGGTGGGTATTGCTCCAATTAATTTTCAGCACCTGTTGGCAGATATTAATACTAAATACAATACTAACAAGGCGAACTTTAAAACGCTTGACGACGAACTTAAACTACAAATTGCCTTGCCACAGGGCACACCACCCCGTGAGTTGCTACAGTATCTTATGGATAAAGGTGATGTAACTTATTTTGTAGAGAAAATACCAAGTGTAAACGATATATTTATAGAAACCGTAAGCCAAAAGAAACAATGAGCCTGTCTTTAATTATAAAAAGAGAATTTAACGCCAAGGTGCGTAACAAGTCGTTTATAGTAATGACGTTTCTTAGTCCCCTGCTTATTGTAGCCATGGCCTGCCTTGTAGGATATTTAGCAAGCCTAAACGGAAGCGAAATTGTTAATATAGCTATTTACGACCAGTCGGGCTTGCTTAAAAATGACTTTAAAAGCGACGGTAAAACCAAATATACAGATCTTGCCGAATTAACATTTCAGGTCGCAAAGGACCAGGCCGCAAAAGATTATGAAGGAATGATTTATGTGCCTGCATTAAAAGATGTCCATGATCTTGCTACTAAGGTGCAGTATATAAGTAACGATAGCCCATCTATGGAGGTTACCAGCCATATAGAAAATGTTATTAATGACAAGCTCACTAAGAGTAATCTTAAAGAGCTTGGTTTTGAGTATGATAAGATAGAGAAGGCAAAGACAAAATCAACAATTCACCTTAGTAAATTTTCGGGAGAAGAAACTCATAAGGAGGCAAATATTATAAAAGTCGTCATAGGAGGTCTCTCGGGCTACCTTATCATGATGTTTGTTATTATTTATGGTAATATGGTAATGCGCAGTGTTATAGAAGAAAAAACGAACCGCATTATAGAAATCATTATATCATCTGTTAAGCCGTTTAAATTAATGATGGGTAAAATTGTGGGTACCTCATTAGCAGGAATACTGCAATTTATTATATGGTCTGTTTTAGGGCTTACATTATTTATTATACTAAGTTTGGTATTTCATGTTAATATGGGGGCGGGGGCTGCTATTCAGCCACAGGCTGTGCAGGCTACACAGGGCTTTAGCCAGGATATACAAATTTATCTTACAGAGCTTGGCAAGCTCCCATTAGTGTTTATTTTTATATCTTTTATTGTGTATTTTATTGGCGGCTATTTTTTGTATAGCTCGCTTTATGCAGCAATTGGTGCTGCTGTAGACAGCGAGACCGATTCGCAACAGTTTTTACTACCTATAATAATGCCGTTAATGCTTGGGGTATATGTGGGCTTCTTTTCGGTTATAAGCGACCCTAATGGTACTGTGGCAACAGTTTTCTCTATGATACCGCTTACATCGCCCATTGTAATGATGATGAGGATTCCATTTGGCGTACCGATGTGGCAAATAGGACTCTCCGTAGCTATACTGTTTGCGACCTTCTTTGGAGTAGTGTGGTTTGCAGCAAAAATTTACCGCATAGGTATTTTAATGTATGGCAAAAAGCCAACGTATAAAGAAATATATAAGTGGCTTAAATATTAGTGGTCAGTATTCAGTGATCAGTATTTAGTATCACAGTTTTTGATCCATATAGTGCGAAGTAGCGTAAATAGTTAAAACTTTTTTAGATTATTTGCTATGCTTCGCACTATTTGTTACTTTTAAATCGGGTCTGTAGTATTGCATAAGCAATTATACAATCCCTTCATCCAAAAATCTAAAAGAAAGATGCCCAAAATATTAATTATAGAAGACGAGTCTGCCATACGCCGTGTGCTGGGTAAAATACTCAGGGAAGAAAATGATACTTATAATGTAGATGAAGCTGAGGATGGTTTAGCGGGCCTTGACAAGATAAAAGCCGATGACTACGACCTTGTGCTTTGCGATATAAAAATGCCAAAAATGGATGGTGTTGAAGTGCTCGAAGCCGTTAAAAAGTTTAAGCCAGAAATACCTTTTGTAATGATATCCGGCCACGGCGACCTGGAAACGGCTATTAACACCATGCGTCTTGGTGCTTTCGATTATATATCTAAACCGCCCGATTTAAACCGCCTGCTTAACACGGTGCGCAATGCATTAGACCGTAAAGTACTGGTGGTAGAAAATAAAATGCTGAAAAAGAAAGTAAGCAAAAGCTACGAAATGGTAGGTAGCAGCGAACCCATAAACCATATAAAGCAAATTATAGAAAAAGTAGCCCCTACAGATGCGCGCGTGCTTATAACCGGCCCAAATGGTACCGGTAAAGAACTTGTAGCACACTGGCTGCACGAAAAAAGTGAGCGCGCACCGCAGCCTTTTATAGAGGTTAACTGTGCTGCAATACCATCTGAACTTATAGAGAGCGAACTTTTTGGTCATGTAAAGGGAGCCTTTACAAGTGCGGTAAAAGACCGTGCCGGTAAGTTTGAAGCTGCCGATAAAGGCACTATTTTTCTTGACGAGATAGGCGATATGAGCATGTCGGCGCAGGCAAAAGTACTGCGAGCACTTCAGGAAAACATGATTCAGCGTGTGGGTGCCGAAAAAGATATAAAGGTAGATGTACGTGTTATTGCAGCTACTAACAAAGACCTTAAAACAGAAATTGCCGAAGGGCGATTTCGCGAAGATTTGTACCACCGTCTTGCGGTAATACTTGTAAAAGTACCGTCGCTTAATGACAGGAGGGACGATATACCTTTATTGATAGAATACTTTACCGAGAAAATAGCTACAGAACAAGGTACTGCCCAAAAGAGTTTCTCAGCCGATGCCATAAAATTATTGCAGGAATATGACTGGACGGGTAACATTCGCGAACTGCGCAATGTTGTAGAGCGCCTTATAATACTTGGCAGCAGCGAAATATCAGAAACCGATGTAAGGTTGTTCGCCAGTAAATAGTATCTTTGCCACGAATTGCACAAATTCCACCAATTATTTTAGTTTTAAGCTATTAAAATTTGTGGTAATTCGAGTAATTCGTGGTAAAAAATTAAACTATGTTTCTGAAAAAAATAAATCCGGGCCTATCTGAAGCGCTTGAAGATGCGGGCTTTACCCAACCTACAGAATTACAAAAAGCAACCTTTGGTACCATAAAAAGTGGTGCTGACTGTGTACTTATTGCTGATGATACACAGGGCAAGAGTACTGCTATTGTAATCAACGTAATACAAAAGCTTGAAAAAGAGTTTGAGGAGTCGCCCCGCGCGCTAATAATTGTGCAGACTAAAGAAAAGGTGCTGGAAATGATGGAACAGTTTAAACTGTTTGGCCGCAATACCGACCTTAGGTTATATGGCGTGCATGAAAAAGGCGACCTCGACTACGATAAAAACCAGATATCCCTTGGTATAGATGTACTTATAGGTACACCACAAAGGCTAAGTGATATGTTTGCATCTGCCGGGTTTGATGTTAACCAGCTTAAAATGTTTATCCTTGATGATGCTTACGAGATACTTAAGCTGCGCCATGATGTGCGCATTATGCGTATGAGCGATGGCGTGCCAAAAATGCAAAGGCTTTTTTACACACACACATCGTCTGACAGGGTAGAGGCACTGGCCGATAAAATAATGATAGAACCCACTTTTTTTGAGTTTGACGACGAAGAGGGTGAGGATGAGGAAGATGCTGCTGATGAAGAGGAAACAGATACTAACGTAACAGAATAACAAAAAAAATCATGGGTTTAAAGAAAATATTTTCAGGAAGCGAAATTTTGGCAATGGCTTTACAATCGCGAATTGAAGCAGCAGGTATAAGCGTTGTAGTAAAAAACAATATACAGGCAGCAAGAATTTCGGGTTTTGGCCAGTCAGGGCAAGCAGTAGAGGTTTTTGTTGAAGAATACAACATGGCAAAAGCAGAGCCTATTATAGAGGCTTTTAAAATGGGGGAATAACTATTGCAATGGAAGAAAAAATTTTCCGTACCAAGACAGGTTTCTGTCACATATTACCTGATAAAATAGTTTTAACCCGCGACGGTATTGCCGGTAGTGCTGCTAATGCAGTATTGGGTAAAACTAATTCTATTGGTAGAACGTTAATAATATACGGCCTCCTTACAGTTTACTTTGCTTATAAAGCCTTTACCATGTTTGGTAAAGGAGAAACGGTATGGGCGGGGCTATATTTTTTAGTAGTTTTATTTAACATTTATGCTATTGCTACGAGCATAAATAACTCAACCGCTTCGGTTATAGAAAGAAGCAAAATAAAGTCGGTTTCGTTTAAAAAGGCAAGACCAGGAGTAACACGCTCATATTTTGAAATTTTCTTTGAAGATGAAAATGGCAAAATAAAAAAGAGGTTAATTATGCTGCCGGGCTCGCTATCTAACGGCAGTGATGAAACACAAAAGGCGGTGCAGATAATGCAGGGAGAGGGATTACTTTTTAAATAGATATTTGTTTAAAAATACTATTTTTACATAAACGCTTTTGATATGGCACCTAAAACCAGTATTGAACAACTTGATTTAGATAAGGTATATTCTTATGCTGATTATCTTACCTGGAAGTTTCAGGACAGGCTGTAATTGTTTAAAGGTAAAATTTTTAAAATGAGTCCTGCTCCCAGCCGTACACATCAGGTACTTGTAGGTAAGTTTCATATTGCGCTTGCCAGGTATTTTTGCGATAGGCAAGTGCCAGTTGTTCCTTTCACCTTTTGATGTACGCATTCTTAACATAAAAAAGAGTACGTCTGATAAAGAAGTGTACACGGTAGTACAACCAGATCTTTGTATTATTTGCGATGAAGAAAAACTGGATGAAAGAGGGTGTAATGGCACTCCGGATCTTGTTATAGAAATACTATCTCCAGGTAATTCTAAAAAAGAAATGGGTATTAAGTTTAGCCTTTATGAAGAACTGGTGTTAAAGAATACTGGATAGTGGAACCTACAGAGAAAGCCATATTTGTTTATTATTTACAAATGATAAACTAATAGGGCAAAGGCCACTTACTACAGATGATGTTATACAGAGCCCCTTGTTTCCTGAACTTAGCTTTAATGTGGCAGCTGTTTTTGAATAATAAGATGTTTATAAAACCCCTACAATCTTCCCACCTTTTTTATCGCGAGCTCGCGGCATCTGATGATATAAGTCTGTTCGAGCTTGATTCAAACCCCGAAGTACACCGCTATCTTGGCAATAACCCTGTTACCGATATCAGCCAGATTAAGGAATACATTGCGTCGCTAACAGATCAATACAAAACTAATGGCATTGGCCGGATGGCTGCTTTCCTTAATGATACAAATGAATTTATAGGTTGGAGTGGGTTAAAGCTGGAGCGGAATGTTAACGGCCGCGAACAGTTTTACGATATTGGTTATCGCCTTTTGCCACGGTTTTGGGGCAAAGGCTATGCTACTGAATCGGCCAAATTTTTTATATCCCATGGTTTTAACCAACTAGATATTCCGCTTATAAATGCTACGGTATTGCGCAGCAATGTGGCATCGTGCCATGCATTAATAAAGTCAGGGCTTACACAAACTGAAACTTTTGATTATAAAGGCGAAGAAGCGATATGGTTTGAGATTAAAAATCCAAAAAGCTAAACAGGTTTTTGTTTTTTGCGTTTTGGCTTCTTCTCAAAAAGATACCCTATAATTAATCCTACCATTGCCCAAAGTGGTAAACCAAGCAATAACTTTTCGAGATTAAAACCTTCATGATCTATCAGGGGAAAGAATCCCATGGTAATTATATATAATATACCGGCCCATACAAGGCCGGAGCGAACCCACTTTTTCATGACTTAAAAATTTAGGTTAGACATTAAACGTAAAATTACAAAATAGCCTTGCTAAATAAGTAACTGTATATCTAATTTAAGATTTTTTTTGAGATTGGCAATTTGATAATCTATTAAATATGTGAATTTCTGTTTCCCTGCCTGAGCTAATTATCTATCTTTGCGGCTTTAAAAAATATCCCTGATGATTACAGTAGATTCTATTTCGGTACAGTTTGGCGGTACCACACTTTTTAGCGATGTTTCGTTCTCTATAAACGAGACCGATAAAATAGCCCTTATGGGTAAAAATGGTGCTGGAAAATCGACCCTGCTCAAAATTATAGCCGGCGAGAGCAAACCGTCATCGGGTAACATATCGGCGCCTAAGGGTACAGTTATAGCTTATTTGCCACAGCATTTGCTTACGCATGATAACGCTACGGTATTTGAAGAAACATCTAAAGCATTTGCGGCTATCTTTAAAATGAAGGCCGAGATTGATGCTCTTAATGAAGAACTTACTGTGCGCACCGATTATGAATCGGACGAGTATTACAAGATTATCGAAAAAGTATCTGAGCTTAGCGAGAAATTTTATTCGATAGAAGAAATAAATTATGAGGCAGAGGTAGAGAAGGTACTTGTGGGTATGGGCTTTAGCCGTGAAGATTTTACAAGGCAAACATCTGAATTTAGTGGCGGATGGCGCATGCGCATAGAGCTTGCTAAAATACTGTTACAAAAACCCGACCTTATATTGCTGGATGAGCCTACCAACCACATGGATATTGAGAGTATACAGTGGCTGGAAGATTTTCTTATAAACAGTGCAAAAGCTGTTATGGTAATTAGCCATGACAGGACTTTTGTAGATAATATTACCACACGTACCATAGAAGTTACTATGGGGCGCATATATGATTATAAAGCTAAGTACTCGCATTATTTAGAGTTGCGCAAAGACCGTCGCGTGCACCAGCAAAAGGCCTATGACGAGCAGCAAAAAATGATTGCCGAGAACCAGGCGTTTATTGAACGTTTTAGAGGTACTTTTTCTAAGACTGAGCAAGTACAGTCTCGCGTGAGAATGCTTGAAAAACTGGTTCATGTGGAGGTAGATGAGGTTGACACATCAGCTTTAAAACTAAAATTCCCGTCATCAGTACGGTCAGGGCAATACCCCGTTGTGGTAAATGAACTGACAAAAAAATATGGCGACCATGTTGTTTTTAACAACGCATCTATGGTTATAGAGCGTGGGCAAAAGCTGGCGTTTGTGGGCAGGAACGGCGAGGGCAAATCTACCATGGTTAAAGCCATTATGAACGAGATAGGTTATGAGGGTGGTAAGTTAGAGCTTGGGCATAATATACAAATTGGTTATTTTGCGCAAAACCAGGCAGCCATGCTTGATGAGAACCTTACTGTTTTTGAAACGATAGACCGAATTGCAGAGGGTGACATACGCACACAGATTAAGACCATACTTGGTGCTTTTATGTTTAGCGGAGATGATACCACTAAAAAGGTTAAAGTGCTCTCCGGTGGAGAGAAAACCCGTTTAGCAATGATAAAATTATTGCTGGAGCCGGTTAACCTACTTATTCTGGATGAGCCTACCAACCACCTCGATATGAAAACCAAAGATATTATTAAAGATGCCCTTAATGCGTTTGATGGTACATTAATATTAGTATCTCACGACAGGGATTTTCTTGACGGCCTCGTGACAAAGGTTTTTGAATTTGGCAATAAGCGTGTTAAAGAGCATTTTGAGGGTATAAAAGGTTTTCTTGAGCTTAAAAAGATGGAGAATTTAAGGGATATAGAAAAGAAATAAATTTTAAGTAAATTGAATTTTTTTCTAAAACACAAAAGGCATAAGCGGATAGCTTATGCCTTTTAATATTGTGGTTATGGTGTATTGCTTAGTTAAATTTAACTTCAAGAACATCTATTTCGCCTTCTCTAACTTCGTTGTTGTCATCGGCAATAATATTGATGCCAGATATGCAAAGTGCTTTTGCCCTTTTTGTACCCTGTTTTACAAGCTTGTTAAAGTTTGATGGGTGCAGCATAAGCATTACATTCTCTGACAGGGCATTTGTAAGTATAAAACTTTTAATGGTGGCTAAGTCGATGTTCGTTTTCATGAGGTGGTGTTTTAGGTGGTTATGTTTTACAAAGATGCTCGATTATTCTCGTAATGTTTAATAATGCTATGCCAATAAAATATTAAATTTAGTTAATAAATTTAATAACAATCCCTTAACTATTTCGATTGAAGCGGCGATAATTATAAATACTTAAGCTGCAGTTTTTAAATAATAAAGCCCCTTCAATTTGTTGTAATTTTTGTTAAATGCAGTGCTGTATGCAAAGCGTTCATTTTTTTGGATTTTGAAAAATTTAATTCATGGCTAATTTACTATGTGTTAATAAATTGGTTCTGCAGTTGTGCGGTGGTTAAAATTCTTATTGGTTTATTATTGTTTGATAATCATTAGTTAATGTTTTTGAGGAAGAGCAAATAATTTTAGATACTAAAAAAGCCCTTAAAATTAATCTAAGGGCTGTTTTACTCTTTTTTAGAATAGTATAGCCTAAAAATCCAATGTCTGTAAATATAAAACTCAATTTATCAGCATTGTCAGGTAATAATCAGTGTCATTATTAAACTTCATGACTTTAGTATTTATAGCTAATATGGTATAAGGTTCGTCATGGTTACCTTCAATTTCAAAGCTTCCGCTTGCAGTATACTGTTCCAAAAATGGCTTCAGGTCAAGATCTTCAACATCCTGTTTGGGTAGTAAAACAAAATACTCTATAACGGTATCTTCACCTCTAAAGGTAGCATTACCTTCAAAGTTTTTAAGCTCATCAAAAGCATCTTTGGCGTTTTGGTAGTTCATATGGTTGATGTTTAAGTAAGTTAATTGTGTTTCTTTTAATTTTGCCTTTTGCCTTTTGCAGTTTACCGTGACAGCCATTTGTATAAACGTTCGGCATTTTCTTTCGTAAATAAGCCTGTTCCGGTGCTCATTGTGGCAGCCGATCCGCAGGCAACACCCATGTGCGCCATTTGCGCATGCGAACCGCTATTAGCTAAAACAGATACCATACCTGCTACCATACTATCGCCTGCGCCTACTGTGCTTAGCTTTTTAACAGATGGTGCCGGTACGTGTATACATTGGTCTTTACTAACAAGGTAAGCACCCTGTGGCCCAAGTGATACCACCACAATTTCTGCTTTACCTTCATCAATAAGTTGTTTGGCAGCTTCGTCGGCACTTTCGTTATCCAGTTCTTCACGGCCGGTAAGCAGGCTTAGCTCGCCCAGGTTAGGTTTAAGAAGGAACACACCTTCTTTAAGTACTTCAGTTAATGCATCGCCAGATGTATCTGCAATAACTTTAGCGCCTTTTGCCTTTAGTCCTTTTACAAGCATACGCATATAAGCAGCATCAATACCTTGGGGCAGGCTGCCGCTTAAAATTACAATTTCGGGAAAAGGAGAAAAGCTGTTTATTTTATTGGTTAATGCAGTTACTTCTTCTTTGGTAACAGGGTCGCCGGGCATACCAAAACGGTATTGCTCGTTATGTGATTTATCTACAACAATAAAATTTTCGCGTGTTTCGGCCGCAACATGAACAGGGCTTATGGTAATGCCTTCTTCGTTAAGTAATTTTTCAAGCATTTCGCCGGTGCGCCCTCCCGATAAGAATAAGGCAGTAGATTTTATACCCAGCCGCAAAAGGCCGCGGGATACATTTATCCCACCGCCTCCGGGTTCATATTTTGGCGCAGTGCAGCGCAACTTTTTTTCTGGTTTTATATTTTCTACAGCACAACTTTTATCTACTGTAGGGTTAAGGGTAATAGTAAGTATGTTTTTTATCATTGCAGGGTGGCTTTATCGCTGTAAGCTAATGTACCAAATAAAACCATCTATACCACCTAACGTTGTGTTAAGAGTGCTGCAACGTTATGTAACTATCTCTCGTGTAAAAACCTTTCAAGAATGCTGTATTCATTGCTTAGCTCTATATAGTAACACCCCTGAGGGATTTCTACATCAAGCTCAGCAATTTGTTTTTCGGTAAAACCGCGTTTGCGCAGGTCTTCACTGGTGTGCAGTAACACCGGCTCGTCGCCCACATAATAAAGATTGTCATCGGTACGGGTTATCTCGCTTACGTGGCCAGAAATGCCATAGTCCATAGAGTTGTACAAAAGTTCTTTTTCAAGTTCTTCATCGGTCAGTTTGTTGAGCCAAACTTTAAGTTCTTTTAGCTTCATGTTGCAATTAGTAAAATTAGTTTTTAAAAGGGGGTACACGGTAAAATTCTTCGGGGGGCCAAAAAATTTATGGTATAAAAGTAGATAATTTTTTGATAATGTTTTATATACAATATAATATTTATTTCGTAATGTTAGTAGTAAACATCACTGAAGCTTAGGTTAATGCAAATATTAATTATAAAACAGTTCTATATTAAATAATGCTATTAAAAGGTGTTAGATGGGTGATTTAGTGCTTAAATTACATGAACATAAAATGTAGCTGAGTAATTATTGATGTTTTAACATTTTTGTATGATGTATATTTACAAGAGTAAATGGCGGAATAAATACTGTGAGTCTGCAATTATTTAAATGATGAATATAAATTACAGATGGTATAATTTTTGATTTATTTTAAAAAAAATATAACCGGCACAGTATTTTGTGCCTGATTTTTATAAAAAAATGAAAAATTACGACCTTAAGCACGTAGCTTATCACGTATTGGTAGGACTTTATTTTATGTGGCTACTGGTATTTAGCGTGCTATTAAGTATGGGGTTTAACCATACAATTAGCGGAGGCAACCCACAACTATCTAAGGTGTACCCTGTATGGATTTGCCTTAATTTTATTATGGGCACATCGGTATTTATTGTACTAAGGCTTTTTCGCAACCATACTTTTTTAAGTAAGATTATAAATTACAGTTATTATGTAGTGATATTAGCAGCAACAGTTACCGTTTTTCTTATTATGAACAAGGTTTAGTTTTTTGATAAGTAACTGTTTATACTAAACTTTAATAAAGCTTTAATCTTACGGGCTGCCGCTGTTATTTCTTAAAAAGGTTGCTTATGTAATTTTAATTTTTTAATTTTTCCTAAAATAAACCCCGCCTACTATTTTTTAATAAAGTTAGTGCGGGATAACGTATATTTGCCTTTATTTTAATAACGAATGGATAACAAGAGCGAAGAGTTTTATGCCAGGCTTAAAGAAGAACTGGCCGGGTCTACAGAATGGCCATCAGAATATTTATTTAAATTTATTGTACCTACAGATGGTAATAAGGTTTTAGTAATAGAAGAGGCCTTTAATAATATGGGAGCCGTTATAGATACACGCGCTTCTAAAACAGGTAAATATACCAGCGTTTCTATAAACGTGCGTATGGAGAGTGCACAGGCTGTAATAGATAAGTACTTACAGATGTCATCCATAGAAGGTATTATATCTTTATAATTACCCCAATACTACACATTATGAGATATACCCCCGAAGAAGCCGTTAATTTTCTTGAATATAATGCCGAAAGGCCGCACCTTATTATTCCGGAATATGGCCGTCACCTGCAAAAACTTATAGAGCAGGCCGTGGCACTGGAAGACAGGAGCGAGCGCAACAAGGCTGCAAAATATATTATAGGTGTTATGGGTGGTCTTAACCCTCACCTGCGTGATGTGCCCGATTTTCAGCACAAGCTATGGGATCAGATATTTATAATGTCTGATTTTAAACTGGATGTTGATTCGCCGTACCCTACACCATCGCGAGAAGTGCTTAATGTTAAGCCGGGGCCGTTAGGATATCCTCAAAACTTTCCTAAGTACCGTTTTTATGGCAATAACATTAAAAACATGATAGATGTTGCTAACAGCTGGGAAGATGGCGAAATGAAAAATGCGCTTATTATTGTGATTGCAAACCACATGAAAAAAAGCTACCTGAGCTGGAATAAAGACACTGTTAAAGATGATGTTATTTTTGAACATCTTTTAGAACTTAGCGGAGGTAAAATAAACCTGCTTGCCGCAGATGAAGAACTATCTACATCTATAGACCTTATGAAGGTTAATAAAAAACTGAGCAACAAAACACAGTTCACTATTAACCCAAGGCAAAAAATGCAACGTATGGGCAATAACATACGATCTAATAATCAGAATAATAACAACCGTAAATCATAACATTTTTACCGCTGCATGGGAACATTTAAAATTGAAGGAGGTGCCCCTCTAAAGGGCGAAATAAAGCCGCAAGGCGCTAAAAATGAAGCTTTGCAGGTACTTAATACCGTATTGCTTACCCCCGAAAAAGTAACCATTACAAATATACCCGACATTATTGATGTTAACAAACTTATTGCCTTATTGGGCAACCTGGGTGTTAAAATTCAGAAACTGGAGCACGGGTCGTACACTTTTCAGGCAGATGAAGTAAATCTTTCTTACCTTGAAAGTGAAGCGTTTAAAAAAGAAGGTTCTTCGTTAAGGGGCTCTATCATGATTGTAGGTCCGTTATTAGCGCGTTTTGGTAAAGGTTATATACCTAAGCCGGGTGGCGACAAAATAGGTCGCAGAAGGTTAGATACCCACTTTGAGGGCTTTATTAACCTGGGGGCTAAATTTCGCTACAACGAAGAAGACCATTTTTATGGTGTAGAGGCTGGGAGATTGCAGGGTACTTATATGCTGCTTGACGAAGCATCTGTAACCGGTACTGCCAACATTGTTATGGCTGCTGTATTAGCGCAGGGTAAAACTACTATATATAATGCCGCCTGCGAACCTTACCTGCAACAGCTTTGCAAAATGCTAAACAGCATGGGGGCAAAAATTACAGGTATTGGGTCTAACCTTTTAGAAATAGAAGGTGTCGATGAGTTAGGTGGTTGCGAACACCGCATATTGCCCGATATGATCGAGATAGGCAGCTGGATAGGCCTTGCGGCAATGACCCAAAGCGAAATTACTATTAAAGATGTTAGCTGGGATAACCTGGGTGTAATACCTAACGTTTTCCGTAAGCTGGGCATAACCTTAGAGCGAAGAGGAGACGATATTTATATTCCTGCACACACAGATGGTTATGAAATTCAGAATTATATAGACGGCTCTATCCTTACCGTGTCAGACGCGCCATGGCCTGGTTTTACGCCAGACCTTTTAAGTATTGTACTAACAGTAGCTACACAGGCAAGGGGAGAAGTGCTTATACACCAAAAAATGTTTGAAAGCCGTTTGTTCTTTGTAGACAGGCTTATAGATATGGGAGCTAAGATTATTCTTTGCGATCCGCACAGGGCTACCGTTATAGGGCTTGATTTTAAATCGAAACTAAAAGGTATCCTTATGTCATCTCCGGATATCAGGGCCGGTATATCGCTACTGATTGCGGCATTATCTGCAAAGGGTGTAAGTACTATACAAAACAGCGACCAGATAGACCGTGGTTATGAGCGTATAGACGAAAGGCTAATAGCCCTAGGTGCAAAAATTACAAGAATAGATTAAATTTCTACTCTTTTAAATATATTTAAAGAGCCACGTTTTGCGTGGCTCTTGTTGTTTTTACTGTTTTGCCTTAGCATCATAAAAAGCTTTAAGAATGTAAAAGGCTTTTTTCTTTTCGCCTTTATCACTGTATAAACCTTTTCGGTTCCAGCCATCCTGTAATCCCGGCAACTGCCTGCGCGGCGAACGAAAATCTTTTAATATCCACGGCGACAAGCCCTGTAACTGTTCAATTTTGCTCAGCATTTTAAGAGTTTGCACATACAGGTCTTCCTGATATTCTTCACTAAAGCGGGTAAGTTTATCGGCATGGTAACCTGCTTTAGCATCGGCACCAAACTCGGATATTACCACCGGTTTATCCTGTGTTATTTTCCACGTTACCTCGTTGCATTTTTCGGGCAGGCCGTCATACCAGCCTATGTATTGGTTAAAGCTAAGTACATCTACCACATTGGCAAAAGGGTCGTCGATAGTTTTTATGAGTGGGTTACCTTCATAATTGCTTTGTTCCATGGCGGCACTTATAAGCCGGGTAGGGTCCATACTGCGGGAATGCTTAGCAAGCTTGCCTAAGAAGATATTACGTTCGGGCAGCGATGGTGTTTCGTTTGCCATAGACCATATAATAACCGATGCCCTGTTCCTGTCGCGTGTTATAACCTCTGTTAACTGATTTTCGGCATTGGCATAGGTGTCTGTATTTTTCCAGTCTATAGTCCAGTACACCGGGATCTCTTCCCAAACAAGAATACCCATTTCGTCGGCCAGGCGTACCATGTGTTCGTTATGCGGGTAATGTGCAAGCCTCACATAATTACATCCAAGATCTTTAGCCCATGTAAGTAGCGTGCGTGCATCCTCTATAGTGCTTACCCGCTTGCCATTATCGGGGCTTTCTTCATGGATGCAAATTCCCCTTAAAAATACGTTTTTGCCGTTAAGCACAATGTTATGACCTTTAGTTGTAATAGTCCTGAAACCAATTTTATCACTCAAAACATCATCTCCGCTGGTAATTGATACATTATAAAGAGTCGGATTTTCGGGCGACCAGTATTTTACATTCTTAACATCAATAATTACCTGGGCGGTACCATCGCTACCGGTAGTAATTTGTTTATTTACTTTAAGTTCAGGAATAGTAACCGTAATCTTTTTATTGGCAACGGCCTGGCCATCAAGTTTTATGAAACCTGTAAGTTGATTATTATTTTTAGGGTTTAGCTGAATTTCATACTCTCGTATAAACGTAGCAGCAACCTCTACAAGTTGCACATCGCGGGTTATGCCACCATAGTTAAACCAGTCGGTATTAAGGGTAGGTACACATTCTTTGCAGCGCTTGTTATCAACTTTTACTACAACAAAATTATCCTTGTCTTTAAGTTTGACGGTAACCTCAAAATTAAAAGGGGTAAAGCCACCGGTATGTGTGCCCAGTTTTTTGCCGTTAAGGTACACATCGGCATGGTAATTAACGGCACCAAAATATAAAAATGCCCTGTCGCCTACCTTCTTTGGTTTGTAGTCAAAAGACTTTTTATACCATACTGTGCCTTCATAAAAAAAGAGGCTGTCGGTTTGGGTATTCCAGTCGCCGGGAACATTAAGTGTAGGCGATTTATCAAAATTATATTCTAAAAGTTCTGTTTTGTCTTCCTGTTTGGCATTCATAAAGAATGCACTTTTGGGTGGTTTTTCCTGTTTATCAAACGGCTCGTAGCGGTAATTATAGTAGCCGTTTTCGTAGGGGTCTACAATATAATTCCATTTGCCGTTAAGGCTTTGTATAGGGCGGCTGTATACATTTACCAGTAAATTTTGCTGGGCAAATAATGCAAGGGACTGCAAGAGTAGTAAGGAAAGAATAAATTTTTTACACATAATTTTAGATTGGATTTTTTGGAATGGAAATAAAAGTAGTAATAATTTTTTAAAAATGCATTTGGCAGTAAACAAAAATCCCCCGCTGTAAGACTACAGCGAGGGATTCATAATAATAATAATAATAACTATCAAAAATTAAAAAACGATCTTTTTACTTACTTTTCCTTTTACGGTATTAATTTCTACAATTAAAACTTCCTGTGCTGCCTGCAAACCGCTAATTACAGTTTGTGCAGCTTTTACATTGTCTTTACCAAGCAGTTTTCTGCCTCTTATATCATAAATAGTAACATCTGTAATTTCGGTAGTACCGGCAGATATGTTAATTACTGAGCCCTCTTTGTAAACAATAACTTCTTTGCTCGTAATTAAAGGAGTGTTAGTTCCTAAGGCATCATTTGTGTATAGAAGCTCAAACCTGTTATTAAATGTACCGGCTTCAGATGTAAAGGCATAAGCACCATCGGTAATATTCTGTGTACTATTAGTCAGGTTATCTTTAATGTAAATTTCCTGTCCTGTTGTAAACACACCCTCTGCATGATCCAGGCTTAGGGTATATTCTCCGGTAACATTAGCTACATAACCTACAGTTACGACATCATTAGATGTAAAAGCCGGCCTTGCCTGTATAGCAAGATCTGTATCATCTGCAATTGTATACAGTGCTATTTCGTCGTCTCCAGCAAGCTGTTCGCCATCATAGCCATAATCAAGACCAGGAGTGGCACCTTCCATATAAGCTACGGCAGCCTGGCTAAAAGCAGTTTCGCTACCTGTAAGGTTTAGCCATAGGCGTGATGTAGTAGATTGTCCTTCTCTAAAAAATGCCTGCCTTCCTGTTGTAGGTACAGCTCTTCTCATACTGTTGTTAAAGGTAATGTTAGTAACAGATGGATTTCTTTGTGCTTTTACAATAAAGCCCTGTCCTTGCGCTATAAGCCAGTCTCTGCTATCTCCTGTGTAAAAAGAAGCCTGGTCTGTACCGCCGTGCCCTGCTACGTTAGCTGTATAAGAAGCCATTGTTATAGTAACATAAGATGACATCCTGTGGTTGTTCTTTTTTCTCCAGAAATATAATGCCGATCTACCATCTATTACACCTGAGTTTTGCAAATAAAAATCGGTAAGGCTTATAGGAGAAGGGTAAGGATTACCTACCGCAGTAAAGCGCCTTCCGTTTGTAGAAGCTATCCTGTTTACAGTGCCATTATTAGGTATTCCTGTAAAATAGCCAGGAAGCGTTATAGATGCTGTACCGGTATTATACCCAGGAGTATTATCAACGTCGGGCATACGTATAAGGTATCCTTTTCCTGTTTCAAAAGAAGTTACAGATGGGTCTACAGTAGTATAATTCTCTGTATATGTTTGTGAAGAGCTATTAAAATTACATTTATATTCGTAAAAACGGGTAGATAAAGTTTGTGGAGAAAATGCCTGTAGGTTTTGTCCGCTTACAGGAGAAGACCACATTGTGTAATCGAGCTTGAATAATGTGTTGCTGTTTTTAGTTACATTTATTGTTCCGCTATTTGCTGTATCGTTAACCTGTATAAGCGCACCGTTGTCTTCTACCGCCATGTTAGCACTATTAGCAACTGTAACGGCATTAGCAACTTTTAGTGTGCCTCCTGTAAGTATGGTAAGCTGTGCTCCACTCTCTAAAGTAAGGCTTTTTGCAAGACCTACAATGCCCGAAACTGAAGGTTGACGTGTAGCTCCTGCAGATATTACTACTGCATTGTTTAATGTAGGCAATGTGCTGCAGCTCCAGTTTTCTGCGTTGTTCCATGAAGTACTCACTACTCCGGTCCAGGTAATAAAATCGTTAATGTTAATTGTTATAGTTGCAGATGTAGCACTACTGCAGGTATTACTACTTACAATAGCCCTGTAATATGTTGTAGCTATTAGAGCAGGCGTAACATATACTGCACTGGTTGCACCATTGCCACCGCTTACGTTTGCCCACGTTGTACCATCGGCAGATTGTTGCCATTGTATACTTCCTGTATATTGCGAAATATTTACGGTTGTAGCTGTATTAGGGCATAAAGACTGGTTAGCAGATGTTCTTCCTGCTACAGCTAACGGAGCCATGTTTACAGTTATAGTACCAGATGTAGCACTGCTGCAGCTACCGCTGGTTACGACAGCTTTGTAGTAAGTAGTAGCTGTAATTGCTGCAGATGTATAGCTTGCTGCCGTTGCTCCATTAATGTTAACCCAGGTGCTGTTATTAGCAGATTGCTGCCATTGTATTGTGCCTGTATATCCTGTAATGCTTACAGTTGCAGTTGTGCCACTGCATATTGTTTGGTTGCCGGATGTTGTTCCTGCTACAGATACTGGCGATATGTTTATGGTTACGGTCGCAGATGTTGCGCTGCTGCACACTCCGCTTGTTACTAATGCTTTGTAGTATTTTGCTGTAGTTAATGCAGCGGTAGTGTAAGATGCTGTTGTACCTCCGTTTGTTACTGATGTCCAGTTAATGTTATCTGTAGATTCCTGCCATTGTATAGAGCCTGTATAACCTGTAAGGGTAATAGTTGCAGTTGTGCCACTGCATATTGTCTGGTTGCCGGATGTTGTTCCTGGTACAGATGTTGCAGATACGTTTACCGAAACGATGTTTGATGTAACTTTTGCACATGCTGTATTGTTATTGTTAATAACACAGTAGTAATAAGTAATGCCAGATGCATTTACTGCAGGTGTATAACTTGCCAGTGTAGCATTTGTTATTAGTGTGCTGTTAGTTGTATTATTACTTGTGTTAGAGTACCATTGATAGGTTAAACCTGCACCATTTGCAGCTATGCTAAGAGTAGTGGCAGTAGCCTGGCATGTTGTTACAGATGCCGGCTGTGCTGTAATAAGGGTGTTAAGGTAAGCTATCTGGCTTACTACCGATCCTGATTCGTTTGTTACCACAACACTGTAAGCAGCAATGTTTGCAGCTGTACTTTCTACAGTATAAGATGCCGATGTTGCATTAGGAATGTCTATTCCATTTTTTTTCCATTGGTAAGAAAGTTCTGTACCGGTTGCTGTAACACTAAAAGTAGCACTGCCTGTACCTGTACAAACTACCTGAGATGCAGGCTGTGAGGTAATAACCGGTGCAGGAATTACAAACGAAGCGGCATTATATGCTGTAAAAGCAGTATCGCTGTCACCACCGGGTATGCACTTAAATTGAGTAATGCTTGGCGCTGTGGTAGAAGTAATACCAAATTCTGATAATTTAAAAGCAATCATCCTTATGTCTCTTGTGTTATTATTTTCACCAAATCCCGATGGTGTTACCGTAGCATATGATGAATTCGTTGCAAGTGTAAAAAGGTCTAACCTGTAAGTACCCACAGCATTAATGCTGCTTAAGTTAGCCGATATTGGGTTGCCTACAATGTTGCCGGCGGCATCTGTAAAGTAATAAAGGTCTGTTACGCTTGTAGGAGATGCTATTTGTGTAATAAGAATATCCGGTTCATTATCAATTATTTTTGCAGGGACAATACTATTTACGTTAAAAGATAATACCGCACTTGCGCTTAAGTTTGTTACACCTGTACCCAGGTCAAGACCCTTTGCACCATCTATTAAAACATCTTTTACGCGCAGGCCAGCTACTCCGGGAGCAGTATATGTTGCAGTGCTAACGCTGCCATCTATTAAACTTCCCATTGCAAGATAACTTGCTTGGCCGGTAATGCCGCTAATGTTGTTTACAGGCAATGCTCTAAAATCAGAGTGTGTATACATATTGCTTCCGCCCAACTTTGTACTAAGGGTACCATCATCTACTCCTGTAGAATATGTTGTACCATTATTAACAGTAAAGCCGGTAAGGTTGTGGTGTGTATTAGGTTGTCTTAAAACATCTGCAGATGTTGTTGTAGATGACCAATATCCGCCCCAGTCTGTCATAACACGTGTAACAGCAGCTGTAGAAGCTGTATTGGCAGGAGCTACATAAGTAATGTTAGCAGATGTTGATACAGTACCGGATGCGTATGTAAGGCTAATAACACCTGTTGTGCCCGATGCTACAATTGCTGTAATACTTGTAGTTGTAGCTGTAAAGGATGCTGCGGCTGTACCGCCAAATTTTACTGCTGTAACGCTGGTAAGGTTTGTTCCTGTAATTGTAACTACCGATTTCTGGGTAACTACTGTTGGAGAAAATGATGTTACTGTAGGTACCTGTGCATAGATACCTGTTGTTATAAATAACATCAATAACATAGTAAGTTTAGTAATTTGGTAATAACATTTCATGATTATCTATTTTTTAAATAATTTTAGTAATTAAATGTTGGGTGCTTAAGGGGCTAAAAAAACCGTTAGTTCTTAATAACACTACAAAGGAAATATCTCTGCCGGATTGAAATTTAACTATTCGACGAGTTGAATAATTTTTCGATGGAGGATGTAATTTGTATCGTTGAAATTACCTATATATCGACGAATGATATTTTTTTCTCTTTGTTTACTAAGGTGTAATTTATCAAATACATTTAACAAGAATTTATGATAAGTGTTTTTTGGCGCAGTGTAATATCTATTTTATAACTATTTATGCAAAAAAAATCCCCCACTGCTACTACTACAGTGGGGGATATGTCAATATGTAATAATTGACTTAGAGGGAATTAGAATAGCAGCTTTTTACTTACTTTACCTTTTAATGTATTAATTTGTACTATAAGCAACTCCTGAGATGCTTGTAATTCGTTTATTGTAGTTTGAGGCGCATTAACAGCATTGTCTGTAAACAACTCCCTGCCGCTAATATCATATACTGCTATACTTGTTATTTCTGTAGTGCCTGCAGATATTTTAATTGCAGTACCTTGTTTGTACACAATTACTTCGCTGAATGTAAGTACAGGCGTATTAGTGCTTAAAGCCTGGGTAGTGTATATTATAGTAAACCTGTTATCAAAAGTGCCCGCTTCTGTAGTAAAAGTATAACTACTATCGGTAAGGTTATGTATCGCGCCTGTAGCATTGTCTTTTATATATATGTTTTGTCCGTCTGTAAATACTCCGTCTTTACGGGGTATGCTTATAGTGTAGTTGCCGGCAGCGTTTGCTACATAGCCCATAGTTACTACATCATTATTTTGAAATGCAGGGCGTGCCTGTATAGTTAGGTTAGTAGCACTTGCTATGGAGTAAAAAGCAACAGCACCACTTGTTATTAATTTACCATCCCTGCCATAATCTAAGCCTGTAGTTGCAGTATTGCTGTACACAATTGCTGTTTGGCTAAAAGCATCGTTGCCTGCTAAGTTAAGCCATACCCGCGATTTAGGGTCTTCCTGACCTGTCCTAAAAAACTGGTTATTGTGCACATCGCCCCTTCGCATGGCATTGTTAAACATAACTTGCGGATTTGCAACACCCTCGGCTGTTTTTACCATGAAGCCCTGCCCCGGATTAATGACCCAGTTATTTGAAGATGTTTCGTTAAATAGATCATCCCATTGCTCACCACCAAACTGCTCCTGTCCACTTGTGTGATTGTATACATAAGCATCTCTTGTAAGAGTAGCATAACTGCCGGAGTTAGTTTCATATTTTTTTCTCCAGAAATATAATCCGGCTGCAGGATCTAAAACCTCACTATTTGCAGCAAAAAAATCCTGAACGTTTATTGATGATGCATAAGGGTTACCCACAGCAGTATAACGGTTTCCTTGTGTAGCAAGTGTTTTAGTAACTGTACCATTTGTAGCAACTCCTGTAAATGCGCCCTCAAATGTTAGCGCTGCTGTACCATTATAGTATCCGGATGCTGCATTTGTATTAGGCATGCGAATAAGGTAAGACTTTGCTGTTTCAAAATTTGTTGTTGCACTAATGTTACTATACATTTCAGAAACGGTACCGTTACTATCTGTAATATAGTTATATTCATAAAAACGGTTTGATGAGGTGGCAGGAGAAAAAGATTGTAGTTGCTGTCCACTTACCGGCGAAGACCATAATGTATAATCTAACCTGTAAAGAGATGAGCTGTTTCTTAGCACAGTAACATTACCGGTGTTAATGGCAGTGTTATTAATTTGTACAAGGTTTGCATTACTTTGTATAATAAGCTGAGAATTATTGCTTACTGATATTTCATTAGCTACTGTAAGAGTTGTTCCTGCTATAATTGTAACATGTGCACCGTTGTTTACAGTTAAGTTACAAGCTGTAATATTTGCAGCAGATGTGTAGTTTCCTGCCATTATTGCTCTTACACCTGTATTTGGTTCTCCGTTACTCCATGCTGCTCCGTTCCATGTAGTGGTACTATTACAGCCACCACTTGTGTTAGTTTGTGCTTTTACAGCTTTAGTGCTAAATAGCATAAATGCCATTGCTAAGCAAAGATATTTAAAGTTAACAGGTGTAGTAAAGTTTTTCATCAATAGTAAATTTGGAGGATGCTATTACTTGATTGCTCTTGTAATTCTGAAACAAAGAAACAATGATGACGCACCTTAGTATCCCAAATTTCGACGAATGGCTATTTTGTAAAGGTGGACGGCGTTATTTCCTTATTTGGTGCAAGTTATGCAAAATTTAACTATAGTTGAACTGTATTATTAATAAGTTGAATAAAATTATTTACATAAGAAATATTCTATTAGACTTAAACGATAGGATATTTGAATATATAAGGATTATAATACTTATTAAATTACTTTTTTGCTTACTGATTCTGTTTGTAGTATTAAAAGACGAAATCCCCGCTACAATAAATGCAACGGGGACTTCAAACATGGAGGGGTTCGAATATTTTTTAGTAAACTACTTTTTTGCTTACTATTCCTTTGTCTGTATTAACCTCTACAATTAGCACTTCCTGTGCAGCCTGTAAGCCTGTTACCGTTGTAGTATCAGCGTTTATATTATCCTGGCTATAAAGCTTTCTGCCTCTTATGTCGTAAATAGTTACAGTATTTATTTGCGCAGTACCAGATGTAATGTTTAAAGAAGATCCTTGTTTAAAAATTATAACACTGTTAGCGTTAAGCTGTGGTGTTTCTATACCAAGGGCATCTGTAGTGTATATAACATCAAACCTGTCGTTAAAAATTCCTGCTTCGGTTGTAAAAGTATAAGTACCATCTGTAATATTTGTAACAGTGCCAAGTACATTATCTCTCAAAAAGATATCCTGATCTTGTGCAAATACGCCATCTTTATTCTCAAGGTTAATTGTAAATTGTCCACCTTCTGTAGCATTGTAGCCTAAAGCTACAACATCTGTGCTTTCAAATGCAGGTCTTGCCTCAATCGTTAGCTTTTTGTTATCTACCATAGTATATAAAGATATTAATCCACCACTGTTAAACATCATACCATCACTTCCATAATCTAATCCAAGAGTTGCAGTATTAGTGTATGCAATAGATATTTGGCTATAGGCATCTATACTTGTACCTGCAATATTTATCCACATACGAGATAGCATATCGGGCTCTGCAGTCCTAAAATACTGAGGGTTGTGTATATCTCCTCTTCTCATAGTATTATTAAAAGTAACCACTGGGTTAGTAAGGTTTGCTGCTGTTTTTACAAAGAAGCCCTGGCCAGGATTAATTACCCAATTTGAAGTGGGAGTAGTTTGAAAAAAGCTGCTCCATTGAGAACCACCGTAGGCATTTTCTCCAACACGGCCACCAGTAGCCTGATTAGCAGCATAACTTACTTTTGTTAAAGTAGCATAACTTGTAGCATTTGTATTGTTTTTCTTTCTCCAGAAATATAATGCAGTTCCAGGATCAAGCACACCCACGTTACCATCAAAAAAAGCAGTTACACCTATTGGCGATGGGTAAGGGTTACCTATAGCAGTCCAGCGATTTACTATCGTAGAAAGAGATCTGGTAATTGTACCGTTGTGTGGCGTACCTGTAAATGAACCTACAAAAGTCATTGGAGTCTGAATATTATCATAAGATGCTACTCCGGTAAGATCTGGCATACGAATTAAGTATCCTTTACCGACTTCAAAATTATTATTTGGGTTAGTCACTATAAAATACTCATTGTTATTAGCTACTCCGTACTCATAAAAACGTGTCGTTAAAGTAAGTGGAGAGAAAGAACGCAGCTGCTGTCCTTCTACAGGAGATGACCAAAGTGTATAATCTTGTTTAAACAATGTAGAACTATTTCTTTTTACAGTAATGTTTCCTGTATTAACAGCATTTGTTTGCTGTATAAGGTGCGCATTATTTTCGAGAGTAAAGCTACTACCGGGAGCTACATTAACAAATTTATTAAGTGTAACTGTCAGGTCAGATGCTATAGTTGCTACTGCATTATTGTTTACGGTAAGACTGCATCCATTTAAATTTGTAGTGCCACTATAGGGACCCGCTATAATTATTGCGGTTGTTATATCTGGCACGCCATTACTCCATGTAGTACCGTTCCATGTTGTAGTTTTAACTAATAATGTAGCTGTACTACTATATGCATTTGCATATCCGTTTAATGCTACAACCGCTCTTATGTATTTAGTAGAAGTTATGGCACCAATTTCTGCACTTGTTAAAAGGGCTGTAGTATTAGTATAATTTTGTACCGTGCCAGCATCAAAGCCTACTGTTGAAGATTGTTCCCAACGAACAATTGCGCCGGTATAATTTATTAACGTAAGGCTTGGGGCAAAATCTCCGCCACATATAGCCTGGCCGCTGCCTATAGAACCACCTACTGGCGGAGCTAATACGTTAACTATAGACTGTGCTGTTTGTTTTACACCAAATGCATCTGTAATTGTAACAGTGTAAGTAGTAGATCCAACTGCATTTGTAGGAGCCGTTATTGTTGCAGTTGTAGCTCCGGTAGACCATAGGTAAGTATATGCTCCCGTATTAGCACAACCTGTTGGGCTTGCTGTTAAAGTTACTGCCTGATTTAAAAATGCATTAGTACCACCGGTTATTGCAGTACCGCCTGTAGGAGTTATAGCTGCGCCAAAACCACCTTTAACCACTTCATAAAGATCCAGGTTTTGCGTTAAACCCACACCTGCAAGACTTGTAAATCTAATAGCTATCCTGTCTATTGGTGCGCCTGGGGTTATTTGTAACCCTACAGGCCTTTGCGCTAAAAGGTCAGTACCTATATACAAGTTAATTAATGCCAGGTCATCGAGCGTTGTAGTTGATACTTGTGTGCCACCTTTATAAGTAATTATAGTTACTGCCTGTCGTAGTACATTTACATTTAAACTTAACAACGAAGCATCGAGTTTAAGCTTAATATGATATTTATCTGATGCTGAAGATGGGCCTTCAAAATATACAGATTGCTCTACATAAGTGCCCACGGCAAGTGTGCCAAGAGATATTCTTGAATATGTAGAAGCATTTCCGTCAATAGCATTTCGTGGGGTAGCCACACCAGACCCAAGTAACGAAACAAGACCGGCTGTAGCATCATAAGATGTGTAAGTTCCTGTTTGACATGCAGGCGCACCAGTAACATAAAAAGCACCAAATACATCCAGATTCTTAGTAGAAAGAAGGCCGGCATTAATTGTATTGTGTATTCTAATCCTGTCGTATGCAGCACCCGGGCTAACTTTTATATAGTAGTTAGGCGTTGTGGCATTGTCTGTAATAATTTTTAGCCTTGGCTGTCCAAAATTGCTGCTGGCAGCAAATGCTACGCTTGCACCGTTTTTAGCCTCAACACTAATTCCCTGCTGGCCTGCAACTACGCCTACTACGCCATTTACTAAGTTACCAACAGCTCCACCTATTAATCCTGTTAGCAGGGTATTGTCGGTCATGTCAATTTTTATATAAGTTGTAACATCTGCTGCTACCGTAGTAGGATACTGTAACTCAATGTAAGATTCATTGTAAAGAGCCTGCACTAATGGCGGGATAGCGACTACAAGAGTTGATTGCAACCTTGTTGAAGTGGTAAGACTGTTGTCTGTTGCGCCGGTTGTAGCATTTGTGGTAAATGCCGAAGCCGTAACCGTTGTGGCAAAATGTTTTGTTTGTGCAAATGACTGGCTCGCAGTCATTAAGAGCACAATTGTTAAAAATGCACTAAGTACATTTGTGAGTCGATTTGTTGTCATAATTTCTCCATTTTTATGAAACAAAGAAACTGAGACTACAATTGCCTCATTAAACAATAAAATTTTTTATCGTTGAATATGAGTCATTTATCGGCAAAATGCAATCCTTTAACAATGCAAAAATCCCCGGTAAAAACTAATTTACCGGGGATTTTATATTGAATTTGCTACTGTTTAGTAAACTATTTTTTTGCTTACTTTTCCTTTTGCAGTAGTAACTTCTATAACAAGAACCTGCTGTGCAACATCAAGACCTGCAAGTGCTGTTTGTACAGCATTTACACCTGTTTTGCTCACTAATTTCCTGCCACGTATATCAAATACTGTTACATCATTAATAACCGTAGTACCGGCATTAATATTTAACGTATTACCATCTTTATATATAATAACACTATTAGCATTAAGCTGCGGAGTAGTGGTGCCTAAAGCATCAGCTGTATAAATTACATCAAACCTTTCGTTAAATATACCAGCTTCTGTTGTAAAGGTATAGGCACCCTCTGTAACATTATGTACTAAGCCTAATGCGTTATCTCTTAGGTAAACGTTTTGGTCATTGCTAAACACACCATCTGTATGATCAAGTGATATAGTAAATTGTCCTGCAGCATTAGCTACATAACCCATTGGTACAACATCCGAGCTGTCAAACAAAGGCCTTGCCTGTATTGCAAGTTTAGTGCTTTCGGCTACAGAGTATATAGACAGTTCGTTAGCTCCAGCGAACATTTTACCATCATAACCATAATCAAGGCCTGTAGTAGCACCGTCAATATAAGCAATAGCCAACTGGCCGTAACCGCCTTGCCCATTGGTTAAGTTTAACCATAAACGAGAGGTAGTAGACTGTGCCGTCCTAAAGAACGCCTGCTCCCCACTTACAGGTGCCGGCCTTCTCATAGCATTGTTAAATACAATTTGAGGTGTACCTGCTAATTCTCTTTTAGTTTTTACAATGAATCCCTGTCCCTGAGAAAGTACCCATTCGCTTGGATTACCAGTGTAAAATGCACCCTGGTTAACAGCGTTGCCGTTTCCATTCGGGTTAGGAGTATAAGCTAAAGTCATACCAGCAAGTGTTATGGTAGCATAAGATGGTGTATGAGCACCATTCCTTTTTCTCCATAAATAGATACCAGATCCTGCATCTACAACCTGACTGTTTGTAGTAAAGAAATCTAATATATTAATAGGCGACGGGTAAGGGTTACCTGTAGCTGTATAACGGTTAACCTGAGTACTAGCAGCTATCGTTACCTCACCATTGTTAGGTATACCTGCAAAATTACCTACAAATACGTTAGAAACCGTTCCATGGTTATAATCAGGAAGTGTTGGGATAAGGTCTGGTGTACGAATCAAATATCCTTTAGCAGGAGTAAATGCAACATTTCCTTCTGGTATGTTTATATAATATTCCGATCCATTGCTAATTCCGTACTCATAAAAACGGGTAGAAATTGTTTCCGGAGAAAAATTAGCAAGCGTTTGTGTGCTGATTACCGGAGTAGACCATAATGTATAATCAAGATAGTATAATGGGTTACTGTTTTTTATAACGTTTATACTACCTGTGTTATCTACATCATTTACCTGTAGTAATGCACCGTTGTTTTCTATGGTAAAAGTACCGCCGGTTTTATTAACCTCATTTTTTACTTTAAGGGTTTTGCCGCTTGCTATATCAAGCGTTGCAGTACCATCTAAAGTAAAGTTGTTTCTTGCATATACAAGGCTTGCACCAAGGGTAGCAATACTTGCATTTTTTACTGCTAAGTTACCGTAACCTTCGTTATCTATACCTGTAACAGTGTTAAACGCAGTGATTGTTTGTGCAGTTGTACCATTGTAAGCCACTGTACTTGTTTCGCCAAGGGTAATTGCCGGAGCACCTGTAGTAGTAATTGCAGTAGCTGTACCACCGTTAAAACCTGAAGCGTGAGCTACGTTAAACGTCGAGCCGTTTGTTACCTCAAAGCTACCATTAGTTCCAAATTTAAGGCCTTCGGTAGCTGAAGATGTACCTACATTAGTACCGCTAACAATTACTTTACCATAAGTAGGAGTTACACGAATGTTTGTTGCGTTAGTACCATAAAATTCTACTGTAGCAGCGGGAGCTATACTATACGTTCCGTTAGCATCCGGTTTCGTACCAGCACCAGCCGTTCTATATTTACCATCGGCAGTTATTGTAAGGTTAGTAGTAGCACCACCTAAAACATTAACGCCAGCATCAAGAACACCTTTGTTAACCACTATGCTGTTAGCAGCTGCAGTTGCCGAAGCTGTAACTACATCTGTAGCGTTAGTTTTATCTATTGTAATAACTCCTGCGTTAGTAACAGCATTACCAAATGCCTGTTGAGTTGCACCTACATAAGTAAAGTTACCACCTGCAGTGTATGTTCTTCCACCAGTAGTTCTTACGTTACCTGTTGCTGTAGTTCCGGTTGTAACACCGGCAGCATCAGTAATTTTTAAAGTACCACCTGCCTGCTGTGTAAATGCACCGGCACCAGTAAGATTAAAATTATTGAATGCTAATGTACCTCCTGTAAGTACCGTGAAAGGATTTGATGTACCAATTGCTAAATCACGGTCTATTAATTGAAGCTCTGCTCCACTTGCAATTTCGAAAGCTACGTTACTACCTAATGTAGCCAAACTAACCGTTTGAATTGTATTTCCGCTGAATACTAATTTGCTATCAGGGTCGCCACTTGTAAATGAAGTTCCTGCAACTGTTGAAAGATTTCCTTTTAAGTCAACT
>Ga0247806_10000340_pt1 | contig 31181 bp, 31 predicted proteins | sample UWRJL059202B1_FD_179935 | JGI IMG/M metagenome (GOLD analysis project Ga0247806, IMG submission 179935) | Plant litter microbial communities from Arlington Agricultural Research Station in Wisconsin, United States - UWRJ-L059-202B-1 | ecosystem: Environmental > Terrestrial > Plant litter >... | reverse complement strand
CAGCGTTTTTCCTGCACTTCTGTAAGGTCTGCTTTTTTAGCCGTAATAGGCGTAGTTATAGCAAGAGGCTCGGCAGTGATTTTTTTTGCACCACAGCTTGCAAGAAACAATGCTAATGCTGCGGAAAGGTAAATGGATTTAAATTTCATTATCTGATTAAATTACTTTAGTAGAGAATTTGTCGAAAGTATTGCGAATTTGTTACACAAAAGTACACATTAACATTAGATTAATATATCTGCGGCTTTAAAAACTTCTTTCAGCCGAACACCCTTATCGGTATGCTGTACCGTTATAACCTCATGGTGTGCATCATGCCCCAGTAGTAAATAATGTCCATTATCTGCTGCAGCATTAAGAAATTTTGCCTTTTCATCTATGGTTAATAATGGGCGGGTATCATACCCCATAACATACGGCAGCGGAATATGGCCTGTGGTAGGCAGCATATCTGCAGCAAAAATGATGGTTTTGCCCTTATACTCTATTTGCGGCAGCATTTGCTTTTCTGTATGACCATCGGCAAAAAAGATACCAAAGCCAAGTTCGCTTTTTTCGAGGAAATCGCCCTCCGGCCGCTGTATAAACTTAAGCTGCCCGCTCTCCTGCATAGGCAAAATATTTTCAGATAAAAAAGAAGCTTTCTCGCGGGCATTAGGTTTGGTTGCCCATTCCCAATGGTTATCATTCGTCCAGAAATACGCTTTTTTAAACGCCGGTTCATAGCCGGTACGGTCTTTGTTCCACTGTATGGCACCGCCCACGTGGTCAAAATGCAGGTGGGTTAAAAAAACATCGGTAACATCGTCGCGGCTAAAGCCATGCTGCGCTAAAGATTTATCTATGCTATGGTCGCCCCACAGCGAGTAGTAACCAAAAAATTTATCGCCCTGCTTGTTGCCCATACCGGTATCTATAAGGGTAAGGCGGTCGCCGTCTTCTACCAGGAGGCAGCGTGCGGCCATATCTATCAGGTTATTAGCATCGGCAGGGTTGGTTTTGCTCCATATCGTTTTTGGCACTACGCCAAACATGGCACCACCATCAAGCTTAAAATTACCGCTCTCTATTGTATATAATTTCATAGTTAAAGATTTGCAGAGCCAAATTAACTATTTTACAGCAAATTATTGGTATAAGTATTGCTTATAGTGCTATATGCATAAATAAGAGACCTATTATTGCTTTACGCAAAATTGTGGTATCTTTGCACTAAATTTAGACTAATTTTTAAGTAACTGAATTATGATAAAAGTATCTGATACAGCAAAGAAAAGAGCCGTCATGCTTATGGAAGATGAAGGCTTTAATGCTACTACCGATTATATAAGGGTAGGTGTTAAGAGTGGTGGATGTTCAGGCTTGTCGTACGAATTAAAATTTGACAATACGCTTGGCGACACGGATAAAGTATTTGAAGACAATGGAGTTAAGATAGCCGTAGATAAAAAAAGTGTATTATACCTTGCCGGTACTATACTGGAGTTTAGTGGTGGCCTTAACGGTAAAGGCTTTGTTTTTAATAACCCAAATGCCAGCAGGACCTGCGGCTGTGGTGAGAGTTTTTCATTATAAAGTTTAACGTTTAGGGTTTCAGGTTTAAAGTTGTTTAAGGCCTGAAAATTAAACCCGCAATGTTTATCCATAATTAACACGTTATTTCAGTACTGTTTTGTGTTTGAGTAAGCAACCTTAAACTTTAAACTTTAAACCTGGAACAAAAGAAGATGAGTAAATACACAGAAGACGATTTAAAGATCGAACTCGAAACTAAAGAGTACGAGTACGGTTTTTATACTGATATAGAGAGCGATACGTTTCCTAACGGGCTGAGCGAAGATATTGTGCGTGCCCTTTCTTTAAAAAAGGAAGAACCACAATGGATGACCGACTGGCGCCTTGAGGCGTATCGGGCATGGGTACTAATGACCGAGCCTGAATGGGCAAACGTGCATTATGTTAAGCCCGATTTTCAGGCAATATCTTACTATTCTGCCCCGTTAAAAAAGGCAAAATATGAAAGCCTGGACGAGGTAGACCCTGAGTTGCTTGAAACCTTTAAGAAACTGGGCATTTCTATAGATGAGCAAAAAATGCTAAGTGGCGTAGCGGTAGATATCGTTATGGACTCGGTATCGGTTGCAACGACGTTTAAAAAGACACTTGCCGAAAAAGGCATTATATTCTGCTCTATATCTGAGGCTATTAAAGAGCACCCGGAGTTAGTGCAAAAATATCTGGGCAGTGTAGTGCCGCAAAAAGACAACTTTTATGCAGCGCTTAATGCCGCCGTTTTTAGCGATGGTTCTTTTTGCTACATCCCTAAAGGGGTGCGTTGCCCTATGGAGTTAAGCACATACTTTCGTATTAACCAGGCAGGTACAGGCCAGTTTGAGCGTACGCTTGTGGTAGCAGATGAGGGTAGTTATGTTAGCTACCTTGAGGGCTGTACTGCACCAAGCCGCGACGAGAACCAGCTTCATGCCGCAGTGGTAGAGCTTATTGCCCTTGACGATGCCGAGATTAAATACAGCACCGTGCAAAACTGGTTCCCCGGTAATAAAGAAGGTAAAGGCGGGGTGTATAACTTTGTAACCAAGCGCGGTATTTGTGAGAAAAACGCAAAAATATCGTGGACACAGGTAGAAACCGGGAGTGCCGTTACCTGGAAATATCCAAGCTGTATACTTAAGGGAGATAATTCTGTAGGCGAATTTTATTCTATCGCAGTTACCAATAACTATCAGCAGGCAGATACAGGTACTAAAATGATACACCTTGGCAAGAATACCAGGAGTACCATTATATCTAAAGGTATTAGTGCCGGTAAATCGCAAAACAGTTACCGTGGCCTTGTACAGATAGGCAGCCGTGCAGATAATGCACGTAACTTCTCGCAATGTGACTCATTACTTATGGGTAACAGCTGTGGGGCACATACGTTCCCATACATAGAATCTAAAAATACGTCGGCTAAAATAGAGCACGAGGCTACCACCAGTAAAATTGGCGAAGACCAGGTGTTTTATTGTAACCAGCGTGGTATACCTACAGAAAAGGCTATTGCCCTTATTGTAAATGGCTTTAGCAAAGAGGTACTTAACAAATTACCTATGGAGTTTGCTGTAGAAGCGCAAAAATTGCTTGAGATAAGCTTAGAGGGAAGTGTAGGATAATAATTTGTTCAAGGTTTAAGGTTTAAAGTTTCTACTCTAACCCTAAATGTTTCTAATGAATAATGGCTACAATAAAAAGATTCGAAGATTTAGAAATTTGGCAGGAAGCAAGATTATTGGCAAAAGAGATTCATTTGGTTTCTATTGGCACTGGTTTAAAAACCGATTTCAAACTTCGTGATCAGATTAAAGCATCTTCTGGTTCAGTTATGGATAATATAGCAGAAGGGTTTGAAAGAAATGGGAACATTGAATTTAGACAGTTTTTATCGATAGCAAAAGGATCAGCCGGTGAAGCAAGATCACAATTATATAGAGTTTTAGATTTTGGATATATCAGTGAAGAGCAATTTATAGCTCTGAAAGAAAGATTTGAAAACTTAAGCGGGAAAATAAATAATTTTATAATCTATTTGAATAATAAGGATTTTAGGGGTACAAAGTTCCAATAAGCAACTTTAAACCTTAAACCTTAAACAAAAAAACTAATGTTAAGTATAAAAAACCTACACGCTCGCGTAGAAGACAAAGATATTTTAAGAGGTATTAACCTTGAGGTTAAAGCCGGTGAAGTACATGCCATAATGGGCCCTAACGGGTCTGGTAAGAGTACACTATCGTCTGTAATTGCCGGAAACGAAAATTATGAAGTAACTGATGGTAATATTTACCTTGAAGGTGAAGACATCAGCGAGTTTGCTCCCGAAGAAAGGGCACATAAAGGCGTTTTCCTTTCGTTTCAGTATCCTGTAGAAATTCCGGGAGTATCTGTAACTAACTTTATGAGGACCGCTATTAACGAAAGCCGTAAAGCTAATGGCCTTGAAGAAATGCCGGCTAACGAAATGCTGAAACTTATCCGCGAGAAAAGTGAGCTTTTAGAGATAGACCGTAAATTCTTATCGCGCTCGCTTAACGAAGGTTTTTCGGGTGGCGAAAAGAAACGTAACGAGATCTTCCAGATGGCAATGCTGGAGCCTAAACTGGCAATTCTTGATGAAACCGACTCAGGGCTTGATATTGATGCACTTCGCATTGTGGCAAATGGTGTAAACAAACTGCGCAGCGAAAACAATGCAGTTATTGTTATTACCCATTACCAAAGGCTGCTTGACTATATAGTTCCAGACTTTGTACACGTGCTTTACAATGGTAAAATTGTAAAAAGCGGTGGTAAAGAACTGGCTTATGAACTTGAAGAAAAAGGTTACGACTGGATAAGGTCGGAAAATTAGAATTGTTTAACGTTTCAGGTTTCAGGTTTTTTTAAAGTTGATATACCCTGCCGATGGCAACAATAGCAAGATTTGAAGATTTAGAAATTTGGAAAGAAGCCAGACGGTTAGCTAAAGAAATACATATTATTTCTGTTCAAACAGATTTAAAAAATGACTTTAGGCTTAAAGCTCAAATTACAGATTCATCAGGTTCAGTAATGGACAATATTGCTGAATGATTTGAAAGAGATGGAAACTTGGAATTTAGGCAATTTCTATCAATTTCTAAAGGCTCTGCGGGCGAAACGCGTTCGCAGCTTTATAGAGTTTACGACTATGGATATATTAGCTTAGAAAAGTTTGAAATCCTAAAGTTAGATTACGAAAGATTAAGTGGTAAAATAAATAATTTTATAACTTATCTAATAAAAAAGATTTTAAAGGTAATAAATTTCAGTAGCGTTTTTCACCATTGAGTGAGCAACCTGAAACCTGAAACTCTAAACCTGAAACCAATAAAAAATGGATTTAAAAGAAAAACTATTATCTTCTTTTATAGCTTTTGAAGAGCGTATAGATGTAAACTCTGATTTGCACAACGTTCGTACCGAAGCATTAAAGAATTTCGAAAATAAAGGCTTCCCTACTAAAAAAGAAGAAGCCTGGAAATACACGTCGCTAAACGCAGTTCTTAAAAACGACTTTAGCGTATTCCCTAAAGAGGACAGTGCCATAAATTACCCTGATGTAAAAAAATACTTTTTGCACGAAATAGATACCTTTAAACTGGTATTTATAGACGGTGTGTTTAGTTCATTCCTGTCTTCTACCACACATGATGGTCAGGATATCTGCTTAATGTCTTCGGCATTAACAAAGCCTAAGTATAAAGAGGTTATAGATACCTACTTTAATAAAATAGCAAATACAGATGATAGCCTTACCTCGCTAAATACAGCTTTTGCCAGTGAGGGTGCCTTTATAAACATCCCTAAAAGCAAGATTGCAGATAAGCCTATCGAGATCATGTATTTTTCTACCGGTAATGAGGCTGCCCTTATGGTACAGCCACGTAACCTTATTATTGTAGGCGAAAATGCACATGTACAAATTATAGAAAGGCACCAAAGCCTTAATGGCAATCCTGTTTTAACAAATAGTGTTACCGAAATTTTTGCACAGGAACGTTCTATTGTAGATTATTATAAGATACAAAATGATGTATTAACTGCAAACCTTGTAGATAATACTTACATTGCCCAAAAAGGTAAAAGTAATGCATCTGTACACACCTTCTCTTTTGGCGGTAACATAACAAGGAACAACCTTAATTTTTACCATCAGGGTGAGCGCATAGAGAGTACCCTTAAAGGTATTACCCTTATAGGCGATAAGCAGCTTGTAGACCATTACACGCTGGTACGCCACGCTACACCTAACTGCGAGAGCCACCAAAACTATAAAGGTATTTTTGACGGTAACGCAACAGGGGTATTTAACGGAAAAATATATGTTGAGAAAGAAGCCCAGAAAACGGATGCTTTTCAGCAGAATAACAATATACTTATAAGTGAGAAAGCTACCATTAATGCAAAACCTCAGTTAGAGATTTTTGCTGATGATGTAAAATGTTCTCACGGCTGTACAGTAGGCCAGCTTGATGAGAGTGCCATGTTTTATATGCAAAGCCGTGGTATTCCTAAAAAAGAAGCGAAGGCCTTACTTATGTATGCCTTTAGCAACGAAGTTATAGAGAGTATAAAAATACCCGAACTTAAAGCACGTATCACAAAACTTATTGCCTCTAAACTTGGTGTAAACATAGGTTTCGACCTGTAATGCATCAATCAGGATAATTATAAAAAAACTGCCCTCATAAGGGGCAGTTTTTTGCTTTTAGCTTTAGCCTACACTCTGATTACTTATTAGCCGGGGGAGTTCTGTTTGCAGTATCTCCTACCGTAGCCGATCCCGGACCAGTTTCACGAATTACAGAATCTTTAGTGGCATCATCATTTTTAGTAGGGGTTTCAATTTCAGAATTTTCATTTGGCCCATAAGAATCTGCTTTTTCGGCTTTGTTTTTACAGCTTATCATTAATCCCGAAATAGCAAGCAAAGCGATTAGGAAAATTTTAGTTATGCACTTTTTCATAATGTAGGGTTTTGATTTGTATACTATAAAAATACGTACAAAAATATAGTGCCTGTTATACAATTTTACAAGTGAATTATAAAACTTATGATGACTTAATCGACATGTAGACAAGCTAATTTCATCAACCCCCAAAATTTAAACACTGTTTATTTAGAATTAATAAAAATAACTTGCATATCTAAGATACGTCCTTTAGATTTGCAATTTAGAATTAATCTAAGTTTATTAAAGAATGCAAACCACTTCTAAACTCTTTATATATATTGCCTCATTTGTTAGTTTAAATGCCTTTGCACAGCAACCAGTAAAAGACACTTTAAACCCGAGACAACTTGATGAAGTAGTTGTAACAGGACAACCGGAACCTCAATCTATAAAAAAATCAGTTTTTAATGTACAGGTAATTTCTCGTAAAGACATTGACAGGCAGGCTGCAAATAATATGGCCGACCTTATGAATTTTTACCTCAACATAAATGTTAACTACGATACCGGCCAGGGTCGCTCTACACTATCTATGTTTGGCCTGGATAGCCAGTACTTGAAAGTACTGGTAGATAATGTACCTCTTGTTAGCGATAGTGGGCTGGGCAACAATATAGACCTTACCCAGGTAAACCTTGACGATGTAGAGCAAATAGAAATTATACAGGGTTCTATGGGCGTAACACACGGTGCAAATGCAGTATCGGGCATTATAAACATAATTACTAAAAAATCTGCAAGCCACGACTGGGAAATCAAGGTTACGGCGCAGGAAGAAAGTGTGGGCAGCGAATACGCTGCTTCAGATAAAGGCCGACACATACAATCAGTTAAGGTATCCCATAATATATCAGATAACTGGTTTATATCTGTAGGAGGTAATCGTAATGATTTTGCAGGATTACAAGGCGACAGGGCTGGTAAAAATTACCTTTATAATGTAGATGACCTTAACAGGCAACGCGGTTACAGCTGGCTGCCTAAAGAGCAGTATGTGGGTAATACCATGCTTAGCTATAAAAAGAACAGGACAAGGGTATTTTACAAATTTGATTATTTTAATGAGAATATAGATTACTATAACCCTCTTGTAACTATAGCGCCCAACTACCCTTTTTGGGATATTTTATATGGTAACGACAGGCGCTATAAAACAGAAAGACTGTACCACCACTTAAACTCGTCTGGCTATTTATTTAAAGAAATGGCCTATAACATTTCTGCATCATACCAAAAGCAAACCCGCGATTTTGAAGATTTTAAGTATTATATAGAGGAGCGTGAAGAAAAAGAAAATAAAAGGCTTACGTATCAGTCTACAGAGGTTTTATATTCTACAGGTAGTATAAGTAATATACTAAACAACAAAAAATATAACCTGCAGGTGGGTTATGAGCTTGTAAACGAAAAAGGGTTTGCATCGGCAAAAACGGGGCTATTTAGAGATGAAAATGGCGGGTTTTCAGATAAAAGGGCTACCCTGAATAACTATGACGTGTATACCGCTGCAGAAATAGAGGTTACAAACCGCTTTTCCGGTCGCGCCGGTGCCCGTTATTCGGCACAATCAAAATTTGATGACCAGTATGCAGCATCGGTAGGACTTCGTTATTTATTTGATAAAGGTATAGAGTTACGCTCCTCTTTTGGCAAATCATACCGTACACCAAATTTTGAAGAGCTTTACACATATCTGGTAGACTCTAACCACGACGTAAGGGGTAATCCTAATCTTGTGCCAGAAAACAGCACATCTGTAGACCTTAACCTAAAAAAAATCACGAATTTTTCATCGGGTTTAAAAATGTCTAACAGCTTTATGGTTACTTACCTTGATGTTGCCGACAGGATAGGCGAAGTGCAAATAAACTTTTCACCACTACAATACAAATATATAAACATAGCAAGTTACAGGGTTTGGAATTTTAATACCAGCCATGAATTTAATTATAATAACTTTTCGCTTAAAGCAGGAGCTGCCCTATTAAGTACTTCTCAGGAAGTGAGTAATGGTGCTTCAAAATCTGACGATTCTTTCCTTTGGGCTTTCCAGGTAAACGGTAATCTTAATTATACGGTACCTAAATGGAAAACTGAGTTCTCTGTATTTTACAAGCTAAATGGCAAGCAGCCACAGGTTATACAAATAACTGACCCTAATGACAGTACAAAATCAATCTTTGCAGTAACAAACATAAGCTCATTTAGCTGGCTTAACGCATCGGTTCGCAAATCACTCTTTAAAAACAGCTTTGATGTAACCCTGGGAGCAAGAAACTTACTCGATGTAACAAATCTGCGCAGCTCTTTAGCACAAGGAAGCACTGCAGGCCATGGTGGCGGCAGTACCGATATAGCATCTGCTTATGGCCGTTCTTACTTTGTTAAACTTGTTTACAACATTAATTTATAAACTATTATCATGAAAAAAATAGTTACCCTATTTGCTCTCACAGTAGCGCTATTACTAACGGCTTGCAGCGAAGATGATGGCAGCGGTACTCACCGCAAAGGCGTATCTTTTGCACAGGAGTCTGCTAATATTACAAATGATGTTACCCCTGTTAATGTTCTTTTTTATCCGGCGGCGGCTACAAATGGTTTTGTAACTATAAGCTATACTGCTACAAATGTAGCTTATGGAACCGATTTTACTACTAATTCTCCTGCCGAGGGGGGCACTTTTACCCTACCCTTTACCGCAGGCGATACGTTAGTAAAATTCAACTTTAACAAGCTTATTAATGCCACAGAGGGAGAGGTTAAAAATGTTGTATTCAGGATAAACCAGATATCGGTTCCGGAAATAGAAATTACAGGCAACACGTCTACAACACTAAACTTTAACGAAACCGCTTCATCCGGAGGTTCTGCTTCTCCGCGGGTAGGTGGTTCTAACCAGCCTAACCAGGTTTATTTTGATTTAAGTGCAGGACAATATACTACATCATTAAGAACAAACTGGGATGTAGGTTTTTATGGTGGCGACAACTTTAGGGTAGTTATAAATGGTTCTATAGGCATGGCGGTAAAACAGCTTGCCACTACTAATATAGATGCTGTACAAACATCAAACGCTCTTGTAGCCATTGGCACTTTTGACCCTGCTAACGTAGCCTATATAGATAATCCTAACGGCTTTTTAAATGCTACCGCCGTTGCAGAAGTTAGCGCTAACGATGCTGATAATAAAGTATACCTCGTTAACATGGGTTTAAGTGTGCCTACTATACCTGCGGGTACTGGTGGTGTAAGTGTTACAGGACCGGCAAGGGGATGGAAAAAAGTGCGCGTACTTAGAGATGGTAACGGCTATAAACTACAATATGCCGATCTTAACGCGACCACTCATACAGAGGTTGCAATTGCTAAGGATCCTGCTTATAACTTTACTTATTTTAGCCTGCAAAATAATGCTACGGCAACAATAGAGCCCGAAAAAGCAACGTGGGACCTTAATTTTACCACGTTTACTAATATTATTGAGGGTGCAGGATCTTACTTTTATTCAGATTTTGTAATTACCAATGCTAAGGGTGGCACAAGGGTGTACCAGGTAAATACAAGCGATGTTGCTTATGACAATTTTACTGCCGCAAATCTTGTAACAGATGATGCAAGGCTTAAAACAGATACAGAACAGGACCAGAGGATAATAGGTGCCAACTGGCGTAATGTTATTCCTGTGCAGCTTTATTCTGACAGGTATTATATAATAAAAGACCCTGCGGGCCACATTTATAAATTAAGGTTTACGGCATTGCTAAGCCAACAGGGCGAAAGGGGTAACCCATCATTTCAATATGCCCTTGTACAATAAGTTTTTGTAAGTTAGTTTTTGTTTTATTCCCCCCGGCAGTTTGTGTGTTTAATACTGCCGGGTTTTTTGTGCTTTATAGTGAAATTTGTTTTGCACAAAAAAGAGGCAACATGTGCCTCTCTTTTACGTATTTTTAAAACAGCTTATACAGCAAAAAACTCTTCGAGTTCTTTTAATGTTTCGGCAGATGTTTGTATGTCTTTTACCACCTCGCCTTTATGCATGGCAACAATACGGGTGCTAACCTCTGTAGTATGTGCTAAATCATGGCTTGATACCAGTATGGTAACATCTTTATTATCGGCCAGGTCTTTAATTATCTTTTTAAGGCGGAATTGTGTGGTAGGATCCAGGTTAGCAAAAGGCTCATCGAGTATAATAACCTCCGGGTTGCCTATAAGCGTAGCTATAATACCTACCTTTTTCTGGTTGCCTTTAGAAAGGTCCCGCAGGTATTTTTTCTTTTTGAGTATTTCGCCATTAAAAAAATCTTCGTGTTTTTTAAGCAATTCGTCTACGGCGTGCTTGTCCTGCCCGCGCAGTTCGCCTATAAAGTAAAAATACTCCTCCGGCGTTAAGTAACCTATCAGAAATGTCTCGTCGAGAAAGGCAGCGGTAAAGGGTTTCCAGCCTTCGCTTTTGTTTACCTGTATACCGTTAGATTTTATAAAGCCCGTGGTAGGCTCTATCAGATCGAGCAGCATGCTAAAAAAGGTGGTTTTACCGGCACCGTTGTTGCCCACAAGCCCAAAGCTTTCACCCTTTTGTATCTCAAGGTTGCCTATGTTAAGTACTTTAACTCCGTTATATGTTTTTGTAAGGTTGTTTACCTGTATCATGATATGTAGTAATAGTGGTTGTGGTTAGTTTTTTTGGCTGTAAGCACTAAGTGCTTTATACTTTTCTTTTTTATAGATTTTTTCTATAATAGTAAACATTTTGTTTCTAAAAGCAAATCCTAATATCCCGGCTCCTGCCACAAATGCAAGACCAGCATTAGGGCTTATTAAATAATAGCCTGCGGCATAAAGCCCCATAGGCAACAGCATTTTAGGTATTGTAAGCAGTAATGTTTGAAAGTTAAAGGCCTTTTTATCGCCAAAGGCCTGCTTACTACTAGCAAGGTCTATAGGTGATTTAGTAAACGCACCACCAAGCAATATAAGGTGAGAGTTTACACCTATGTTATAAACAGCACCTACCAGTATACTTAAATAGACGCTAAAACCAAAATAAATATAAAATACAGACAGTACCATACTTATAAGCGTACCTATAACCACAAGCCACCACTTAGAGGCTATGTAATCGCGGTAGGGTATGTTTTGGCTCATCATTAAGGGATAATATGCGCTATCCCAACTTGGTACAAACTGCCCGAATGTAAATAAAAATCCGCCCGATACAAAAATGGCTGCAAACATTTGCATTACCGGGGTTTGATACATATCTATACCCGAACTAAAAAAAAGCAAACCGTAAAAAAGGAAAGCAACACTCATTAACACAGTAGTTTTAGAGCGCTTGTTTCGGCGAATAAGCTTAATGTCATTTTTAAGAAAAGTACCCATAGTGCCAAACTTATTAAGCCATGTGTAATTTTCTGTTTCTGCAATTTCATGCTTGCCCTTAAGGCCTGTATCCAGGTAGAGGTTTTTAAGAAAATATTTAAACGTTGTTACCCATAAAAATGCAAGTATCGCTATGGGAATAATAAACATATAGTAGGTGCTGTAAAAGCCATAGTAAAAGCCACCTGTTATAGTAGTAATATCAAAATAACCGTAGTATTGTAAACCGCCTAACACAATTACCAGCACTACAAACCCTATAAAAAGACTGTCCTTGTTAGTAAGCAGCGTGTTTAATAAATTGTTGCAATAGGTTAATGCCCATATACCTAACAGCCATAATAGTACATTAACAGGGTTGTACCCTTCTTTAATAAGTATTACACAAAACGGAATAAAAAATAAAGCATGGATAAAATTAAAAAACGACACCATAGTTTTGCCTATTGCAAAATTTATAATGGTGCTGCGCTTTATAGGCAATGTAATTAATGGCCTTATGTTAATAATGGGTATCTTCTGAAAAAACAGGCGCATTAATAAATCGGCAAAGGTATAGTAGATCATGAACCGGCTTACAAAAACTAACGGATCCTGACCTGATTCTTCCTTAATGCCATAATAAGCAAATACCCCTCCTGCAAGGAACAAAATACTGAAATAAATAGCTGCAATAATCATGAATATCTTCATGACCATGTTGCCCGCAAATGATGATGCCCTAATGAATGCTTTCCATTCGAGCCAGATAAATTTATTGAACATTTTAATACGGTCTTATTGGTTTATGATGTATGACTGCTTTAATTTTCTTAAAACTGTATAAGCAGTTTATATATGTTGTTGTTAGTTTTTCTGTTTATACGCATCTATGGTCGAATATTTCTCTGACACATATACTTTCTCAATAGCTTTAAACACCATGTTCCTAAAAGCGAAGCCTAAAATACCAAAGGCTACAACCAGGGCTACACCGGCACCTTTGCCTATCAGTTTATCGCCATACATGAAAACCAGAAATGGCAGTATTATTTTAGGCAGTACCAGTAAAATCGATTTGAAGTTGAATGCTTTTTTACCCCCAAAAGCCTGTTGTGTAGTAGAAAGGTCTATAGGGGTTTTAATAAAGGCGCCACTTAATAATGCCAAATGGGAGTTTACACCCATATTGTACAGGGCTGCCGCTAACACCATAAGGTATACTTCTATTCCAAAAAATAAACAAACGCTGGCAAGCAATGTAGTTACAGCGGTAGCAACAACTATAAGCCACCACTTGGCTGATATGTACTCGCGGTATTTTATATTCTGGCTCATCATGAGTGGGTAGTAAGCACTGTCCCAGCTTGGTACAAGCTGCCCAAACGTAAACATAAAACCGTTAGTCAATGCCAGGGCACCAAATATTTTCCAATATGGAGTGTTGTATTGCTCCAGCACACCCGAGAGCAGGAAAATTGCATAAGCAAATAAAAATAAACCCTGAAGTACCATGTTGCGTGGGCGCTTATTACGTTTAATAAGCTTAATGTCGTTTTTAAGGAAGGTACCCATAAGGCCAAAGCGGTTAAGCCAGGTAAGGTTTTGGGTAACAGCCTCTGTATGTTTGCCTTTTAGCCCAGTGTCAAGATACATAGCTTTGGTATAAAATGCAAAAGTGTACTTCCATAAAATGCCAAGAGCTACAAGCGGCAGGATAAACATGTATGGCGTATTGTAAAAACTATTAAACAGCGGCCCTGTGTAAAGGGTAATATCAAACAGGTTGTAATACTGTAACGTGCCAAGGCCGGCTATTATGGCAATAAATACTATAAAGAGGTTGTCTTTGCCATTAAGCAGCAGGTTTATAAGGTTGTTTATATACACTATTGCCCATATAGCTGCCATCCATACAAGTACGTTGAGTGCAGGATAGTGGCCATGCCCTATAAGTGCAGCGGCAAAAGGTATAAATAAAAAGGCAGGCAGCAGTGTAAATATGGATACGAATGTTTTACCCATTATAAAGCTTATTATTGTGCCCCTTTTTATAGGCATAGGCAGCAGTGGCCGTATGTTCATAACGGGTATCGACTGAAAGATTATCCGGATGGTAAGATCGGCCAGGAAGTAGTAAATAATAAATTTATTTACCGTTTTTACAGGGTTCATCCTTTCATCTTCAAAAATAAAAAACATGCCTACACCGCCCATTGCAAACAAAATGGCAAGGTTTATTTTACCGATGATCATAAATATCTTTAAGACCATGTTGCCGGTAAACGAAGCCGAGCGTGTAAATGCTTTCCACTCGAGGCTTAAAAATTTCCTGAACATATAAGGTTATGGTTTGGTTTAAAGTATTAGTAGCTATCTGCCGTTTAAAGTTACAGCTTTTAGGATAGTTTTTCCCATTTGTAACCGGGATATGCTGCTAAAAGATGCTCTGTTGCCTTTTCCGGAATAACATACAGCACTATATAACTGTGCATAAGGCTTAGTACAAATACAAAAGTCATGATGGCAATATAAACCGGACGCAGGTGGTCGTGAAATGTAAATTGTATACACTGCATGGTAATACCGGAAAAACCTAAAATTGTATTCCCTTTATATATTAATTCTTCTAACAGCCAGCGCTTACCGGTAGTTTCAGTTTTAAGCTTATACTTTTTTTTCTGCTTCACGATCCTGTAAAAGCTAAATCCCTGAAGCATTAAAATAACGGGAACATATAGCATAGGCTGAAATAGAAATGCCTTATAAGTAACTACAAATATAGCTATGGTAAGTAGTATGCGCGGAAGCTTAAAAAAATCTTTAAAGTAACGGGCCATGAGCTTCATATATCTTTTGCCCAATGCCTTTTGGCGCTCTGCTACCACATCGCTAAAACCGTAGACGCCAAATTTTTTAAACTCAATTTGCAGGGCTTCGTCAAATGTTAACTGCGGCTTTGTTTCCCACAGGGTTTCAATAGCATTGGCAAGGTGGTCTACAAGCTCCGTTTGTAAATCGTAATATTCTACAAAATGCTGTTGCGTAAAGATATAAAGATGGTCTATTTGATTAGCATCTAATTTTTTATCCATTGTAGCGTAGTTTGTAATGTTTCTTAATTTGCTTTGTAGTTACCAGTAGCAGTGCCGAAACAGAAATTATGGCCGCAAAACACAGCATTACCAAGGCATCTGACGCCATTTCTTTTTGCCATTTAAGCATTCCTATGGTTATGTAAACAATTGGGGCAGGTAAAATACCAAAACCGGATATTACAGAAAATTGGTCTTTGTTTAAAAAAGCCTTATACACGTTAGGCATAGAGGTCATACAGCTTAATACACCATAGCTTAAAAACAGCAGCAGGGTTACATCGCCCCTGTCAAGAAATGTACGCAAAAACATTGCCGTTAAAAACACAGATGCAAACAACAGGAAGAACCAAGGCTTAATACTGCCTATAAACAAATAATTAAGGCTTTTTTTGAAGGCTATTAAAATAAACTTTCTGTTCGTCCTTTTCAGTTCTTTTTTATGAGACACGATGTAACTCTTTAGTTTTCTGTCAAAGTCTCCCGGCAGTTCCTCCAGGGCGGTGGCAATATGGTCGGTCATTTCATACCGTGTATCTACATAAGCTACCCCTATTTTTTTTAAGGCTGCATCTATAAGTACAAGTTGTTCCGGGGTAATTTTATTATGCATGGTAGCGTAATTTGTAAGTTTTATTAAGTGTCCATAATGACTGCATTAAGAACAAAAAGAACGTTATGCTAAAGGAATAGTAAAACAACAGGACTATAGTATTGTCTATAAGCCTGTCTGCCTTCAAAACGATCGAACCACAATATATAAACGTTACCAGCCGGTTTATTACAGAGTAATTTTTCCTGCTGATAGTTTTATAAAATAAAAAATAAACGTAGAGCACAGACGATACTATAAGCAATGTAATTTCGAGGTCGGTGGTCCTATCTTCTATATCACTATAATTGCCAGATAGTATAGCTAAAGCAAACAGGGTTAATGCTACGGCCCAAAACTGTGGCTTAAGCACAGTGCTTTTAAGTATGCCTAATGCCTTATTACGCGCCAGTTTTTTAAAGGCACTGTTAGAAGCCAGCAAATCCTTTTTATTGTAGAGCATGTACCGGCTAAAATTTTCGCCGAAATTGCCCTCCATGTTTTCTATAGAAGTAGCCACATGGTCGGTCATTTCGTAGCGGATGTCGTCATAGCGCACTCCGGCTTCTTCAAGGTATTCGTCTATAAACCTCAACTGTAAAGGGGTTAGTTGTTTAGCCATGGTATTGTAATTTGTATTTTTTATTGATCTCGAAAAAAGAAGCCAAAAATGCTACAGCAAAGCCGCTCCCTATGGCATTGTACAACTCAAAAACCAACTGATTGCTCCATATACCTTCATTTCTTAAAGGTAAAATGAATAAAAAAGTAAGGCCAGATAAAGCACTCAGTAACTTGTCTAATCCCGAAAATCGTTTAGAACGAAACAATGAACTTGTTAAAAAATAATACAGCATGGGTACCGCTAAGATTGCTGCATTAATGCCTTTTATAATAAAAGCACTCTTATTTATATCATAATGCTTTTCCAGCAACCTAATTGCTGTAAAGGCAATTGCAATTATAAGAGCGGTTTGCAGCGTAAGCATTTTGCGCAGTAAAAGTTTTAAAGCATCAACTTTAGATCTTCTTACAAACCTATAATAATTTGCCTTAAGTTCTTTTTTATGCAACTGCATATACTGCCTAAAGTTGGCATAAAAGTTATCGCCACTCATCTCCTCCACAGCAGTTGCCACATGATCGGTCATTTCCCTGCGAATGTCACGATACACCACACCTATATCTTTAAGCGCAATATCTATATGTGCTATCTGTTTTTCTGTAAGTTTAGTTTCCATTATAGCGCAGTTTATATGTTCTGTCTAATTTATATGTGGTAACCAACAGTGCAACCGCAAGGGTTATTATTACACCGTAATATGTAAATAATAAATCGCTGTTTCTTAGCAAACGGTGTATCCTAAGTCCCGGAAGACCTATACAAAAAATCATACCCAAGGTACTCCCCGCCATAACTGCTGCAGCGTAAACTTGTTTATATATAAGATACCTGTAAGCAAGCGGCAGTAGCATAATAAAAAATATAGCATGGAAAATTTGGTCTAACGCATCAGCAACATCTGCACGCTCATAAAATTTATGGGCATAAATACCCGCTGCATTAATTATAACTATTAATGCTATCGCCCATGGCTTACATAAATTGTTACCTAATGCAGTTATAGCTTTGCGTCGTGCGAGCTTTATAAATTGCCTTTTGGTTTTAAATATTTCAGATCTATGGGCTTGTATGTAACTATCAAAATTTACGTAAAAGTCTCCTTCCTGCTGTTCTATAGCAGTTGCAATATGATCGGTAATTTCATAGCGAATGTCACTATACTTAAAGTCTGCATCCGCTAACGCCCTATCTATAAACTGTATCTGCTCTTCTGTAAGTTTCATAGCTTAAAATTGTAAGTCGGGGTTAGGCGATGGGCTCACTAAACTCTGCATGTTCTTTATAAACTCTTCCAGCTCATTAAGGCGGTTCACAGTTTCTTTCTCGCCACTTTCGGTAAGTTTATAATACTTGCGCATGCGGTTGTCTACCTTTTCTACCTCTACATCCAGCAGGCCGTCGGCTTCCAGTTTGTGCAGGGCAGGGTAAAGGGCACCTTCGGTAATATTAAGTTCGCCTTTAGTAATAAGCTTTACCTTTTGGGTAATCTCATAGCCATACATGCGGCCGTTTTCTTCCAGCAGTTTCATAATTATAGTATTAAGGCTGCCTTTATAAAGTTGTGAGTTTTTCATATAAAAAATGTTCACAACAAATATACATAATTTTCTTATGCATAATACTCTTAAGTATTATTTTAGTGTTACAGATTTTATTAACGTAAAAGGAATGCTTATTTTTGCAGGAAATATATAGCAATGTCCACATTTCATTTACTTAAGATAAAAGATATAAAAAGAGAAACGCCAGAGGCTGTTTCTATTGCTTTTGATGTCCCTGCTCTGTTGGCCGACTTGTATAATTTTACGGCGGGCCAGTACATTAATATAAAAACCATTTTTGAAGGCGAAGAGATTCGCAAAGCATACTCTATATGCTCTGCACCCGGCAGTGGCGAACTTCGTGTAGCTATTAAAGCTGTTAAAAACGGTGGATTCTCTAAGTTTGCTAACGAAAAACTTGTGGTAGGCGACAGCATGGAAGTAGGCACCCCCGAAGGTACTTTTACCTTTGAGCCTAAACCCGACCGCCAGCGCAACTATGCCGCTTTTGCAGCAGGCAGTGGTATTACTCCGGTGCTTGCCATTATACAATCTGTATTAGAGGGCGAGCCAGAGAGTACTTTTGTGCTTGTGTATGGTAATAAATCGCCACAGGATACTATTTTTCATGACTTTTTGCACGAGCTGCAACAAAAATACGTGGGCCGCTTTTTTGTACAGTTTGTGTACAGCAAAGCGCGCGAAGAGGGTTCGCTGTTTGGCCGTATAGAACGTTCTACCGTAAACTTTGTGATCATGAACAAGCACAAGGAAAAAGAATTTTCTAAGTTTTACCTGTGCGGGCCGGAAGAGATGATACTTACCGTAAACGAGGTGCTTAAAGAAAAGAACGTTCCTGAAAAGAACATTAAGTTTGAGTTGTTTTCTACGCCTATTGCCGAGAAAAAAAAAGTTGAGGAGAACCTTGATGGCCAAACAAAAATTACTGTTCTTGTAGATGATGAGGAAACTACCTTTGTAATGTCGCAGCAAATGACGGTGCTCGATGCTGCCCTTAAACAAGGTGTAGATGCCCCATACTCATGCCAGGGCGGTATATGCAGCAGCTGTATGGCACGCATAACAAATGGCAAGGCAGTAATGCGCAAAAACGCCATACTTACCGATGGCGAAATTGCCGAAGGTTTAGTACTTACCTGCCAGGCACACCCTACTACACCAGAGATCTATGTAGATTTTGATGATGTATAATCTTTAAATTTAAAGATTTAAAATTGAATATTAAAGATGCTTTAGGGCATCTTTTTTTGTGGGGATAATTAGGGTGTGATACTCCATTCCGGATGCAGCGCAGCGAAATTGAGGAATCTCAATTCAATCCTTGAGATTTCTTCTCGTCGAAATGGAAATGCGTATGCATCTTTATATAGGAAATTTAATCATTAGCACTTTAAACGTAGCATTGCTACGTCTCTACCTGCAAACTGTGACTGCGACTGAAAATCTGAACTAAGGCGCTACAAGCTTAAACCCTATTCGTGGTATATTCTCTATACGGATGCTCTCGTCTTCCCGGAAAATTTTGCGCAGTCGCGAAATAAATACATCCATACTTCGACCCATAAAATAATCATCGGTGCCCCAAAGCTCTGTAAGTATCTTTTCGCGTTTTAGTATGGTGTTTTTGTTATCAATAAAAAGCTTCAGCAATGCCGACTCCCTTTCGGTTAGCTGGGTGCTTTCGCCATTTTTTATTACCACATAATTATCGGGGTCAAAGGTAAAAGAGCCTACCGTGCAGGTATTGTTTTTTATAGTGGGCTGTTTCTGGCTGCGCTGTAAAAAAACTTCTATTTTAAGTATAAGTTCTTCTATGCTATAAGGCTTAACAAGGTAATCATCGGCACCCAGCTTAAGGCCTTTTATACGGTCTTCTTTAAGTGTTTTAGCCGATAAAAATATAATGGGCACGGCTATATTAATGGCACGAATGGCAGCAGCAAGCTCAAAGCCATCCATTTGCGGCAGCATAACATCGAGTATACACAAATCAAAATCTTCTTTTTTAAAAGCATCAAAAGCATCTTTACCATTTGTAAAATGCACTACCTCATAATATTGCTCAAGGTTATCGGCCGTAAGAAATGCCAGGGTATTATCGTCTTCTACATACAGTATTCTTTTTTTCATTCAAGGCTGCTTTTAGGTATGTGTATGGTTATGGTTATTCCGGCTGCGGAATTATTTTTTATGGAAATTTTCCAACCGTGAAGTTCACAAATCTTTTTTACATAAAAAAGCCCAATGCCAAAACCTTCTACCTCTTTTTTATTTTCTCGCGGAATGCGGTAAAAACGGTCAAAAACAAAATCAATGTGTTCTGCTGCAATACCGGGGCCATTATCTTTAAACTGTAATTGCAGCCCTTTGCCTTCGGGTGTTATAGCAATATCTATCGTAGGTGCGGCAACACCATATTTAATAGCGTTCTCTACAATATTAAAGGCAATATTATAAAAATGAAATTCATCTGCCTTTACCTGGTAACCACTGTTAGCAGATGTTACATTTACCTGCGCATTTTCAAACTTAAGCATGGCATTCTCTTTAACCAGCTCGAGTGTATCGGTAATATTAAATGCCTTTTTTTCGAGCGATACAATACTGCCTTCGGTTTTAGCCACAGATAGTATACGTTCTATATGCTGATTAAGCTTGTTGCTTTGCTCTATAATTATTTTAAGGTATTTACTTAGCTTAGGGTTAGTCTCTATAGCCTCCTGTTTAATGGCATAGTTAGACGCTATAAGTATAGACGACAGCGGGGTTTTAAACTCGTGGGTCATGTTATTAATAAAATCTTTCTGCAGCTCTGTATACTTTTTTTGGCGCAATAACAACAGTACAGAGTATACATATATAACAAGGACCAAAAGGAGTACTCCTGTATATACCCAGTATTGCTGTAACGATGTTATATAGCTGTGGCGCAATTGCGGAAACCGCACCGCAAAATAATATACCAGCCCCGGGCGTTTAGTAAAACAGTTTTTGCAGGTGTGTTTATCTCCTGCATCTGCACTATTCAGGGTTATGTATTCGCCATACACCATTTCGTCGCTGCCGCAGTTATACATGGCATACTCATAATCCATATCGAGCTTTACCTTCTGAAACTCGTTCTTAAGGTAAATTTCGAGGATATCTGCCTCAAAAACGTCATCAACATTTACCACATAATAATCTTCCGATATTTTTTTAATGGGGCTTGTGGCTGGCTGTTCGCTTTTATTATCCCTGTAAATTTTTGTTACCACATCCTGTAGGGCAAAATGTATTTTTTCGCCAAGTTCCTTTTTTTCAAAGGTATAGGCCTGGTTAAGGGTAGCTAACTGCATGGCAATAACGCCCACAATTGCGAGCAACCCTATTAAAACAATGATATTTAATTTATTGAATTTCAATTTTTGGAATGTAATTTGCTTATATGTATACGATAACGTAAATTGCGATACCGATATTACTATAAAATAAGCACAGCCACAACCCGTTAACATGTCGTTAACAAGAGTTTAAAACAGGTTAACAACTTTGTGGCGATAAGTAAATATATTTGTAATATCAATTTTTAAAAAACATTTATTAACTAATAGTATTTAAGTAATTATGAAAACTCTTAAACTTTCTTTATTCGCAGTAGCAGGAGCTTTATTCCTTTCTTTCTCTGCAAATGCACAACAGGTTGCTAAAAAAGATGTAAAAACATCCAGCGTTCCTGTAAAAGCTGCTGTAGCCCCGGCTGCCGCTACACCGGTAGAACAAAAACCTACAGGTCTTACATTTAAAGAAGATGTATACAGCTTTGGCGATATCGAAAAAGGTAAACCGGTAACTCACGAATTTACTTTTAAAAATACATCTAAACAAACTATCCTTCTTACAAACGTAAAAGCTTCATGTGGCTGTACTACTCCTACATGGACAAAAACTCCAATTAAACCAGGAGAAAGCGGTAACGTAACTGCTACTTACAATGCTGCTAACGAAGGTGCATTTACAAAAACTATTACTGTTACAGCTAACGATACAGAGCAAAACAAAGTACTTACTATAAAAGGTAAAGTAAATCCTGGCGCTGCTGTAGCTGCTCCTGCTGTAGGTCCTACACAACAATAATAACACTCTTAGCAAAGAGGTTAGTAAGAGCCATCGGGAAGCCGGTGGCTTTTTTTGTTTTTATAATAAGTAACAGGTTGCTTAACTAATTTGCACGATGCCTACCTTTACAGTAAGAATCACTACTATGAATCAGGCGTATATTAAAACTCCCCTTGGCATTGCCCATATTACTGGCGATGCCTTTGGCATTACTAAAATATCCATTTTAGATGATGAAATACCGATTTCTGAGGTTATCCCTGATGATCTTAAAACGGCGGTAACGCAGCTACAGGAATACTTTGGTGGCAGGCGTAACCATTTCGATTTTAAGATAAACCCTGCAGGTACTGATTTCCAGAAACGGGTTTGGGAGGCATTGCTTAAAATTCCTTATGGCACCACCACTTCCTATCAGGCACTGTCTATACAATTAGGCGACGTAAAAGCCATACGTGCCGTAGCAGCTGCCAATGGTAAAAACCCATTATGGGTAGTAGTTCCCTGCCACCGCGTTATTGGCAGCAACGGTTCTCTTACCGGATATGCCGGCGGCCTGTGGCGCAAAAAGTGGTTGCTGGAACGTGAGTGTCCACCGGTGCAGGGTAGTTTGTTTTAATAATCCTCTCCCCAGTCCTCTCCAAAGGAGAGGGGGCAACTACACTCAGTTGTTCCAAATGCGAATTAATGATATTAAAATACTGTCGAACTTTTACCCGTACGTTGGCTACCTCACCTTCTGAGAGGGCTAAGAAATCCGCGAAAATCCGTGTTTGCGAAGCATCGGCTTCATCCGCAATCCATTTCAAAATTTTGTGTAAATTCGTACCACATCATAACCACATAGTATGAAAATTGTTAAAAGATTCATTAGGCGATTCGTTATAGGGCTTATCCTTATTGCGGTAGTTGTAGCACTGCTGTATATATTCAATGTCGACTATTTACTAAAGGCGGTACGCGTAGTGTATTTACATGGTAAAACCACCGCCTATCTGGATGATTATGTGCATTTTGATAACCGTGTTGTAAAAAAAGGCACTTCGCAACCCTGGGCTGTGGCAAAAGATTATAATAAAACCAAAGCAACTGCAAGGCTGGAAGAAGCACACAAAGAACTGGGTACTGTAGCTTACCTTATTATTAAGAACGACAGCATTTGGCACGAAAGTTATTATGATGGCTACGGTAAGGATTCAAAATCTAACTCGTTTAGCATGGCTAAGAGCGTAACATCGGCAGCGATGTTTAAGGCTATAGAGGAAGGCAAAATAAAGAGTCTTGACCAAAAAGTAGGCGACTACTTTCCTGAATTTAATAAAGGTATGGCAGCTAACTTAACTGTGGGCGATTTATCGTCTATGGCAACAGGGCTGGACTGGGACGAAAAATACAGCAGTGCATTCTCTATAACGACGCGTGCCTACTTTGGCACCGAGTTGGAAAAAACCATGCTTAACGTAGGCGTTACAAGACAACCCGGTAAAGATTTTGAATATGTAAGCGGCGCTACAGAGCTGCTTGCTATGGTTATTGTCAAAGCAACAGGGAAGCATTTGTCGGATTATGTATCAGAGAAATTCTGGCAGCCAATGGGTGCCGAAAATGATGCGCTTTGGCAAACCGACCATAAAGACGGTATAGAAAAAGCCTATTGCTGCTTTGCCAGTAACGCGCGTGATTTTTCGCGTTTTGGTAAGCTTTTTGAACATAACGGTCAATGGAATGGCACAAGGCTTTTAGATAGTATAGATGTACAAAAGATGGTAACTCCCCGTTTTACTGCATCGCCGCAATATGGTTATGGCTGGTGGTTAAAAACCTACCTTGGCAAAAAAATGTTTTATATGCGTGGCCACTTAGGGCAGTTTTTAATTGTTATCCCACAGGATAAACTTATCATTACCCGCCTGGGCCATAAAAAAGGCCTGCAAACCGAAACCGACCCACACAGCAACGATTTTTATGTATATGTAGACGAAGCATATAAAATGCTTGGCCTGATGAAACCTAATGAAGGCGAGGGAAACAGCAAAGCATTAACGAAAGCAGAGGCTAAATAAAACATAACTACAAGTTAAGAAACCTGATTCGTGCTAATTGTGCAATTCGTGGCAAAAAAATAAACGATGATCGAGAAAATAAAGCTTGAAAACATACTTTTCCTGGATATAGAGACGGTGCCCGAGCACGAACACTTTGGCCTGCTTGATGATGAAACCCGCGAACTGTACAGCCTTAAAACCCAATACCAGCGCAAGGACGATTTTACTGCCGAGGAGTTTTATGACCGTGCCGGTATCTGGGCAGAGTTTGGCAAGATCGTGTGCCTTTCTGCCGGATATTTCACCTTTAGGGGAGACATTCGCCACTTTAGGGTTACGTCTTTTTTTGGCGATGAGTTTAAAATTCTTAAAGACTTTAGCAACCTGCTTAACAATCATTTTAGCCAGCCCCAGCATATAATGTGCGGCCATAATGCAAAAGAGTTCGACTTTCCGTTCATTGCACGCCGCATGATTATAAACAGTGTGCCTATACCACCCAAGTTAAACCTCTTTGGTAAAAAACCGTGGGAAGTACCGCATCTTGATACTATGGAGCTGTGGAAATTTGGCGATTTTAAAAGCTATACTTCCTTAAAATTAATGGCTAAAATATTGGGTATCCCATCACCTAAGGGCGATATAGATGGTAGCCAGGTGGGGCATGTATATCATGTAGAAAAAGACATAGACCGCATTGTTACCTACTGCGAAAAAGATGTGGTTGCCGTTGCTCAGGTACTGTTGCGTATGCGCCGTGAAGAATTATTGATAGAAGAAGAAATTATACATGTGTAGTTTGTATAATATGTTGATTTGGTAATTTGTTAATACGCTTATATACCTGTCGTAGGATATTAGTTAACTGAACCTACAAGGTTAGAGACCTTGCAGATTTTACACCGAAATTAAGATTACTATATACAAAAACATAATTGTGGCTCCTGCAAGGTTTAAAAAACCTTGTAGGTTTATTACTTATCCCGTTTGATACTGATTAGCACAAACCCGTCAGCTGTTTATGCGTAGGCGGGTTTGTGTCTCACAAAATAATAGCGTATTTTTGCCGCATGATAAACGACTTAAGCAACCTTTTTACCGCACAGACTGATAATAAGGTTATTGTTTTTAGCACCAATTTAAAAGACTTCGTGATCTCGCTAAACAGCGTTGCTAAAAACCTAAAGCCCTATATGTTTTACTACAGGGCGTTTAAAAAGACCGATTTTATGGAGCATACTGCCGCCGATGGCCGTAAGTTTTTCCTTCAAAAAGTAGTATAATTTTATTGGCTTAGTACCTCATTTACCTTGGCTACAACAGCTGCAGGTGTAATGGTACGCATGGCATCTTCATAACCCGATACTACTTTATTTCCGTAAATAGAGGTAGGCAGCATAGGGTATTTATCCCTGTCTGACACTAATGCATTGCTTAAAGGCTGCCTGAACGGGCCAAACCCCGCATACGGGTGTGTAGCTCCCCACAGGGTAATTACCTTAATGCCCTGCATGGCTGCCATGTGTGCATTGGCACTGTCCATACTTATCATAACATCCAGGTTGCTTATAAGTTTAAGTTCCTGCTTTAGTATAAAGAGGCCACCTGCAATAACCACAATATGAGGATTATTATTAGCGTATTCCTTTAATATTTTAGATTCTGTCCTGCCCCCGCCAAAAAGAAATACCTTAGTGTTTGGCGTATTAGCAAGTGTATTTATTACTTCAACAATAAGGTCTTTAGGGTATACTTTACCTTTATGCTGGGCAAATGCTGCAATGCCTATCCACCTGCCTGTTTTAACGCCTGTAACAGCAATAACATCGTCGCTTAGGTCTTGCTTAGGCGGAAAATCAACCTTATCAAGATCTACAGTAAAACCCAGTTGCGCCAGTACATCGGCATGCCTAAGGGTAACCTGCGGCAATGGCTCAAAAACTTTATTTTTAGGTGCTGTAAGTTGTGCGCGTTCTTTGCGAAGTTTATCTGTAGTAGCTGTTTTTTTACCCTTAAAGGCAAAAAGCTTTGTTATAACCTTAGATCGCATAACGTTATGCAAATCGGCTACGGCATGAACATGCAGGTTGCGCAGTTCTTTAAACAGTTTCCATAAACCAAAAAAACCTTTATGAAACCGGTCAAAATCGGCTTCATAAAAGTTTACATTGGGCAGGCCTTCAAAAAAAGCCCTATAACTTCCGCGCGATGCCACGGTTACTTTAACATTGGGGTACTGCTGCACAAGTGCGCGTACTACGGGCACCGTCATAGCGACATCGCCCATTGCCGAAAACCGCAAAATGAGAAGGTGCCTTTGTCTTTTTTTATGTGGCATTCAGCCTATTTTTTGTTTTGGTAAAGCACAGGGTTAAGCTCATCGTCGTTATACATTTTCATTTGCTTGTATACCTTCATAAATTTTGTACCACTTTCTATATCAGTAAGTAAGGTATCTATAGCAGTGCTAAGGTCCTTTTTTTGCTCTAATAGTATATTAAGTTTTTCTGTACATTTAAGCCTGTGCTCTGCAGATGCATCCTCGCGGGTAGCCTCCTCGTTCATGTGGTAAATTTTAAGCGCAAGTATAGACAGCCTGTCTAATGCCCATGCCGGGCTTTCAGAATTTATAGTTGCGTTTTCATTTGGCGTTACATTGCTGTACTGCTGTAAAAAATAGCTGTCTATATACTCTACCATATCTGTACGTTCCTGGTTAGACGCATCTATTTTACGCTTAAGCGTTAGTGCGGCAACCGGGTCTATATCAGGGTTACGAATAATATCTTCAAAATGCCATTGTACCGTATCTACCCAGTTTTTAGCATACAGTAAATGCTCTATTTTATCCTTATGAAAAGGGTTGTTAATAGGTTGGTCTACGCTGTCATACTGGTGATAGTCGTTTATGCTTTGTTCAAAAATAGGATAGGCGATACCTGAAAACATACTTTTTATTTTTTTACAAATATAGTTTTAATACTTTTATCCTCATAATACAAAATTAAGTGTAAAATGCAGGTACATAACCTTTCTCGAAACAACAGCATACTGAACCATTTTTTGGCACAAATTCGCGCTGTAAATGTTCAGAAAGACAGCCTGCGCTTTCGCAAAAACATGCAGCGCATAGGCGAAATTATGGCTTATGAAATTAGTAAATCGCTGCCTTATGCGCCTATAGCAGTAACCACGCCGTTAGGTATAAAAGATACTACAGCCATAAACACACCTATAGTAATTTGCTCTATTTTACGTGCCGGGTTAATACTGCACGACGGCCTGCTTTCTTTTTTTGATGATGCCGAGAATGGTTTTATATCTGCCTATCGCCATCATTATAATAACGACGATGCCTTTGATATTCAGGTAGATTATAAAGCCGTGCCTTCTTTAAATGATAAAATACTTATCTTGGCCGACCCTATGCTTGCCACAGGATTATCGTTAGTAGCGGTGTATAAAAAACTGTTGGAAAACGAATCGCCTAAAGAAATTCATATAGCCGTAGTAATTGCGGCACCAGAAGGTATTGCTTATGTACAGGAACAATTGCCAGACAATTGCCACCTGTGGATAGCCGATACCGACAGCCACCTTAACGACAAAAAATATATTGTACCTGGACTGGGCGATGCCGGCGACCTGGCTTATGGCGTTAAGCTATAACTGCATTATAAATATAAATACGGCAATGGCCATTACACCCATAAGTGCAGCTTCGCGTATCCATTTATTATCCTGCGCCTCTATAAAATTTGCTCCCATAATGGCAAGAGGCGCAAAGGTAAAGGCGAGAAAACTATTGTTTTTACCGGCAGATAATACATAAATACCTACCCCGGCTAAAAACGAGAACAACACTTTTTTATGAGATGCCTGCAGGTTTAATGGTTTGCTGCTTAGCCCTATAGTATAGGGCCAAACAAATAAAACCACTATAGAGGCATACAGTGCCAATGCAATGTTTTGATAGATATTTTCGAAATATGTAAAATCAAAACTTGGTGTTATCTCTTCGAGTATATGGTTAAAAAACTGGTGCCCCACCATGAGCCCTATCATTAAATACAATATGGCTACCGCTAAAAAGGCTATAAAAGGTATAATCCAGTTGCGGTAATCGCGAGATACGTGAAACACTATAGATATGAATACCAGCACTATAAATATTATACACCAAAAATGAAATATTGCAGCGGCAAAGATCCAGAAGGAAGCATCGAATATTTTTTCTTTTGGTGTTATAAGCGATTGCAATGAGATAAGCCTGCGCAGGGAAAGCAGCAGGCAAAAGTTTGCAATAATTATATTTTCGTTTATAAGCGTGGTAGGAAAAAGGACGAGAAAAAACAGGAACAGCGCCAGGGCATAACTGTTTGCCCTGGTTAATGTGTTCCTTAATGTTATAAAGCCTGTTAGTAATAAAGAACCTCCTAAAAGTAATAGTAAGCCCAGTTTTTTAATGATTAGAAAGTACGATTCTGTCCATGCTGTATCTTTAAGCACATACATTGTATAGAACAAAACAAGTGCACCACCAATTAAAACGTAATTTATGGGCCTTGATTTACTAAAAATACTTGCTAACATGTGATTATTTTATACATTTGTGACTGAACTGTAATACTTATCTAAAAATGACAGCATTTTTTGAAGCCATAGGATCTTTATTTACTGATTTCCTTTTTGTTCCGTTGCATTTTTTACGCAACCTTGAATTAGTTAACTGGTGGACTGCCAACACACTTACATGGATTTTTATCCTTATTTGTATTGCAGCATTTTTTTACTGGTGTAAACAAATTTCAATTTTTGACAAAACCGGAGAAGACAAACAAGATACCACAGCGCACTCGTTCTTATCTTAATTATAAGTCGAAGCCTATATCTGTTCTAAAATACATCTTATCAAAATGTAGTAATGCTATGTTTTGGTAAGATTTTTTTATGGCCTCTTTATAATCATCTCCATAAGATGTTACAGCAAGCACACGCCCACCGGCAGTAACGGCATCATCTCCGCTCACGGCTGTACCGGCATGAAATACTATAGAGCCATCTACCTTGTTAAGGCCTGTTATTACTTTACCTTTCTCATAATCTTCCGGATACCCGCCAGACACTAACATTACTGTAGCAGCACTTTTAGGGTTTACAGATAATACAGCCTCGTCCAGCTTTTGGTTTGCCACTGCAATAAACAGTTGTACAAGATCGCTTTGCAGCCTTGGTATTACAACCTCTGTTTCCGGGTCGCCCATACGCACGTTGTATTCTATTACAAATGGGTCATCGCCCACTTTTATAAGCCCTATAAACACAAACCCTTTATAATCTATATTATCGTTTATAAGACCCTGTATGGTAGGCTTAACTATGCGTTCTTCTACTTTCTGCATAAAAGCATCATCGGCAAACGGCACCGGAGACACTGCTCCCATACCACCTGTATTAAGGCCCATGTCGCCTTCTCCTATGCGTTTATAATCTTTAGCAGTAGGCAACAGTTTATAGCTTTTACCATCTGTAAGCACAAAGCAGCTAAGCTCTATACCATCAAGAAACTCTTCTATAACTACCTTAGTACTCGCCGCGCCAAATTTTTCGCCTACGAGCATGTTTCTAAGCTCCTGTTGCGCCTCTGCAAGGTCTTGCAATATAAGTACACCTTTACCGGCAGCAAGGCCATCTGCCTTAAGCACATATGGCGCCTGCAAGGTTTCTAAAAAGGCACAGCCCTGCTCTACGGTTTCTTTAGTAAAACTATCGTAAGCCGCCGTAGGGATATTATTTTTTACAAGGAACTTTTTAGCAAACTCTTTACTGCCTTCCAGCTCTGCACCGTGCTGCGACGGGCCTATAACAGGAATAGCCGCAAGGGCAGCATCATTTTTAAAAAAATCGTATATGCCTTTTACTAAGGGGTCTTCCGGCCCTACAACAACCATGTTTACACCCTGCTCTAAAACAAAGCTTTTTACCGCTTCAAAGTCAAGTGGGCTAATGTTTACATTTTTTGCTATTGTGGCAGTACCGGCATTGCCCGGTGCTACAAAAAGGGTATTGCATAATGGGCTTTGCAGCATTTTCCATGCAAGTGCGTGCTCCCTTCCGCCAGAACCAAGTAGTAAAATATTCATGTTGTTGTGTGTTTATTTGTGCAAAGGTAATTATTAATAAGCTTTTTCTTCGCCCATAAATATGTTTACCACTGTTTGTATTATTATTTTAAAATCCAGGAGCAGCGACCAATTCTCTATATAAAACACATCATACTTAATGCGGTTTATCATATCCTCGTCATTAGTAATTTCGCCCCTAAAACCCCTTACTTGTGCCAGCCCCGTAATACCGGGCTTAACATACAGGCGAACCATGTATTTTTTTATCTTGCTGCTGTAAAGGTTGTTTTGTGTCCATAAATGCGGGCGTGGCCCCACCACAGACATTTCTCCCTGCAGCACGTTTAAAAACTGTGGCAGCTCGTCTATGCTGGTTTTACGTATAAACTTGCCTATGCGGGTTACACGGGGGTCGTTCCTGGTTACAGACTGCTCTGTGGTTTCGTTTATTTGCATAGAACGAAATTTGTAGCAAAAAAATTCTTTTTCGTTATGCCCCGGGCGGCTTTGTTTAAAAAACACAGGCCCTTTAGACTCTAACTTTATAAGCAGGGCAAGCAAAGGGGCAAGCCATGAAAGTACCAGTATAATTACCAGCATTGAGAACATAATATCAAAAAGGCGTTTTATAATTTGTGCTGCCGGTTCATGCAAGGCCGTTTTGCGTAAAGACAGTACCGGAAAAAATTCGTAATAATCTATGCGCAGGTTTTTAGAGAATATCTCTTTAGTATCCGGTATAAACTTTATAGTCTTGTTATTAATGTCGGCATAGTTTACAAGATCTTTTAACTGGTCGTTAGTAAGCTCGTTAAGGGAGCAGTAAATTTCGTCTATCTCGTTTTCTTTTACAAAAGCTTTAATATCTGTAATGCGGCCCTTTACATCGCTGTTTGTTGCCGTATCTGAAAAAAATCCCGAAAAGCGGTAGCCATACTCTGTTTTTTCATCAAAAAAAGTTTTTAATCGTAACGCATCTGGCGTATAACCTATAATTACAGCACTACGGTAATTGCTGCCGGTAACTATACGGTACTTTTTAAGGTAATAAAAAAGCAGGAATTTAAACAGGGCAATTATTGCAAAAAGTACTACCATGTACTTAGCAGTAGCCTCGCCGCTAAAAATAGTTT
>Ga0247806_10000338_pt1 | contig 31276 bp, 29 predicted proteins | sample UWRJL059202B1_FD_179935 | JGI IMG/M metagenome (GOLD analysis project Ga0247806, IMG submission 179935) | Plant litter microbial communities from Arlington Agricultural Research Station in Wisconsin, United States - UWRJ-L059-202B-1 | ecosystem: Environmental > Terrestrial > Plant litter >... | reverse complement strand
GGCGCCCATCAGGTCATGGTCAACATATACTTTCGCTTCGGTGAAAACTTTTTCGATGGCTTTGCGCACGATCTTCACATTATCGGGATTGCTGCAGCCGGTGCCATAAAAGAACACTTCTGCCGGTTCGGCTTTCTTCAGCTTCGGTTTCAGTTCCTGTTCGATGATGTACTCGATCTGCTCGGCGGATAAAAAATACGGGCTTAAACCCTGCGTGAGAAACGACTGCTTTTTTTTGCCGTTCACGAGGCACCATTCGGCCTTGGTGGAACCACTGTCTGCAATTAATTTGATTGCCATTTTTTAGTGTTGAGGATTACCGCCTCAAGGTAATTAGTAATTATGAATTATGAGTTATGAATGTATAGAGTTTTCAAATTAACAGCTTGCGATACGACCATTATTTTTACACAGGCCGAAGCGCTCCATTCCTAATTCATAATTTCTAATTCATAATTCATGGTTTATCTTCGCCTTTATGAACAATAAAAAGTTACAGGTTTGGCTGCCGCTGCTGTTCAGCATCGTAATGATCGCGGGCATGTTCCTGGGTTACAAGATGCGGGATAATATGCCGGGCAAAAGTTTTTTTTACGTGGAAAAGCGCAGGCCGTTGCAGGAGATCATGGACCTGATCAAAAATAAATATGTAGACGATGTGAATATAGAAAGCCTGTCGGACACCGCGATACAGGCCATGCTGAGCAAGCTGGATCCCCATTCGGTATTCATTCCTGCAGAAGAGTTGCAGGAAGTAAATGAAGAACTGGCCGGCAAATTTTATGGCATCGGCGTGGAGTTCAACATATTTGATGATACGCTGAATGTGACCAACGTGCTGAAAGACGGCCCGAGTTACAAGGCCGGCATACTCACCGGTGATAAATTCATTAAAGTAGGCGACGTTCCCGTAGCGGGCAAAAAAATAGAATCGGAGAATTACCGCAAACTGTTGCGGGGCGACCGGGGCACGAAAGTAACGATCACGGTTATGCGCGCGGGCAGTTCCAAACAACTGCTGGTAACGCGCGACGCCATACCGGTAAGCAGCGTGGATGCTAGCTACATCATCAGCCCGGGCATCGGTTTTATCCGGCTCAATAAATTTACTACCCAAACCTACCGCGAATTCATGGAATCGCTGGAGGACCTGAAAAAACAGGGCGCTAAAAAACTGGTGCTCGACCTGCGGGGCAATGGTGGCGGCATTTTGGAAGAAGCGATAGAGATAGCGGACGAATTCCTGGAAGGCGATAAACTCATCACCTATACCGAAGGCAAACACACGGCCAGGAAAGAATACCGCTGCCGCCGGCAGGGACAATTTGAACAGGGCGAAGTGATCATACTGGCCGATGAAGGCAGCGCCAGCGCGAGCGAAGTACTGATGGGCGCTTTACAGGATTGGGACAGGGCCACCATTGTAGGACGGCGTTCCTTTGGAAAAGGATTGGTGCAGGACCAGTTTGACCTGAGCGACCGCAGCGCCCTCCGGCTTACCATTGCCCGGTATTATACCCCCATTGGCAGGAGCATCCAGCGGCCCTACGACCAGGGCGGTAAGGCATATTATTCGGAGATCAGCAAACGTTTCGTGGATGGCGAAACCAATACCGCGGATTCGGTGAAGAACGACAAAACGAAAATCTTTAAAACCAGCAGCGGCAAAACCGTGTATGGCGGCGGCGGCATTACGCCCGATGTTTTCGTGGCGCTGGATACAACGGCTTACAGCAGCCAGGCGGCGATGCTGTATTCCAAAGGATCGATCCCCGCCTTTGCCTATAAATTTTACCTGCAGCACCAGGCGGATTTTTCCAGGTACAAAACAGCGTCGGACTTTGTAAAAGGCTTTACGTTTACGGAAGACAACTGGAAAGAATTTACCACGGCTGTTGCAAAAGATTCGATCCAGCTAAACAACATCAGCGCAAAGGAAAAAACAGAGATGACGCAGGCCATCCGTTCCTCTATCGCCCGCATGTTGTGGCGCTACGAAGGCCTTTACGAAGTGTTGAACAGCAGCGACGACGCCATTAAAAAATCACTGGATATCCTGTCAAAATAAAAAAAGCCCCCGCGGGGAGGGCTGATAGTGCATTTACAATAGTACCGGTCTTACGGAATTGTTGTTCACGTGTAGAGGTCCGGGGTTTTCAAGGGTATGGATTCTTTGATTTGGATACGTTTTTCTAACAGCACAAAGATGGTTATTTAACTGCGAGTGTTAAGTAGCATGCCTTATCAACCTTTTGTAGAAAGTTTTCTAACGACCAGAACCCGCTGCTACCCTGCTTTTCCATAGATACTGGTTGTCAGTCTTTTCGGCAAAATGCGCAGCACGCCCGACATAATATTGGCCAGCGTACCCGGCACGATCATCATTCTTTTTTTAAGCGTACGCTTTACCGCTACTTCCCCTACCCGTTTTGGTTTTACGGACAACTGGTTGCCAAACCAACCTAGTTTTTCCTTTGTATCTTTTTCAATGGAAGGCTTTGTATATACCGGTCCGGGCGCAAGGCAACTCACACTGATGTCCCTTTTCTTCAGCTGGTAACGCAGTGCATAACTGAAAGAGATAACCGCGGATTTGGTAGCTGAATATAAATTCTTCACCGGTATGGGCGCAAAGCCCGCCATGCTGGCCACGTTGAGGATGTAGGAAGGCGCGTTCTTTTCCAGCAACGGCAATAAAGTAAGGCACATGGCCATCCCCGATTCCACGTTGAGCCGCACCATATAGCGCAGGCTGTCGAGCGGAAGCGATAAATAATCTGCCGTACCGCCGATACCGGCTACGTTGCACAACATTTTTAGTTTCAGGTTCCGTTCCGCACACCATTTGCCAATGGCCGGCGCGGATTCATCCTTGCTCAGGTCGTACGAAAGGACTTCCACGCGTACGCCGTAGGTACTTTCCAGCTTTTGCTTGGCGGCCAGCAGGGTATCCATGCCCCTGGCAACGAGTACCAGGTTGTATTTGCGTTTGCCCAATGCTTCGGCGATGGCATAACCGATGCCTTTGCTGCCCCCGGCCACGAGGGCATACGGCATGGAATCCTGCAGGGATCCATCGTTGCTGTTCAATTGTTCGGTTGGAAATGTCATTTCATTTAAGCTGTTTACCTGCGCTTTTGCGGCAGAGGCAAGGAACAGGATAAGAAAAATCAGGATAATATTTTTCATCTTTGAAGTTAAACAGCTTCCCCCATTTCCAAATCTCCAAATCAACAAATTTCCAAATCAACCTGGCAATTGGTAATTAGCAATTGGTCATCATCAAATCTTACCTTTGCCGCAAAATTGATGCTATGTGGTTAAACAATATACTTGAAACAATCGGCGATACGCCGTTGATCAAACTCAACAGGATCACCAAAAACCTCCCCTGCACCGTATTGGCGAAGGTTGAATATTTCAATCCCGGTAATTCCATCAAAGACCGGATGGCCCTGAAGATGCTGGAGGTAGCGGAGCAGGAAGGAAAGATAAAACCGGGCGGCACCATCATCGAAGGCACCAGCGGCAATACGGGGATGGGACTGGCTTTGGCGGCCTGCGTGAAAGGCTACAAATGTATTTTCACCACTACCGATAAACAATCGAAAGAAAAAGCGGATATCCTGAAAGCGGTAGGCGCGGAAGTGATTGTTTGTCCGACCAACGTGGAGCCCGAAGATCCCCGCAGCTATTATTCTGTAAGCAAAAGGCTGGCAACGGAAGTGCCGAACAGCTGGTACGTAAATCAATACGATAACCTGGCCAACCGGCTGGCGCATTACGAGCAAACCGGCCCGGAGATCTGGGAGCAAACGGAAGGAAAGGTAACGCACCTGGTGGTGGCTACGGGCACCGGCGGTACCATCGTTGGCACGGGCAAGTATTTAAAAGAAAAAAATCCCAACATCAAGGTTTGGGCGATCGATAGCTATGGTTCTTTGCTGAAAAAATATTTTGAAACCGGCGAACTCGACCAGAAGGAAGTTTATCCTTACATCAGCGAAGGTTTCGGGGAAGATTTTGTGCCGGAGAACTATGATATGCAATACATCGACGAGTTTGTAAAAGTGACCGATAAAGATGGCGCAGTGATGGCGCGGCGCATTGCCAAGGAAGAAGGTATGTTTTGCGGTTACAGCGCCGGCAGTTGCCTGCAGGGGTTATTGCAGTTGAAAGACAGCCTAACAAAAGACGATGTGGTGGTTTGCATTTTCCACGACCATGGCAGCCGCTATGTAGGCAAGGTTTACAACGACCAGTGGATGATGGAAAGGGGGTTTTTGGAAGTAAAAACATTTAAAGACCTGATCAGCGGCCGCGGCTCGCAAAAGCTGATCACGTTAAACCCTTCCCACACCGTATTGGAAGCCATCGAGCTGATGAAAAAATATGACATTGAAAACATCCCGGTGATGGACAACGGGGAAAATGTAGGCGCTATTTCCGAAAGCGGCCTGTTCAATAAAATCCTTGCCGGTCCTGATGTAAAGGCCGATGAAGTACGCACGGTGATGGAAAAATCCTACCCCGAAGTAGCTTTTGAAACACCCGTAGAGCGCCTGAGTTCATATATTACGAAAGAAAATGGTGCCGTGCTGAGCAAGGATGAAAGTGGAGCCTGGCACATTGTAACCAAATACGATATCATCCAGAGCCTTACAAAATAAACGAACTGGTTTACATTATTCCGCTGAAAATCAGCACAGTGCCCGTTTTTTACAGACGGGCATTTGTTTTTTCAACCTTTTTACCTTATGGCACCAACGTATTTTTACGATTCCCACAATCGTAAGAGCCCGGCATAAAAAATGATCTATATACGTACCCCGCAGTAATTACTGTAGGCCGAAAAAAGAGCAATATCGCTCTTGTAAACCCCTTTCAACTGTTGCATCTTTGTGTCAGAAGTTGATTGATAGAGATTACCAATTATCAATCATATCCAACAATCCTGACAAAACCAAAAAATTCCAATCCAATGTTTGTGAAGAACCAACAAACGATCCAATATCAGTCAACTTCTACTTTTTTATTTTAGATCAGAAACTGAAGCGTTTTAAAATCCAATATCCAAGAGAAGAACCTAAAATTATTGTCCTGCCTATGCTGTAAAAAGCGATGATGGCGAAAAACCAACCGAATTCCAATATCCCGCCTATGCCGTAAAAAGCGATGATGGCAGAAAAACCGAACAAAAACCAATATCCGGGCCTTCAAAAGCCGAAAAACCAACCGAACACTGAAACCAGGATAAAATCATTTTTGATTTTAAGTTTTACTTCATAAGTTAACCCCTTAGAAAAAGTAAAATCCAAAAATCCTGAAAGACCACCTTGTGCTTAGGTAGGTTAAAATTTTAAAACTTCCGCACTTACCTGCGGAAGTTTTTATTTTATGTAACTCCCCGGTTCTTGCTAATTTTACTGCATGCTCCTCCGCGCTGTAACCGAACTCCCCTGTTTACCGAAAAGGATCGTTTCGCTGGTGCCTTCGCAAACGCTGTTGCTCCACTACCTGGGACTGGAAGCTGAAACCGTTGGCATTACCAAGTTTTGCATACATCCCGAAAGCTGGTTCCGCAGTAAAACAAGGATTGGGGGCACCAAAAACATTCACCCGGAAATCATCGACCGGCTACAACCCGACCTCATCATCGCCAACCATGAAGAAAATGTAAAAGAGCAGGTAGAAGCATTGGCGGAACGCTACCCTGTGTGGGTGAGCGATGTGCGCAACCTGGCGTCGGCACTGGACATGATCCGGGATATCGGCAGGCTGACGGGTACTTCAACAGGAGCCGGTGAGCTTGTAAATGGGATCAGCAGGGGGTTTGAAGGGCTGGAAGCCATGCGTGCAACTTTACCATCCCCGCTCCGTACCACTTACCTCATCTGGAAAGATCCATACATGACCGTGGGTGGAGATACGTTCATACACGATATGCTGCAGCAATGCGGTTTACATAATATTTTCGGCGGCAACATGCGCTACCCGGAGATAACGATCCACCAACTTAAAGAAGCCGGCTGCGAACTGCTGTTGCTATCCTCGGAGCCCTACCCTTTTAAAGAAAAACACATCGTGGAACTGCAATCACAATTGCCGGCAACGAAAATTGTATTGATAAACGGAGAAATGTTCAGCTGGTATGGAAGTACATTGCTGGAAGCGCCCGGATACTTCGGGGAATTGATGAAGGGTTTAGGTGGTTTAGGTGACGCAAATACTACATTGAACCGGGGGAAATATTAAATCTTACCTATTCCCTCTTACATTTCCTTTCTTACATTTGTAAAAAAACAGCAGCCATATGAGTAAATACAGTTCGGGTGTACTGTTCGGCGACGAACTACAGGCCCTTTACGATGACGCTAAAAATAATGCCTTCGCTTTACCGGCAGTGAACACCATTGGTACCAATACGATCAATGCTACGCTGGAAACGGCCGCCAAGGTAAATTCTCCCGTGATCATTCAATTCTCAAACGGCGGTGCCCAGTTCATCGCGGGCAAAGGAATGCCGAACGACCAGTTACAGGCCAATATTTCCGGCGGCATTTCGGGCGCGCTGCACATACACAACGTGGCCAAACATTATGGCGTACCGGTGGTGCTGCATACTGATCACGCGGCCAAAAAATGGTTACCATGGGTAAGCGGGCTGATCGATGCAGGCGAACAATATTATAAAGAAAACGGCCGTCCACTTTACAGTTCACACATGCTGGACCTTTCCGAAGAGCCGATCGAAGAAAACATTGCTACCTCAGTTGAATTTTATAAACGCATGGCGCCGCTGGGCATGAGCATTGAAATCGAACTCGGTGTAACGGGCGGCGAGGAAGATGGCGTGGACAACAGCGACGTGGAAAACGATAAATTATATACCCAGCCGGAACACGTGGCTTATTCTTATACGGAATTGAGCAAGGTAGGCAAAATGTTCACCGTAGCCGCGGCTTTCGGAAACGTACACGGCGTGTACAAACCGGGCAATGTGGAACTGCGCCCCGAAATTTTAAAGAACAGCCAGGATTATATTGAACGCGAACTGAAAACAGGGCCGAAACCCGTTTACTTCGTATTTCACGGTGGCAGTGGTTCGCCGCAGCACCAGATCCGGGAAGCGATCGGTTACGGCGCCATTAAAATGAACCTGGATACCGACCTGCAATGGGCGTTCTGGGAAGGCATTCTCAACAATTACAAAAAGAACGAAGCGTTTTTGCAGGGCCAGTTGGGCAATCCTGAAGGTGCAGACAAACCGAATAAAAAATATTACGACCCACGGGTTTGGTTGCGCAAAGGCGAAGAAAATTTCATCAAAAGGCTGGAAGTGGCTTTTGACGACCTGAATTGTATCAACAGAAACGCATAACCGATCTTATCAATTATGAGTCACAAACAAGAAGAGGATTTTGATGCAAACCTTGCCGGCGAGGAAACAAATATGGAAGACAGCAAATCAAGGTGGTTCAAAAGAAAGAAGAAAGGCATCCTTACGCTCACAAAGGACAAAAAAGATGCGCCCGAAGGATTGTGGGTGAAATGCCCTTCCTGTAAATACACCTGCACGATCGCAGAACTGGAAGAGAACAAATTCGTTTGTCCAAAATGTGATCACCATCACCGCATCGGCAGCGATGATTATTTTGAGATCCTGTTCGACGACAACCAATACGAGGAACTATTTGCCAATATAAAATCAAAGGATTTCCTTGGGTTCGTTGACCTTAAACCTTACGGGCAGCGGCTGGAAGATACCTATGCCAAAACGGGTATCCACGATTCCATTACGGTAGCGCATGGCAACGTTAACACCTACCCGCTCGTGGTGGCCTGCATGGATTTTGAATTCATCGGCGGCAGCCTCGGCAGCGTGATGGGAGAAAAAATATCACGGGCCTGTGATTACTGCATCGAACACCGCATACCTTTTATGATCATCAACAAAAGCGGCGGCGCCCGGATGATGGAAAGCGCTTTTTCGCTGATGCAACTGGCCAAAACATCGGGTAAATTGTCGCAGTTGAGCGATGCAGGCATTCCTTACATTTCTTTGTGCACCGATCCAACCTTTGGTGGTACCACGGCTTCCTTCGCGATGCTGGGCGACATCATCTGCGGCGAACCCGGCGCCCTTATTGGCTTTGCAGGACCGAGGGTGATCAAGGAAACCATTAAGAAAGACCTGCCGGAAGGATTCCAGCGCAGCGAATTTTTACTCGAACACGGCTTCCTCGATTTCATTGTGCACCGTAAAGAACTGAAAGAAAAAATGGCCCGGCTCCTGAAGCTTTTTAAAGGGTAGGATGAGATTTTACTTTATAAAAATGATGCGGTCGCAAATTGCGACCGCATCATTTTTATTGGGTATAACCGGGCCTTGTTACAAGCAAGGCTTTTCTGTTTAAAACAACTACAAACGCCGGTGATTTTCTCTTTTTTCCGTAGCGCAGCAATGGTTAGATTTAGCGGAAAAATATGAGTATGTTAATCACAGAAAGAATTTTTACCCTCAGGAGTTACCGGGTAATGCTTGACTTCGACCTGGCAGAATTATACGAAGTGCCTACAAAAAGATTGAACGAACAGGTAAAGCGCAACAAAGCACGTTTTCCCAAAGAATTTATATTTCGTTTGAACCGCAAAGAATGGTCAATGATGCGGTCGCATTTTGCGACCGCATCACAAGTAAAACGCAATACAATCCAGTTGCCATACGCCTTTACAGAGCATGGCGTAATCATGTTGGCCAGCATACTCAAAAGCGGGAAGGCAATAAAAATGAGCATTGTAATCGTAAGGGCTTTCGTTCAGTTAAAAAAGTCTGCGCTTCAATACCAGCAACTGATCAGGGAGATAGACCAGTTGAAAAATTACGTAGGTGAGCATGATGTACAATTAAAGAATATTTACGACGCCCTGGAAAATTTATTGGATGAAAAAGCAGAAGCAAAAACGTGGCAGGAAAGAGAAAGGATCGGCTTTAAAAAACAGTAACTATTTTATCCCGTAACTTTGAAGAAAAGGAACAGTGGAACTCAGTAACAGGAAGGCATATCACGAATATTTTTTTGAAGCAACCTACATTGCAGGCATCGTATTGTCGGGTACGGAAATAAAATCCCTGCGTACCGGCAAAGCCAGCTTCAACGACAGCTATTGCGTTTTTTATAAAGGAGAATTGTTTGTAAAAAGCCTGCACATCTCCGAATATGCATTTGGCACCTATACCAACCACCAGCCCATGCAGGAAAGAAAACTGCTGCTCACCAAAAGGGAATTAAAAAAACTGGAAGGCAAGATCAAGGAAAAAGGTTACAGCATCATTCCTACAAAAATATTCATCAGCGAAAAGGGATACGCCAAGCTGGAGATCGGCCTGGGCAAAGGAAAGAAGCATTACGACAAACGCGAAACGATTAAAACGCGCGAGAACGACAGGGATATTAAAAGGAAATACGGGATATAATTAGAAATTGAGAATTAGAAATTAGAAATTAGAAATGGATTGATCTTTTTTAATTACCTCCAGCTTCTTTATCATCCGTGTAATCGGCCTAATCCGCGTAATAAAAATTTGTGTAATTCGTTTAAATCCGTGTAATACCTTAACATTCACTCAAACTCAACGGCACATTCACCGCCAAACCACCGTCGGCCGTTTCCTTGTATTTGCTGTTCATATCAAGGGCAGTATCCCACATGGTTTTTATAACGCTGTCGAGGCTCACTTTCGCGTAGTCGGGGGAACTTTGTAAAGCAAGTTGACTGGCCGTAATGGCTTTGATGGCGCCCATCGTATTGCGTTCTATGCAGGGTATCTGCACCAGGCCGCCAATAGGGTCGCAGGTCATGCCCAGGTGATGTTCCATGGCTATTTCGGCTGCCATGAGGGCCTGCCGTTGCGTACCACCCATGCATTCGGTGAGTGCCGCCGCAGCCATGGCGCTGCTTACACCGATCTCTGCCTGGCAACCGCCCATCGCCGCAGAAATGGTAGCGCCTTTTTTAAAAATGCTCCCTACCTCGGAGGCGGTAAGCAGGAACTGGGTGATCTTTTCATCACTGTCGCCGCCGGCAAAAGCAATATAATATTGTAACACCGCTGGTATCACGCCGGCTGCGCCATTGGTAGGGGCTGTTACTACCCTGCCGAAACTTGCGTTTTCTTCGTTTACCGCAAGGGCGAAACAACTTACCCAATCAAGGATGTATTTAAAATCATGGCCGCCTTCGCGCACCGCTTTCAGCCAGGTTGTATAATCATTATAGGACTTACCGTTCAGCAATCTTTTGTTCAGCGCGGCGCCGCGTCGTTTTACATTCAGTCCACCGGGCAGCATACCACCTTCGTGGCAACCGCGGTAAATGCATTCCGACATAACCTTCCAAATATTCATCACGCCCGAGCGCGTAAGCTGTTCGCTGCGCCAGGCCAGTTCGTTTTCCAATACCACATCGCTGATGTTCATGCCGGTTTTCATGCACCAGTGCAACAGTTCATCGGCCGTATTGATGGGAAAAGGAAGGGTAACGGTTTGAAGCGCATCATTGGTTTCGCCTTCACGCACCACGAACCCGCCGCCAATGGAATAATAGGTTTCGGCAAAGTCGTTGCCATCGTGCAACTGTACCAAAAAGGTGAGGGCATTGGGATGAAAAGGCAATGATTCGCCAAAAAGAAATTCAATGTCTTCCGCGGGATCGAAATCAATCTCGTGCTTGCCGGAAAGCAACAACTTTTTCATCTGCCGGATGTCGTTCATCTTGGCAGTGATGTTGTTTACATCGAAGGTTACCGGATCGTCGCCGCTGAGCCCGAGTTGTACGGCGATATCCGTACCATGCCCCACCCCTGTTTTAGCGAGGGAGCCGTACAGCAATACGCGCAAAGAAGCTACCGTATCCAAGAAACCACGCGATTCAAGCGAAGCGGTGAATTGCTGTGCGGCACGCCAGGGGCCAAGCGTATGGCTGCTGGAAGGCCCCACGCCGATCTTGAACATGTCGAACACCGAAATAGCTTCGTGACTCAAAAGGAAACAATTTATTATTTAACATCCACCAACGTAAGGTTGAACCTGAGGTTGGAGTTGGCTGGTACAACGATGTTGTTGTTCGCATCGCGCACATCCCTGTTTCCATAACCCAAGGAAGGTGGAATGTAGAGGTTGATCTGGCCGCCTTTCCTGATCAGGGGTAAACCTTTCTGCCAGCCTACAATCAACCTGCCGAGGATAAACTCAACCGGTGTCAGGCTTTCGTCGAACTTGGTACCGTTGGTAAGGTAGCCGGAATAAGTGAAGCTGATGTTGGAACATACGTTCGGTGTGGCGCCTGTACCCGTTGCAACGATCTCGTAAAAGAAACCGCTCGGATGCTTTATCGCCGCAGGATAATTGGCGGTAATATAAATCTGCAGGTTGTCAACCTCTGTTGAAGGCGCCACTGCAGGTGAATCGGTATAAGGGCACGCGTTGTCATCAGATGATTTGTTGCAGGAAGTCAACACGATGCTGAAAGCAATAATTAAAAAGAAAAACCTGGTCATGTGATATAAGATGTTTAATGAAAGATAAAATTACGTTTCTTTTCCGGCATTCAATTTACGTTGCCTGCTTTTTAACTCTTTATAAAGCTGCTCGTTCGTTTCCCATTTGTAGTGCATCCTGAAATAAGCGAAAAAAAGAATGAAAATGGATACGGCAATGATGATGGTGATGAAAGTGCCTGAAGACGTATTTGAAATTTTCGTGTACCATTTGGGAAAGAACAATTGCACGGCAACAATGAACAATACAATGGGCAAACCATACATCAGCGCCATGGGCAAACCGCGCGAAAGTTTGCTGGAAAAGGTTCCCAGGCCTTCCCTTTCGGCTTCCCAGCTAAGGATGAATTGTTCTTCTTCTTTGGAGAGCATAATGCAAAATTAAGGCAATTGCTTTACTACTTTGCCATATTGATATTATCTTGTAGGTTTGTTCACCTCAACTTCCTTCAATGAAAATAGAACAACTGATCGTTCAACATTTTTACAACAACAAAAAAGTGACCCTGCAGGGAATGGGAACTTTTACCCTTTCGCCCGATTTTGTACTGATGCCGGATAATGACAAGGAAGTTGTAATGCCCGATAACGCCATCTCCTTTGAATACAACATCAGATCTACCGAAGACGACGCGCTCATAGATTATATCGTTCAGCAAAGCCGCAAGATAAAACCCCTCGCATCCGCCGACCTCGACTCCTACCTTACCCTTGGCAAACAATTTTTGAACATCGGCAAACCCTTCCGCATCGAAGGCATGGGCGTACTCGAAAAAAACCAGTCGGGGCAATACCAGTTTACGCAGGGACACGCTTACCAATCCAAGCCCGAAAGCGCCGCGGTGGCTGTAAAGGAAAAAAGAGAAGATGAAGATATTTCTTTTGCTTCGGCAAGGCCGGCTTCCAATAATAATAAAAGTATATTGATGATCGTGCTGGGCGTAGCGGTACTGGGATTGATCGGTGCAGCCGCCTGGTATTTTTTCATCCGCAAATCGCCGGCGCCAACTCCTGTAGCAGAAACCCCGGTTGTTGTAACAGATACCGTACAAACCGTTTCAGCAAAACCCGACAGCATCCCCGCACCTGCTGTGCAAAAGATACCGGGCGACAGTTCGGTATTTAAGATCGTGATCAAGGAATACCAAACCTATGAGACCGCGCAACGGGCTTTCGACAGGCTGAGTGGTTATGGACATAAACTGTTGCTGTACACGGCCGATTCCGTAACCTATAAAATTGCCATGCCTTTCATGCGTCCCTTATCCGATACGGCCATGGCGCGCGATTCCGTAAAGAAAAAATTATTTGGCGGCAATCCTTACATAGAATTGAAATGACCATAAAGCGGGATCCATCGGTTGCCTTCATCGCCGCCTTTGTATTGGTGAGCTTTGCCGATATCGCAGGCATCCTGTTCGACATGCCTTTGTTGCAACAAGTAGCCAAACCCTTGCTGATGCCGGTGCTGCTGGTTTGGATCTTAACCTTTTCTTCCCCGCTACCCCACAAACGGCTGTTGATTTGCGGCCTCCTGTTTTCCTGGTTGGGCGACATTGCGCTGATGCTGGAAAAATACCACGCGTTATTGTTCATCGCCGGGCTGCTTTGCTTTTTGATCACCCATGCGTTTTGCATCAGCTATTTTTTTAAGCAACGGTCACCGGCTCCTTCGCTGTTAAAAAAATATCCCTTGCTTGTTTTGATCGTATTGGCTTACGGTACAGGACTGGTGCTGTTTTTATTGCCGAAGCTGGGCGACTTAACCATACCGGTGATCGTATATGCAACATTGATCTGTACCATGTTGCTTTGCAGCCTGCACATCTTCTATAAGGTCAACAGGGCTTCAGCTATCCTGTATGTTTGCGGGGCTGTGTTTTTTGTATTGTCCGATTCATTGCTGGCCATCAATAAATTCTACCAGCCTTTTGCGGGTGCGGGTGTTGGCATCATGCTCACTTATTGCGCGGCGCAGTTTTGCATAGTAAAGGCTTTTACAGTACAACGTTTATCCACTTCATAATTTTTCCTGCCCATCTTTCTTTGAATAACGCCAGCGGAAATAAAGGTAAAAAGGAATACCCGTTGCCGTTAGTACAAGTCCCAGTACCGAGTTCATGATCTTTATTTTTCCCGCCAGGTAATTGCTGATGTCGTTGTACAAAGTGAAGCCGAGGTAAAACGCAGTAAAAGCCAGCAACAGTACAGGCACCAGCGGGTAACCCCAAGCTTTGTAAGGCCGTTCCGTGTGCGGCATTTTTTTGCGCAGGATAAAAATACCGGAGATCAGCAGCAGGTTGAACAGCCACGCAACAAAAATGTACATATCGGTAAGAATGTAGAACGAACCGCTGAAAACCATCAGCACCATGATGATGAAATGCAGTACCAGTGCATTGCCCGGCGTTTGATTGCGCGGATGTACTTTCCCCGTCCATTTAAAAAAACTGCCTTCCTGCGCCATGGCAAAAGTCATCCTTGGCGGCGTAAGCACGGATGCCTGCGTGGCACCGAGTACGGATATGCAGATAAGCGCCGCAATGAGTCCGCCGCCGATACTGCCAAAGGCGACCCGCGCTGCATCCGCCGCTACGAGGGAAGACCCCGCCATTTGTGAAACCGGTAAAATATAAATCATGGCCGCGGTAATGAGCATGTAGATGAGCACAACGATGCTGATGCCGGACAACAGGCTTTTGGGGATATTCTTTTTCGGTTCTTTGATCTCCCCTGCTACCATCAGCATATTGGCCCAGCCGTCGTACGACTGAAGCGCGCCGTTGGTGGCGGCAACGATCGCGGCAATCATGGCAATGCCGGAAAGCCGGGGATCAGCCTGTGGATTGGTAAAATGTGCAACATCCCCATTACCGGAAAAAAACAATCCCCCGATGAGCAGTGCGATCACCAGTACCTTAACGATGGTAAAAAACAATTGCAGGCCGCTGCCGGCCCGGGTGCTTTTGTAATTGATAAAAGTAAAAATGCCGAGGATAAGAATGGTGACCAATTTGACACCCATGTTTTCAAGTGGCAATATATCCCCTACCATCGGCAGGTGTATGGAAAAAGATTGTTCCGTTGCAGTGGCAAACCGCGGCAGTTTAAAAAAGTATTCGAGGTATTGCGCGAATATGAAAGCGATGCCTGCGGTACCGGCGGTATTGATCACCGAAAAATTGGCCCAGCCGAAAAGATAACTCCAGAATTTTCCATAGATGCTGCGCATGAAAATATATTGCCCGCCCGTTTGCGGCAACATAGCGCCTATTTCCGCGCTCACCATGGCGGCAAACAAGGTGAATAAGCCGGCAATGGCCCACACGCCCAATATCAGTAAGGGCGAACCCAGCAACGCCGCCATTTCTGCCGGTCGCATAAAGATGCCGGAGCCGATCATGCTGCCGGTAACGATGGCAAAAGCGGCCGGCAAACCGATGGAGCGTTTAAATGTGGAGAGTGGTTGCATGAGGGATCAAGATAGGGAAAAAGGCACCATGATTAGAGTGATTAAACTGATTATCCTGAAAAGATTTTAATGTGTAGAGTACATGCAATAAAAAAATGAAATGTAATATTTGTCCTGACTTTTGTTCCAGCGGAACAATATGTTTGTAGGATATATTAATATGAATTGCATTTGCGCTCCGTAGGTGCGCTACACAATCGCTTCCATTATCATAGTCCATCAATCAATCATTAAAAAACCTGCCTGGCGGCAGACAGGTCACAGTTCAGAATTGTAATTTCACCAGCATGAATAAAAACGAACTGCTGCAGGAACTGAACAACAATATATGGGTTGTATTGAAACCCTCTCCCATCGAAGGTATTGGCGTGTTTGCATTGCGCGATATCCCAAAAGGCTGCAGGGAAATGTTCAGCAAACCGGACCCTGCGGAAAGCTGGATCAGCCTATCCAAAGCCGAAGTGGAAGCCCTCCCGCCGCATTCAAAATGGATGGTAGAGAATTATTGCCTTTATGATGATGAACAATATTTTGTACCTGCTGATGGATTTAAAAAAATGGACCTTTCGTATTTCTTAAATCATTCCGATACACCCAACACCATTTCTATTGATGATGGCGATTATTTTGAAACCACGAGAGATGTTGCTGAAGGAGAAGAACTATTGATCGATTATGGAACGATCGTAAAATGATTTGGAAATTTGGCGATTTGATGACTTGGCGATTGAAAAAAGAATGTCTACATAAAAATCCCTCCTTAATATTAAGGAGGGATTTTCACATTTTATATTTTCACACCGGCAGTATTAATTATTCCCGATGGCATCCACCTCTTCCTTCATTTCATTTACCCCGTTTGGCCCAATGTACCGCGCATCTCCAAAGCCCAGCATCGGCCAGAAGATGAAGCCCAGGAAGATAAGTCCGACGGTGTAGCCTGCATCCTTGCCGAAAGCCTTGGAAACTCCATGCAGGATAACAATGATGATGTAAATATTAACCAGCGGGATAAAAATAAGCCACCAGTTTTTTACACCGCCCATCTTGGCCATGATGTAATAATTGTAAAACGGTATGATACAAGCCCAGCCAGGCTGCCCGGCCTTTTCAAATGTTTTCCAGATACCGGCGATAACGAATAAAATAAATACTAAGTAGAGGATGATAGCGATTGCCATAGTTTGGTTGAGTTTTGGTTAAGGAATGCGCACAATAAACACAAAATAAATTGTGTTTGCAATAGGCGCATAAAAAAATCCCTCCTGCATAAACAAGAGGGATCTGCATAATAAAAAAGTGTTTGGAATTAGTAGCCGCCCATGCCGCCCATATCAGGCGCGCCATGGCTGTGTGGAGCTTCATCTTTTGGTTTGTCGGCGATCACGCATTCAGTGGTCAGCAACATACCGGCAATAGAAGCAGCATTTTCCAATGCAACACGGCTCACCTTGGTAGGGTCGATAACGCCCGCCTTGAACAGGTTTTCATATACTTCTGTCCTCGCATTGAACCCAAAATCGCCTTTACCTTCCTTGATCTTCTGGATCACGATGGAACCATCGATACCCGCGTTGGAGGTCAACGTGCGGATCGGTTCTTCCAAAGCGCGGCGAACGATTGCCATACCGGTTTGTTCGTCAGCGATCTGTCCTTTTACTTTAGGATCCAGGCTGGCAACGGCACGGATATAAGCAACACCACCACCTGGTACGATGCCTTCTTCCACGGCTGCCCTTGTTGCGTGCAATGCATCGTCAACACGATCTTTCTTTTCCTTCATTTCAATTTCAGTGGCAGCACCGATGTACAGTACCGCTACACCACCTGCCAGTTTCGCCAGGCGTTCCTGTAATTTTTCTTTATCGTAATCCGAAGTGGTTACTTCCACCTGGGCCTTGATCTGGTTAACCCGCGCGGTGATGTCGGCTTTCTTGCCTTTACCGCCAACGATGGTCGTATTATCTTTATCGATGGTAATGCTTTCGGCACTTCCTAGGTAAGTAAGGTCAGCGTTTTCCAGTTTGAAACCTTGTTCTTCACTTACCACGATACCGGCAGTTAATGTTGCGATGTCCTGTAACATTTCTTTCCTTCTGTCGCCAAAGCCCGGTGCTTTTACGGCCGCTACTTTAATGGTACCGCGTAATTTGTTTACCACCAAAGTGGCCAGTGCTTCGCCTTCCAGGTCTTCTGCAATGATCACCAGGGGACGGCCGGTTTGGGCCACTTTCTCCAGGATGTGCAAAATGTCTTTCATGGTCGACACTTTCTTATCGTAGATCAATATATAAGGATTGCTGAATTCAGCCTGCATTTTTTCGCTGTTGGTTACGAAGTACGGGCTGATGTAGCCGCGGTCGAACTGCATACCTTCCACGATGTCGACGGTGGTATCGGTACCCTTCGCTTCTTCCACGGTGATAACGCCTTCCTTGCCTACTTTGGCAAATGCTTCGGCGATCAGCTTACCAATGGTTTCGTCGTTGTTAGCAGAGATCGTAGCTACCTGCTGGATCTTTTTGCTATCGTTGCCAACAGTCTGGCTTTGGCCACGCAGGTTTTCCACCACCAGGCTCACAGCCTTGTCGATGCCGCGTTTCAGGTCCATCGGGTTGGCACCGGCAGCTACCATTTTCAGGCCTTCGCTGATGATGCTTTGCGCCAGCACGGTTGCGGTAGTGGTACCGTCACCCGCGATGTCCGCAGTTTTGGAAGCCACTTCCTTTACCATTTGCGCGCCCATATTTTCAATAGGATCTTCCAGTTCAATTTCTTTTGCAACGGTAACACCATCCTTTGTAACGCTTGGTGCGCCAAACTTGCGTTCGATCACCACGTTGCGGCCTTTCGGACCGAGGGTAACTTTCACGGCGTTGGCCAGTGTGTCAACACCCTTCTTCATTTTATTCCTTGCTTCGATATCGAAGAATATCATTTTTGCCATAAGACTTAATTTGAAAATTTGAAAATTTGAAAATTCGAAAATGAGCGTGGCTTCGGGTATTTAATTTTCATATTAGCCATTGCGCCATCTTCACATTAAATAATAGCCATGATGTCGCTTTCCCTCATGATGAGGTATTCCCTCCCGCCAACAGTTATTTCAGTGCCGGCGTATTTGCCATATAAAACGATGTCGCCTGGTTTAACGGTAGTAGGTTCATCTTTTTTGCCCGGGCCTGCCGCAACAACGGTACCGCGCTGGGGCTTTTCTTTTGCCGTATCCGGGATGATGATGCCGCCTGCTGATTTTTCTTCAGCAGCGTCAGCCTGTAAAATTACCCTGTCGTGCAAAGGTGTAATGCTCAATTTTTCAGCAGCATTCTTTACTTTAGCCATAATTGTATGAGTTTTTGATTTAATTTATTTAGGTGGGCAAAGGTAATCGAATTTCATACCAAAGCTTAAAAAACAATATCATACGCAATTAGGGCAGTCAGCGCATTTCATTTTCAGGAAAAATCGGCAGTTCGTGATTTTTTGACAGTAAGAAAGTTGGCAGTGAACAGTGGACGGTTAACAGTTTACAGTTGGTCGTTGGCTTTACATTTTCGAATTTTCATATTGAGCTATTATCACATTATCCCATCAGCACATTAGCTAATTATTTCCCTACCTTTGCCCCCACAAAAAAGTTCTCCGGTACAATGATAAGCAGAAGAAATATCAGGGTGAAAGTGATGCAAACCCTCTATGCGATCGACAGCATGGACAATGATGTTAAAGTTGGTGAACCCATATCCATACTCACAAAAAAAATAGAACAGAGCCGCCATTTATTTACCTACCTCGTGTACTTTGTTACAGAAGTAGCACGATATGCAGAAACGGATGCGCGCCACAAAGCTTCCAAACATTTGCCTACTGCGCAGGACCTGGCCATCAATACTAAGATATCGGGCAACGAATTGCTGTGGAAGATCGTGGAAGAGCCAGGCTTTAAAAGAGCGGTGGCGGATTTCAGGCCCGAGCAGATGATGGATACCGAACTGCTGAAGAAGATTTACATGGAACTGGCAGCATCGGCAGAATACAAGGAGTATATAGAACAACAATCGAGGGATAAAAGGTCGGAAAGAGAGATGCTGGATTTTATTTTCGCCAGCCTCATGTTGCCCAATGAAGATTTCATCAGCCACGTGGAAGAAAATTTCATTCACTGGGACGACGATGCGGAAATGATGAACCAACTGGTGCTGGGTTTTTTCCAGAAACCGGCGACCTATAATTTTGCCGAGATCGTAAGCAAGGAAAAGCTGGATTTTGCGCGCAGCCTGTTGCAAACGGTACTGGAAAAGAAAGAGGTGTCGATGGAACTCATCAAACCCAAACTGAAGAACTGGGACGCCGACCGCATTGCAGCCCTCGACCTGGTGATCTTACAGATGGGCGTGTGCGAATTCCTTTTCTTTGAAACCATTCCTACACGGGTAACCATCAACGAATACATCGACCTGGCCAAAGCTTACAGCACGGTGCAGAGCGGCCAGTTTGTAAACGGTTTGCTGGACAATATCCATAAAGAACTGACGGCAGAAAATAAGATACACAAGAAAAGTTTTAAAAACAGCACCCTATAATTGCGTACAAATTCATACGGATGAAAAAGATATTTTTTATAGCCTGCCTTTCCTCCATCGCGTTCCTGTCCTGCAACGTAAGGGACGAGAGCAAGAGAAAAGCACTTGAAAAAACCACCACCGTACAGTTGATCGACTCCGTTTATAACTTCGGCACCATCAACCAGGGCGAAAAAGTGGAATTTAATTTCCGTTTTAAAAATACCGGCAACGCGCCGCTCGTCATTACAGATGCGGCCGCGAGTTGTGGTTGCACCGTACCGGAAAAACCGGAGCGCCCCATCCTGCCGGGAGAAACAGGATTCATTAAGGTTGTATTCAACAGCGCGGGCAAACGCGGGCATTCCGACAAAAGCATCACCGTTCATTCCAATGCCAAACCCGAGTTCCCGGAATTGATGATGAGCGGCGAAATAAAAGCAGACTAACCCAAACACATTCACCAGCCATAGCTGTTGAACATAACCAGTTTTTCAATTTCGTGGGCTATGGACCATGAACCTTTAATTAAACAACATGCAATTATTAAGTATTTTTCTGATGATGGATTCATCGGGTAAAGGTGGCAGCACTTCTACATTGATCATGATGGGACTGATGATCGTGGTATTCTGGATGTTCATGATCCGCCCGCAGGCAAAAAAAGCAAAGAAGCAAAAAGAGTTTATCAATAACCTGCAGAAGGGCGACAAGATCGTAACCATTGCAGGCATCCACGGCACGGTAAATAAAGTGAACGACGACAGTACCCTGATGCTGGAAACCAGCCCGGGTAGCTACATCAAGCTGGAACGCAGCGCGATCAGCATGGAGTGGACAGCCAACATCAACAAGCCGGCAGCTGAAGAAAAGAAATAATTAAATTTTTTCATTTACACATCCGGGGCCGCTTACCACAGCAGTCCCGGATTTTCTTTTCATAAACGCAAAGCGTACTTTTATTGTTCGTATGTGTGAACTTTGACTTGCCTACCGGCAGGCAGGTTTTGAATGATGAGATGATTAACTATGATATTTTTGTTCATGGGATTTAAGATCCGAACCAGGGCTACCGTCTTAACATTCATAACTCTTAATTGCTTTAATCATGCTGAAGATCGGTATCACCGGCGGGATCGGCAGTGGCAAAACCACTGTGTCCAAAGTGTTTGAAACGCTAGGCATCCCCGTGTATTATGCCGATGATGCCGCCAAAGCATTAATGAATGCCGATACAGCGCTGGCAGCCGGCATTAAAGCTGCTTTTGGCGAAGCGGCCTACAACGAAGGTGTGCTGGACCGGAAATACCTCGCCGGCAAAGTATTCAGCGACCAGCAAAAACTGGAACAACTGAACCGGCTCGTACACCCAGCCACCCTGGCCGATGCCGCCGCCTGGATGGAACGCCAGGCAACGCCTTACGTGATCAAGGAAGCGGCGCTGATCTTCGAGAGCGGGTCGCAGCAGCAACTGCAAAAAGTGATCGGCGTATATGCGCCTACGCACCTGCGCATACAAAGGGTAATGCAACGCGATGGCGTGACGCGCGAAGCCGTATTGTCGAGGATGGACAAGCAGGTAGATGAAACCATCAAAATGCGTTTGTGCGACTATGTTATTACAAATGATGAACAGCAATTATTGATACCGCAGGTACTGGCCCTGCATGAAAAATTATTGGCGCTCGCCGCGGAACGGGTATAAAAAAAGCTACCGGTTAATGGGTAGCTTTTTTTATATGATCTTAAAAAGAATTATCCTTTTTTAGCTTTTGGGGCTGCTTTTTTAGCTACCGCTTTTTTTGCAGGAGCAGGTGTAGCGGCAGGAGCAACTACAGCAGATGGCCTTTCGCCTTTTGCATTGGTGAAAGCAGGTGCATTGGCAGCAGCAGGAGCAGGTGCAACTTTACCTTTGTTTGCAAGCCTTTCAGCATTTTGAGCAGAAGCCAATGAAGAGAACCCGGCTATGAAAGCAACTGCCAGCAATAATTTTTTCATGAGTTTTATTTTTGTTAGTTAATTGATGTGCTAAACTACTTAAAAAAAGGACACAAATCGTTATTCCCCTGTTAACAGGTGGTATAAATATGCGCTTCGTGCCGTAAAACACAATACCGGCAAGCGTTTTTCTTAAAAACATCAACAATAAGGCTGCAACGTTTTTTTCCACAGGCCGTGGAGAAAGGGCTGTTGCGGCGGTACGCGATCCCGCCGATGGGATTGATGACGCCGACGGGCTGCCGGATTGAAGTGGAAGCTGGCGCGCAGCAAAAGCTGCAACGGAAAGCCGGGTTTGCAGGGGGGCATTGCTGCTACCGCCGGAAGCCCCAAATAAATCCGGGAACGTTCACAGGAAAATGGCTGTTTATGCCTGTTTTACCCTATTTTTGCCGTCCAAAAAATTCAGACAACTACCTACTTATGGACAAATTGATCTATGTTATTCCGGCAATGGGCATTTTAGGCCTGTTGTACACATTTGTAAAGTTTTTATGGGTCTCCAAACAGGATGCCGGTACGCCGCGCATGAAAGAGATCAGCAACTATATTGCTGAAGGTGCCATGGCTTTTTTAAAGGCTGAATGGAAAGTACTGGGTTATTTCGTAGTGATCGTTGCCATATTGCTGGCGGTAATGGCGCAGGCCAACCCGCATTCCCACTGGAGCATCGCGGTATCTTTCGTACTGGGCGCCATCCTGAGCGCCACCGCGGGTTACATCGGCATGAAAGCGGCCACCAAGGCCAATGTGCGCACAGCACAGGCTGCACGTACCAGCCTCGCCAAAGCATTGAACGTATCCTTCACCGGCGGCGCCGTTATGGGCGTGGGTGTGGCAGGACTGGCGGTATTGGGACTGGGTGGATTGTACATCGTATTGAAACATTTTTTTGCACCGGATGCCGCCATCGACTCCGAAGAAATGGTAAGGACCATCGAAGTGTTGACAGGCTTTTCCCTGGGTGCTGAATCGATTGCCTTGTTTGCCCGCGTGGGCGGCGGCATTTATACAAAAGCGGCCGATGTGGGCGCTGACCTTGTGGGTAAAGTAGAAGCCGGCATCCCGGAAGATGATCCGCGCAACCCCGCTACCATTGCCGATAATGTTGGCGACAACGTGGGTGACGTAGCCGGTATGGGCGCCGATTTGTTCGGTTCTTATGTAGCAACGGTATTGGCGACCATCGTGTTGGGACAGCAAACAACCATCACCGGCGGCACCGATACACTGGGTGGCTTCTCTCCTATCATTTTGCCGATGCTGATTGCAGCTGTTGGTATCTTATTCTCCATCGTAGGTACTTTGTTCGTGCGCATCAGCGAAACGGCGGGTATCAATACACATACCGTACAAAGGGCGCTGAACATGGGCAACTGGGGATCGATGATCCTTACGGCCATTGCCGCAGCTTTCCTGGTTAACTGGTTATTGCCTGAAGAAATGATGCTGCGTGGCGTGGCCTTCACCAAGTGGGGTGTAATGGGCGCGATCGGTGTAGGTTTGGCAGTAGGCGCTTTAATGAGCATCATCACTGAATATTATACAGCCATGGGCAAACGCCCGGTGCTGAGCATTATCCGCCAGTCTTCCACCGGTCACGCTACCAACGTAATTGGTGGTTTGGCGATCGGTATGGAATCTACTTTTTTACCGATCCTCGTGCTGGCGGGCGGTATCTGGGGTTCGTACGAATGTGCCGGCCTTTATGGTGTGGCGATCGCTGCAGCGGGTATGATGGCCACCACGGCCATGCAACTGGCCATCGACGCTTTTGGCCCGATTGCCGATAACGCGGGTGGTATTGCTGAAATGAGCGAACTGCCACCAGATGTGCGCGAAAAAACCGACGTGCTGGATGCGGTGGGTAACACCACGGCCGCTTCGGGTAAAGGTTTTGCGATCGCTTCTGCAGCGCTGACCGCCCTGGCTTTGTTCGCCGCCTTCGTAGGCGTGGCAGGCATCAGCGGCATCGATATTTACAAAGCTAATGTACTGGCCTGTTTGTTCGTGGGTGGTATGATCCCGTTCATCTTTTCTTCCCTGGCCATCCGCGCCGTGGGTGAAGCTGCCATGGCCATGGTGGAAGAAGTGCGCCGCCAGTTCCGCACCATCCCGGGCATCATGGAAGGTACGGGCAAACCCGAATATGATAAATGCGTTGCGATCTCAACCCAGGCTTCTCTTAAAAAGATGATGTTGCCGGGTGCCATTGCAATCGTATCTCCTTTGATCATCGGCTTCATGCCGGGTCTTGGCGCTGAAGCGTTGGGCGGATTTTTAGCCGGCGCTACCGTGAGTGGTGTGTTGATGGGTATGTTCCAGAACAACGCCGGTGGCGCCTGGGACAACGCCAAAAAATCATTTGAAAAAGGCGTGGAGATCAACGGCGAAATGTTTTATAAAAAATCGGAACCACACAAAGCATCGGTAACCGGTGATACGGTGGGTGATCCTTTTAAAGATACTTCAGGCCCATCGATGAACATCCTGATCAAGCTGATGAGCATCGTTTCTTTGGTGATCGCTCCTACCCTTGCGGAAATGAGCGGTAACAAAAGCGAAGCAAAGGTGGAGATCAAAAAAGAAGTACGTATAGCTGCTGTTGAAAGGAAGGCTACGATGGAAACCGACGCAACCGCAGCAGGCAACCTGCTGGATGCTTTGATCGCCGACCAGGTAATCGATAAGGATAATTATACGCTGACCATCAACAAAGGCCAACTGAACATCAACGGCGTGGCGCAGGACGCAACAGTAACAGCAAAGTACCAATCTTACCTTGACAAGATCGGCGCTGGTGCTGATATTAAGATGAAGAGTGATAAGAATTAATTGAATCCTCTTTCAAATAAAAACCTCCTGCATGCAGGAGGTTTTTATTTGCCGGGTATCTGAACCAGGATTAGGGCTGATTAACTTATTATCCTGACGATTCGGGAAAAACAACATTATTCACTCGTGGTTTCATCATGGTTATCCAGGCATCATCTTATAATTTCATTGAAATTATAAGATGATGGATTATAAGTATTCAGATCTTACAAAAGAGATCATTGGAGCAGCAATGGAAGTGCATAGAGTGTTAGGGAATGGATTCCAGGAAGTGATTTATCAAAGGGCTTTAAACATAGAATTGGGAGGGAATAAAGATTTAAACATTGCACGTGAGTTTGAAATGACCGTGAATTATAAGGATAATATTATTGGAACAAGAAGCGTTGATTTTCTCATCAATAATCTCATAGCTGTTGAACTAAAAGCAATAACTCATTTGGAAGATGTACAGCTTGCGGAGGCACTCAATTATCTTGAAGCGTATAACCTTGAAGCTGGCTTACTGGTAAACTTTGGTGCAAAGAACCTCGAATTCAAAAGATTGTTCAATAAAAAATACATCCCTTAAAGGGCAATCGTTTTAATCAGCCCCTAATCCCGGTTCAGACTGTTAATTTTTACATAAACGGCTTTGCTATTTACGAGCAAAGTCGTATTTTGCGTACGAAATCAATCGTATTATGAACAATACCATGCAATTAAAGCCTACGGAAAGTGAACTGGAGATACTGGGCATCCTGTGGAATGAGCAATCGGCCACGGTGCGGCGCGTGCACGAGGAGTTGTCCAAAAACAAGGAAAGCGGCTATACCACCACCCTCAAACTGATGCAGATCATGTTTGAAAAAGGCCTGGTGACCCGCGACGACAGCAGCAAAACCCATATTTACCAGCCGGCCGTTACACGCGAAAAAACACAGAAACAATTTTTAAATAAAATGATCAACACCCTGTTTGCAGGATCGTCGGCCAACCTGGTGCTACAGGCGCTGGGCGGTCACAATGCAAGCGAAGATGAACTGCAACAGATACAGCAACTCATCAACCAGTTGAAAAAAGAGAAATAAGCATACCCGCTTTCAACGGCGGCACGGTAACCAAAACGAATCATCAACAAGGAAATGGCAGCTTTATCTTACGCTATTTGCATGGCTATTTTTAACAGTCTCTGGCAGGCTGCACTGCTTTTATGTGGTTATATAGCCGTAACGAAAGCGCTGGGCAATAAGGTATCGCCGCTGGCCAAAAGAAATTTATTATTCGGCCTGCTCGGTATGCAACTCGTACTTTCCATCATTACTACTTTAATCTATTTACTGCAGCCTTCGGGCAATACCTTCGCAGGCTCTATCGCGCTGGCGGCTCAAAAACTGGTACCCGGCTTTTCGTTTCAAACGCTGGCGCCCTGGCTGGTAAGCATTTACGGGCTGGTGATCCTGGTTAAAATCATAAGTTCCTGGTACAGCTGGAAATTGTTCCGGCAACGGTATAAAACCGGCCTGGTGAAAGCTTCTATCGAATTAAAATTGTTTACCGACAGCAAGGCGCACCAGTTCGGCATCAAAAGAAAAGTGAAGCTGTGGCTGAGCAACAACATCAACACCCCCGTTACCTTCGGTTTCCTGCGCCCCGTGATCATCCTGCCGGTAAGCCTGGTGAACCGCATCAGCCTGGAGCAGGCCGAAACACTGATCCTGCATGAACTGACCCATATCCGCAGCAACGATTTTTTACTCAACTGGTTCCTGGTTGCCATTGAAACAATCTTCTTCTTCAATCCTTTCGTAAGCCGCCTCTGCAAAAACATCCGGTTTGAAAGGGAAAAATATTGCGATGTGAGCGTGATGGCTTTCCGCTATTCGCCCCTGCTGTACGCACAAACACTGTTGCAGGCCGCGCAAATGAAACCGATGGCCGCCGGTTTTCAATTAGCCGCCATCCAGCACAAAAAGCAATTATTACAAAGAATAGAATTCTTTACGGGTGAACTCAATTTCAACCGGACCAAAAAAAGGAACCTGGCCCTGCCACTGCTGGCGCTGTTCCTGCTTTTCGTATTCAGCCTCCATTTTATGCAGTCAGTGAAACCTGCCACCGGCCATACTACTTTTGTGATGGCCGCTGCTCCTACCCTCCTTCCTGGCTTTAATACTGATCCCATAGAAACGGAAGGCCTGCGTTTCGCCACGCAGATCGTTAACAACCTCGATGACAAGAAACTTCAATCCATCGTGGCCGAAGCGGAAAAAATGCAGCCCGCTATTGAAAAGCATTTAGAAAGTATAGAACCTTTGGTGAAATCGATACAGGCAAACGCGCAGGCGATCAGCGATAAAGCCCTTGCCAGCCTCGACATTCATCCCGTATCTTTCCAGGAAACGGATAACAGCCGCCAGGTCATCGTAAGGGAAGAACAGTCAGGTTCCAAAGCCGCCGTCATCAAGGTTTACCGCATGGTGAACGTGAACGGTGAATGGGTAATGCAACCCGAGTGGATGCTTTCCGCCCGCGAAAAGGTGCTGGACAGTACCGCAAAGCTGATCGATACGATAGGCATTAAATTGCAGTTACTGAACGAGCAGTAATCAATTTGAAAATTGAGTAGTTGGCGGTTAGCAGTAATCAGTTGGCAACATACCCTGCTGATTATATCCCCCTGATCTAACTATACATTCCCCCTTCTTGCATTTTGGATCGAAACTTAGCGCCTTTGCATCAACCTTTGCGGCTTTGCGTGCAATAAAAAAAGCAGGCAACATTCCTGCTACCTGCTGCTAATATCTTTCTACAAATAATTACCAGATATTCCTCGGACAGGTATCGCCGTATTTATTACCGATGATAAAGCCCAATACGATCTCGTGCGTGCCTTTCGTATAGGTTTGCAACCTGGAGGAGGAGGCATTTTCGTAAGCGTAACTGATGTTGAACGTATTGCCGATGTGCATACCGATCATACCCGAATAGCCGCCTACCAGGTCTGCATGGCGGTAGCTACCACCGATCCACAGGAAGTCGCGGTATTGCAATTTGATATTACCGTGGATCGCCGTGAGTTGGGGTTGCCAGTACTGTACCATTACCGAAGGCAGTGCGGAAATATCATCCGTAACCGCGAAACGGTAACCGGCAGTGGCAAAATAATTAGGGGTAAAGAAGGTACCGTAATCGGCGTTCTTCACAAATTTTGACTTGCCGGGTATGATGTTCAACGCGGAAATACCCACAAAATAACGGGCTGAATACAGCCATAGGCCGGCTCCGAGTTCAGGCTTTAATTTTTTCAATTCTCCATTGCTGTAACCGATGGCCGGATCATTGGGATCGAGGTTGCCAAAATCTATCTTGCTGCGGTCGATGTTCACGCTGCTTATGCCGGCGCTCAAACCTGCGGCGATGCTCGTTTTCGCGTTCAAGGGAATATGGTAAGCATAGTTGGCGGCAATGGACCAGCGGTTGATGTAACCCGCCTTGTCGTTGATGGCGGTAAGACCGATACCGTGGTGCCTTGGCGAAACGGTGTATTCATCCCAGGCGCCTTTGCCCGCGGGATTTTCACCGGGTACCTGGAACGAGGTGGCGTTCGTGCGCATGTCTTTCTTTCCCAGCGGTCCGTGGATACTGAAATAAGAGGTAACGGGCGCCCCGCTGATGCCCGCCCATTGATTGCGGTAGCTCAGCTTTACATCGGTATAGTTTTCAATCCCCGTAATGCCGGGATTCAGGATAAAATTGTTTAGGATGTATTGAGTATAAAAGGGTTTAGCCTGCGAAAAGCCCAGGAAATAGCAGCAGCAACTCAACAGCAGTAAGGAACACTTCTTCATGATTTCAGCTTTTTTCACTTTTTAAATTCAAATTCTACGATCAACATTTGCTTTAGGGGAACAAAGGCCGGTAAAAACCATAGCGGCACTCATCCGTGCCGCTATGGGGTATTCTATTTGAGTATCGTTACATAGCCGGTGATCGGGTCACGGCCATTATTTGGTTCAATGATGTAATAATAAGTGTCGATCGGCAATGGTTTACCACGCAGGGTACCATCCCATGGTGTGTTGTATCCTTTCGATTCAAACACCAGCTGGCCGGCCCTGGTAAATACCTGTACCCTGTTGTTCGGGTAGGTGTTCAGGAAGTCGATCCGCCAGGTATCATTGATGCCGTCGTTGTTCGGTGTAAATGTATTCGGGATCTTCGGTGATTTCAGCAGCTTCACGAATACATCGTCGCTGGAAACACAACCGCCCTTAGCGGTAACCGTTAACCTGTAGGTAACGTCGCCCGCCGGGTTGCGCACTACTGCGTTGCGTTCCCTGTTGTTCACCATGTACAGGTTCGGCGTCCACAGGTACGACAGGTTGGTGCCCGTTACTTCCGGTTGCAGCGTGATCTGGCCGTTTTCGAGTACGAAGCGGTCCGGACCGGCATTAACCGTTGGCAGCGGATCTACGGTGAACACTTTGGTCAGTGTATCACTGTTACAGCCCTGTGAATTCACGACGTACAGTTTCACATTGTAATCTTTCGCCGTTGCATAGGTATGCGTTACGGGGTTGATCACATCTGTCTGTCCATCGCCGAAATCCCAGTTCCAGGCAATTACAGCACCGTCTTTGCCATCCGAAGCATCGGTGAAGGTAACAACAGGATTATCGATACATACCGCCGGTTTGCTGGTGGTGAAAGCAGCTTTCGGTTGCGGGTGAATGGTATTGAGTACGATGGTGGTATCGTGTACGCAACCTTCCGCGCTGGTAACGGTGAGCATTACGTTGAACGGTCCTTCGGTCGTATACCGGTGCGTTGGCGAAACATCCGTGGACGTTGCCAGGTCGCCGAACTGCCAGTTATAGGAAAGAGCACTGCCGCTTACGATGCTGGAACCGTTGTTGAAAGTTACGATCGCATTCGGGATACAATAGCTTGGTTTGTCGAATGCAAACAAAGGTGTCGGTATCGGGTCAACCCTTACGGATTGCAGGTTGTAAGTACTCCTGCAGCCGATGTCACTGGTCACCCTCAGCGTTACGTTGTAGTTACCATAAGTGGCGTAGGTATGGCTTGGAGCAGGCGCAGTTGAAGTGTTGTTTGCACCACTGGCAGGGTCGCCGAAGTCCCATTCCCACCCGGTAATATTACCCGCACCTGCAGGGATCGTGGAAGTATTGCTGTTGAAGGACACCGCGCTGCCTTCGCAACGGATAGCCGCATAGGTAAAGTTGGCCGTGGCCGTATCCCTCACCTTGATGGTTTGGGTTAAGCTGTCCACGCAACCTGCAGCGGTAGCGGTAAATAAATACTTGATGGTATGCGTACCAACGCCGGCCGCAACCGGGTCGAAAATACCGGTTGGGGAAACGCCCGGCCCGCTGTAGGTAGCCGTACCCGGCACCCCTCCTATTTCCGAAGCCTGCGTGATCTGGAATGGGGCGGCATCATAACAAACATCCGGCATACTGTTGAACTGCACCTTCGGTGTTGCATACACGGTGATGGTCCTTATTTCGTCATCGAAACAGGTTGTACCGGAATAACTGCGCACACGTATCTCGTAGGTCTGCGTGGTTTGCAGTGTGGGATATTTATGTTTATAGGTATTGCCGGTAGCCGGTGTTGATTCCAGCACGAAGGTGCCGGGATCACCGATGTTATCCCAGTAGATCTCCTGGTACAAAATAGTACCGTCGGTGATGGTAGAAGTATTGGTCAGCACCACGGAATCACTGGAGCAAAGGCCGCCTGAATTGGTAATGTTATAACCCGTAGTTGGCTGGCCGTTGATGTAAATAGGATTGAACACGGTGTCGGTACAACCGGCTGAAGTGGTGATCACCAGCCTTACGTTGTGGTTACCGGTTGTTGCAAAAGTATGCGTACCCGGGCCGGCAGTTGTGTAAACCTGGGTATTGCTGGCCCCGGAAGCCGGATCGTCGAACAACCATTCCCACTGCGCGATCGGCGTTGCGGCAGGTGCCGTGCTGGTATTCGGGAATACCACGTTATCCGTAATGCAGGCTTCCGGTACGGTGAAGGCAGCATTTGGTGTTTCGCTTACGATCACGTTCTTTGAAGCAACGGGGTTACTGAAGCAACCCTTGTCTGTACGAACCCTTAAGGTAACCGGGAAAGTACCTGCGTTCGAATAAGTATAAGAGATGGTTGGCGTGGTTACCGTTTGTACCGGGCTGCCATCACCAAAGTTCCAGGTGAATTGATCCAGTGCACCGGCATTGGGTGTTGAGGCATCGTTAAAGTTGATGATCTTATCTTCACAGGTAATGGCGCTGTAAGTAAAGTCAGCCGATGGCAGTTCATTTACGATTAATGTAAACGGCGCGGTATTTTGAATACAGGAGCCGCCGGTAGCAGTAACGGTATAGGCTACAAGCGTTGAAGCAGCTACCGTTGGTGTACCCTGGATGGTATAGGTTTTAAGCGTTGGGTTATAAGTTCCGGTCAATCCTGCCGGTAAGGCCGGGGTGATGGACGCATTGGTTGCTGCACCGCTAAGGGTGAAAACGATTGGCGTGATGAGGGTGTTCTTACAAACTTCCTGCGAAGTGGTCGCAGGCGCAGAGGTTAAGTTGATCTTCGCGTCGTCGTTCACCAGGATATTACCGGACAACTGCGGTTTGGCGCAAGGCCCTACCGGTGTAACGGTGTATGGATAATTTCCAGGGGTGGTAGGCGTACCTGTAATGGTCAATACACCGGCAGCATAGCCGGCACTCACACCTGCAGGCAGGCCGGTAACGGTTGCGTTGGTGCCGGTGCCGCCTATTGAATAGATAATATTGGTGATGGCATTATTAACACATAATATTTGGTTGGCGGTAGCCGGTG
>Ga0247806_10000337_pt1 | contig 31388 bp, 24 predicted proteins | sample UWRJL059202B1_FD_179935 | JGI IMG/M metagenome (GOLD analysis project Ga0247806, IMG submission 179935) | Plant litter microbial communities from Arlington Agricultural Research Station in Wisconsin, United States - UWRJ-L059-202B-1 | ecosystem: Environmental > Terrestrial > Plant litter >... | reverse complement strand
CTTTAACAATTGTTTTGTATTTCCTCTTTGCCCAAGAAAGAAAACAGCATCAGGCGATACAATTCCGTTAGCAGTCATAAAAGGTACCTCATTAGCATCATCATCCAGCAAAACTTCATAATCCATCTTGCCACTACTATCTATAGAGACTGTTGTAAAAGACGACCTGTTCCTGCCGGAATCTTTAAATTGGATAGAGCCATCATCAGTTTTGTCTACTTTTTCGGCTGCATTAAAATAATAATGCATTACTCCATTTTTATAGCCCGGGGTGTACGATATAAATAAAACATTTGTCATAGTATTTTTCTCTTTTACTATATCTCTTATCCACATGGTTTCTCCGTCTTTATTAATACCGGCACAGATTATGTCGTCAGAATTATACACTGTGGCATTATTGTTAGATGTTAAATAGTATTCCTCCGCATTAATAATGATATCTCCATTTTCGGTAATAAAGTTCCTAAATACAAGCGGCTTGTAAAATTTTTGCCGCCCCCACCACCACGAAAATTCATTTTTACCTTTTGTTAATTGCTCAGAAAACGGAGTGTGCTTTGCCTTTCTTAAAACAAGCGTTACAGGATCTATTTCAAAATAGCTAATACCGTTATACCATTTTGCTTTGTCTTCGCTATAAAAGCCAACACATGTAAGTCGGTTACCGGTTTTAAACATTTTTAAAGATTCGGCAAATGGTTTGTCGTTTTTAAAATTAGCTATTTTTTCTCCAGAAGAACTTACATAGGTAATCTCATAGGTGTATTGATGTCTTTTGTCTTCTTCATGGTGCACTGCCCCTAATAAATAGATTGAATTTCCATCATCTGCAACATCAATATTCCGGAATACAAAATTCTTATTCTTAACTTCCCTTATGTAGGTATGGTCCAGTTTCTTGTTTAATTCACTATCAAAAGTATATAGCCTGAAAGTCTTGTTTTCTTTTGATTTAAGATTAAGGCACACTGCAAAAGATGCCTGGTTATCATCCATAATAAACGAAACTACAGAACTGTCATCCATTATGTTTTTAGAGTCATAAAACAGGTTGTCAAGTTTTAATGATCCCAGTTTTTCAGCTTCGCTACGTGTAAGCCTGAAAAGCTCTTTAGTCGTAAACGCAAATTTATTGGTAGCAGTAGAGTGTGCTGTACATATATACGCTCTTTCTTTTATGTTATACTGAATTTCTATGATATGGATGTGCCCGGCATTAGACACTACACCAATGAGTGTTTTATATTTTTCATATGTGTGATATTCGGGTGCATATTCATAATCTTGTACAAGCATCATGTTTTTATCGTAATGCTCTACATAATAGCCAGATGGCGATGCGATGATGCCGCTTTTAAACATCCTTACCATATAAAATCCGCCAGAGCCATCATCTTTAGCATCAACAATATAAGATTCCTTACTGGTGTCTTTAAATATGGCGCTTTTTTGTAGTTTGCTAACGGCGCTTTGTGCGTTTACAACTGCAGTAATAAGTATAATAGACAGAAATAATATGTGTTTCATAGCAGCTAAATTATCGCCCGAATATAATAATTTTAAAGCCAATTGAAAAGAGTCAGTATGAGTTCATGAATAAACACAAAAAGAGAGATCATTACGGTCTCTCTTTTTGTGTTTATTAGCATTTGCGAATGCTCAGGGTGCGGCAATAGTCCATTGCTGATTATAGCCATTGTTCCAGTACCACTGAATGATGTCGCCACCATTCCAGGTTGAGCCTTGGTTTACATCGAGCGACTGGCCGCTGTTTTTATTTATGATTTTGTAATAACCAAAACCAATATCTGTAACCTGCCACTGCTGGTTATTACCACCCGAATAATCCCATTGTATTATGCCGGCACCTGCATTTGTAGAACCTCCGTTTACATCTAAACCCTTACCGCTATTTTTATTAATTATAGAAAAGTTGCCGTTACCGGTGCTGTTAAAAGCCCATTGCTGGTTGTTGCCGCCAGAATAATCCCATTGAATAATGTTGCCGCCATTGTTAGTGCTTCCCCCATTAACATCTATAGACTTACCACTGTTCCTGTTTACTATTTTATAAAAATCACTTCCCGAAAAGTTTGCGTAAAAAGGATTTGCCGTTCCTGTACCCCAAGCATATTGAAGACGGCTAAGCCCAGATTCGTTGTTTTTTGTAAGCGTACCATTGTTGTATGTAAACATGCTGTAAGAATCGTTTGTGCGAAGTCCCGGCCAGTATATACTACCCATGCCCTTATCATGAAGTTGTGCCGTAATTCCCTGAAGATAAGTTACCTCATTATCATAACCCGGAGCTTGTGTAAATGCCTTGCCATTTGTCATAGGTACGCCAAACTCTGTCATTACTGTCCTTTCAGGTTGCGCAATGTCTAATACAGGCCTTTCCCAATCGGCAGTGGTTTGGTAACCGCCATTAAACCATGTGTAATAGTGAAAAGATAAAAGGCAGCCGTTAAAACGGGCATCATTTCCTATTTCGTTAACGCCTGTTGCGTAGCCTGTACCGTCTAAAAGAATCCTGCGCTTAGGTACATCCGGGTATTTTTCAAGCCACTGTGCATACAGGCTTTTTAAATCGGCTTCACTGTAGCCGTGCGGCTCGTTCATAATTTCAAAATACACATTTTGGTTGCCTTTATATTTGGCAACAAGCTTATCCCACATAGACCAGAAACCACTACCGGTACCGTCTACTTTACCATCTTTAGACGAATTGCCTTCCCAGTAAGCCACAATAACCTTCATATCTGAAGCTGCTGCCTGGCTAATTACAGAAGAATATCTTGGCCAATAGTTTTGCAATATCGTTGGCGGGTTAACGGGTAGGCGTACGGTATTAGCGCCATTCGCTTTGAAACCTGATAATATCGCTGTTGTTTTGGTGCTTATAGTTGCTTCGTCATCGGTGCTTTCCAATCCCGAAAGAATAAGCCAGGTATCTACAAAATTATCCCTGGTATCTGCCCAGTTTACGCCTTTAAAGTTCGCCGTAGATGATGTTATAGTATCCGACGCGGCAAGAGTTTCAGGATTATCTGCATTAACTTCTTTAGGGTCATTGTCGTCACTACAGGAAGCAAGAATACCTGCTAAAAATAAATAGGTAAAAATTTTTTTCATAAATTGGTTTCGTTTGTTACGTGTTTAACTACTAATTAAAGCAAATAGCTACAACGTTATAGTGAGGCAAATTAAACTCAATTTTATTGAGGCAATGGGTGGTATAATGGAAAATTAGAGGGGGAGAATTCGCGGTTTTAAACATTTATCAAATAAATATGGGTTTAATTGCAATAAATGGGAGTAAAGAAAAAAGCCCGGTTACGCCTAACCGGGCTAAGAAAAAACATTTACTAAAAACTACTTTGTGTTTATTATTTTGTAGCCGTAGCAGCAGTAACAATAACGGCCGCAACTTTAGCAGGCTGAGATATAAAAATTGTGTGGCTGCCTTTAACTTCTGTTACTTTAAAATTGCCGCGTTTATACATGTTGCGCTCAATATCCGGGTTAATAGCTTTATCTTCTGTAGCAACAATACCGTAGCTTGGTTTTGTTTTCCAGGCTGCCGTGGTTACTTTATCTGTAAAACACTTGCCAAATATTGGCCCCTGCGATGCATACATAAAAGCAGCAACTTCTTTGCTTGAATCGGCCGCAAAACCAGCGTGAAATTTAGCTTTATCAAAATAGATTACCCCATTAGCATCCGGAGCAAGGATGCCGTTCTCAGGAGCAGCAGGCAGCGATGATGCCCATTGTAATGTAGTTTCACCGTCGCCGGGAGCAAACGCCGCTATATAAACAAGCCCAACAACTTTAGGATTATTACCCGCCTGGGTAATTACTGTGCCACCCCATGAGTGACCTACAAGTATAACCGGGCCATCCTGTTTGTCTATAAGCCTGTTTGCAGTGTCTACATCGTCTTGTAATGATGTTAAAGGGTTTTGTACCACACTTACATTATAGCCTTGTTTGGTAAGGATGTCATAAACACCTTTAAAGCCTGAACCGTCGGCAAAAGCGCCATGCACTATTACAATGTTTTTTACTTTAGGTGCCGCTTGTGCTACCGCATTTGTAGTTGATAACGAGGCAACAATTAATGTTGCTGCTAAAAATGTTTTTTTTAGCTGACTGAAGCGATTGGTTGATTTCATTTTTATTGATTTTATGTATTAAGTTTAGATACTAATTTTTAATCCTCGATTTCTACGATCATTTCTACTTCTACCGGCCAGCCCGATGGGAGTGAGGCAACCCCGATGGCCGACCTTGAATGAATGCCTTTTGCACCAAATATTTCTACCATAAGGTCAGAAAATCCGTTGATTACTTTGGGCTGGTCTGTAAAGGAATCAATGCCGTTTACAAACCCTGTGACTTTTACAATCCGCTTTATTTTAGAAAGATTTCCAAGTTCTGTCTTTAATACCGCTATCTGTGCGATAGCGCAAAGCCTTGCTGCGGCATAACCTTGTTCTGTATTTAAGTCTTTACCAAGTTTGCCCGTTATGTATTTTCCGTTTGCCTGCAATGGGCCACGCCCGGACAGGTATAGTAAATTACCGCTCCTCACAATGCTTGTGTAAGTACCTATAGAAGCGGGTATAGAAGGCAGCGTAATTCCCTTGGCCGTTAGTACCTCTTCGGGAATTTGTGAGAAAGCTACAATAGCAAACAGCTGCATACAAATTATAAAAACTACTTTTTTCATGATTGCTTATTGGTATATTCTTTATAAGCCAATTAGCGAGCCTTGTTTTTAATAATCTGTAATTCAGTATTTTAGAATTATTTGTGTCGTTTTAATTTACGATATTTCATAAATTTATGAGCCAATTAGTTAATGGTGTCGTTGTATGTATTTGAAAATTAAAAAGTTAATTGCGTTTTGAGTAAGAAGATATTAAATATCCTGAGGTTTATTTGCTTAACGATTTTTTATCATCCTTTTTGTAGAGCAGCATAAGTAATCCCGCTGCAAACACAATACAGCTTGTTACCATGTACATTCCGTTTTTTAGTATAAAAAACGAAAAGCCTATTGCGGGTGCGGCGGCAATAACCATTAATGAGGCTGCAGTATTGGTTTTAATAAAGTTTGCTGCGTGTAATGCCAAGCCTATAAAAAGCAATGAGGGGCCAATAATAACAAAGGGATACACAATAGCCGGGGTGTTGCTTATATGCTCGCTCAATGCTGCTTTTGCTATATCATCGTCGCCAAAACTCCACATAATAAAATCAATGGTGCAAAGGCCAACATGGGCAATAACCCCTACTGTTGTTGTAAAAGATGCTATAGAATTAAGGAAATTCTTAGGGAATACTCTGTTGAATTGAAAAAGCAATACTGCCCCAATTAAATTAAACCAGTGTGCAAAATCTATCGGCTCCTGAAAGTAGGATAATTTAGAACCCTGAGAGAACATCATATAACTGAGCACGAAGAAGAATAGCCCTGCTGAGCAGATTGTTTTTGAGTTCATAGTAGTGAGTATAAACGAATATACTAAAATAAGCAGCACATCGTGTTAAATAGAAAATTCAAGTACAGTAATGTGTAACAATTGCAGTTTTTTATAGTCTATTATTGTTATTGGGTTTACCAGATTTATATTCAATATATCAACCAGGATCACATTCAATAATTTTATGAAGAAAGTATTTGCATTGTTTTTTATTGTATCACTTCATTTAAACGCACAACATAAATCAGCTTCTAAAGATAGTATTTCGGTTTTTTATGATAAGCTATTTTCTACCTTAAAAAAGGAATATTTGTATAAAGATAAAGTAGACTGGAGACTAATTGAGGCCGAAACGAATGAAAAATTATTACTATATAATAATTTTAAAGAGTCTTTAAAAGAGGTAGCAATATTGTTTGGTAAAATAGATGCAACACATTGTAAAGTGTTTTACCAGGATAAGGCCTATAGTGTGTCGGTAAAGTTAATGCCCGAAAATTTTAGTGACCAATGGAAAACAAAATATGCCTCGACACCGGTTTTTGAAACTAAAGTGCTCGATGGTAAATATGGTTATATTTTAATGCCTGCCATTATTTTTAAAGATCTTAGTTCTAAGAATATTCATAAAATAGCACAACCCATGTATAATGAAATAGCGGCTATTAAAACCCAAAACAAAATTGAAGGCTGGATTATAGATTTGCGCTTTAATACCGGTGGGAATATTTATCCTATGCTGCTCGCTCTATATGATTTATTAGGCGATAACAGCGTTTGGGGTACACTTGATGTTAATAAAAAGCAGGTGGGTATTATAAAATTATCGGGAGGTAAATATATAGATAATTCCAGCAAAGTGTCTTATATAAATACTAAAGGAGCGTTGCTGGATAAAGCAAAAGTGGCTATAATTACAGGGAGTTTAACGGCAAGTTCGGGCGAATTAACGGCTGTAGCGTTTAAAGGCAGGGCAAATAACATTTTTATAGGTGAGCAAACAATGGGAATGACAACCTCGAATTTTATGAGAAGTCTTCCTTATGATGCTACATTGATTCTTAGCATGGCTTATAACTGCGACAGGAATGGAGTTTTTTACGAACACATTGTTCCTGATATTGCTATTTCTAAACAGGATAATTTTGACGATCTACTATCAGACCAAAACATTCAGGAAGCTATAAAATTTATAGACAAAAAATCATAGGCAGTAGTGTAGCAGTACAAAAAACCCGCCCCATGTGTATGGAGCGGGTCTTGTAGCCTCGCCAAGAATCGAACTTGGATCAAAAGTTTAGGAAACTCCCATTCTATCCGTTGAACTACGAAGCCATTATTTTCAGGGTGCAAATATAGTGAATAAAAATATATTTGTAAAGTATAATTTTAATTTTTTAAATGTAATGCTTTGGGTAAAATTGAGTTAGATATTTATGGTAATGTAACTACTTAATTTTCAGTATGCCGTTAATTATGTTTATTATATCATCAACACCATTTTCGTTTGTATTAATAGCAATACTGCCGGGATTGTAAGGTTCATATACCTTTTGGTTATTGCCCGAGAACAAACCTACGGTTGGGGTTTGTGAGGCACTGGCCAGGTGCATAACACCGCTATCGGCACCAAGGAACACTTTAGTATGTGCCAGGACGGCCCCCATTTCCCTGATGTCCATACTATAAAAAGTAGGTGCTTTAAAACCTATTTGCGACACATTTTCTTTAGGCAGCAATTCTATAATATTGTACTGCGGGTATTCCGCAAGCATCCTTTGGTAAACAGGTTCCCACCATTCCGGCGCAAAGCACTTAGCGCCTGTAGCATACGTAAAGATACAAATGGTTTCCTTATCGTTCTTTACAATGTTTTGAAGTACGTTTTTGCCATTGGCAAGTTCATCAGGGCTTAATTTCAGGTCTAACAAAGGTACCGGCCTATCGGTTTCAGGGAAACCCAATTGGCTTATGTATTGCCTGAAGTTGTATACAGCATATTTCGCCATGTGGCCATAATCGGAATGGTTTATTATAGCATCGGTAGCGTCATCGCCAAAAAATTTATATTTAGCATTTGCAAATTGAACCGATAACCGTCCTGACGACGAATGTTTTACCACATTAATGGCAATGTCGTAGCGGTGTTTTTTTATGGAGATCCATTTACCTATGTATTTAAACAGGTCTTTAAATGGCTTTCCCGGCAGCTGAATAACAAAATTTACGTTCTTGTAATTTTTAAAAAGTATGGGTGCAAGTCCGCCTTTTACAAAAACATCTATGGTACAGTCAGGAAACGTTGCGGTAACTTCTTGTAATAGAGGTGTAATGAGCAGGAGGTTGCCCAATCGTCCGTTAGGGCGGCTAATAAGTATACGTTTTATAGTTGCACCGGCAGGCATAGGGCTGTATTGCTTCTGTGCCGAATTGCCTATGTTTTTTGTTAAGCTTTGTGTTGCTTTTCTTCGTATTCTGTTTATACTTTTCGGAATCTTCATTCAGGCAGCCTGTTTATTAAATATCAGTCAAAAATATAATTTTAAGTCCTAATATCCTGTATGGCATCATTAAAATGTGCTTAAGAATACAAAATGGGGTCGTAACTGTACTACAAAGTTGCTTTAGCCACTACCGGTAATGCAATGTAAGCCTCTTTACCAAATTTTTTCAGCATCCTGTAGTGTGACCTTAAGGCCGATGTAAATGTAGGGTTCTCGTTATAAGGTATATTGAATTCCAAAGCGGTTTGCTTAACTATCTTGCCTATTGCTCCATAATGTATATGGCATATTTTAGGGAACAGGTGGTGCTCTATCTGTCGGTTTAGCCCACCTAAAAAGAACGCTGCCAAACGGTTGTGTGTGGCAAAATTTGCCGTAGTGCGCATTTGGTGTTCTGCCCAGGCTTCTTCTATATTGCCATCGTCGTTTGGCATCGGGAAATCGGTCCCTTCAACAACGTGTGCTAACTGAAAAACCAGCCCCATGGTAAAACCCTGTGCAAATTGTAATGCAAGGAAACCTATTATAAACTGCCACCATGTAATATCTAATACCAATAATGGTAAGGCAATAAACAAAAAGTAATACACAGCTTTATAAAAGAACAGGTTAAAATATTCTGACCTGGGGTGGTTATTTACCTGCTGACCCACCTTAGCCTGAAAGAACTTTTTATAATCTTTACGCAATGCCCATGATAATGATGCCAGCCCATAGAGTGGAAAAGCATACAAATGCTGGTAGCGCTGTGCCTTGTTTACAGGCTCATCGCCGCTAATACGTATAAGGCCGGGTGCAACGTCTATATCTTCGTCATGGCCGGGGATATTAGTATAAGTATGGTGTACTACATTATGGGTAATACTCCATACATAAGGGCTTGCGCCTAAAAGGTTAAAGAAAAGGCCAAAAAATTTATTGGTCTTTTTATCGGCAGAGAAAGAACCGTGTATAGCGTCGTGGCAAACGTTAAAGCCCACAAAAGCGCTAAACACGCCAAGCCCCATGGCTAAGCCCAGCATTGCCCAGGCATTAAATATATTGCTTATTATAAGACCGTATAGCAATGCAAAACCGGTAAGGAACACGGCGGTTTTAAACCACATGCTACCATTGGCATTGCGCGATTGCCCGCTTTCTTTAAAATACTGGTCTACGCGCAGGCGGGTAGTGGCCAAAAACTGGCACTTAGAGGTCGTGTTAAATTTACATTTCATAATAAAAGAGGATAGCTGCAACTTTTTTTTCACTGTCCAATCTTATTATTTACGTTGGTTAGGTGGCTAAGGTTTTTATTTTGGCAAATGCCTTATAAGTAAAGGGGAACCTTTGTTTGCTGAAGTACGAATATCAACGCAAAAGTAAACGAATTAGTATAAAAACAGTTAAGTATGCAATATTTAAATTATATATATGAAAATAACGTGCCAAACTACCGTAAAATCTGTTAATTAACAGTAGTGTAATAAGAAGACAGGTGTCCTAATTCACGTTTTAATAGTTATTTGGTTATATAATGCGTCAATTTTTTAATCATTTACATGTAAATCATCATAAATAATTCAACAATAGTTAAATTATTGCGGGTGTTGAAAATATATGCGTAATTGTACCCTCTTAAGTTTTTGCACCATTACAACTGCTCTACATGAAAAGAACTTTACTTTCTCTTACTACAATCTTATTATGCTTTACAGCATATTCGCAACAACAGCTTTGGCAAACCATATCTAAAACAGATGTTGCCCAACTGCCCAAAAACCTACGCGACAGTAACCCTAAAACTTTTTTATTGTACCACCTTAACCTTAATGGGTTAAAAGACCAGTTGGTACAAGCACCATTGCGAGGTAGTGGTCAAACATCAACTGTAATTGTACCTATGCCCGATGCCGAAGGTAACATGTTGCATTTTCGTGTATACAAAGCACCGGTTATGCACAAAGGCCTGTCAGATAAATACCCGGGCTTGGAATCTTACGTTGGGCAATGCGTAGAGCAGCCTACAACTATATTGCGTTTTAGCGTAACGCTTTTTGGCTTACACGCCATGGCATTAACCACAAAAGGCGGTACGTGGTATATAGACCCATACACAAAAGATGCCCAAAACTATATGGTGTATAAACTTGCAGAGTTGCAAACCACCAAGACCTTTACCTGCCATACGCCTGATGCAGATAATTTTGCACACAGAATAGCTCCTGCAATTGCCTCGCAGTTAATGCCGCAGGATAATGGTAATTACCGTACTTACCGCCTTGCTATTGCCACAACGGTAGAATATTCTGCTTTCCAGATAGAGCAGGCAGGTTTGCAAAACGGAACCTACGAACAAAAAATGGAAGCCGTACTTGCCGCCATAACCGTAACTATTACAAGGGTTAGCAGCATGTTCGAACGCGACCTTTCGGTTGCCTTACAGCTTGTGCCTAATAATGACCTTGTTGTTTTTATAGATGAAGACGCACTTAATAATGAAGATGCCGGTGCGCTTCTTAACGAAGGAAATGCCGTAATATATGCCGCCATTGGTGCCGATAATTTTGATATGGGCCATAGTTTTGGTACATCGGGTGGCGGACTTGCAGCCGGAGCACCCTGTTCGGATTTTAAGGCAGGTGCTATGACCGGGATAGGTTCTCCTGTAGGCGATGGTTTCGATATTAATTATGTAGTACACGAAATGGGGCACCAGTTTGGTGCCGGCCATACCTTTAATATTTCGTGTGGCGGCAACCGTGCAGATGACCTTGCTTATGAGCCAGGCAGTGGTACTACACTTATGGCTTATGCAGGTATATGCGATCCTAACATACAGTATTTTAGCGATGCCCAGTTTCATGCCATAAGTATAGAGCAAATGCGTAACCGTATAAATGGCGAAAGTAACTGTGTTACTTTAGTGCCTACAGGTAACATACCACCTGTAGCAAATGCGGGTGCTGATTATGTAATACCCATAGGTACAGCTTTTATATTAGAAGGCACAGCTACAGATGCTAATAATGATGCCCTAACGTATGATTGGGAACAAATGAACAGAGAAATAAGCGAGCAGCCCCCTGTGCCTACTGCAACAGGCGGGCCTAACTTTCGGTCGCTGCCCATAAGCGCTTCTCCTAATCGTTTTATACCGCGCATTGAAGATGTTTTAGATAATAACCTTTTTCCCACATGGGAGGTTATACCAACTGTAGGGCGCGTTCTCGATTTTGCCTTTACCGTACGCGACAACAATATAAATGGTGGCGAATCGGCTATAGATTATATGCATATAGATGTTGCACAGGCGGCAGGCCCTTTTGTGGTGACATCGCCTAACACCGCTGTAACATGGCAGGCAGGTACTAACCATAATGTAACGTGGAATGTAGCCGGAACTGCCGGGAATGGTGTAAATACAACTTACGTAGACATCCTTCTTTCTACAGATGGTGGTTATAGCTACCCGATAGTAATTGCTGCCGCAGTGCCTAACGATGGTAGTGAAAGTATTATAGTGCCTAATTTTCCGGGTCAGGCACGCGTTATGGTTCGCGGGCACAATAACATTTTTTACGATATATCTAATGCTAATTTTACCATTACTCCGGCAGATGCTACGTTTCTTGCTGCGGTAAGCGGTGCTCAAACTATAGAAGCCTGCAAAGGGGCAACTGTAACCTATACCTTAAACTATGAGGCTATAAACGGTTTTACAGGCACTACGTTATTTAGCCTTACAGATGCTCCTTTAAACGCTACCGTTACATTTTTGCCTGTATCTTTAAATGTAAGCGGCCTGGTTGAGGTTACTGTAAATACTACGAGCACATCGCCTCCGGGGTTGTATGCCATGACGTTTACAATGACAGCTGGCACAGAGGTAAAAAGGGTAACGCTACACCTTAATTTATTGAGCACCGATTTTGCCCAACTGCAATTGCTTACCCCCGAAAATGGGGCTGATACACTTCCGGCTCAGGTAGCATTCGACTGGTCTAACGATGTTATAGCATCATCCTACCATATACAGGTTGCTACAAATGCTGATTTTAGTACTATTGTAACCGATGTTGTAACACCGGTAAGTAATTACACTGTTACACTTGCAGAGACAACCCATTATTACTGGAGGGTAGTAGGGGCTAATGCGGGTTGCGAAGGCAACTTTGGCAACAGCCATGATTTTACTACAGGCACAGCATTTTGCAATACTTATTCAGCAATAAATGTCCCTTTGGCTATTTCATGGGGCGATCCTTCTACTGCAACAACAACCATAGCGGCAGATGGTAACTTCACATTGCAGGACATACAGGTAAGTGTAAGCATTACCCATAGCTGGATAGGCGATGTTGTAGCAACACTTATTAGCCCTGCAGGTACACGTGTAGTATTGTTTAGACGCGAATGCGGACAGGATGATGGTGCCAATGCTACTTTTAGCGATGCAGGTGTGGTATTAACATGCCAGGGTGGCGAAGCATCTATAACAGGTGTTTTAGCTCCTGCCGAAGCTTTAAGTCAGTTGCTGCAGGAGCAGGTAAATGGCACATGGACGTTACAAATTGATGATGAAGAAGGTGGCGACGGCGGCGAACTTACTGCATGGAGTCTTAACCTTTGCGGCCTCGAAACGTATGTAGCAGGCATTGCACAAAATAAAGCAGTTAATTTTATGGTGTACCCTAACCCAAGTAAAGGTAGCTTTAATGTACAGTACAATAGCCTTAGCGACAACAAGACTACCGTAAGTGTTTATGATATGCGCGGGAGGATAATTTTTAATCAGGACAATGCACCATCGACAGGATTGGTGTCGCAGCCGGTGCAGCTTAGTGCGCAGGCCGGTGTATATATTGTAAATGTAACCCAGGGTGCTAACAAAAGCTCTAAAAAAATAGTGGTAGAGTAGCTTAAATTTTAGACCTCACCCCAACCCCTCTCCTTTGGAGAGGAGAGTCAATGACGGTTACTTATCAGATAAATTTTATAGCTATTAATTAAATAGAGTGAAGCTACTCCCTCTCTAAAGGAGAGGGTTCGGTGAGGTATATATTTATTGTAATAGAGAGCTATTTAATGTCCAAAGCTTAAGTTTAAAAAATAATATAATTCCCGTCCCAACCTTTGCATCAATAATATGCTCTTTATATAAAAGATAAAATCTTATTTATATGAAAAGAGCATTCCTGTTACTATTGCTGCTAAGCGGCATTGTACACGCGCAAAAACCGGTCTTTACCACGGCAAAAGTAAAAGCGGCCACAGTATATTTTAATGCTGCCGAGATTACCCAGGCAGCTACGGTGACGCTTCCCGCAGGCACATCTGAAATTGTGGTAAAAAACGTTGCCGACTACCTTAACGAGAATACGGTACAAATAGGTGCGCCGGCATCGCTCACGGTATTATCCGTTCAGTTTACCCGTGATTATATATCAGAATTTGAACCCGATGAGACTTCGCCACTTATTAAAAAAGTGCGCGATAGCATTAAACTCGTGCAAAAAGAGATTCAGAAAATCGGTGTACTTAAAAATTCAGAATTAAAAACACTGGAATTGCTTGATAAGAATACCATAGTTGCCGGGCAAAATACAGGCCTTAGCGTAGCAGAACTAATTAAGCTTGCCGATTATTCTAAAGCAAAGTATACCGAAACCATGACTGCCTATAATGCTTTCATTGATAGGGAACAAAAGCTTAATGAAATTATGTCGCGCCTAAACAGCCGGTTAGAAACCAATACAAAACAAGCCGAGAAAACATCGGGTGGTAAACTTGTGCTCCAGGTAATGAACGAGCAGGCAGGAAGTGTACCATTAGATATTACCTACCTGTCGCCAAGCGCTTCATGGTCGCCATTTTACGATCTTAGGGCAGAGAATACCTCAGGGCCCATAAACATGCTTTACAAAGCACAGGTAGTACAGCAAACGGGCATCGACTGGAAAAAAGTAAAATTAACCCTGAGCAGTGGCAACCCTAACCAGAACAACCAGGCACCAATACTTAGTGCGTGGTTCTTAAGGTTTGGAATTAATCCGGCTTTAGCATACTCTCCCGGCGCGGCAAATACTATTCGCATACGAGGCTTAAGCAGTTCCGGGTACAGTAGTAATGCAGTTGCTAAATCTGAAGTGTCTACTGTTAGTAACTATACCACAATCAACGAAAACCAGCTTTCGGTCTCGTTTGATATTGATATTCCGTACGATATTTTATCTAACGGTAAACAGCACAGCGTGAGCCTTAAGGATATTAAACTCCCTGCTACCTACAGGCATTATGCTGTACCAAAAGCAGAGAAAGAAGCATTCCTGTTGGCCGAAATTAGCGATTACTCTAAATACAACCTTCTTAAGGGCGAAGCTAATATAATTTTTGAAGGCATGTACATTGGCAAAACCTACATAGACCCTAACCAGACATCGGACACACTGAACCTGAGCATGGGGCGTGACAAAAAGATATCTATTAAAAGGGAAAAAGTAGTGGAGAAATCCGGTACAAAGTTCCTGTCGTCTTATAAGGAGCAAACATTTACTTATGAAACCACCATTCGTAACAATAAAAAAGAAGCCGTGCAGCTTACCCTTAAAGACCAGTACCCAATAAGCACCGATAAAGAAATTGAAGTTGAGTTGCTGCAAAGCGACAAGGCAAAAGCCAATGCCGAAACCGGAGTGCTAACCTGGGAACTTAAACTGGCTCCCGGCGAAACTAAAAAAGTACGCATAAGTTACAGGGTTAAATATCCTAAAGACAGGAATATCGATAATCTATAACCATTAATTATAATTTTAATAGTGAGCCGGCGAAATGCCGGCCTCGCTATTTTAATGTGGGGCTTAAAACATAATTTATTGCCAATATTTCCTGCTGTTGAAAATTGTTGTTTAAATTTATGTAACAACTTATAAACCAATGACTATGAAACGAAAATTCCTATTACCATTACTTATGCTGGGTTGCACCGCGTTTGCGCAAACTATAGAACCGGTATCGTATGCATCGGGATTCAGCAGCATTTCAGAAATCGTACATGCAGGTACCAGCCGCCTATATGTGGTACAGCAGGGAGGTATAATACAGATGCTCGAAGCTGATGGCACAATCAACAGCACGCCATTTGCTAATCTGTCTTCGGTAGTTAATTTTGATGGAGGAGAGCAGGGCTTACTTGGGTTAGCCTTTCATCCTGATTATGTTACCAACGGCTATTTTTTTGTATATTATACAAACAGTGCAGGCAATAACGTAGTGGCTCGCTACACACGCAGCACGACTAACCCCGATGCTGCTGATGCAACAAGTGCTGTGGTACTCCTCACCATACCTCACCCCGGTGCCTCTAACCATAATGGTGGCTGTATCCGTTTTGGCCCGGATGGTTACCTGTATATTTCTACAGGAGATGGCGGTGGTGGTGGCGATATTAACGGCAATGCGCAAAATACAAACGTGTTGCTTGGCAAAATGCTTCGCATAGATGTTGATGCCGAAACCGGATATACTATACCAATAACCAATCCGTTTGCCACTACAGACGGAGCCGACGAAATTTGGGCTTACGGTTTGCGTAATGCATGGAAATTTTCGTTTAACAGGCTTAATGGTGCTATGTGGATTGCTGATGTGGGGCAAAGTGCAATAGAAGAAATAAACAAGTTAGATCCTGCAACAGCAGGTTTAAACTTTGGCTGGAGATGTTATGAAGGTAATTCGCCATACTCAAATTCTTCAGGCTGCCCGGCTACAAGCGATTCATTTACTTTTCCTGTGGCAGAATATACTCATGCCGAAGGCGGCTGCTCTATAACCGGTGGTTATGTTTACACCGGTGCTGCATACGCCAGCCTGCAGGGTAAATATTTTTTTGCAGATTATTGCAGCAATAAAATAGGTTGGGTAAACAGTGAAACCCCTGGCGATATAACCTGGACAGAAGCTTTTGAGGGTAATTTTACAACTTTTGCCGAAGATGTAAATGGCGAACTTTATATTGCAGGGGGTACTAATGGTACTATTTATAAAATTACCGATAGTACTGCGGGGGTAGAACAATTTAATAAAACAGGTATTACTATGTACCCTAATCCTGCCCGTAACGAAGTGTTTATTGATATGAAAAATCAGGTGGCACCGGGAGAAGTTACCATATTTGACATTGGTGGAAAACGCCTTATACAGCAAATGCTTACTGCAAATGTGAGCAGTATAGATACATCTGTTTTACAGGCCGGTATATATTTACTTGAAGTTACTGCATCGGGTAATAAAACACAGCAAAAACTTATTATCAATTAAGGCTGATAACATTGCTAAATAACAAAAGGCTTCGCAACTGCGAAGCCTTTTTGCTTGATATATTAGCCTTTTAAACTATTAAAATGCCTGTTTGCTGAGGTTAAAAAATATCTCGTCTATATCTAAAGAGTCGTTAGCAAAAATGCTTTCTTTATTAAGGCGCAGCCTGCCACGGGCACGGCCTATAACATTAACATGGCCTTGCTGGGCAATAGTATCTTCAGATGATATTAAACCTCTCCTTAGCATAATGTTTTTAATATAATTATCGTGCTTAAGGGCATAGCTTTTTAAGTCGCCCTCTCCGGTAAAGCGGTACATAAATGTTTTAGGGCTTGGTATAATGCTTGCTAAAAATACACATTCATCGAGGGTTAGGGCTGCCGGGCTTTTGTCAAAATAATAGCGGGAAGCCTCGCCTATACCATATACGTCAGGACCCCATTCTATTACATTAAAATATACCTCAAGCATACGCTCTTTACCTGCTATGTGGTTGTTCTCTAATATATAAACAAGGAGTATCTCTTCCATTTTGCGCGAAAGTGTTTTCTCGCGGGTAAGAAAGACGTTTTTAACCAGCTGCATACTAATGGTGCTGCCACCACGTGAGAATTTTTTAGTCTTTATATTCTTTATTAAAGACTGCCTGAAAGCCTCTGTAATAAATCCACGGTGCGAAAAGAACGATGGGTCTTCGCTGGTAAGTACAGCTTTGCGCAGGTAAGGCGATATCTGGCTTATAGGTGTGTAATTAGCGTTACCGCTGCCCACAAGTACCGGGCGTTGTGCACGGCCGTGATCTATGGCGCGGTATACAAAGCTGCCATTTAGCTTGGCAAGATCGGCGGCACCATATTTGGTAATTTTTAAATTATCTTTTTTAAGGCTACTGTCAAAAACAAGGGCATTAGGTTTGTTTTTGTTCATTAAGAAATCGAGGTTATAGCTAAAGTTGCCCTCGGCTTCCATACCTTCAAAATTAGTAAAGAGGCCTTTAGGTAACGATGTTATAAAATCCTGGGCAGGCATTGTGGGTATGTTTGCCTTTATCTGGTAAGTAGTGTCTGTCTCTACACTATATTTTGCAAAAGGCTTTACCTTTAATTTGTTAAGTTGTATGGTAGAGGTACTGTCTAAAGCTACAAAGCTGTCGCCAAAAAGCACGTGGTAATCAAAACGGGCATTGTCTATAACAACATCTTTAAGGGCAATTTTGGGGTGGTTAACCATAAAATTACGAATAGATGCATACCCATCTACATGCAGTTCGCCGCCCTCCATTTCTATGCTTTCAAGGTTAACATGTATAGAGTCAAAGCCAGATTTAAGGCCGTAACGCTCGCTAATGTAAGGTACGGCAATGCGCGATGTATCGGTATTAAAAAATTTAAGGTCGGCTTTACGGTTACGGGGGTCGGCAAAACCCTTAACCTTCCAGTTTTGTATTATAGTGTCTTCTAAAACATGTATATTACTTTCCAGCTGATTATCAGCAAGCGTCATTTTACTAAGATTCATGCTTAGTTTACGCCCCATATCGTCTACACGAAAGTTAAGGTTATCCAGCGCCATATCTGTAGGTACAAGATTAAGCACTTTAGTAAGCAGGCGGTAAGCGCGCTCTGCATAGCTGCGGCGGTTATCGTCTTCGCTATCCTCTACATCTTTTTTGCTGTGAAGAAATGATTTAAAATTCCACCCCTGGTTGTTTTTTACCAATTGCACGTAACCATCCCTCATTTTAAGGGTGCCTAACTGTACATCGCCTACAAGCAGGCGCGACAAGTTTATGCTGGTGCTAATTTCCTGAACCTGTAGCAGCGTGTCGGCATTTTTAGGTATTATGGTAACACCCTTCATCTCTATGCCGGACAAGCCCTTAAATTTGGCTTCCTTAACACTAAACGACGAGTTGTAGTCGCGGCTCATTTTATCTGTAACCTTAACAACCGCTTTTTGCAGGGCTTTATCTCTAAAAGCAAAAAACGATATTCCCGCTATAATAAAAAGTACAGCGACTACAGAGATTACCCAAAGGGCTATTTTTTTGAAATTTATTTTTTTACGCATATATAAGTTTAACCAAACAGGTGCTCTGCAACATCTTCAATCTTTGCTACCAGTTTAATGTCTATCATCGTGTTTTTTAATGAGATCTTGTTGTACTTAGATACAAAAATAGCAGAAAATCCTAACTTTTCAGCCTCCAGTATGCGTTGTTCTACACGATTTATGGGCCGTATCTCTCCGGATAGCCCTATTTCGCCCGCAAAACAGTACTCTTTATTAACCGGAATATCTTCGTTAGACGATAATATCGCGGCCACAACGGCAAGGTCTATAGCAGGGTCATCTACATTTATACCTCCTGTAATATTAAGAAAAACGTCTTTAGCACCAAGGCGGAAACCTGCCCTTTTTTCTAACACGGCAAGCACCATGTTAAGGCGTTTGGCATTGTAACCCGTGGTGCTGCGCTGAGGTGTACCATATACTGCACTGCTTACCAGTGCCTGTACCTCTATCATTATGGGTCGCATACCCTCCATAGTAGTGGCTATGGCTGTGCCACTTAGCTCTTCTTCTTTATGCGATATTAGTATTTCGCTTGGGTTTGCCACTTCGCGCAGCCCGGTGCCCAGCATTTCATAAATACCCAACTCTGCAGTAGAGCCAAAACGGTTTTTAAGCGAGCGTAGTATGCGGTACACGTGGTTGCGGTCGCCTTCAAACTGCAATACGGTATCTACCATATGCTCCAGTATTTTTGGGCCTGCTATGCTTCCATCTTTAGTAATATGGCCTATTAGTATAACGGGTACATTGCTTTCTTTGGCAAACTTTATCAGTTCGGCAGTAGTTTCGCGTATTTGCGATATACTTCCGGCGGTACTCTCAATGTAATCAGTATGCAGTGTTTGTATAGAGTCTATAATAACCACTTCGGGGTCTAAAGCCTCAATTTGCCTGAATATATTTTGTGTTTTAGTCTCGGTAAGGATGTAGCAATTATCTGCCGATGGTGTAATCCTTTCGGCACGCATTTTTATCTGCTTCTGGCTTTCCTCACCACTTACATAGAGAGTGCGGTAAGGCAGTTTTAGCGATATTTGCAGCAGCAGCGTACTCTTACCTATGCCCGGTTCTCCGCCCAAAAGGGTAAGCGATCCCGGTACCAGGCCACCGCCAAGAACCCGGTTAAGTTCGCCATCGCCGGTGTCGAGGCGTATCTCATTGGCCGAATCTATCTCGGTAATGCGAAGTGGTTTGGGTATTTTTTTATTTTCAGATGATGATGCCGGTTTCCACGACGGTTTCTCTTCTTTTTGTACAAGTTCTTCCACTATGGTGTTCCACTGCTTGCAGGAGTTGCATTGTCCCTGCCATTTAGCATACTGGGCACCACAGTTTTGGCAATAAAAAACAGTTTTAATTTTGGCCATTTACTATTTTTAGGTAAAAATCAAAGATAGCTTTTTTTGGTGTTATTTGGTAACCCGGGAGTTTTGTTGATCTGTTAATTTGTGAACTGCAATTGACATCTCAATCCTCCTCATCAGCACCTTCTGTGCCCATACCATTTTGGTTTATATTGTATGCTAAAACCTTTTGAGAAATAATTTTTCCGGTTTCAGAATCAATAATGACAACTTCTGCTTTATTTTCTTTAGTGTTCAGCTTCTTCGAAATATGGTACGCATACTTTTTGCGGGTATAGTCAAAGTTAAGAGAAGCTTTTAAGTCGATACCTTTTTTATGTTTAAAAGCTTTCTTAGCAATGCTAATGGCTCTATCTTCACTAATAAATGTGCAGTTGCGGCCGTCTTTATAAACGTAACATGGTATTGATTGATAATCAAATGGTTGAATTATTTTAAAAGAAGAATCGAAATGAATACTAAGGTCTACAAATTTACTGTCGTAGGTTATTTGATGCCCAATATCTGAACCAATGGTGTCCGGAAATATCAACGCAAACTGAGGCTTAACCTGATCTATAATATCTTTAAGATCTGCGTTTAATATACTATCTGCTAACGCAACAGCCTTTACATTTTTAATATGTTCCGGTTTGCTTATTAAGAGCGCCATGTCAATTTGCTCAAGTATTTCAAGGCTGTTCACTTTTTGAGCATCTGCCTTGTTGCATGCTAATAAAGAAAATAGTATCAGGTAGAGTTTTAAAAGGGAAAATCTTGCAGTGCTGGCCATCAATAATTATTGGTTAATGCTCTCGCCTTTTTGTATCATAAAATCTTTAGTATACTCGCCTATAGGCGATAACCCATAACCATTCATATACGATTTTTTAGCCCTTTTAAGGTCGCCGGTCATTTCATAATACATACCCTCATAATACTCGCCAATGGTTTTTTTAGGATAGTTTTTCTTAGCAAGCGCGGCAAGGTCCCTAAGCTCATCATACATACCATTTTTACGTATGGCAGCTTCTATGGCCTTAAAATCGGCAAGACGAATTACCATTTTTACACCAAGGTCTTTCTCTATAATGTCATACTTATTTTTAAGATAATCAACATAGCCTGATTTTAGGGTTTCTATCTTGTCTTTATATTCAATAGGCGATATAGGCCTGTAAGAAGCAAAAATATTATACAATGCACCCGGCGCACCATACGGCACAAGAGAGTAGTGCGAGCCGGTAATAAAATCTTCGAAAAGGTATTTTACATTAGGATTGCTTACAGCCTTAATTTTTTCGTCTAAAGCTTTTATTGCTTTGCGCAGTTTAGGCGAATCGCCCTCTGCGGTACACATGTAAAAAAATACGGGTTTTGTGCTTGTTGCCAGCATTTCGGGCAGGCGGGTTTCCATATCGGTGGCCATAACGGGGCTAAATGCAATAAAACCTGTAAAAGGCGATTTTTCCCTGTACAGGAAAAAGCTTGCCATAGTTGCAGTAACGTCGTGGCCAGCAATTACTTTATAAGGCGAGATGCGGTAGTTTTTTTCGAGGTGTGGTACAAGCTCCTCGCCTATAAACTGGAAAAACTTGTCGCCGGTTGTTTCGGGCAGCCCGGTTTCTTCGCTTATACGTGAGTCGTCTTCGCGCTGGTTACCATAATTTTGGGCAACACCCACAATAATGGCTTCCGGTAATTCGTCCCAGTAAGTGGTATACGCCAGGGTCCCTTCAAACGGGCCTGTTAAATACTCGCCATCAAGCACAAGTATAAGAGGGTATTTTTTATCTTTATTTTGCTCGTAAAAAGGAGGCAATGTAACGGTTATAGATCGTTTTGCATTCAATTTATCAGAAAAGACTTCTTCGGTCTTTTTTTGGGCAAACAGAGGGCTTGCTGTAATAAACAGCAGTAGTAAGGTAATGTATCTCATAGCGTTACAAATTTTAAGGGGATAAAATCAATAGCCAAGATACTAATTATTTCTTTCTATAAAGCAAAGGGAGCAGTAAAAAAGAAAAACCACCTAAAATAATTACAAGCCCGGTTTGTGATGCCCATATTATCCAGCCAAATGCAGTGCCTGCAACATAAGGCAGGCCATAAACTTCTAACAGCTTTGCAACTGCAAATGGAAATACACCAAAACCACCATTGCTAAAGGTTATAGAAAGGCTACCTACCACAAACGCAAGCATTACAACATTAAAACTAAGGTGCGAAGTCTCTGGCAATGCAAATATAGTAATGTAAAACATTAACACATAAGTAAACCAAATGTATACCGACAGGATAAGAAAAGGCCATTTATTGCGCATTTTAAAAACGCTTAAAACACCTTCTATAAGCCCGGCTATCTTTACTTTAAGCTTTAACAGCCATGCCATGCGGGAATACATGTAAAAAAGTACAGAAGCTGTAAATAGTATAAACGCTATAATGGCATAAAACAGCAACTTTTGGTAAGGTATATTTGTGCTTATGTACTCTTTAAGGGAGCTATATTGTAGTGCTATTGTACCGCCAAGGCAAAATATAAGGAGAAAAAGATCTATAACCCTCTCTGATATTATGGTGCCAAAAGCTTTATCAAAAGGTATATCGCTGTAACGTTTTAAAACCAGGGCACGGCTTACCTCGCCAGATCGTGGTATGGTAATATTCATAAGGTACGTTATGCACACTGCCGAAAATTTTAACGGGAACGGGGCTGTATACCCCATATGTGCCAATGTATACTTCCAGCGGTAGGCGCGTGCTATATAACCCGTTAAACCTATAAATAAAGCAAGCCCCACATAAAGATAATCGGCAGTTTTAAAACTCCGTTCTATCTCTTCAAGTTCTTTAGGGCTAAGCTGGTTGTAGGCATATATAACTAAAAAAACTCCCAGTATAAGTGGGAGTACTATGCTTAAAATACGGATTATTTTTTTTTTCAAAACTATGTTAGCGAGTTATCTGCTTCGTTAGGAAAAACAATGGCAGGTTTAAAAGTCTTAGCCTCCTCAAAATCAAGGATGCCGTAAGATATAATTATTATAATATCGCCACGCTGAACTTTGCGTGCCGCAGGGCCATTAAGGGTAATATCTCCGCTGTTCCTGTTTCCTTTAATAATGTAAGTCTCTAACCGCTCCCCATTATTAATGTTAACGATAGATACTTTTTCTCCCTCAATCATATTGGCAGCTTCCATCAGTGCTTCATCTATCGTGATGCTGCCTATATAGTTTAAATCGGCTCCCGTCACCGTAACGCGGTGAATCTTGGATTTTACAACTTGAATTTGCATGGCGCAAAGGTAATCAATTTAATGAAATATTGTCTATTAACCTAACATTGCCTAAAAAAACTGCAATAAAAGCCCTGTATTTTGTGTTTTCCTTTACTGTTGCAGGCTCAAGGGTGTCTTCAGGAGCTATCTCAAAATAGTCTGTATTATATTCGGGGTGTGCGGCAAAAGCACCGGCTACATACTCTTTAACTGTAGTAATAGAACTGTCTGCAAATTTATTTTTAGCCTCCTGTAAGGTTTGGTATATAAAGGAAGCATCTTCTTTCTCTTGAGCAGTAAGGCGCTCATTGCGCGAGCTCATGGCAAGCCCGTTAGGTTCGCGGCTTATTGGGCAGCCCACAATAGTAATGTTCATGTTATTTTTTGCAACCAGTTTTCTCACAATTTGTAATTGCTGAAAATCTTTTTCGCCAAAGTAAGCGTTAGTAGGTGTAACAATATCAAACAGTTTTTTTACAATAGTGCCCACACCATCAAAATGGCCTGGGCGGTGTGCGCCTTCCATTTGGTTTTCCAACCCATCAAAGTTATAGTGTTGCGAGGCGGTAATGCCATCATACATTTCATCAACTTCGGGTGCAAACACAATAATATCATCACTTAAAGTTTTTATTTTGGCAGCATCGGCCTCCAGCGTACGCGGATATTTTTTTAGGTCGTCCGGGTTGTTAAACTGTGTGGGGTTTACAAAAATACTTACTACAGTAATTTTGTTTTGGTTTATGGATTGCTGCATAAGAGACAGATGGCCGCTATGCAGTGCCCCCATTGTGGGCACAAAACCTATAGAAGTTCCGGTTGCTAATGCAGCGGCAAGATGGTCTTGCAGGAGGGCTTTTTTATTGAAAATGAGCATTTGCGCAGTATTAATATACGGGCAAATTTAATATATAGTTATAAACTGACCAAAAATGTTTAATTTTGCATGTTTTTAGAACCAAATAAAACTAAGTATTGAAGATGGAGGATAAGAGGATATTGTACGTATCATCTGAGGTTGTGCCCTATTTGGCTGAGAATGAAGTGTCTTTAATGTCGTATGATGTGCCAAAAATGATTAACGATCAGGGTGGGCAAATCAGGATATTTATGCCTCGTTATGGCAATATTAACGAGAGAAGACATCAGCTACATGAGGTAATAAGGCTATCAGGTATGAACCTTGTGGTAAATGATATGGATATGCCGCTTATTATTAAAGTAGCCTCTATACCAAAAGAGCGCATACAGGTGTATTTTATAGACAACGATGAATATTTTAAAAGGAAAGCCACATTTAGCGATGAGGATGGTGTGCTGTACCCGGATAATGACGAGCGTGCTATCTTTTTTGCAAAAGGGGTAGTAGAGACCGTTAAAAAACTTAACTGGGTGCCAGATATTATACATGTGCACGGGTGGCTTGCTGCTATGTTGCCTGTATATATGAAGCATTATTATAAAGATGAGGCTCTTTTTGCCGATACTAAAATAGTAACATCTGTATACAATCAGTCTTTTGATGGTACGCTTGACGAAAATATGCTGAAAAAAGTATTGTTTGATAATGTGCCCGAAAAAGATGTAAGCATGCTTGCCACTCCTGACTATACAAACATCATGAAGGCAACAATAGCCCACTCTGACGCGGTTATTATAGCATCAGAAAATTTATCTAATGAGCTTGTAAGCTTCATTGAAGCATCAGGAAAACCGTTCCTTCCGTTCGTGTCTAAAGATAATTTTGCATCGGCGTATACTAATTTCTATAGAAATCAGGTTTTATAGTAAAACCTTCAAAAAAATTGTATGAATACTATTTACCTCGTTAAGAGATTTTTTATTGCTTTAACCATAGTCTTTTTTGTGTCGTCGTGTGATACCGATTTTACAGAAATAGGTGCTAATGTGGTAGATGGCGATTTGCATAACGGCCTTACACGATTAGAAGATAATGTGATTGCTTATGATAGAGCTACAGGTGCAGTGCAAAGTAATAACCTTGCAATAAATACCCTGGGTATTTACAATAATCCTGTATTTGGTAAAACTAAGGCTACTTATGTAACACAGGTGCAGCTTGCCTCTGCAAACATTAATCCTACTTTTAACTCTCCCGTATTAGATTCTGTTTGGATATATATACCTTATGTCAGTTCACTAACTGCATCTGCTACAACATCTTCTACAGCAAAATATACACTTAGTGGTATGTATGGAGATACGCTTAATTCTTTCAAACTTGATATAAAAAGAAATAATTTTTATTTAAGAGACAGCGATGCAACATCCGGCGGTACGGCAGGGCAAAAATATTATTCTAATGATTTTGACCTTATTCGTGGTGCTGCTGGTGAAAGTATACTTGAAAATGGAGCAATTGCACAATTTAAGTATAGTGCAGGTGTAGTAAAACGCCAGTTTAGGTATACGCCTGATACTGCGGGCGCACAACCTGTAGATGGCAGAGAAACTCTTGCCCCTGGTATGTATTTGCCTCTTAAAAAATCGACTTTTGAGACGCTGATATTTGCTGCGGGTGGTACAGGTAACCTACTTAATAACTCAGTATTTACTAATTACTTTAGAGGTTTATATTTTGATGTAGAAGATGGAGGCCAAAATATTATGGGTACCCCGGATTTTACTAAAGGTGTAATTACCATGAAGTACAGGGATAGCGTTATAACAACTACCAGCAGGACACAGGTTAAAAAAACCCTTACATTAAACCTTACCGGCAATAAGATAAACTTTTTTGAGAATACTCATAATGCTAATTTCACATCGGCGGTTGCTGTAAGCGATCCTTTGTTAGGAGATAACAGGTTATATCTTAAAGGTGGTGAAGGTTCTATGGCATTTTTAAATATAGAAAACGCAACAATAAGATCTTTAAAAGATACCGTTACTGGTCAAAAAGTTCTTATTAACGAAGCTAACCTTGTGTTTTATGTAGACCAGGATATAATGAGGCCGCTGCAGGATAGGTATGTTGCAAATAATGCCAGGGTAGAAGAGCCTGTAAGGATATTTTTGTATGATGTAAATAACAAGAGGCCATTATATGATTATTATACAGATGGTACTACAGTATCTGCAAATACTAAATATTCTAAATATGTACACGGCGGATTACTTGAAAGATCTTCCGATGGCAGAGGTACAAAATATAAAATTCGTATTACAGAGCATATTAATAATCTTGTAAATAATGATAGTACTAATGTAAAACTTGGCTTGGTAGTTACCGAAGATATTAATGTTATTACAAATTCTGCAAAAAGAACACCCTGGACAGAACCTTGGAATTATGGTGTGCCACCGGTTACAACCGTAACGGTAAACACAATACCTACGGCATCTGTAATGCACGAGTTTGGTACAGTGCTATATGGTAATAATTTACCTGAAAGCGACCCCAACTATGACAAGCGTTTAAAGCTTGAGATTTTTTACACGAAACCTGAATAAAGAAAGAGAGTATGTGCGGAATTGTAGGTTATATTGGCCACAGAGAGGCTTATCCTGTTATTATAAAAGGACTTCAAAGACTAGAGTACCGCGGGTACGACAGTGCCGGTGTGGTGCTGTATGACCAGGGCGAGCTCAAGCTTTGCAAAACTAAAGGTAAAGTAAGCGACCTTGAGGCTAAGGCTGCAGGCGAGCTTGATACTACCGGTACTATAGGTATAGGCCACACACGCTGGGCTACCCATGGTGTGCCTAACGATGTAAACTCGCACCCACATTACAGTAACTCGGGCAACCTGGTTATTGTACATAACGGTATTATAGAGAATTACGACCCGCTTAAAAAAGAGCTTATTAAAAGGGGCTATGCCTTTAAGAGCGATACAGATACAGAGGTGCTTGTTAACCTTATTGAAGAAATAAAAAAGCAGGAGCATATAAAACTTGGCAAAGCGGTACAAATTGCCCTTAACCAAGTGGTAGGTGCTTATGCTATTGTGGTTTTTGATAAGCAAAACCCTGATGAAATTGTGGCAGCCCGCCTGGGTAGCCCTCTTGCCATAGGTGTGGGCGAAGATGAATTCTTTATCTCGTCTGACGCTTCTCCGTTTATAGAGTACACGGCTAATGCTGTGTATCTTGATGATGAAGAGATGGCTATTATAAGCTTTGACAAACCACTGGCTATACGTAAAATAAAAGACGACTCGTTAGTAGACCCTTATGTGCAGGAACTGCAAATGAACCTTGAGCAAATAGAAAAGGGCGGTTTTGACCACTTTATGCTTAAAGAGATCTATGAGCAGCCCAATGCTATTAAAGATACTTTTAGAGGAAGGCTTCGCGTTGCAGAGGGTATTGTGAAAATTTCGGGAGTAGAAGACAACCTGCAAAAGTTTATGAATGCCGACAGGATTCTTATTATTGCCTGTGGTACTTCATGGCATGCCGGCCTTGTGGCCGAATATATTTTTGAAGAGTTTGCCCGTATACCTGTAGAGGTAGAATATGCATCAGAATTTAGGTACCGTAATCCGGTAATTCGCCCTAATGACGTGGTTATTGCCATATCGCAAAGTGGTGAAACTGCAGATACCCTTGCGGCCATTAAACTGGCTAAAGAGAGTGGTGCATTTGTTTTTGGTGTTTGTAATGTGGTAGGGTCATCAATATCGCGCGAAACGCATAGTGGTGCTTACACCCATGCCGGCCCGGAAATTGGTGTAGCTTCTACAAAAGCATTTACAACTCAAATTACCCTGCTTACCCTTATGGCGCTGCGCATAGCACGTGCTAAAGGTACTATGGCAAGAGCAGATTATTACCGTTACCTTCAGGAACTGGAATTAGTTCCGGATCTTGTGGCAGAGGCTTTAAAATCTAACGATAATGTGCAGGCTATTGCTGCTATTTATAAAGATGCGCCTAACTGTATTTACCTGGGCCGTGGATATAACTACCCTGTGGCACTGGAAGGCGCACTTAAACTAAAAGAAATATCTTACATACATGCAGAAGGCTACCCTGCTGCAGAGATGAAGCACGGGCCTATAGCGCTTATAGACGAGCGTATGCCGGTTGTTGTTATTGCACCTAAACAGGAGCATTACGACAAAATTGTAAGTAACATACAGGAGATAAAAGCACGTAGCGGAAAGATAATTGCCGTGGTTACTAAAGGCGATACCCAGGTAAAAGCCCTTGCCGACCATGTTATCGAAATTCCGGAAACAAGCGATGCTTTATCGCCGTTATTGGCTACCATACCACTACAATTATTAAGTTACCACATTGCGGTAATGCGTAACTGTAACGTAGACCAGCCACGAAATTTAGCAAAATCGGTTACGGTAGAGTAACCCTGTTTATACTGTTTTATTGAAAGCCGCAGGATTATTTCCTGCGGCTTTTTCGTATATTTGAGAAAAGATTATGTTAAATGCATGATTATAATAGGGAACACGCAGAAAAGATTATAGAACATATATTTAAAGGTTAATATATTGCAACTGAAGAAAAAGAGAGTAAAAGCTACTTTTTTGTAAATTACAAACACAAATTATATGATGAAGATGATGACCGTGCTGTCCGTGTGGGTGTAGGTCCATTAGTTTTCTATAAAAGTACCGGAGAGTACAAGCTCTCGGGTACGGGCGACATTTTAGGAGACACATTTGAGGGTGAAATGAAAGAAGCATACGGCTATAGTGATGAACCTGATTCTATATCTGTAAAGCCAACAGTACCTAAAATTATAGCAGGCGTACAACGACGCACATATGTAAATTTGCTGGATGTTCATCTTCTACTTGAGGATCTTAATAATAAGTATCCCGGTATTGATGGTACCATTAACCAGTTACGGCGAGACATCCCTTATTCTGAATACTTTATATTTATTAGTAAAAATCCTGAATATATTCAAGCGATAACCGGCTTATGGGATTCTTTTGGATTCAGATATCACTGGGTTGACAATGATTTATTGTTACACCGTAGCAAGGAATAGCTGAGGCCACCAAATTGTATTATTAATAACTTTTTGAGGGATGGGTAATTTCTGCTTTATCTATTCTTGTCTATCTTTACAACAAATAAAAAATTATGGTTTTTGTTATTTTTTTGGTAGTGGCTGTTGCCGCCGGATTCTTTTTGTATAAAAAGCCAAAGAACAAGGCGGTTACGGGTTTTCCGGCGCAGTGGCAAAGCCTGCTGAAGGAGAATGTGCATTTTTATCGTGAATTGCCTGCAGAGCGCCATCCCGAATTCAGGCAGCGCATTGTTGCGTTTCTTGGAGAGGTATATATTGAGGGTGTGAATACTGTAATTACCGATCTTGATAAAATACTAATTGCCAGCAGTGCTGTGATACCTGTGTTTGGATTTAAAGAATGGCATTATTTTAATTTGAGCGGCGTATTGCTGTATCCTGATAATTTTAATGACGACCTTGAGTTTGCCAATACTGCAAAAATGCGCAATATAGGCGGGCTGGTGGGTTCGGGCAGGTTTGAAAAGCAAATGATATTAAGCAGGAATGCCTTATACGCCGGCTTTACCAATACGACCGATAAAAACAATACGGGCATTCATGAATTTGTGCATTTGATTGATAAAATGGACGGCGTTACCGATGGTATCCCTGAAAGGCTGTTGGGGCAAAACTACGTTATACCGTGGATAAATTTAATGCACAAAACCATGGAGGAGATAAATGATGATAAATCGGATATCAGGGAATATGGCGGTACTAACCAGGCAGAGTTTTTTGCAGTGGTATCGGAGTATTTTTTTGAACGCCCCGATTTATTAGAAAGCAAACACCCCGAACTTTTTAAGATGTTAGAGATGTGTTTTTATCCAAAGGGGTGAAACAATTCGTATTATAGCGAAATCTGATAGATTAGGATGGATATCATTAATAAATTGATTATGTTAGATTATACCGTTTTTTCTGAAAATTGTGTAGAGGAACTCAAAGTGCTTCAAGATAAATGGCAAACTCAACATAATATTGATAGTTATAGTAAGTGGTTTTATGACCAGGCAACTGGTCTTCTTACATTTTCTACCGATGATGGTGAGTTGAATTTTAAATACTTTGAGGCCGGTAGCTATTCAGTAAAATCAGGAACATGGAAATGGGCTTGGGATAATGAAAATACTCTTGATAATGTAAAAGATACCTCTCAGCTTATCAGGTCATTTGGTGAGAAATTTAATTTTGAAAAGCTTATAAACGGTTTTTTTGAGAGTGATGAAATCGAAGCATGGGAATTTGCTGCGATCTGCGCTAAAATTACAAATGCCATCGGGGTTTATAGACCCATATCTGATGGCTTGCAACTTTTTCTTGTAATTACTGAAATTGTAGACAACTTCAGGGCTCAGGAAATTAAAAATAAATTTATTGATTGTAACATACATGAATCTGGCAGAATAGCATTTTTGTGCAAACACATTATTACAAGCAGGCGCGTAGGTTTTCAAGAAGCTTTTGAAACATATGAAAATATGGAACTTGAAGAAGGCGATGATTTTCAGGCTTGGTGTTCTGAATGTGAAGATGTGAGGGAAAGAAATGATGGTTGGAATGAAATTTCTATGGAGTATGCAGAAATAAAGTTAGTCTGCGAAAAGTGTTACTTTGAATTTAAGCAAATAAATCTTGGGTGTAAGTAATTTTTTTTGTTGTGTTATTTTACAACTTTTAACTTAATAGAAAGCAAACACCCTGAGCTTTTTAAAATGCTGCAAATGTGTTTTTATCCGGAAACTTATTGGTTTATTTGTTAATCTGTATTCAAAGTCAATTAATCTCAAACATGCGGTATTACAAACATCTCTCAATTACATTTTTGGCTACCACAATATGGTGTGTATACGTGTTTTTTGATTACTACTCTGATCGTTCTTTTTTGCCTGGCTTAACCTTGTTTGCTGATTATTTATTTAGTGCCCTATTTGTTTTATTTCTTGCCTTTATTTCGATTTTTTTAAGTTTTAGTAAATTTAAGGCGAGTGCTTTAAGTAATTTTCTCTATGTTTTTTCGGCGATTACAAATATTTTTTTAGTTGCTGTGTATTCTTTACAGTTAGTGTTTTCGAATAGGGTGAGAGAGTTCTTTTCAGTTTTGGAGCCTATAAACGGCATATTACTATTTCAAATGTTTTTTGGTGTATATTTGTTTGTATACATCTACAGAAATAAAATTTACAACCAGCCTTATTTACATAAAGAGTAATAGCTTATAATATTTAAGCTATCCCCACAATCAACAAAACAAACCATAACTTACCACCATTCCCTGTTCGTTTTTGTGAGAAACCTCCTTTTTATTGAAAAAAACGTAATTTGGCTATTGCATTATTCACTTATAAAAAACTATCTTTGCACTCGGAAAAAAGAGGT